>Ga0126372_10000098_pt1 | contig 23534 bp, 16 predicted proteins | sample PanSoiMetaPlot_6_FD_92762 | JGI IMG/M metagenome (GOLD analysis project Ga0126372, IMG submission 92762) | Tropical forest soil microbial communities from Panama - MetaG Plot_6 | ecosystem: Environmental > Terrestrial > Soil > Tropical forest > Bulk soil | place: Panama | collected 2016-02-17
ATAGTTCCCGCCTAGCAGGGTTGAAAGGTCTTGCCCCGCCTGGCTCAAATCAACCCCTTGAGAGCGAAGCTTGTCACGGTCGAACTCGACCTCAGCCTGTGGCTGATCAAACTTAAGGTCGGAATCGGCGAAGATAAATAAACCGCTCGTCATTGCCTTTTCCACCAGTTGATTCGCGAACCCAACCAATTGCTGGGGGTCTGCCGGAGACGCGATCACGAAATCAACCGGGAAATTGCCGCCGCCCGGCAGCGGTGGCGGGGTGAGTGGGATGGTGCGGATGCCCGCGATTTTCGACAGCGGGCCGGTGGACTCAAGCAGCAATTGTTGGGCGGTCTTTTTTCGCTCGCTCCACGGCTTGGTGACCATGCCACCGAAACCTCCAGTCGGTGACGTGATCTGAAAGATGCTTTGGCTCTCCGGGAAGGCGTGATAGACGTCGTATACCTCCTTTGTGTACAGGTTGGTCTGATCGATTGTCGAGTTCGGCGCCGCCTGGATCACACCAAAGACCACACCCTGGTCCTCCGCTGGCGCTAGTTCCCGCTGTGAAAACATGTAGAAGGGAACAATGAGCAGAACGACGATCGCCCAAAGCGTGAGAACTACCGGACGGTAGCGGAGCGTCCCGGCGAGATTGCGCATGTAGAACTGGCGTCCGCGTTCAAAATTACGATTGATAAGTCCTGCAAAACCGCGCTCGGTGTCTCCCGCGCGCAGAAGCCTCGATCCCATCATGGGAGACAGCGTCAGCGCGACGATACCGGACACCACGACCGCACCAGCTAGAGTGAACGCGAACTCGCGAAACAGTGCGCCCGTTAAGCCACCTTGAATTCCAATCGGCGCGTATACGGCGGCGAGCGTGATCGTCATCGAGATGATAGGCCCGACCAGTTCGCGGGCTCCATCGAGGGCAGCCTGAAGGGCAGATTTGCCCAGGTGGATGTGTCGCTCGATGTTTTCCACCATGACGATGGCGTCATCCACCACGAGCCCGACCGACAGCACGATGGCAAGCAGCGTCAGCAGATTAATAGTGAAACCCGCCACCAACATCAGAAAAACCGCGCCGATCAATGAAATCGGGATCGCTACCACGGGAATAAGAACGGAGCGGAAAGAGCCGAGAAACAGGAAAATAACCACGATCACAATCAGCAACGTCTCGCTCAGCGTGCGCAGTACTTCGTTAATCGCGTCCTGAATGTATGCAGTTGAGTCGTATGGAATCCCGACTTTCATTCCGGTAGGTAATTGCGCCTGGATGCCCGGAATCACCGCGCGCACGTTCTTGATCACTTCCAGCGAGTTGGCAGTGGGCAATACCCAGATGCCCATGAAAGTGGCCTTCTCGCCGTTAAAGCGGACTTCGGAGTCGTAGTTCTCCGCGCCCAGTACAACGTCTGCAATTTCTCCTAACCTGACGACCACTCCATTGTCTTGTTTGACGACAAGCTGGCGGAACTCCTCTGGTGTCGTGAGGTTTGTATTCGCAACCAGGTTGACCGAGACCATCGAGCCCTTTGTACTTCCCAGGGCCGAGAGGTAGTTGTTTCGCGCGAGAGCGTCGTGGACCGCCGCAGGCGAAATCCCAAGTGCGGCCATCTTGTCGGGCTTCAGCCAGATGCGCATGGCAAAAGTGCGGTCGCCGAGAATGTCGGCGCGCTGCACGCCGCTTATCGCGCTCAGCTTCGGCTGAACAACCCTAGTTAGATAATCCGTGATTTGGTTCTGGTCCAGGTCTGCGGACGAGAACCCGATATAGAGCGCCGCGAACTGGTTGTCCGCCGTTTGCAAGTCGATGACGGGAGCTTCAGCCTCTGGGGGCAAGTCATTGCGGACCTGCGCTACTTTGGCCTGGATCTGAGTCAGTGCGGCGTTGGTGTCGTAGTTGAGCTTCAGGTGCACCGTAATCGTGCTTAAACCCTGAGCGCTCGATGACTCCATGTAGTCGATGCCGTCGGCGCTGGCGATCACGCGTTCAAGCGGCGTCGTAATAAATCCGCGAACCAGGTCGGCGTTGGCGCCCACATAAGTGGTGGTGACCTGCACGATCGCGATATCACTGCGCGGATACTGACGTACGCTGAGAGAGCGAATGGATTGCAGACCGGCAATCAGAATTACCAGGCTGACCACGACCGATAAGACCGGCCGCCTGACAAAAAGGTCCGTAAACTTCATTAGCTATCCTCGGGCTTAGGAGCCGGATTATTGCCCGGCTGAACTTTGTTGTTGACCTGGACGGCGGCGCCATTGCGTAGCTTGAATACGCCGGAACTGACGACCTCGTCGCCCGGCTTCACCCCGGAAACCACCGCGACCTGATCACCGCGCGATCCTTCGACTTTGACGAACTGCTGACGAACCCCTCGGTAGCTGTGTCCCTTCGGGTCTTTAAGATCGGTGATGATGAAAACCGAGTCGCCGTACGGCGCATAACTGATCGCAGAAGCCGGAAGTTCGATTACCTGCCGGCTCGATCCCAGGCCGACATCAACCTGCACAAACATCCCGGGTCGCAATTTGCCCGCCGGATTCGGCAAAGTCGCCTGAACCTGAATGTTCCGAGTAGCCTGATCCACAACCGAATCGATGGCTGTGACTCGCCCGGTGAATACCTTCCCCGGGGAATCCTCGCTGGTGACTCGGAGCGTTCGCCCGACTCGCACCTGGCCAGCGGCCTGCTGTGGCACGCCGACATTTACATAAATTGGATTCAGCGATTGAAGCGAAACGATTGCTCCGCCGGCTGCCAGATACTGTCCGAGATTGACCTTGCGGATGCCCAGGATTCCTGAAAACGGGGCTCGGATCGTCTTGCGCTGGATCGTGGCTCGGATTTCGGCCGCGTTGGCTGCAGTTGCTTTCTGCTGCGCCGTCGCCTGATCGTATTCCGCCTTGGAGACGACGCCCGCCTTTGCGAGCTGTTCGGTGCGACCGTAATTTATGCGAGCAAGATCGCTTTGCGCCTCGAGCGCAGCCAACTGCGCGCGCTCCTGTTTTGTGTCAAGTTCGACGAGCACGTCCCCAGCTTTCACCGACTGTCCGGATTCGAAATTGATCTTAGCGACCGTACCCGGAAGATCGGCACTTACCGTGACACCATGCACCGCTTCCATGGTGCCAATAACATTCATCGTCGCAGGCCACTTTTGCATCTGCGCGACGACACTGGTTACGGCCTCAGGTGGCGGCTGGAATGCAGCTGCCTGCACCGCTGACTGAACTTGACGGAATTTGACGAATCCCAGGGCCGTGAGAAGCACTGCCACTACGCCCAGCATCAGGAACAATCGTTTTCCCATGCGTTCTCCTACATCCGTTAAAAGCTTTGACTACTTAAAGTATGAAAAGCACAGCAACCGGATCACGAGCTATCGCTCCCGCGGGCGCCTGCTGTGAATAAAGGCCTTTTTTGGCAAATGCCCCATTCGCTTGATTTCCTGCGACAAAATGCGCTTTGCAGTATCAGATTTCCTTTAACACAAAAAAGATTCACAGCTTTAGCCCGTTCCTGACGCGTCCGCACCGGGCTTCGCGGCTACCGTTGGTTTGTCGAATGGGAGGTCAGGGAATCGACAGTTTTAGAGGCTTTTTTGGCAGCGGTTGTGTTTAGAACTGCTCTTCCCCGGGCGGCGGTTACGTGCAGCTTTGGTCGAGACAGGCAAAGGCCAGGCTCGAAAGCCTGGCCTGTTAAGTGATGGTTGTGGCAAAGCGGACTACGCGGTCTTCTTTTGCGCCATTTGTGCGTAGAAGGCCTTGGCCCGCTCCTCGATTTCTCTCTGGCTCAGGTCTTCCGTATGCGTACTCAAGCTCCAGGTGTGTCCGAAGGGATCCACGAACGAGCCAAATCGGTCTCCCCAGAACATGTCGGCAACCGGCATGATCGTCTTTCCTCCGGCATCGACCGCGCGTTTGAATTCCTTGTCCACGTCTTCCACATAAATGAACAGTCCACCCGTGCTCGCTCCTAGGCTTTGCGGTGACTTGCTGCTCATGTTTGGCATTTCATCCGACAGGAAGATCACGGAATCACCGATCTGAATTTCGGCATGGGAAACTTTTCCATCCGGTGTTGTAAACCGCATGCGTTCCTGCGCACCCAGTGCCTTCTTATAGAATTCGATTGCCCGGGTTGCATTTTGGACTACCAGAGTTGGAGTCACGGTATGAAAACCTTGAGGGATTGGTTTCGATGAGCGTGTCATGCAAACCTCCGACATTTATTGATATGACGCGTGGCGTTATTTGAAGATCACTATTGTACGCGTTCTGTTTCCTCGCCGAAGTTGCAAAATTGTAAAAAATAGCAACGATTCATGCACTGTTTGAGGGTCGCACGCTAATTGATTCGCTGGTGGGGACTTGTGTGCGCCTGGAACTCAGCTGTGCGAACACCGATGTAGGCTATATTTTTCACGCTCTCATGTTCGGCGACCCAGGCGCTGACTTGAATGGCGATTGGCAATCGCATACATCGGCTGCGCCTTCCGTTGGTGACAGGCGCCGGCTCTGTCTGCGCAACGACGCAAGAGGCGCGGCGTTTCGCAAAACTCAGATTCCCGCATTCGACCGTCTTTCATGGGAGATTCTTCCTGGAGAGATCTTCTGTTTTCTCGGCCTTGATGGCGCAGGCAAATCGACGAGCGTCACAGCTCTGACCACTTGGGTGCGACCAAAAGATCATCGGAGTGATGACCATACCGAACACGAGCCCAACGTGTTGCTCATTGATGGAGCAACCTAAGGCGAGTCCAAAGACTGCAAGCGCCGAAAAAATCCTTGAGGTTCATAACCGAAAGGCAAACGGAGCAGAGTCTTCCGGAAAAAGGCTGTGCCCGTGAACGCACGGGCCCCAGTTCCCACACTTGTCGATGTCGGCGGTGCGTTCGCCTTGCTCTTATTCGATGTGCTGTTATTGATCAGGGCCTTTGGCAGTTCCAAAGGAAAGCGATCAGTTAGCGCGCCGGGTCGCCGCTCTGTAGCTGCACGCTTGCTAGTGACTTTCCTGAGCGGTTTCGGGCTCTAGGGTGCGTACCAGCCACGGAATGATCACCTGCCTGAAGATCAAAGGATCAGGCCACACTTTGACCTGTCTGCCAAGATGTCCGCCTTGCGGATTGATCCAGGCCGTCTTGGGAACGTCTCCTTTGCTTAGGAGAAGGTAAATGTCGGAGATCGGTACCTGCGTATCCAGGACGCCGCCAAGAATCAGCATCGGCGCCATCGGTTTTCCGAGTACACCTTGTTTGACCAGCGACATTTTGGAGAGCTTCTCAGCCATTTCATCGAGACCGTTGACATTGTCGAAAATCGCCATGAGCGCGGGCACTTGGTCAAAAAGATATTCGCGGTTTCCCAGCAACGAGTTGAGCAAAAAGTCTTTTTTGAAAAATTCGTCGACCGGCGGCGATTGCGCACTTGCTCCCTGGAGCCGTTGCTTCTCTACAACTGCCATCTTTGTCGCCCAGTAAGCACCCCAGCTGACGCCGTGCATGGCGATACGATTCTTGTCGACCTCCAGTCGCGTCTGCAGATAGTCGATCACACTGGAAAGCATGCGTTCTGCGTTCTCGCTCGCCTTGATTGGCGACTGACCCGTACCCGGGCCATCCACAGCCAAAAAGCCGATACCGTAGGGCAGGATCGCGCTGAAGGTCTCACTTAGGTCTTCTTTACGGCTATCAAGTCCGTTCACCGCGATCACGATCGGCACTGGCCCTTTGGCATTTCGGGGGAGCCGCAGGTAGGCAATGATTTGCTTTCCCTCAAAAGGAATTCTTACGACTTCAAGCGGCGGATCCCAGTGGCGGGCATGGGCTAAGAAAGCTTCAATTGCTTTCTCGTATGACCGTTGCTTCTTAGCTGAAGAGGGTATCGGCCATCGGCCAAACGAATAGAGCCGCCAGGCCCGGATGAAATCATTGTTTGCTTTTGCCGGATCCGTCTTCTCGATCGACAATCCTTCGCTCATGTAACGGTCGGCGACACCCATGAAAGCAGCCGCCCATTCGTCCTTATCCTTAGTGTGAATCCAGGCGAATGCCTCCCGTACGTCCCGAGGATCAAGACCAATCAGTGGGTAGATACCGTTTTCCGCTCTGTGGATCGCCTCCGTCTTTATTTCGTCGAGTGTCCGCTCTGGGCGTGGTTGCGCGAGGGCACTCAGGGAGCCGATCAATATCAAAGCCCAGGAGAATGCAAGTCGTTTCGACAGATCCTTGGGCGCACCTGGTCCTGACAAACGGTCCCTCCTTTTGGCGTACGCCGTTCCGGCCCCGTGGCTTGCTCTGCGACCGAGGCGACGGAATCGTCGCCTAAAAGCTCAGCTTGAGCCCAAATTGAACTGCACGACTTCCCCCCGAACCAATCACCGGATTGGAAGCCGCTACGTCTGGCGTGGCACACGAGCAACCGAACGAGCCGGTGGAGGGATCGTTATGCGCCCAGCCATTTTGTCCTCCGAACGGATTAGCAAAGTTGGGATGATTCAGAATATTGAAGAACTCAACTCGGAACTGCGCTCCTAACCTCTCTCCCCACCGGAAGTTTTTCGCGACCGAAAGGTCCACATCCTTGAATCCTGTGTCCCGGAAGATGTTTCGACCCATGGTTCCGAACGTCCCCGGCGTGGGCGGGATCATGAACGAATTCCCGTTAGCAAAGCATCCGAGAGTGGCCAGCCCTTGACTAGTGGGTCCGCCGGCCAACCCGCCATCCAGCGCCAAGGCCTTGGCGTTGCAGGCGGCGTTAGTGGTGGGATTATTTTTATCACCACTGCCGGCAAAGAATGGAATTCCTGTCGGCGTAGATTTGAAGTCTTTTGGATTGCCAAAGAAATCCCAACGATCATTGGTTTCACCGCTCCCGCTGATGTCGCTACCTGCATCCATCACACCGAAAGGCTGGGCGGCGTTGATGTTGACAATGGAATTGATTTGCCAGCCCTCAAACATTTGGGCAAAACCTTTCCGTCCGGGGAAAAGGTAATTCAGAGACAGGGTGAACCGATGTCGAATATCAAAGTCACTGCTGGCGTACTCCCGCTCCGGGTGAGTGCTGTCGCTTGGAAGTCCAAGGCCAGCCCCGAAATCCCAGTTGGCGCCGACCTGGTCCAGGGCGTGGGAATAGGTGTAGCCTGCAACCATGGTGAGTCCGTGGAAGTTCCGCGAGGTTAAGGTTGTCTGCAATGCGTTGTAGTTCGAGCGGTAGATGTTACCCATCTGGAAAACCTGAGCGAGAAATGGAAAACAAGGGCCACCCCCGCCAACGCCTACCGGCGCCGGGCAGTTTTGGGTGAATGGACGCCCAAACTGTTCCGAGCCGTCGTCCAACGCCGGGTTCACCTGATTGATATCGCGGATACCCACCAGCTTCGATCCGTGATCGCCCACGTAGCCTACTTCCAACACCAGATTCGTCGTAAAGGAATGTTGTACATTCAGAGTCCAACTGGAGACGTAAGGGGTTTTGAGGTTGCGGTCGACCCCCATTACCGTACAAGGTCCCCCGGTTACTGGATCGCAATTGATAGCACCGCCCGGAAAGACGGTGCCATTCCAGCTGAGACTCGATCCCGGAAAGAACACGACTCCCGTCGCGATGTTGCCGCCTGATGTATTTCCGCTCGAGTCGATTGGCGCCCCTGTTGGCACTGTCGCCAATCCCAGGGAGTTGTTCAACGCGAGGAACGATTCCCAGTTGAGGGTCTCGAACATGATCCCACCACCTGCGCGCAGAACGGTGCGGCCATTACCGGCTACGTCCCAGGCTAATCCAGCGCGCGGCGCAAAGTTATTGCGGTCGGGATTGTAAGGGCCGTTCACCCCGTTTCGCCCCACCTGTATCAGCCCCTTGGTCGGATCGAAATTGCCCAGAAGGTTGTGTTCTTCCTTGATGACGGTGTTCACCTCGTAGCGCAGGCCAAAATTCAAGGTTAGATTCCGAGTCGCCCGAAAATCGTCCTGCACGAAAGCGGCGTAACCCCAGTTATGAATGTGTCGGGTCGGATCGCCTACTAACAGCGTGGCATTGGTGGGAACACCGGCAAAGAAATCCTCAATTCCGGACGAGTTGCCGGACGCGAATGCTGCGCCACCCACAAACTTGATTCTTCCTCTGGCGCCCCCGAAGGCGCCGCCGCTGAACCCGTCGCGATGGATCTCCCCGCCGAACCGGATCGCATGCTTTCCTAGGATGTACGAGAGGTGATCAATGAACTGAAATCGTGTGTCCGGTCCTTGAACCTTGGGCCAGTTGAAGCCGCCCAGCTCCTGGGGAAAGATGTAGAAGGGAAAAACGTTGATCCGCGGCAGTCCTCCAAAAAGAGGATTGGTCACCCCCGTGTCCAGTCCGTAGGCGGCCGTAATATTTGTGTTGTGGTCATTAGTGAATGTGGGTTGAAAAAGCCGGTTGTAACCGAAACGCGCTTCGTTGGTCCAGCGAGCGGTGGGAACGTAGGTCCAGTTTTCGCCGACCACTTGCGCCCGGGTGTGGATCTGCGTTAACCATTTTGTCTGTAGTTGACTGGCATCAGAAACCGTCCCCGAGTTGTTGCCAAAAAAATAGATGGTGCTGAGCGTGCTGTGCTCGTTGACGTGATAGTCGACCTTGCCCACCGCATTGTCCGAGCTGACCGTATTCGGCAACCCGAAATTGATGAAGCTGCCCGGAGTAGTGCTGGGGTTAAGCGGGAAGCCGGTGCCGCTGCACGCGACTGTATTCGGCGGCGTGAAGGTGCAGCCTGCAATCTTGAGGCTGGCTGCACTTACATCGTTTGCAATCGCACCGGCAAGAAATGCTGCATGCACGTCGGCAATCGCGTCGGGAATGCTGTTGCCGCAGTCGCCCTGTCCGCTGAACTGGCAAGCACCCGGTTGCCCGGCTGGAACCGTGGCAAGAGGAACCGTGGACCACGTTTGCAGCGATCCGGTGTTGCCCACGGTATAGCGTTGTCCCTCATAGCCCCCGAAATAAAAAAGCCTGTCTTTGATCAGAGCTCCCCCAAAGGTCCCACCGAACTGCTCAAGATTGCGGGGATTCTTCGCTTGCGTGCTGGGGTTGAAGAAATTGCGGGCGTCAAATGGCGTATCGCGCCCGAACGCGTATGCCGTGCCGTGGATCTGGTTGGTACCGGACTTCAATCCGACATTTACGATCGCACCCGGCTTCCAACCGTATTCGGCTGGTGGATTTTGTTGCAGATTGAATTCCTGAATCGAGTCGACCGGCAGAATTGTGGCAGAGTCTCCAGCGATGCCGGCGCCGTTGATGATGCTCTGGCCGGAAAAGGGTTCGCTGTTGAATAGACCATCCACTAGGTAGGCATTATCTTCTGCTCGTAACCCGTTGGCGCTGGTAGTCGAGAATCCCCCACCCGGATACCTGATGACACCCGGACGCAATTGTAGAAGGTTCTCGTAGTTTCGGCCATTTAGCGGAAGATCATTGATTTCTTTATTGCTCAGCGTCCCACCGAGTGTCGCGGAGGTCGTGTTGACAAGCGGAACCTCCTCCGAAACCACGACTATCTCGCGCACATTGCCAGGCAGGAGCGAGATGTCCAAGGTGACGTCGGTTGCCACCTCTACCAGCACATTGGGGCGCTCAACAGCCTTGAAACCCGGCGCTTGCACTCGAACCGAATAAGTGCTTGGACTTAGACTGGATACAACATAATTGCCGGACGGATCGGAGGTGGCGGTTCGCGTGATGGCGCGCTGGACGTCGGTTACATTGATCGTGGCTCCCCCGATTGCCGCCCCTGACGGATCGAGAATGGTGCCGACAATGCGGCCGGTTGTCGTCTGGGCAAGAACGGGCACCGCCGCCATCGCGAGCAGAAATAAGAATGAAGAGAAAAGGACCGGAATGCCTTTCATGCAGGAGCGCATAGCGACCTCCAGATGTCCGTAAGCGTAGAGATATTTGGTCTGGCACCTGTACCACCATAGGGATGGGCATGTCAAGCGGTAGAAGTCGCTTCTTGCGGTATTTCTTAGCTGGAAGCTTAGGTTAAGTAGCCGATCTAATATTATGAAACTAAATACGATAGTTAATTACTTCTCTAGCTCATTGATCCACCATACGGGGAGCAAACATCGCGGAAAAACCTACCCAGGCTAAGCTCGTCTGGTATATTGGTCAGACCAAAAGACCAAACAGGAGTACACCCTCGTCGAGGACAATGAAGGCCAGAAAATGACGAATGAGAAATCCGAGCCAATCGTTTCCAAGCTGGTGTACCGCGCTGTTCGAACGTCAAGACTTTACGAACAAATCGTCGAGCAGGTTGAGGCGTCCATTCTGAAAGGCCAGCTCAAACCAGGCGATCAGTTGCCGGCGGAGCGTGATCTCGCCCAGCGTTTTGGCGTAAGCCGGACGGCCGTGAGAGAGGCGGTGAAGGCGCTTCGCGAAAAGGGATTAGTGGAAGCGTATACCGGGCGAGGTACTTTCGTGACCAACGGCACCTCGCAAAGCATGCGGCAATCTCTGGATTTGATTATCAAGATCAATCAGCAGGAAGGATCGATGCACCTGGCCGAGCTGCGCGGAATTCTGGAGCCCGAAATCGCGGCGCTGGCTGCCCCCAGAATCGAAGAACAACTTTTAAGCACGATGCGGGAAGCTGTGGCCGCCATGGATCGCAGCGTGCAGCTGCATGAGCAAGATGCCTATATCGAGGCTGATCTCGATTTCCATTTGGCACTGGCCGAGGCCGCGGGGAATCCGCTGATCCTGGCGCTGATTGATTCGGTTGTGGGATTGTTGCGCGAACAGAGAATCCGCATTTTCAAGGTGGACGGCGGACCGGAGCGTGGCCAATTTCATCACAAGCGCATTCTGGAAACGATTGAGCGGCGCGATGCGGACGGGGCGCGTGAGGCTATGCGTGCCCACCTCAAACAGGTTCGGGAAGACTCTTCGGCCTCGCTGCTCGGCTGCTAGCAGACACGCCCGTCTTGATATTCAGAACGGAGCACTCATGGCGAATCTCGGCTTTGTTGGCCTGGGAGTCATGGGCGGGAACATGGCTGCCCGCTTATTGGAAAAGGGGCACCACGTCACCGGCTACAACCGGACGTCGTCCAAATCCCAGTGGTTACTCGATCGTGGCATGAAATGGGCTGATTCACCCCGTGCGGTGACGGAAACTGTCGATGTCGTCTTCACCATGGTGACGAACTCGGCTGCGCTGTCTGCTGTTTCCGATGGACCGGACGGTTTGCTAGCCGGCATCTCATCGGGAAAAGTTCTGATCGACATGAGCACGGTAGGCCCTGAAACCAGCCGTGCGCTGGCCACCAAGGTCCGAAGCAAGAGCGCCGATATGGTTGACGCCCCAGTTTCGGGAAGCGTGATTACACTCCAGGAAGGCAAACTGTCAATCATGGTAGGAGGTCGCAGGGAAACCTTTGAGCGCTTGCGGCCGCTGTTGCTCGATATCGGCCCAAAAGTTACTTACGTCGGTGAAAACGGTCTGGCATTGGCCATGAAGATCGCGGTGAATTTAAGCCTGGCGGTGCAAATGCTGGCTTTTTCCGAGGGTGTGCTGCTGGCGGAGAAAAGCGGAATTGCGCGGGAGGTTGCGGTTGATGTGCTCACGCACAGCGCGGTCGCTTCGCCGATGATCCAGTACCGCGGACCGTTCGTCCTTAAGCAGCCAGAGCAAGCCTGGTTCGATGTCAACATGATGCAGAAGGACTTGCTACTGGCCATGGAGTTGGGACGGAAGTTGAACGTGCCCGTTCCCACCACCGCGGTCGCCGACGAGTTCCTGACGGCTGCGCGAGCGCTGGGCTGGGAGAAGCTGGATTTCGCGGTGGTGTTTGACGTGTTGGCCCGCATGTCCGGGGTTTCGAAATGAGTACCACGACACGAGCTTCCGAAGTCTCGAAACAAGTCGAGCGCTGGGTACGTATGTACCGGCAGATGCTCGCCATCCGCTTGTTTGAGATCGAGGTCAATGAGTTGTACACCCGCGCCTTGATGCCCGGACTTGCTCATCTTTACATCGGCCAGGAAGCCGTCGCTGTAGGTGTGTGTGAAGCCCTGCAGCGCACCGATTACATCACGAGCACGCACCGCGGCCACGGCCACTGTTTAGCGAAAGGCGCTTCTCCAGATCGAATGTTTGCCGAGCTTCTGGGCAAACGCTCTGGATATTGCAAAGGCAAAGGTGGCTCCATGCACATTGCTGATCCGGCGACCGGCAACCTAGGAGCCAACGCGATTGTCTGCGGCAGCGCGGGCATCGCGACCGGTGCCGCCTTGGCTGCCAGGCACCTCAGCACAAACGCCGTCGCTGTCTGCTTCTTCGGCGAGGGCGCCCTCGGACAAGGGGTCCTCTATGAAGTGATGAATCTGGCCCAACTCCATAAACTGCCGGTCATCTACGTTTGCGAGAATAATCTATACACCGAGTACACCCACTACAGCGAGACGACGGCCGGCGACATTCTGATGCGTGCGGCAGCCTTCGGCGTCGAAACCGCGAGTGCGGATGGCCAGGATGTTCGCGCCGTTTACCGCGCCGCCGAGTCGCTGGTTGTGCGGGCGCGAGGGGGAGACGGCCCCGGGTTCCTGCTGTGCAATACCTACCGTTATCACGGACATCACGTTGGCGATATCAACCGCGAGTATTACCGTTCGAAACAGGAAGAACAGTTGTGGAAGACACAGCGGGACCCCCTCGTCCAACATGGAGATTGGTTGATTCAGGAGAAATTGGCTGACTCCCAATTGCTCGCCCGCTGGCACTCCGAAATCGAGTCAGAAATGAAGAAAGCTGTCGAGTTCGCCATGACTGCCCCTTATCCCGCTCGCAGCGAGGTGGATCAGGATGTCTATGCCTGAACTCGGAGACCGTGAACTGACGCTCGCGCAAGCGATCCGCGAGGCTATCACCGAAGAGATGCGTCACGACTCTGCCGTCTGCATTATGGGAGAGGATGTGGCTGAGGCAGGCACACCTTTCAAAGTTCTTTCCGGGTTGGTCGAGGAATTCGGCAAGGACCGAGTTCTGGACACGCCCATATCCGAAGCCGGTTTTACAGGACTCGCCGTGGGCGCGGCTATGACCGGCCTGCGTCCCGTGGTCGACATCATGTTCGGCGACTTCGTCACCCTGGCCATGGACCAGATGGTGAACCAGGCAGCCAAGGTTCACTACATGTCGGGTGGTAGCTGGAAAGTGCCGCTGGTGATGCGCACGACGCTGGGCGCAACCCGTCGCTCCGCGGCGCAGCATTCGCAATCCTTGCACGCCTGGTTTTGCCACGTTCCCGGCTTGAAAGTTGTTTTGCCTTCGACGCCATATGACGCCAAGGGTCTACTGAAGGCGGCGATTCGCGATGACAATCCTGTCGTCTTCTTCGAGGACAAAATGATGTATAAGCTCAAAGGCGCAGTGCCAGAGGATGAGTACACGGTTCCGCTGGGAGTAGCTGACGTCAAGCGGAATGGGGATGACATTACGCTAGTAGCTACCAGCAGCATGGTGCAAGTCGCGCTCGATGCGGCGAAGGGGCTGCAGGAAATCGGCATAAGTGCCGAGGTTGTCGATCCCCGCACGCTGTGGCCTCTGGATGAAAAAACATTGATCGAATCGGTGAAGAAAACATCCCGGGCCATCGTCCTTGACGAAGGCTATGAACGATACGGGGTCACGGCTGAGATTGCTTCCGTGATCGCCAGTGGCGCATTTTATGATCTCGATGCTCCGGTAAAACGGATGGGCGCGATGCATGTTCCAATTCCATTCTCGCCGCCTCTCGAAGATCTGACCGTCCCCACGGAACAAAGCGTATTTGAGGCGGCGCGCTCGCTGTGCGGGCGCGCATAATCAGGAGGCGAGTATGGCTCTGCCTACTTATGGAACGATGGCTGTCGACTGGGAGAATCGTGTCGACTTACCCCGTCTGCGCCGCGAAAGACTTGCGCGTGCCAAGTCCCTTCTCGCCCAGTCTGAGATGGGTTCCTTGCTTTGCTTCGACATGAATAACGTCCGTTATCTCACGGCTAGCCATATCGGCACCTGGGCCCAGGACAAGGCCAATCGCTTTACCCTCCTGCCGCAAAATGACGAGCCCATCCTCTGGGATTTCGGTTCCGCTGCCAGGCACCACCAACTGCACTGTCCTTGGCTTGGCGATCGGTCGCGTCCTGGCATCTCCATGCTCCGTGGAGCCATGACGCCCGAAATGGGTCGTGCCGAGGACGTGGCAAAAAAAATCCGCATTGAACTCGCTCAACGTGGACTGCACAAGGAACCGGTAGGCGTCGACATCATCGAACTGCCCGTGTTGTTCGCTCTGCAAAGGGAAGGGATCAAGATCGTCGATGGACAAGCGCTCATGTCCGAAGCGCGGCTCATAAAGACAGAGGATGAAATTACGTTGCTCAATACCTCGGCCATGATGGTGGACGCGGCCTACGACGAGCTTTACCGCGCGATGAAACCGGGAATGACGGAAAACGAGGCTGTCGGCCTGGTCAGCAAAGTTCTTTATGATCTGGGCTCGGAGTACGTCGAAGCGGTAAATGCCATCTCGGGAGAGCGCTGCAATCCCCACCCCCATGTCTTCTCTGATCGCGTTCTCCGACCGGGTGACCCCGTTTACTACGACATCCTGCATTCCTACATGGGTTATCGCACTTGCTACTACCGCTGCTTCACCATCGGCTACGCTTCGCACGCGATGAATGATGCGTACAAGCGCTGCCGCGAATATCTGGATGCTGCCATTGATTTGGTTCGTCCGGGACGCACCACCGCTGAAATCGCAGCCGTCTGGCCCAAAGCGCAGGAGTTCGGCTTCCCCGACGAAGAGGCTTGTTTCGCTTTGCAATACGGTCATGGCATCGGACTCGCCATCTGGGAGAAGCCGGTGATCAGCCGCCTAGTCTCGTTCGAGCACCCCTGCGAAATCAAGCCAGGAATGGTGTTTGCACTCGAAACCTTCTGGCCATCTACTGACGGCTGGAGTGCGGCCCGCATCGAGGAAGAAATTGTTGTCACCGAGAAAGGGCACGAAGTCATCACTCGCTTCCCGGCGGAGGAGTTGCTCGTCGCAGGACGGCACTACTTTACGGTCAATGGCCCTCTTCCTGCGATACGAGAAGGCGAGAACGAGCCCGGCCGGCGCGTGCGCGACCGGATCGAGGCTACCTCCAAGCGGGAACAAGTGAGCGTAGGAGACTAAGTCGCCCCCAAACTGCCTTTCCCAGAACCCATGGCAATCAGCGTCGTTATGCCCGCGCTTGAAATAGCCCAGGAAACCGGGAAGCTACTCTCGTGGCTGAAGAAAGAAGGCGACACCGTGGCTAAGGGCGAACCGTTGCTCGAAATCGAGACCGACAAAGCGGTCATGGAAATCGAGTCGCCCGGGGAGGGCATTCTAGCGGGCATTCGAGTCGAGCCGGGAACTGACGTGCCCGTCGGCCAAACCATTGCCGGGATCGTGAATCCCGGAGAAGCACCACCCATCGATGACCCGCCGGTCGCGCCAGGCGGGAACGCGACACCGAGCCCAGCTGTAACTTCAGCGCCGGCAATTGAGCCGACCGCGTCCACACCCAAGGGTCTCAGAGTTTCGCCCAAGGCGCGACGTCTGGCCGCCGAGCGTAATCTGGACTTGGGACGGGTCCCAGGTACTGGCCCTGCAGGAGAAATCCTCGCCTCCGACATTCTCAGTTTCTTGAACTCGCGCGGTGAGACGGAGGGAACGGGCGAGAGCCAAATCTCCCGGCTGATGGCCGAGCGTACCACGCGAAGCTGGACGAGGGTACCTCACTTCTTCGTCGTGCGCGAGGTGGACGCTGGTGCGCTGGTTGAGCTGCGAGCGAGACTCGCTCCGGCGATCGAAGACTCGCGGCACGTGAAGCTTACTCACACCGATTTGCTGATCGCGCTCGTCGCGCGGGCGCTGCTGAAGCATCCGAGATTCAACGCGACGTGGAATGGTGAAAAGATCCACATGAACAAGGAGGTGAACATTGGTCTGGCAATCGCGGTGAGCGAAGGCGTCGTGGCCCCTGTCATTCACCATGCGGAGAGAGCCGACCTCGGCGAGATTGCAGTCCGACGCCGAGATCTTGCCGAACGCTCGCGCTGCAGCAAATTGCGATTGGCAGATCTAGCAGGCGCAACCTTTACCATCAGCAACCTGGGCATGTATGAGGTTGATGCCTTCAGTGCCATCATCAACCCTCCGCAAGTTGCTATTCTGGCCGTCGGCCGCATCACAGAACGAGTTATGGCCGTGGGCGGCGAGCCACTCATTCGCCCGGTGATGACATTGACACTCTCTGCCGATCATCGTGTCGCTGACGGAGCCAGGGCAGCGCAGTTTCTCGCTGATCTCGCGACTATGGTCAACAATCCGGCGCCTCCCTTAAGCTAGCAACTTCTGTAACATTCAGGACCGGGACTTCATTCGAAAGCCGGGCCTTGACGTCACCTTTTCATTTTTAATCTCTCCCTGACGGCTTAAAGCGTGACGTGTCCCCTTTCACGGTTCTATGGCAGAATGCGGTCGTGCTCCAACGACTGACCCGGCGCAAGGAGTGGCAGTTCTTCGCGGCCCTGCCGAAAGCGGATCCCGTCCTCGCTCTCGCTTGGTGGGCAGCGCTTCTCGTGCGAGGAATACTGCCGGCAGCGTTCGCGATCGCAATGGGCGTGCTTGTTGCCGCCGTGCAACGCGATCATCCTCTTGCGGTGCCGCTTGCTTTTGTGGGGGCAATCTTCGTGCTCCTTCAGGTGCTGAGCCCGGTTCACCAGACCATCAGTTGGAATCTCGGCGACCGAACTGCCGCTTGGCTCTACGATCGCCTCACAGAAGCCTGCGTCCGACCGCCAGGCATGGGTCACCTCGAAAACCCCGCCCTCACAAGCGACCTCACCGTCGCGCGCGACTTCGACCTCGGAATGACCGGCCCGCCCCTGTCCATCTCCATTGACTTCATCGCCAACGCCATGGCAGAGATGGTCGGTGGCATCGCCTGCGCCGTGATTCTTGCTGGCTACGCCTGGTGGGCGCCGATTGTGCTCGGCGGTGCCTGGCTTGCCACCCACTGGGTTCTGCGCGAGAGTGCGATCTGGCGCGATAGAAACACTGAGGAAGTGCGCGCCGCGCAGCGCGATTCCGACTACGCCTACCGCCTCGCCGTAGACCCGCCTGCGAGCAAGGAACTACGCCTCTTTGGTCTCGAGGCCTGGACCATCGAACGTTTTATCGCTCGCCGCACCCGCCTGCACGATCTTCAGTACGCCGCCACGCGGCTGCGGGAGCGGCCGGTCATCTGGAGCTTGCTACTGGTCATCTCCGCGAACCTTCTGGTGTTCTGGCTGTTAGCGAGCGCAGCCATGGCTGGCCACATCAGTCTTGGACAAGTCGTCGTCTATGTGCAGGGTGCAATCGGCGTATCGGCGATTGCGTTTGGAGGGTTCAGCTGGGCCCTGGACGGAGCGGCTGCCCCGGTTGCCGCCGTGCTGCGACTTGAGCCCGCCATGCGACCTGCCGGGTTCCTCAGTTCCGGCAATCGCTCCGCCGATAACATGCCTGCACGCGAGATCCATCTTCGCGAGGTCACATTTGCCTATCCCGGGGGAACCGGCTCGCCCGTCTTGGAACACTTCGATCTTCGCATCCCGGCGGGCTCGTCGCTCGCCATCGTCGGTCAGAACGGCGCAGGCAAGACGACTCTCGCAAAGCTTCTATGCCGTTTGTACGATCCTCAATCGGGTGCGATCGAAATCGACGGTCGCGACCTGCGCGAGTTCGATCTGGCATCCTGGCGCAGGAGGGTCACGGCCGTTTTTCAGGACTTCATGCGTCTGGAGTTGCCTCTCCGGGACAACGTGGCCCCGGCGGGTGCTCTTGACGAGGTTGTCCAGGCGGCGCTTGCCTCAGCCGGTGCAACCAGTCTCGCGGCGCTGGACACGGTGCTCGCCCGCGGCTACGACGGCGGCACCGACCTGTCGGGTGGGCAATGGCAGCGCGTTGCGCTCGCCCGGGCCTTAGCCGCCGTCAAGCTGGGCGCGGGTGTCGTTCTGCTCGACGAGCCGACCGCCCAGCTCGACGTGCGGGGCGAAAGCGAAATCTTCGACCGCGTCCTGGCCGCCACTCGGCATTGCACGACCATTCTTATCTCGCATCGCTTTTCCACCGTGCGCCACGCCGATCGCATTTGCGTGCTGGAACATGGGCGGGTCATCGAGTTCGGCACTCACGACGAACTGATGGCTCTCCGTGGTCGGTACCGGACAATGTTCGATCTCCAGGCGCTACGTTTTAACGTCGCCGAAAACGAGGAGGGTACGACCTATGACGTCCTCCCCGGATAACGGTCACGGCGCGATTGAACCTCTGCCTCCCGCGCTGTCGTCAATGTGGCGCTTGTGCAAGCTGGGCTACGGCCATGAGCCGCGCCTCATGCTTGTGTCATTTTTGCTGTCCCAGCTGGCGGCGCTGCCCGACGCACTCCTGGCGTGGTGGCTGATGTTGCTTGGCCAAGGCGTCCTCGCACACAGGTCTGGCATGGTCCGGGGTGCCGCAATCGGCCTGGGTGTGTCGGCTGCCGCCACGTGGTTTTTGCGCACCACCAGCACACGTGTGCAGCGACGTTTCCGCGACAAGGTGACGATCGCGCTCGAATCGCACGTCGCCCGGTTGCAAGCGTCGGTGGCAACCATCACGCACCAGGAGAGGCCGGAATACCTCGATCGGCTCTCCATGCTGCGCAACCAAGTGTTTGTGCTCGACCACATGTACATGTCCGTGTTTTCCACTCTGGGGTGGATTCTAAGACTGGGCGTGACCATGGCGCTGCTTGCCTCCGTCCACCCGGCTCTCATCTTGCTGGCGGTGTTCGCGCTCCCCACCGTCGTGACCTCGACGTGGCGCCCCGAGGTCGAAAGATCCGCGCAGGAACGTGGAGCACAAGCCAATCGGCTGGCGCGACACCTGTTCATGATTGCGACCAGCGCCGTACCCGGGAAAGAGGTGCGCGTACTCGGTATCGGAGAGCGCCTCGCCCAAGAACGGCGTGCAGCATGGGAGCGCGGGTTCCAATCTGTTTCCGCTGCTCGCGGGAGTTCTGCGCTGTGGCATGCCTTGGCGTGGAGCGTATTCAGCCTGGCATATGTTGGGGCCGTTGTATTTGTTGCTTCCGGTATGCGAGCCTCCGCAGCTTCGGTTCTCCTGGTGCTCGCTGCCGGCGCGCGCCTCTCTGCTTACATAGGCGCTACGGTTGGCGAGATTGGCTTCTTGCGCGGATTCTGGATGGACGGTTCGCGACGACTCGCGTGGCTTGAAGACTACGCTGCCTCGGCCGCGGCGGACGGCGATCTTCCGGTCCCGGCCGCTCTGCGCCGAAGCATCCGGCTCGATCACGTGTCCTTTTCCTACCCCGGTACGACGCGCGTCGTACTGGATGACATTTCCGTGACTGTGCCCGCGGGGGCGGTGGTTGCAATCGTCGGCGAGAACGGTGCTGGCAAGACCACTCTGATCAAGCTGCTCTCGAAGATGTACGAGCCAACGTCGGGCGCCATTTTCATCGACGACACACCACTGGCACGCGTGCCAGCTGCGGCGTGGAGGTCGCGACTCGCAGGTGCATTTCAGGATTTCTTCCGTTTCGAATTTCGCGCCGGTCATACGGTCGGGTTGGGAGATTTGCCGCGACTGGACGACGAGTCTGCGGTGGTCACGGCCATCGACCGTGCGGGGGCCGATGACGTCCTGGTTCGCCTCACATCGGGCCTTGATACACAGCTCGGTCCGACCTGGCCGTCGGGTGTCGAGCTGTCATTCGGCCAATGGCAAAAGCTGGCGCTGGCGCGTGGCTTCATGCGCGATCGACCTCTGCTGCTGGTGCTCGATGAGCCGACTGCGGCTCTGGACGCCGAGACGGAACACGGGTTGTTTGAACGTTATGCTGCCGCGGCCCGTGCCACAAACTGGAGAGAAAGCGGCCGCATTACCGTCCTCGTTTCCCACCGGTTCTCAACCGTCCGCATGGCTGATCTGATCATCGTGCTGGAGGGCGCACGACTTGTTGAAGTGGGCACGCATGACGAGCTGATGGCCAGCGGTGGTCAGTACCGGGAACTTTACGGCATCCAGGCCGCGGCGTACCGCTGAGGGCGCAAGTGTGACCGGGAGCAGTTTTCCCAATGAACTCTGATCTGCGGTTCCGCGCAAGGACAGCCTACTCGTTCCTCGCCGGCTTCCGTAGTTTCAAGGCTGGAAATTTCGTTTGCTTCCGACGGCCAGTTGGGAGGAGAATGTCGGGCACTTGGCCCGATGGAAGGCGGCTCTCCTCTTGGTGCACGGTCGCCTGTGGGGTGATGGTGGACGTCTCGTCGCACGACGTTCTTCTTGTGGGTGGTGGGGGCGCTGGCTTGCGCGCTGCTATCGCAGCTGCCGAGGTCAACCCCAAGCTCAGCATCGCAGTCGTCTCCAAGGTATACCCCATGCGCAGTCACACCGTATCCGCGGAGGGCGGAGCTGCGGGTGTAATCAAATCCGATGACAGCCTGGATGAACATGCTTACGACACCATCTCGGGCGGCGACTGGCTCTGTTACCAGGATGCGGTGGAAGCATTTGTAAAGGAAGCCCCCCTTGAATTGCTGCAACTGGAGCATTGGGGTTGTCCGTGGAGCCGCGAGCCAGATGGGCAGGTTGGCGTCCGCGCCTTCGGGGGAATGAAAAAGAAGCGGACTTGGTTTGCGGCCGACAAAACCGGTTTTCACATGCTGCACACCTTGTTTCAGACTAGTCTGAAATATGACCCTATCACCCGCTATGACGAGTGGTTTGTAACCAAGCTACTGGTGGATGATGGTCGAGTGTGTGGTGTGGTGGCGATTGAATTGATGTCGGGCAGGATTCAGGCGATCATGGCGAAGGCGGTCATCCTTTGCACGGGCGGATGCGGCCGCGTCTTTCCCTTTACGACGAACGCAAATATTAAGAATGGCGATGGCATGGCGCTCGCCTACCGCGCCGGCGCTCCGCTGAAGGATATGGAATTCGTGCAGTACCATCCCACCGGGCTGCCGTTTACGGGAATTCTGATCACGGAAGCCACACGCGCCGAAGGCGGCTATCTTCTAAACAAGGATGGATACCGCTACCTTCAGGATTACAACCTGGGGAAACCTCAACCCACGCCAGTGCTGCGTTCGATGGAACTCGGCCCGCGCGATCGCTTGTCCCAGGCTTTCGTCAAAGAAGACGAGAAGGGACGCACGATCCAGACTCCATACGGGTCGATCGTTCATCTCGACCTTCGCCATTTGGGCGAGAAGGTCATAAACACCAAGCTTCCTTTTGTGCGCGAACTCTGCCTGAAGTATCAGAATATCGATCCCGTGAACGAACTCATCCCGGTGCGACCGGTGGTGCATTACATGATGGGCGGGGTAAGCACGGACATAGATGGCGCTACGCCCTTGGCCGGTTTATTTGCCGCCGGCGAGGTGGCCTGCGTAAGCATCAATGGAGCCAACCGGTTAGGATCCAACTCGCTGGCCGAATGTCTTGTGTTTGGCGCTCGCGCAGGCAGGGCTGCGGCCCAGTACGCAGCTGGGCAGCAAGCGTCGAGTGACAAAGTGCTAGCGCAAGCCAGCGATGAACGTCAGAGATTGGAGGAGCAATTCCTCCGCAAGACTCGCGGGCGGGAACGCATCGCCACCATACGCGAAGAGATGCAGAAGACGGTAGAGAAGAGCGCGGGAATTTATCGCCACGGGACATCATTGGCAGAGGGCACTGACAAACTCAGTGAATTACAGGAGCGATTCCGGGACCTTCGCCTCGATGATCGCAGCCGCACATTCAACACAGAGCTTGAAGCGGGGTTGGAACTGGGGTTCATGCTTGATGTGGCGGAATCCATCGTGAAGTGCGCGTTGCAGAGGACGGAATCACGGGGTGCGCATCAGCGCACCGACTTTCCGGCGCGCAACGACCGGGAATTTCTCGCGCATTCCGTCGTCTACCGCAATCCTGATGGATCGTCACGGGTCGAATACCTGCCTGTGAAGATTACCCGCTGGGCGCCGGGTGAACGCATTTACGGCGAGCAGTCCGGCGCAGCACAGGATCAACCTCAAGCGATAACGGCGCGGAGAGCCGGTTAAGATGGCTGAGAAAATCACTCTCGAGATCGCACGCTACTCTCCAGAGCAGGATACCGCTCCGCACTTCCAGAGTTACGAAGTGCCAGTTCACCGCGATTGGGTCGTCCTGGACGCGCTGAACCACATCAAGGACAACGTTGACGGCTCGCTGACCTACCGCTGGTCATGCCGCATGGGGATTTGCGGCAGCTGCGGCATGATGGTGAATGGTGAGCCCAGGCTGACCTGCGCGACTTTCCTCTCGACTTATGCGAACCATGGAAACAAGGTGCGAGTGGAACCGCTGCGCTACTTCCCAATCGTCCGCGACCTGGTTACTGAGCTGAGCGATTTCATGGCCAAGCTCAAAAAAGTTAAGCCCTGGCTTGTCCGACACCAGGAGCGGCCTTTGTCGGAAGGAGAATTTCTCCAGACCCCGGAACAATTGGATGAATAGAAACAGTTCAGCATGTGCATTAACTGTACCCTGTGTTACGCGGCATGCCCTGTAGTCGGCCTGGATCCTGTATTTGTCGGCCCTGCGGCTCTGGCACTGGCTCAGCGCTACAACAAAGATTCTCGCGATCAGGGCGCCGCGGAGCGAAGGGCGTTCTTGGCGCACCCGGAGGGCATCTGGGGCTGCACGTTTGTGGGAGAATGCACCCGGGTATGTCCCAAGCATGTAGACCCGGCGGGCGCGATCCAGCAATACAAGCTCAAGGCCGCATTTGAATGGATGAAGTCGTTCTTGATGCCAAGAGGTCACAGCAATGGCCACGCAGGAACTGAGACAAGCCACCGCTAACTCGATTCCGTCTTACACGGAATTCCATCCGCGCTGGTATCGGCCGCATGTGTCGGTGTATTGGTGGCTTGGGCAGCGCCAGTATCTGAAGTTTATTTTGCGCGAACTGAGCAGTGTTTTTGTGGCGGCGTCCGTCGTTCTTTTGATACTGGAGTTGCGAGCGTTGAAACAGGGGCCGGAAGCATTCGCGCTCTTGCAGCACCGGTTGCAGAGTCCCCTTGCGCTGGCGCTCACGACCATAAGCTTTTTCTTCGTGGTGTTTCATTCGATCACATGGTTCAACCTTACACCGGCTGCGATGGTGGTAAGGCTGCGCGGGAAACGAATGCCTGATTTCCTGATTGCCGCTCCAAACTACGCAATATGGCTAGTAGTTTCTGCGCTGGTGGCGTGGTTGATTTTGAGGTAGCAATGGCCAAGCAATCTAACGAAGCTTTCTTCTGGACACTCTTCAGCGCCGGAGGGGTGGTCGCTGCGATCCTGATCCCCGTGCATCTGTTGCTCTTTGGATTAGCATTTCCGCTCGGGTGGATCCAGGCACCCAGCTACGGACATCTGCTCTCGCTGACCAAGCTTCCCTTGGTACGACTG
>Ga0126372_10000099_pt1 | contig 23532 bp, 15 predicted proteins | sample PanSoiMetaPlot_6_FD_92762 | JGI IMG/M metagenome (GOLD analysis project Ga0126372, IMG submission 92762) | Tropical forest soil microbial communities from Panama - MetaG Plot_6 | ecosystem: Environmental > Terrestrial > Soil > Tropical forest > Bulk soil | place: Panama | collected 2016-02-17
ATACGGGCGGTTCCCGGTGAGGCGAATCGCGTCGAATCGTGACATTGAAGGTCTCAGAACTTAATCGAAGTGACTGTCGTTCGACAAACCTTCAGGTCTCCCTGATGCTGGAGGCGAGTAACAATCGGCTGTCCCGAGAAGCGTCTTGACAAGAAGCTGGCCTGCGGGTCAGTACTTATTTGCTTTTGCGATTGGAAGCATCGCCGGCGTCCCACCATCCTTCTTTATCTGGAACTAGTCTTCACGAGGATTCCCTTGTCAGCTGTTAGTCTTGACAGTTATGGCTGGTGAAGTCATGACGGAGACTGTAAAGAGGGAGAGTGTAGAGAGAGAGAAAAATGGCTAACAACGAAGTATTCGAAATCACACACGGGGCGCTGACAGCGCCTGGTGTTCCACGACGAATGTCTTGGGGCGCGATCTTTGCGGGAGCAACGGTGGTCATTGCTGTCCAACTTTTGCTTGATTTGCTTGGTGCAGGAGTCGGTGCGGCGGCGATTAATCCGCAGCAGGGTCAACAATCGGGTCAGGGGTTGGCGCTTGGAGCGGCTGTTTGGCTCGTTGTTTCCAGCATCGTTTCGCTCTTCGTCGGCGGCTGGACTGCAGGAAGGTTAGCTGGAATTCCTAACAAGCAAGATGGCGCACTGCATGGTTTTGTAACTTGGGCATTAGCGTCGCTGGCTCTGATTTATATGCTTTCGACGGCAGTCGGCGGGCTGCTGGGTGGAGCGGCGAGTATGCTGGGACAGACTGCATCGCTAGTAGGACGTGGCGCCCAAGCGGCGACTCCTGCAGTGACGAATGTTATTTCACAAGCGACTGGCGTAACTCCAGAGAAAGTTCAGGCAGAGGCGGGAGACCTTGGGCGAGACTCGAACTTTCAAGCCTTTGTTACAGGTATTATCCGAAACGGCCAGGTAACTCCGCAAAATCGTCAGGCGCTGGCAAATCTCCTGGTTGAGCGCCGCCATATGAGTATGCACGAGGCAAATGCGACCATTGATCGCTGGCAGGCGCAGATTGAACAAGGCGTACAGCAGACTAAGCAGACTGCTACCCAGGCTGCGAGCACGGCAGCCTCTGGCGTCTCGAAGGGAGCGTTCGGCAGCTTTTTCTCATTGCTTTTCGGGTTGGCTGCCGCCGTTGCCGGTGGCTGGGCTGGCACTCAGCACTACGCTCGACCCCGCGCTCCAGCGGACACTCGCGTAGCGGCGTGAACTGATCTTTGCGAGGAGCTCAATAAAACCTATAACCTGGTGTGGTTTACCTCCCACTCGCGATTAAGTGTACAGGTTCCAGATTCGTTAAATTTAGCGGCCGCTGGTTCCTATCGAGGCGGCCTGCGTTTATTTGCAGAGACAGCTGACGCAACAATAAGTTGTGCAGAAGCCTTGAGCTCAGGTGGCTCGCTCCGCAGTCGGAATCGAGAAAATGAAGTGTGTAACCTCGTTTTGGCCCGTCCATATGAACAAAATGCCGAGCACCTGGCAGGACAAATAAATCCGACAGCTGATGAAACCTTCATGGATGTTGCCAATGAAGAACCGGTCGTACTACGGTGGCGAAGCCTGGCTGAAGGAATTCCAAACGTCAGGGTTGACGGTATCAGCCACCACGCCGTAATTGTGATCCAGATTGGGAAAGATGATCATTCGAACCAGAAATCCGTTCATGGCAAGAAGATTGCTTGTTCTCTCCGCCTGGGCAACGGCGAAGAACCCTCGTGATCCCCGATGTAAATTGCAATTGGAATTTTCCGTGTTGCTCGGTGAACGATCCAATCAAGATCAGGAGTGATAACGGCAGCAAATACCCCTCCGGTAGCGAAATATTGTGAGTCGAAACATACAGATTTCAAAAACGCTGTAGCCCCCAGCCGACACTCCAAAGACGTAGATTCGACGAGCATCGATTTCATTCACTGCGTACCGCATCCATAATCACGGGACAGAGGTACGGAGCTGTCGCAGCCTCGAAAGTCCCCCCAGATGGAGTGGGCCCCACCAAAATGGTTCCGCGAAGTTCTTCCACTCCTGGATCAAGTGCGGCCCATTTCCGCCGCCTCGTGTGGATCAGGGGAACGGCCGGCATAGGGCGGCGTGCCATTGAAGTTGAAGGAAGATGGCACGAAGACGTAGAACGGATAAACACTTTGCTGAAACTGGATTTGTCGTTGCGCCCGCCCGGAAACCCCCGGCAATTCAGGAGGTTCGCCTTGGCCCTCGCATCCATATTGAAGAAAACGTGGACAAGGGCGCACGATGACCTTTCCGTTCACCCGTTTTTGCTGAAACCCTTTGCTGGAGAGCGCAATCGAACGCGGTGATCACGAACTTCCCCGAAGGAAGTGTGATCCTCCTTGGCAACCCAACGCAACAATTGACCTCGTTCTTTCCTTCTCGTTCGCGTGTTCGAGGCGAAGCTTGCGGGACTGGCCCTGTCAGTTCTGACAGCTCCGTTCCGCACGCCGTTAGAGTAACTACTCAGATTGGCTGAGCTGGATCGCCACACATAGGGTGGTTTCTACTCCCTGATTTACCTCGCTCGAAAACGGAGGTTTTTATGCTGAGAACATCGTTTCTTCTGTCAGCGGTAATGTGCCTCGCAATTCCGGTGGCCGCCGTTCAGGGTGCGACCGAAACAGTCCTGCCGGCCGGGATGCTGCTGCAGTGTACGTTAGACGAACCCCGCTTTTCTTCAACAACCGCGGAAATTGGCGATCCCATTCTATGTAGTATTGGGACCTTAGGAGCCTTTGGACACTCCGTTTTTCCCCGCGGTGCTTACCTGGCTGGTCACTTCCAGGATTTTCGTGACCCCGGAAGGTTCGTTGGCAAGGGATGGATGGAGCTCGCATTTGACCACTTGGTCCTACCCGGGGCCGTGTTACTCCCCGTGTCAGTCAAGATCATTTCCGTCCCCCATCTCAAAGTCGATCGAGCGGGTAATATTCACGGCCTTGGTCATCCCAAGCGTGATGCCGTCGGGTGGGCCATACCCATTCTGTGGCCGGTGAAGCTGCTCACCTTACCGGCGCGCGGTCCACGCCCCACACTAAAAGGCGAAGTTCGCATCACTGTGCGGCTGATGACAGATTTGGATATTCCACCAACGACAGTTGCCTCCCCACCTTCGTCGCCAACACTTGAGCCAAGCAGCCAACTCACGAATTCCCCTCGCAAGTGGTCCGATTGGGAATCGGCATCCGCAGGTAACTACCCGCCAACCGCTCTAATTTCAACCGCGCCAGAAGCAACTAAGGTTCTAGGCGTCAGTCCTTTTGCAGAACGTCTATCTGGACGACAGCTCACAATTCTCCTTCTGAAAGACGATACTGGCTATCTGGCACTCGACTATTGGCTCGAAGGCACCAAACTGCATTGCTTGACTCTGGATGGTGACCACAAAGTGATGCCACTTGGAAAACTGGACCTGAATCAGACGGTGCGCGTCAACCGCGCCCGCGACGTCGAGGTTGTGCTTCGTTCTCAAGATTTTCGCTGATGCGGTTGCCAAGACGCCAATGACAACATTGGAAGAGGCAAATGCGCAAAGCTGTCTAGCATTGTTCAAATCCCGGTGAAAGAAACTGAACGTGATTCTTCATACAGGGTGTTTGAGGCTCCGACAATACAACCCCACATCAGTAAACACTAGTCTACCGTTACACCTTGCGTCGTAAGAACGCACATGGGACTCAATAACACGCCTATCACGATGGCGATAAGCCTAACTCCCTAACCTTAACCATACGACCGTGCTTATACCAGTAGACAAAGGAAACCTTCCGGATCTTAATCGTTGAAACTTTCTATGAGAGGCACTTAACATTTATGGTTGTGGTTTTTCCACAGACTCCTCACGCTCGCTGGCAAATCTAACAGTCGACACAAGTGGATTTATTAGTGCAACTTATTTTCGGCATTCATCTCCAGGGTCTGAAGCAAACATTCGAAGGATGCGTTGCACACCCTAGAAGTTGAGATCTGCCCCAGGGGGTTGTTATGGGCTACAAGGTAAGTTGTGAGCGAGGGGATAAGGTACTTTCCTTCGAAATCTCTGGTAACATCAAAAATCACCTCGATGCTGTTGCCCTCTACGTGAGGGCACAATTGACTGAAGCCGAAACAGATGGAGCGTTAGTTGACATTCGAAAGGCCCTCGGCCGTCCCGGTGTAGGTAAGTTATTTCTTCACATTCTTAAGTATCCCCCGGCTCGGAGGGGCAGGATTGCTTTGATTGATCTTGAAGAGAATCACGCATTCTGCTCAATCTACGAACTTCTCGTTCGGCGTCGGGGATACGAAATTCGATCTTTTCCGGACTCCGAGGTGGGGAAGGCCTGGCTTGTCTCCAACAAACATTCTACCAAGAGAAGCGAGCCTGTTCGGCGGCTTTTGGATCGGCTAAGGGCATGGCCACAGGTGTGCCTAAGACTTCTCTTACCCCGGGCATCAATCCAGAACGGTTATGGCACATAGCGCGATCAAAGGTATTCCAGAGGCAGTAAGACGGCCCTGTGGATTCGGGAGAGAAAACGAAATTGCTGATGCGCTTCGTGCTATTCGTGAACAAGCGCTGTGGATAAAGCCTTCACAGCGAACTCGTGCGTGTTCCGCTCCCGATGACAATATCTTATAGGACCGGCGGATATTCCGGTGCCAGGGGTTGCGCAGTTGGGTGCTCTAGCTCTTGCGCGGTACTTATGAAGTTTGCTCAGAGCCGTCCTGGTCGCGCTCGGGAATAGGACGATCTGAAGTCAATTCGTTGGTGAGGTGCCTATCGAGCGTGCTCTCGCCTTGTTTATCAAGACCGCGAATCGAGCATCGGCATGCAAGCTCTCCAAGTCCGGATCCGTCGCCATCGCAAGCGTGTCTCCATGACTCAAACCATGTTCGATCGCGTCTTTCAGCAATGATAGGGCCCTCTCTTTCTTGCCAGCGATCGCATTCGCAACCGCGTAGTCATAGGTAGCGATTGCCGATAATCGATGGTTGGGCGCGAGCGCACGAAGCCGAGTTTCGGCAATGGCATTTTCCAACTGATCCGCTTCCTTGGCCTTTCCCTCAGCCATCAGTACGTTCGCCAGATTGTTGGAAGCTTCCAATGTGTCGTTGTGCTCGGGCCCAAGCGTTCGCCGCATGGTTTGAACCAAATCGCGAAACAACTCTTCAGCTTCTGGGTAGCGGCTCGCGCGATAAAGGGTAATACCCAGTTCGTCGACTTCTCCAAGGGTCTCGCGTTGCTCGGCTCCGTCAACGCGCCGCATGGTCAGCACATTTTCCCGCTGAATTTTTTCTGCGTCCGCGTAACGACCAAGCCGTCGCAGAGCAGTACCCAAATTGAACACAGATCGGAGGGTATCTGGATGTTCAGGGCCAAGAATGCGACGCTCGGTATCAATCAGCGAACGAAGCATTTGTTCCGATTCAGCCGATCTATTCACACGTTGCAGGATGGCGGCCAAGTTGTTCCTTGCAAGCAGAGTCAGGGGATGATCTGCCCCCAACACGCGGATGCGGATGTCGAGAGTATCTCGGCACAGTTTTTCTGATTCTTCGTACTCGCCAATTTGGTAGAGAGTGCCAGCCAAGTTCCCGAGAGCCGTCAGAGTGCGAGGACTCTCCGGGCCGTTTACGCGCCGGGATAATTCGACCGCTTCGCGTCCCAATCGCACCGCCTCGGAGTATTTGCTCTCGTCCGCGAGAAAATCGGCTAGATGCATGATCGAAGTGATGGTGGCGGGATTCTCAGGTCCGAGCATTCTGCGGCGAAGCCGCAGAGTCTCTCGCTCGATGGACTCCGCCTCCGCCAAGTGGCCTTGACTGTTGAGGATCCATGCCAATTCGTCCTTTGTAGTCAGAGTCCTCGGGTCGTCGGGGCCGAGAATTCTGGTTTGCCTAGCAGCCGCTTTGCTTAACAACTCCTGCGCCTGGCCTTCGAGACCTAAGCTTCGGTACACGTCGCCCATGACGAACATCATTTGAGCCTGAGCTTCGGGGTCCTGAGCCATGCCGGTATCAATATCGGCGGAGGCCTTGTCGAGGATCTCTCTGGCCGTTATTGCGTTTCCGCGTGCTTCGCTGGGGTCCGACACTTTGAACATGTTCGTCATGAATTCTGTGATGCGGTCCGCTCGGTCGCGCTCGCGAGTGATGCGCCGGAGTTCGATAGACTGCATCACAGCAAACGCTATCAGCAAGGCCGCCGCTCCAGCCGCGACCGTCACTCCTGCCGCATGGCGCCGCACGTACTTCCGTGCCCTGTACTCCAAGCTGGCCCCGCGCGCGGTAACGGGCCGACTGTGGAGGTAATTTTCGATGTCTGCGGCCAGTGCCCACGGTGTTGCATACCGGCGCTCGCGATCTCTTTCCACGGCCTTCAGCGTGATCCAGTCGAGATCGCCGCGCAGGAGATTGGCCAGCTGTTTTGGATTGGTACCTCGGGTTTCCGCAGCGCTCGTTCCCGTCTCCCACTCGCTGCTAACCCTGGTGCTGGGCCGCGGCGGATCGGATTCCCGTAGCTCGCGAACCACTTCCTCGCGACGCTTCTTCCATTCCAGCGGGTCGAATGGCGGAGAGCCCGTCAACAACTCATAGAGAATCGCGCCCAGAGAATATACGTCGGTCCGCGTGTCGATGTCGTGCACCTCCGGGTCGGCTTGCTCAGGGCTGATATAGCCCGGCGTGCCCAGAAATGCGCCCATCTGTGTCAATGAGGTTTCTCCGGGGATCAGCGGTGCCGCCGCTTTCGCCAAGCCGAAGTCGATAATGCGCGGCATCGGCTTGCCGTCCACTTCGACAACGAGAACGTTCGAGGGCTTCAGATCGCGATGGATAATCGCCTTCTGATGCGCGTGCTGCACGCCTTCACAGACGAGGACGAACAACTGCAGTCGTTCGCGGATGCTCAGCTTCTTGGAATCGCAGTAGTCCGTAATGAGAGAGCCCTCGACATATTCCATCACCAGATACGGTTGGCCCGCAGGGGTCGTGCCGGCGTCAAATACCTTCGCAATCGCTGGATGATCCATGATGGCTAGCGATTGGCGCTCGGCCTTGAAGCGTTGCACGGTGGCTGCGTCGTACATGCCGGCGCGAATCAACTTGAGCGCGACCTGCCGCCGCACCGGGTCCGTCTGCTCCGCCAGCCATACTTGTCCCATGCCGCCGATACCGAGCTCTCTGAGCAAACGGTATGGGCCGATAGTCTGCGGTTGCGCTCCGGATTCCGCCGACGCATGGTGCCACGGGCTTTCCGAAAGCCCGTCCGCGCCGCGATAAGCGGACAGCAGCGATTCGACTTCCGCGCGCAACTCCGAATCGTCTGCACAGGCCTGGTCAAGATAGGCGGACCGCTCCGCGGCCGGCCGTTCCAGCGCCGACCCGACAATCTCCTTAACCTTCTGCCATTGCCGCAGCTTCTCCATGACTGCCTCGCTTCATCGCTCTCGATAGCCAAGCTTTGGCGACGTTCCATTCTCGCTTCACGGTGGAGCGTGAAATACCGAACACTTGGCCGATCTCTTCAATCGAAAGAACTCCGAAGAATCGCATTTCCACAATGCGACAGTGCTGTTCGTCCATGTGCGAAAGCTGATTCAGTGCTTCGTCGAGCGCAACGAGTTCGGCGTTGCGCTCCTGGCCAACAACCAGGGTGGCATCGAAGTCGACCTCGAGCACGGCGCCACGTTTCTCGGCATGATGACGGCAGGCGTAGTCCGCCAGAATCTGGCGCATCAGCCTCGACGCTACAGCCAGAAAGTGGGCACGATTTTCGGCTTCGAACGGTTTCTGGTCCAGAGAGCGCAAATAGGCTTCATCAACCAGAGCCGCACTCTGCAGCGTGTGGTCCGGACGCTCGCGTTGCAAATGATAGTGCGCAATTTCTCGCAGTTCCGGGTAGACGAGCGGAATGAGCCGCTCTAGTATCTCCTGGCCGCCAGCCTTCCAGCCTGCAAGAGGCTCAGTGACGGGTTGCGAAATTCGCCGAGACACACCCACAGTACAGCGGGGAAGCACCGTCACGATAGCCTTGATTGCCCCGTAAGTCAATGCCAGTCCGGGCCTTGGGCCGATCAGCCCTTCGATCCTCAAGAGGAAACCAAAATGTCTGGACCTTTTCGCCACTCCATTTCGCAGTTGTGAATAGAGGGGCAACGAGGGGAGACGGATGTGGGGAGCTAGTTGGTTTCTTGGCAACCCCTGATCCTGAAGTTGGGCAAGTGTCCACGCTAGAACCGGCTTGGCAGATCAATCCAGCCAAGTCATAACCGATCTACCGCTGGGGAATTGCATTTGATCAAGCAAACGTAATTCTGCGAGAGGCTTATGGCGATCAATCAAGTCTCAGCGAATCTATGGTGGATCTCTCCGGTACGTTCGTCTATCGGAGCCGCAAGCATTCTCCTCGGCCTACCTTTCTCTTATTACTGGCGCAGGCAAGCTTGCCGAGCAGATCAGGCACACAAAAACCGCCAGTTCGTCGTGACCGTTGCGAACACAAATCTCAGGAGTTCACCGTGGCAAGCTGGCCGATAACAGCCGCAAATCCGCAGGTCGTTCAGAGCATGCGCGCCCACGGCATGCGGCTGGCGCTTTTGCTGCTTGTGATCTCCGTCTTCATTAGCTATGTGGACCGAGGCAATCTCTCCATCGCTATCCCGTTGTTGAAAGCTGAATTAAATCTGTCGGCTTCGCGAATCGGCATCCTGTTCTCGTCGTTTTTCTGGGGGTACACGGTCTGTCTATTCATTTGCGGTTGGTTTGTTGATCGCTTCGATGTCAATCGAGTCCTTGCCCTGGGATTCCTACTGTGGTCGATGGCGACGGCAGTCACAGGCCTGGTCCACGGATTCGTGCTGCTCTTGCTGATGCGACTGCTCCTCGGCATGGGAGAGTCTGTCAGTTTCCCCTGTTATTCAAAGATTTTCGCGCAGCATTTATCGGAGCAGGAGCGCGGTTTCGCGAACGGAGTCATTATTGCCGGCATGAAGCTTGGGCCGGCCGCGGGCACACTGGGCACGGGCTTACTGATAACCCACTTCGGCTGGCGGCCGGTCTTCATTGTTATCGGTTTCGTCAGCCTTCTCTGGTTACCCGCCTGGATGAAATGGCGGCCGCGCGACAGAAGCGTTTTGCGTCCTGCCATGTCCTCTCCATCGGTACGGGACATTTTCGAGCAGCGTGCCTTCTGGGCCAACGCCTCCGGGGCGTTCTGTTGCGCATACCCTCTGTATTTCACAATCACCTGGCTTCCTTTCTATCTCGTGCACGAGCAGCATCTCTCGATGCCGGAGATGGTGAGAGTGGCAGCGATCTACTACTGCGTCGATGCCGCTGCCGCCCTGGCCACGGGATGGGCCACAGACTTTGCGATCCGGCGGGGATGTGGTCTCGGCGCGGTGCGCAAATCTGCTATGGCTGTGGGATGGATCACAGCAGCAATCGGCTTTGTGGGCTGTTCTTATGGCGGCCCCAACACTTACCTCGCGTGGCTAATGGTGACGGGGGTAGGCATGGGCACCGGCAATTCCGGCCTCTGGGCTTTCACGCAAACGCTGGCCGGGCCAACAGCGGCAGGAAGGTGGGCTGGCCTGAAAAACGGTTTCGCAAACTTGTCAGGGGTGATCTGCCCCGCGCTAACCGGCTTCACCGTGGACTGGACGGGGCATTTTCACGTAGCGATTGGTTTGACCGCCGCTGTCTGTCTGGTGGGTGCAATCGTTTGGGTGTTCTTGATTGGAGAGCTGAGGCAGGTTGACTGGACGCGCATTGCCACGAAAGCAGGAGGGACTTACTTGTGAACAAGCAACGATCATTGCTGATTCTGATGGGTTTGCTTGCGCTCGTGCTCGGGAATGAAAGCCGGGCGCAGCAGACAGCACCGTTTCGGCAGGCTGACCACACGCAGCAATTCCTTAGCTTTGATTACACCAACATCAATGATGTGATCGCAGGTGTGGCAGGTGGAGATGCGATCGTCTTCGTAGGCGAGCCTCTCAACGGAAAAGTTGTTGCGTTATCCAGGTTCAACGGCCGTCAGATCGGCCAGTTGCCGCCACCTCCGAATGGATTTGTGCTTCCTTTTATTATGCATTCGCTAGGCGATGGAGGCGTGGCCGTGTTGGATGCCGGAGGACTGCCCCAGCCTTTTCCCTTCATACCCGCAAATCCGGTCATCTACGAGTATGCGTACAGTTTCAGCCTGAAGCATGGCTTCTCAGCGAGCCTTGTGCGCACGATTAGCTTTGCAGGGGTTGTGGTCGGTTTTCCAGAAGACTTTGTCCATCTGGATGACGGCCGCTATCTGCTCTCTGATGCCGTGCTGGGCGGTGTCTGGATCGTGCAGCCTGACGGGAGCATTGTGCCTGGCATCGTGCCCAAGAGTTTCGATCCTCAAGACCTCATTCCCACATTGGCTTTTTGTTCAACCATGCCCGAAGTCACGGTGAATGGCTATCCGTTCTTGTTTACAGGTTCAACGCTGCCCGGCGTGTCTCCGTTGGCTGTTCGCTCCGGTAACGTCTATTACTATTCGCCATGTGCGCGCGGTCTTTATGCTTTTCCGCTGGCGATTCTCTCCGACGATCGTGCTCCCTACGAGCGAGCCGCCGATATTCGCCTAATTGCGCCCACTCCACCCGAGGTAGAAGTTGAGGAATTGCTGGATTTCACCTTCAATCCATTCAATCCCTCGGATCGAGATCTCTATGCTGCCGATCCGTTGAAACTCCAAATCATTCGCATCGATCTCTCGAATGGCGAAAGACAAGTAGTTGCATCTGGCCCAAAACTCTTTGATTTCCCCTCATCGCTGGCCTTTTTACCCACAATCGGTCCTGTCTCTGAGCTAGCTATTGTTTCTAATCAGCAGGAGCGCACACCGCTGACGAATGACGCGGTCTCAGAGACAACGTTCAATCTGCCATTCATCGTCGCGAAAATCCTTATTTTTCCGTAAAAAGTAACAGCTCTTGCATAGAGGAGAACACATGACGGCAACCATCACGACGGCAATGGACAAGTCGACTTGCGAATATGCGCTGGGATATAGCAACGCCGAGCATGATCGTCTGATCCGGCAGGCGTTGCTTATTGCTCCCATCACCGAACGGTTCCTCCGCGAAGCCGGGATTGGCACGGGGCACCGGGTTCTTGATCTCGGTTCCGGCTTAGGCGATGTCTCCATGGTCGTTGCCGGACTGGTCGGACCCTCGGGCGAGGTTGTGGGTCTCGAGCGCGACGCGAGTTCTATTGCAAAAGCCAGTGCGCGTGTTGAGGCTGCCCGGTTTCGCAATGTCGTCTTCGCCCAAGGCGATGTAAACGACATCGTCAGTGAGAAGACCTTCGATGCTGCCGTGGGTCGTTTCATCCTAATGTTTCAGACCGATCCACTTTCGGTTTTAAAATCAGTCTCAAGATTGGTTCGCCCAAGCGGGATCCTAGCCTTCCAAGAGCCTTCTTGGACCGGGATGCTGGCCATGGCGGCGCGACTGCCACTTTGGTCCCGAGTTCTCGGCACCATTCACGAAACGTTCCTTCGGTCTGGGATCAACCCGGAAATGGGTCTCGATTTACCAGGCAAATTTCAGACGATCGGACTTCCTGCGCCGACAATGCACCTGGACATGCTTCTAGGAAGTGACGCCACGTTCACTGGGATCATGTTAGGGTTGCTGCGAAGCCTGCTCCCATTAGCGGAGAAGCACGGGCTGCCTTTGGCTGAACTGGGGTATATCAATACTCTTTCAGAGCGCATCCAGGCTGAGATTGCAGCGGCGAACGCTGTGGTCGGTTTTGTGCCGATTGTCAGTGCCTGGGCCCGCAAGCCATTTTAAGGATTACACCCGAAACACTATTTCGCGAAGATAGTTTGGCTAGGCTGCAAATGACAGCCATTGCTATATCGAAATCTTGGACCTGTTCGACTAGCACCGCCACTTGGAGAGCGCTGGTTGCCCTTGGCTAAGATAAATGTTGGCTAAGATAAATGTTGGATGGATACGAGATACTGCCGTACATCGGCTTCTCACTCCAGAAGAGACTGCCAGTGGCGTGCTGTCGGCTTTGCTGGCCCAGCGCACAGTCCCGCATAGAACTTGCCTCGTGAAGCGGAATCCCGCGACAGCGCATACGCCGTCCAGGGCGAAGTTTCGAGCCTGTCTATTTCAGGAAGCTCCCATGTGTGTTGTTCACATTTATCGCTGGTTACAACGCTCCCGCATCGTGCAACAAGTTCCTCATTCCTGCCCAGCTTTGGCGTGAGGATTGCTCCGGTGTGCCGCCGCCCGTCCAGTGAGTCTCCAGGCTCACGGCGAAAGGATAGCCGTCGCGCCTGAGCGCCCGAAATTGTCCTTCCCAGTCGATGACCCCTCTTCCCATCGCTGCCCATTCGTAGACTCTGCCCTTCTTCACTGTATCCTTGCAATGGCAGTGCCCGATCCGCTTCTTCGGCAAAAGATTGTAACCATCCGGGTACGCCTTCTCGCCGTTGGCCGCTGCGTTCCCCGGGTCCCAGTTCAACATCAAATAAGGAGACTCGACAGCACTCAGAACTCTGGCAGCTTCCGCCCCCGTGCTGGTATTGAGTCCTCCGTCATTTTCCAGAACGAGAAATAGTCCATTCTTGCCAGCTTTGTCGGCTGCGTCGAGCAGCGTCTGATTGATGGCCGCACGATGCGGTGCCGGATCTTCCAGGCGCAAGAAATCGAAGCAGCGGATACGATCGGTCTGGAACGCCTTGGCCAGCTCGATACTGCGCTCGAGCACCTCGCCTTGCTGATCAAAGGTGAAGCTGGCGTGAAAATCGTCGCTTTGTCTTTCCTTGGCTCGAGGATCATCCTTCCAGGCGACCTTAAACAGCGGGCTGGCGATATCGGTCACGCGCAACTCGTATTTCTTGAGAATTCGCTGCACCTCAGCAATGTCCTTCGAGTCGAGGTTCACGATATTCTTTTGCCACATTCCACGCAGTTCGATCCACTGCATTCCAAATTCACGCGCCGCGACCTCGCAGGCTCGACCAAAATCCTGGGAGATCTCGTCGTTGATGACGGAGACCCGGAATGGAGAGCGAAGCATCGGGCCCGGCAAATCCCAGCCCAAAGAAGGGAGCGACACTGCCATCGCCGCTCCAGCCGACGCTACCCCACGCGCTAGGAAATCACGCCGCGAGATTCGCATGTCTGTCATAAGACCTCATCGTATTTGCCCAACTGGCCGAGAGTGGCTTTACTTCGAACTAATCTGTCCACCTGACGTGAAATCTACTGCTGGCATCCGACATAGTCCTAGGTTAGCCAACAAAGGGCTCCTGATCATCGCTTTCGCTGGTGCAGCATTTAAATACACACGCGCTCGACTTTAGAACGAAATCCTGATCGCAAACTGGCCGACGCGCGGCATGTGCGCCTGGCTGGGATACAGGAAATTACTGGACCCAACGAAATTGTTCACTTGGCTCCATTGCGGGTGGTTGAAGATATTGAATGCTTCTGCGCGGAATTGTACAGCGACTTTCTCGCTTGGTTTGAAGATCTTATACACCGCCATGTCAACGTTGGTACGATGCGGCATGTTCAGGCTGTTCCGGCCTGAATCACCGAAAGTCAGGCCCTGCGGTTGGGCGTAAGCATTGGGATTGAAAAGCAACGGCCCTTTTTGATTGGGATCCCTTGCTGGAACGTTAAAGGGATTTCCCACGATATCAGCAAACGAGCCGTTCGCGACGATACCGTCAGCCACGCCAGCCGAGTCTCCAAATCCTCCGTTGTCAACCGAGAACGGTGTCCCGCTTTGCGAAGTCAGGATTCCCGCATATTGCCAGCCACTTAGCATGCCATGAATCAGCCCGCCACGGCGAAACGAGGGAAGTTCGTAGATCCAAGCCACAGTCAGAATATGCCGCTGGTCGTAGTTGGAACTGGCGTAGTTCTTGTGAACGTCATAGGAATTCACGAAATTCGCATCGAAGTTGTCCGAAGAGTCGTCCAGCGAGTGGCTATAGGTGTAAGCCACATCTAGCGTTAGTGGCCCACTGTCCTTACGGAGGGAGAACTGGAGCGCGTTGTAGTTCGAGTTCGCCACCGGTTCGAAGCGCTCTATGGATCCAACGCCGTAATATGGGCGGAAAGGGTCGGGGTCGTTGCCGCAGGCCACACCGAGGTTGATGGCTGGCTGACCCGTGATTGTGCTCCCATTTATTGCGAATGTCGGAGCTGTGGCTGAACCTGCCTGCGTGTTACAGATATCCTGTGTGATGGGCTGACCGGCCTGGAAAGGGTTTTCCGAGGGCGGTGTAGCATGCAACTGGTTGAGTTCGTGTTGCAGCGTGAGATGTGTCCCTTTACTGCCCACGTAGGAAAGTGTGGCTACCGTTTTCCGGATCAAGTCGCGCTGCACGTCAAGGTGCCACTGTTGAACATAGGGCCATTGCTCCTTGTCAGGAAGCGAAACCTCCGACTGCGGAAAAAGTAGTCCTTGTCCTCCGACGTTGGTGTAGCCTACAATGTTGTACTGCGTTGGCGTTATCACAGCCGGGGGCGTATTCTCTTCGTTCTCTGCGTTGACCTCCATGCCGTTGGTGTGCTCGTAGAAGATGCCGTAGGCAGCGCGAATGGCCATTTTCCCGTTGCCCGTAGGGTCCCAAGCAAAACCCAGGCGTGGTGCAGGATTGAACAAGTGTCCTCTCAGGCAGCCTCGTGGCGTACCCCCAACGCCACATTGAACGATACCGTCGAAAGGGTTGGTGCCCGGTGTTGGAATGAGCGCACCCACCTGCCCTGTAACGCTTCCATCCACATCAATCAGTGGAGCTGTTTTGGGATTGTAGGCCGCTAGATCCCAATTTCCCACCAGGTGATTCTTCTCCCACCAGGTACCGAAGATGCTCAGCCGGAATCCTAGGTTCAACGTAAGATTTTTCGAGACATGATAGTCATCCTGAATGTATGGCTCGAATATTTTGTAATTAAAATGATATTTAGGTTGGGCATTCGATTGGCTGTAATTGGCTATGTTGCCCATGAGCATATCGGCAAAGGCATTGCCGGTAGATACCGGCACACTGCTGTCAAAAGCTAGATCGCCTTCAAGGTCGGTATAAGCTAATTCGTTTTTTTCTGCGTTTACATAATATCCACCCATTTCCAGTTTGTGCTTGCCCAGGCTCTTGGAGAGGTTGTCGCGCAAAGTATAGGTTGGGTTCGAGTTTTGCCAGGGGAATGCTGTCGGACCTTCGCAGAATCCGCCTCCATACGCCCCGAACGTACTGAGACAGAAATCAGGCAGCTTGCCTTGAAAGTTGGGGAACAACCCGGTCATTGTGAAATTAGTGCCACGTGTCCACACCGCAGGGTTGGTATTGATCTGGTTAATGTGGTCGGTGGTGTAGCTGGCAACAAATTCGTTGAGCAACGTAGGCGAGACGGTTGCCGTCAATCTGCCGACCAGGCCTACTCCAGGCCCGATAAAGTGGGTGCCGATGGTGGGGAAATTGACATTGCCCCAAGTCACTTCGGCATTGGTTGTATCCCAAGAATCGTGAATGGCGCGAAATGTTGCCCGCAGTTTGGGATTGAAGTCGTGATCGATGCGCACCAATTCCTCGCGCCAGTGCGTGGGCTGGGGAACGGCCGCAGCAAAGACCGAGTTCGCTCCCGACCCAAAGTTCGGGGCAGGAATCATGGGCAACAGGGCTTGGGCGTTGGGATCGATGGACGGCAGTTGGTTGTTGGGGAAAGGAAGCCCTGTATTCGGGTCAATGGGACAATCGGTGGGACTCGGGATATTGCACTGATCATTGAAGTTGCCTTGGCGATTCGCAAGTGAAGGAACTTGACTGAAAAAATTAAACGGAACCACTTCCCGTCGAAATTCTTGCGACCAGAAAAAGAACGTGTGGTTCTTCCAGATGGGCCCGCCCAGGCTGTACCCGAAGTCATGTTTCTTGTAGCCTGCTTTCGGCGTACCCGGCACATCGAAATAGTTGTGCGCGTTGAACAATTCGTTGCGCGCAAACTCATAAACTGAACCGTGGAACAGATTTGTACCAGACTTGGTTTCCACCTCGACCGTGCCCGATCCGTTGCGGCCGTATTGTGCTCCATAATTGGAGGTGAGCACTTGCACTTCTTCAATGGCTTCGACGCTGGGATAAACATTGAGCGAGAAGTTGCTACCGTTGTCCATGTTGTCGCCGCCATCGATTTCCCAGTTGTTGTATTCCGTGCGCCCGCCATTGAAGCTGTACGAAATGTTGCCCTGCACGCCTACGACGCCCTCGTCTTGTCCGGTCTGATTGCTCACTCCTGGAACAAGCATGACCAGTTGCGTGAAGTTGCGGCCGTTTAATGGCAGCTGGATAGTCTGCTGGCCGGTGATGGTTCCACTTAATTCCGACGACTGCGTATTCACCTGGGCAAGACCTTCGCCCTGGACGGTGATCTCGCTGTTGACATTGCCCACTTGTAACGTAAAGTCGATGCGAGCGTTCTGTGCCACGCGCAATATAACGTCCTGGGCCTGGTGGGTGCGGAATCCTTGCGCGGCAACCATTACATCGTAGCGGCCGGGCGGGAGAGCAGGTGCCACATACTCTCCATCTGAGTTCGTAACCAGGTTGCGAGTCATTCCGGTGGCCGTGTTCTTAAGGACAACGCGGGCTCCGGTCACAACCGCACCGGTTTTGTCGCGAATCGTTCCGGTCAGCGACGCCGTATCTTGTGCGGCAAGTTTCGGAAGGAGAAGCAACGCCCCCAAGAATATAAGAAAAACTCTCGCAGTCGCCCACTTCATATGCACTCCTCGAGCTGCGGAATCTCATACCGCCCCGGACTTTCAACAGCGGCTCTTAGCGCTTTGGGTGGCGCGTCCGACCATAGTGTCTTTGTGAGGCCAGCACGTGTCCCGCTTACACTGTCGAGAAAAATGTTCGGAGACGCGACATGTCGCCTTAGTTGGACCCCCGAAAGGAAACGGTGTTCGGCACGGACTCTTGCCCCATCCTGAATTTGTTTCAGCGCAACGGATTCGCCTACCGAGGAAAAAACAACCGATGGAACTATGACACCGAATCGACGGACCTCGCCCGCTACTACCTCGAGAAAGCTGCTCGGTGGGGCTGAGAATTGCGCCCTTCTTATATCCTTTCATCGCAAGAAAGTCAATTGAGCGGAAATGTATGCAGTTGGTCCGGTTGATCGCTTGCCTATGGGAGATATGCCTGATATAGCCATCAGTCTCGGGGGAGACAAAGATGCCGGGTTTGCCTGGTTTCTCGCGCAGAATGTTCTTCTACTTGCGGCTTCGGTACACGCGCACGTAGTCCACAAGCATGGTCTGTGGGAACTTCGTATTTGAGTCCGGAGGGCCGGACCAGTCTCCTCCGACAGCTAGGTTGAGCAACAAGAAGAAAGGATGATCGAACGCCCACTTCTGCACGGGAGGAATGTCGGACGGAGTACGCGTGACGTAAAGATGATCGTCCACATAAAAACGAATTGCCTTGGGCTCCCACTCAACGGCAAAGATGTGGAACTGGTCCGCGAAGGCTTGTCCTGATTCCAGTGTATATCGCGCCTCGATGCCCGCTGCTCCGCTGTAGCCCAGCCCATGGATAGTACCGTGGATAATGGTCGGCTCTTTGCCGACGTTCTCCATGATGTCGATTTCGCCGCATGCAGGCCAGCCGACGCTGTCGATGTCGTTCCCCAGCATCCAAAAGGCCGGCCACAGTCCCTGGCCGCGGGGTATTTTGATTCGCGCCTCAAATCGTCCATACTCCTGGGAAAACTTGGTCTGAGTTTTGAAGCGTGCAGAGGTGTATTGTCGGGTTACCCCATCGGCGCCTGTATATTTCTCCTTGAAAGCGCGGATTACCAGATTGCCACCTCGGATGGCCGCGTTCTTGGATCTTTTGGTGTAGTACTCCAGTTCGTTATTCCCGAAGCCGTTGCCGCCGGTTTCGAAGGTCCATTTCCCAGGATCTACGGGTGAACCGTCTGGCGCGTTGAACTCGTCGGTCCAGACAAGAATCCAATCGCGCTCAGCCGAGCGAGACGTCGCCACCTGCCCGAAAGCAGAGGTTCGCGGCAGTGAAGCGATTAGCAACATCGCAGCCACTACCGATTTCAAGCGGTAGACTCGGCGATCACTCATCATGGTAATTGGTGATATCTTTTCTGGCTAAGTCCATAGAAGGGTAGTCACCGATTTTTGGCTGAGTTCAAGTGTGACAGCCTGTTCGCCCAGCCGTAGTTGGCAATTTCTGGATGGCCCCCGGTTCGTGAGTATTAGAGCGTTTTGGCCGGCAGGAGACCGGAAGGCAACGTGGTAAAGGTCCTTTGCAGTAGATTGAGAATCAAATCGGCGCGAACTCTTGGGAATAAAGCGTGAGTACTGCGCAAAGGCATGGAATTGGCCGCTGTATGTAATCGCCTTGGTCTCGGAGTGAATCGTGACCAGGCCGCCGCAGTTGAAGGGCCCGATGTTAGGCCGCCCACGCTCATCTAAGGCAAGATTCCAGCTAGTGATGGAGCGGCAGCAATTGCGCAGAATAGCGGTAAATGTCTTGCTCCAATGAACCCAGTCGGTTGCATAATTTGGGTCGGTGTAGTCGGGTCCGCCCTCTGTCCAGAACATGTCAACATCCGGATATGCCTTGTGGACGCGATCCATCCACTCCGGTTCACCGATGTAGCCATGCCACGCAATAGCGTTGGCGTACTGGCGTACTCCGGGAGCTTCCAATTCCGCTAGCGCTCGACCCCAAAGATTGTAATTGTGATCGATCAAGCATATTTTCGTTTTTAAGCCGCTGCGCTGGAGCAGCGGCCCCAGGTGCCTAGTAACGAAGTCAGCTTCGTACTCCTGCGGCCAAATGCATGCCGGCATACGCCCATCCTGATCGGTATCCACTTCATTCTGGATTGTAACCGCCTGGACGGGAACACCCTCGGCCCGATAGCTCTCTAGAAACTTGAGGAAGTAGTGCGCATAGGACGGCATGTGTTGGCGACGCATCGAGCCGCCCAACATCGACCCATTTGCCTTCATCCATCCCGGCGGGCTCCAGGGAGAAGCCAACAAAAACAGATCCGGATTCATCTGGCGGACTTCGCGAATGATGGGAAGGATATAGGTGCGATCGTGATCTATGGAAAAACGCTTCAGTTCAGGGTCCGCATCACCGTCATCGTAACTATACAGCCCGGCAGAGTAGTCGCTGGCGCCCATGCAGATCCGACAAACATTAAAACTCATTTGTGCAGGGTGAAAGAGTGTGTGAAAGAGCTCATCCCGCGCGGCAGGCGGTAATCGATGCAGGGTGTAACAAGCCGCGTCCGTCAATGCCGCTCCGAAACCAAGAATCTCCTGGAACTGTTTGTCTGGATTCAGTATTACCGCGTCTGACAGAACCGGGCGGGTCACATGTTGCCACGTCAGCGGGCTTAGGCGGGACAGGCGATGATTATCGTCTGTGACCCACACACACACATCACCAGCAGGAGCGTTTCCTTTGACGGAGCCCTTTGCCGACCGCTGTTGCGGCTCGGAAGTGCTGGCTAATGCTGCTGCACTCAACGCAGAAACGGTTAGGAAGTCGCGTCGCGTATATGGTCCTGACATCCTCTCTCCTCCGTAAGAAATAACTTGCTTAAGAAAAGCGGGCAGACATGCTATTCAGCTTGCCGAATGACCTTTCCGCTGAAGTTAATGGCCGCACAGGGTAGTACGGTAGATATTGATTCTCGGTCCCAGCGTGAAGTGAACCCCGCGAGCGCGCACATCCTGCCCAATTACCACACCCAATCGGTGCACCAGATCAGAGTCCGCGAGCGATTCCTCCGAACGTAGTCGCCGGTTCGCAGCTTGGGACTCCAGTCGGGCCCGTCGGCCGTCTTCAGGAAGGGTAGGCCAATCCTCTTGTCCCCGGAGAGTATAGACGTCATCGACCCCGCCAAGCAGGTCAATCTTTTCTTCGAGGGTCAGTTGTTCAAGCCGCGCGTTGGCTCGCTGCTCATACCGATGCAACGGCTCAGCCGGCTGGCTGTTTGCGACTAAAGAAGGAGAATTAGAAAGACAATCAGTAACCAGCGATGACGTATCACGCACTCCCCAAAACTTGAATGTGGACAGCTTGCAAGAAACCCGCGGCCGAAGCCGCGGGCAGAGGACAGAACTCCGATCAGAAGTAGATCTTGGCCGCAAGCTGCAGGACTCGCGGACCACCCACGCCGGAATACTGCGAGATATACTGGCGGAAGGTGGTCGGATTCGCAGGTGCAATCGACATCGGCGTGCAACCGGTCGCTGAGCAGCTAGGCAGCGTCAAGTTTGCGGCATAATCCTTCTGATCAAAGTTGGGGTGATTGAAGATATTGAAGGCTTCTCCGCGCAATTGCAGATACCGGTGCTCGTTCTTTCCCAGGGGAATGTTCTTAAAGATTGACATATCCCAGTTCTGCATCCCGCCATCGCGCAGCACACTGCGAGAACCGGTAAAAGGAATTGCACCAATTCTAGGAAGCTGGAGATTTCCATTCTTATCTAAGCCGACCCAGGCGGGCGGTAGCGCTCCATATTGATTGGAACCCGTCAAGACGTTGGCTGGGGCCCAGATAGCCATGTCGTTCCCATTCACGCTGTAATCGGGCACGGGAGCGCCGCTCATGAATTGGGTTATTCCTGACAACTGGAAGTTGTCAGTTACGTAAGACAACCATGTTGGTCCGCCAAAATGCTTTGTGAGGCTGGGCAAATCGTATACGTAATTGATGGCCACGACGTGTTTTCGGTCGAAATCTGCCGTGCGATAACCCAGCGCACGGCTGAACTGAGTGTACTGGAAGTCCTGATCGCCAACCGCATCGGTGAGTGTGTGTGACCAGGTGTAGACGCCGCCAAACGTCAAGCCGCGGCTGAAACGGCGCTGCACCGATACCTGGAACGAGTTGTAGTTGGATATCGCACCAAAATTGTAATACTGGATCTGGCTGTATCCCTTGTAAGGAACCAGATAGTTCGTGGGATATGCAAACTGGCCGGTGAAGCTCAGCCCTGCCGCGGCGTATTCCGGCGGCAGATTGGGCTCAACCGCAGGCACCACCCCACCCGGGAAGTTAGCCGGATTCTGTGCCGCTCTCGTGAATTCTGTACCGAAGGGAATCGCATTCAGGTCGCGTGCGGCCACGAGATGGCGTCCCTGTGTGCCCACGTAGGCTACATCGAGTGTAGTGCCGCCACCAAGTGCTCGTTGTAATCCAAGGCTGTAACTATAGATGACCGGAACCTTGCCCGCCTGCTCCGCGCCGTAGATGCCGCCCAACACACCCGGAGCCGATTGAGGCAGACTGGCGAGGTCAAGCATGTTGCCATTGTTAACCGTTGGCGTGACAACGTTAATGGGATTCTGGAAGACGGTATTGAAGACCAAGTTCCCCTGCTCGCGGTCATGGGAAGTGCCGAAGCCACCCCGGAGAACGGTGTTGTGATCGTGAGTTAGATCATACGCAAATCCCAGGCGAGGCTCGGGCATGATGCCGCGGCTCTTCCAACCGCCCTGGGGAAGGCTGCCCGCCTTGCTATATCCAATACCGTCGAGCAGATTGCCGCTATTTGGAATGATGTTGCCATTGGCATCGATCTTGACCGCGCTCGCGGCATCAAATAACGCCGGATTGAAGAGGGCGATTTGGTCCTTGGCGTCATATTGCGGCGGAATCCAGGCAAAGCGCATTCCGTAATCGAGGGTCAGACGTGGGGTAGCCTTCCACGTGTCCTGGCCGTAGAACTCGAGTTGGTTGTATCGGAAATAGCCAATCGGTCGGCTACTGCTCTGATCGAATGACTGGAAGTCTCCCAGCAGGGCGCTGGCATAGGCCATACCCGAATTGTTATCTGTGCAACCGACGGGGTCGCTGGAGGTCGCGCAGTTGTCAATTGTGTACTGCCCATTGGAGTTGCCCCACGCGATCTGATCCTTGCGACTACGCTGGTAGAAAATACCGAACTTCAAAGCGTGGTTGTGCTTAACCCAGGTCACGTTATCGTTGAAATCAATAGTGGTTTCGGCCTGATGCCAAGGGCTGGCGCCAAAATACGACCACGGGTAGGGAAGATTATTCCCCTTGAAGCTCATGTCCGGAATCGACGTTGAGGGCGAGACCGGGAAGAGCATGGGCAGGCTGATGCCATTTTTACCAATCGAAAGGTTACCATTTGTTCCCGACCAGCTGCTGCGACCCACACTCGGCCCGACGGAAACTTCATTGAGCAGCGTGGGACTGACTGTAGTTACCAGATCCAGAGCTAGATTCCAGCTGGGAGCTTTGTTGATGCAGCCACCCGGAAGCTGCAACTGTCCCATACAGTTCAGATTGTAGGTCTCCATCGGTGAAGTAGTTTGCTCCGAATTGTTGACCCAGCGTCCATAAAAGCGATTCTTCTCATTAAGCTGATAGTCGATGCGCAGGATGTCTTCCCGGCGCGGGGCAGCATAAGACAGCTGTGTTGCATAATTCGGATCGGTTGCGCTGGCGGGAGTCAAATTAGGGAGAGCGTAAAGGTTGAGCAGTTTCGATACGTTGTTAAAAATGTTCTGCTGGACAGAGCTGAGTGTGCTGGGGTCGATCTTATTCCCCGGGAATGGCTGGCCTGTGGCCGGGTTATAGATGGTAAATGGAGTTTGCGAAAAATCACCCTTGCGTTCGAGCGCAGTGGGAGTACGAAATTGATCCAAACCGCCGGTTGGGATCAATTGCCGGTAATACTCCTGGCCCCAGAAAAAATAGGCTTTGTTTTTCTTGATCGGACCGCCTACTTGATAACCAAAATAGTTGTAACGATACAAGGCAATGGGCACCGAACCAGGTGTAGCAGCGTTGGCTTTATCGGCAAACCAATTGTTGGCATTCATGCCCTCGTTGCGGTGGAAGAAGCGGGCATTGCCGTGGAACTCGTTGGTTCCGCTCTTGGTCACGACCGCGACCTGTCCCCCGCCAGCCTTGCCGAATTCTGCCTGATAGTTTGAGGTCAGCACCTTCATCTCGGCAATAGCGTCCGGGTTCACGGTCACGTGAGTGGTGGCATTGTCCCCGGTGTCCACATTGGACGAACCATCGATTGTGTACTCGTGCGTGTTGGCGCGTGTACCATTTACGTTGAAAGCACCGATACCGTACGTAGTCGAAGCCGAACCGTCGAAGCTGCTGACTACGCCGGGAATCAGCCTCACATAATCGAGAACCATGCGGCCATTGAGGGACACGTCGTTGAGCTGCTTATCAGTGATGAGGTCGGAGCGCTCGCCGGAACTGGACTGCAGCTGCAGTTGCCCGGCATCGGCAGTGACGGTCACAGATTGCTCGCTGGCTCCGACGCCGAGCACGAATTCTCCAGCATCCAAGCGGTCGCCAGCAGTAAGGATGACATCCTGCTTTTCCAGTTTTTGAAAGCTGGGGGCAGCGGCAGTGACAACGTAAGTCCCGGGAAGAAGATTCGGTACAGTGAAAACGCCTTCGCCCGAGGTTGC
>Ga0126372_10000101_pt1 | contig 23349 bp, 22 predicted proteins | sample PanSoiMetaPlot_6_FD_92762 | JGI IMG/M metagenome (GOLD analysis project Ga0126372, IMG submission 92762) | Tropical forest soil microbial communities from Panama - MetaG Plot_6 | ecosystem: Environmental > Terrestrial > Soil > Tropical forest > Bulk soil | place: Panama | collected 2016-02-17
AACTCCTTGGGCTTTTCCGCCCGCCTCGACCGGGCAGGGGATAAGTTCGCTCGCAACCAAGACCCAGTGAAAACAGCCGGTCACCGCACAAGTTCCAGATAGACAATGGCAGACGAACGGCGCGGGTGCGCTCAACTCATCGTGAGGCGGCCTCGCCGCCCTGACGGCGTTTCGGCTTTGGCCGAGGAGATGGAGCCGTGATCGGCAAGCGCGCCGCCTCGCGAGGCTCCGCTCCCGATGGGGGGGAACTGCACAAGGCCAACCCCTCTTTTCTCGCGCTCACCGCGGTCGGCATCGTGTTCGGCGATATCGGCACGAGCCCGCTCTACACGCTGTCCGTCACGCTTGCCGCCACCGGCCACGCCGTGCCGACCGCTTCCGACGTGCTTGGCATCGTCTCGCTCATCTTCTGGGCGCTGATAGCGATGGTGTCGCTCAAATATGTCGTCCTCGTCTTGCGCGCGGATAATGAGGGCGAAGGCGGGATTCTGGCGCTGCTGTCGTTGGTGGCCCACGGGCGGATCGCGAACGGTCGCGGGATTCCGATTCTCGTCCTGCTCGGCATTACGGGCGCGGCGCTGCTTTACGGTGACGGGGTGATCACGCCGGCGATTTCCGTGCTTTCGGCGATGGAGGGCCTCAAGCTGGTCACGCCCGCCCTCGAGCGGTTCGTCCTCCCGCTTACCATCGGGGTTCTCGTCGCATTGTTCACGCTGCAGCGGCGCGGAACGGCAAATATCGGGCGTCTGTTCGGCCCGATCATGGTCGCCTGGTTTCTTGCCATCGGGTTACTCGGCGCCGCCAACATCTACCTCGCGCCCGCCATTCTCGAAGCGCTCAGTCCCGGCGAGGCGGCGCGTTTCGCTTTTACAAATCCGGTCACAGCCTTCACGGTGATGGGCGGGGTCTTTCTTGCGCTCACCGGCGCGGAAGCGCTCTACGCCGACATGGGCCATGTCGGCGCGACCGCCATCCGCCGTGCTTGGTTCGCTCTGGTGCTGCCGGCGCTGCTTCTGAATTATTTCGGCCAAGGCGCGCTCGTGCTTGCCGATCCCACCGCAATCGACAGCCCGTTCTACAAATTGGCGCCGGGTTGGGCGGTGATGCCGCTGGTGGGACTGGCTGCGCTGGCGACCATCATTGCGTCCCAGGCGCTCATCTCGGGCGTCTTCTCCCTCACTCGCCAGGCGATGCAGCTCGGGCTTTGCCCGCGCATGTGGATCGTGCCGACCTCGCCCGAGGAGGCCGGGCAGATCTATGTCCCGACTGCCAATTGGCTGCTTATGATCGGCACGTTGCTGGTCGTCGTGTTGTTCAAGACATCGCAGCATCTGGCCGGCGCCTACGGCATCGCCGTATCCGGGACCATGCTGGTCACGACGATCCTGCTCTATCGCGTGGCCATCGAGCGCTGGAGATGGCCGCCCGCGCTCGCGATCTTCATCATCGTGGTCTTTGGCGCGGTCGACGCGACCTTTCTCGCCTCCAACTCGCTGAAGATCGTCGACGGCGGCTGGTTTCCGATCACCGTCGGTGGCGCGATGGTGGGATTGATGCTCTGCTGGCGCCAGGGCTCCTCGCTCGTGCGCCACCGCCTCCGGGAGATGTCGATGCCGCTCGAGCAGTTCGTCAAGAACATCGACAAGATGGTAGTGGCGCGGGTCCCAGGCGTGGGCGTGTGGTTGACCAAAGGCACGCACGATGCATCGCCGGTGCTGCTGCACCATGTCAGGCACAACCGCGTCGTGCACGAAACCTTGATCCTGATGACTTTTGCCGGCGACCGGCGGCCGCGCGTGCCGTTGGCAGAGCGCCATTCGATCGCAGGCCTTGGCCACGGCATCCACCGCATTCAGGTGCGGCTCGGTTTCATGCAGACGCCGGACATTCCCGCAGCGCTCAGGAGTTGCAAGACGCTCGGCCTCGAGATCGATCTCGGCGAAGTGCATTATTACATCGCTCACGAAATCGTGGTTCGCCGTGCAAAGAACTCGGCGATGGCGGGGATACCGTTCGCGATCTTTGGCTTCCTCGCGCGCATCGCGAGCCGTGCCCCCGATTTCTTCAAGATTCCCCGCGAGGGGCTCTCCGAGGTGGGCTTTCACATCGAGATTTGATTATCCCTCGTGGGCGGCGCGGAGCTAGGAGTTAAATGTGCGACGTTGGGCGTCCACTCGGATTCGCCGGCGCCGGCGACATGTTAGACTTGATCCGCCATTATCCCGGGCACAGATCGCAACCATGGCGCAGAAGACTGAACACGTCGGGCTCGACGCCATCGCAGGCATCGCGCGCGAAGCCTCGCGCAAGGGGCCGCCGCCGGTGCATCTTTGGAATCCGCCTTTTTGCGGCGACCTCGATATGCGCATCGCCTCCGACGGCACCTGGTTTTACCTCAAAACTCCGATCGGCCGATCGGCGCTGGTGAAGCTCTTTGCCTCTGTCCTCAGGCGCGATGGCGACAAATATTTCCTGGTCACGCCCGTGGAGAAATGCGGCATCGTCGTGGAAGACGCGCCGTTCCTCGCGGTCGAACTCAAACCGGAGAAGGCGGCACAAGGCCAGGTACTGCATTTTCGCACCAATGTGGACGACTGGGTGGCCTGCGGTCGCGATCACGCGTTGCGCTTCGAGCCCGAACCGGAAACCGGTGGGCTCAAGCCTTATCTCCACGTCCGCCGCAATCTCTGGGCGAAAGTGACGCGCGCGCTGTTCTACGATCTCGTCGAACTGGGCGAGGAGCGCGCGATCGGAGGCGAGCGCATGTTCGGCGTTGCTTCGAGCGGAGAGTTTTTCGCCATGGCGCCGGCCGCAAGCTTGCAGGATTTGCGATGACAGACGTGGCGCTGCCGAACGGCGCAACGAGCGATGATTTCTTTCATCGCGCTCGGGCGCGGCTCACGCTCGACGTGCCGCCCGCGCTCAACGACCTGGCGGCGCAGGCCAAGCGCGGCGATCTCGACCTCGACCCCGCGGCCTGGGAGCGCGCCGGCGTGAAAGCGACGCGGCCGGCAGCGGTGCTCGTTCCTGTGATCGATCGCAGCGAGCCCACGGTATTGCTCACGCTGCGCACAGAGCTTCCGAGCCATCCCGGGCAGATTGCGTTTCCGGGCGGAAAAATCGATCCGCATGACCGCACGCCGGCCGATGCCGCGCTGCGCGAGGCGGCAGAGGAGATCGGGCTTGGCCGTGCATTGATCGAGCCGATCGGCTATCTCGATCTCTATCTCACCTTCTCCGGCTATCGGATCCTGCCGACGGTCGCGCGCGTTCGTCCCGACTACAAGTTGGTGTTGTCCACGGCGGAAGTCGCCGAGGCCTTCGAGGTGCCGCTCGCTTTCCTGATGGACGCGCAAAATCACGCGCTGCACAGCCGCGATTGGAAGGGCGTGACGCGCAGGTACTACGCCATTCCCTTCGGTGAGCGTTACATCTGGGGCGTCACTGCGGGCATCTTGCGGAATTTGTACCAGCGCATTTATGCGGACTAAAGTGAAATTCGCCGAAATGGATCTGGAGCTTTCGCCCGGAACAGCAGAGCGATGATCCGCCCCGTCCTCACCGAAATCGCGCTGTTCCTGGCGCCGTTCCTCGTCTACGCCGTTTTCTTATGGGCGACGCAGGCGGGCGTGCTGCATCCGGACTCCTGGAGCCTGCCGCGCGTCGCCTGGCTCGTGATGGCGGCGCTCGTGCTCATGATCGGCAGCTTCGTCGTATTGGCGCAGTGGGGCGGCTCGCCCCCGGGCTCGACCTACGTTCCGGCCCACATGGAGGACGGCCGCTTCGTGCCGGGCGGGACGAAGTGACGCAAGCAAGCCGCCGGCTGGATGCCGCATGGCTGCGCGAGGCGCCGCTGCGCGACATCCTCGCTGCGCTCGACGGGCAAGGCGAGGAGACCCGAGTCGTCGGCGGCGCGGTGCGTAACGCGCTCCTCGGTGAACCGCACGGTGATACTGACATCGCCACCACCGCGCTGCCCAGCGAGGTAATCCGCCGCGTCGAAACGGCAGGTTTCAAGGCGGTGCCCACCGGCATCGAGCACGGCACCGTGACCGTCGTGGGCGCCGGGCGGCCGTTCGAAGTCACCACCTTGCGCGAAGATGTTGAGACGTTCGGCCGTCATGCCAAAGTGGCTTTCGGCCGCGATTGGAAACGCGACGCCGAGCGCCGCGATTTCACCATGAACGCGCTGTCGCTCTCCCGCGACGGAACGATCTACGACTACGTCGGCGGCCTCGCCGACATCGAGGCGCGGCGCGTTCGCTTCATTGGCGATGCCGCAACGCGCATGGCCGAGGACTATCTGCGTATCCTGCGATTCTTCCGTTTCCACGCCGCCTACGGCGAGGGCGCTCCCGACGCGGAAGGGCTCGCGGCCTGTATCGAGGCGCGCGACGGCCTCGAGCAATTGTCGCGCGAGCGCGTGCGCATGGAGGCGCTCAAGCTCCTCGTCGCCAAGCACGCCGTGCCTACGCTGGCGCTGATGACTGAGACGGGTTTGATTGAGCAGGTGCTCGGCGGCGTACCCCTGCTCGCGAGCTACTCCAATATGGTCAAGCTCGAGGGTGCACTTGCGCTTGCGCCCGATGCCATACGCCGGCTCGGCGCGCTCGCCGTCTCGGTGGTCGAGGACTCGGACCGCCTGCGCGAGCGGCTGCGCCTCACCAACGCGGAGTACGAGCGGTTGGCATCGATGGTGGAGGGCTGGCGGCAAATTTCAGCGGGCTTGCAGGGGCAGGAGGCCCGGGTTCTGCTCTATCGGGTGGGACCGAAGCGTTTCACCGATCGCATCCTGCTCGCCTGGACGCGTTCGCCGCAAGGCGCGGCGGATCGGGCCTGGCATCGACTCACGACGCTGCCCGCACGCTGGAGCGCGCCGGCATTCCCACTCAAGGCTGCCGACTTCATCGCGCGGGGCGTGCCGAAAGGACCCGGTCTGGGTGCGGCGCTCGCCACGGCCGAGGAGGCGTGGATCGCGGCTGGATTTCCGGCGGATGCGGCTCAAGTGGCGGCCATTGCGGACGCGGCGGCGGCCGCAACAAGGTGATGCTGCGCCAGCCGACTCGCTCCGCGGCCCGTTGCGCACTACATTTGCCAGAACCAGGTTATCATGAGTAACAGCCGCCGTCCCGCTGATATCGCGCGCCGCTCGGCGAAAGCGCTCAAGGCGCGGCCCCGCGATGCATTTCGCCGCGAGACTTTCGCACTGCCGCGCGAGAAGGCGCGCGAAAAGGCACGCGAAATCTTTCGCCGCTATCCAAAGGCCGCCTACATGACCGAGATCGAATCCTGGCGCGAACTTCCGGGCGACCGCATCGAATTCACTATGCGGCGGCTTCCGAGCGCGGATTGATATCAATTCCGCTTCACAAGCTCATCTAGCAGCGCTCCCGCGAGGCACGCGTCGCGGGATGCCTTCGGAGTATGACGGCGAGCAACGTCACGTGATACTTCAATCGCTCTCGTTGGCTCTTGCCGAAATCTCGTTGCCGCAGCTCGCGCTAATTGCCGCAATGGCCCTCGTTGCTTCGTTCGTCGGCGGAGTTGCCGGCTATGGCACTGGCGCGCTGATGCCGCTGGTCCTGGTGCCGATCGTGGGCGCCGAGCCAGTCGTGCCCATCCTTTCGCTCTCGGCGCTTTTGACGAACATCAGTCGCGCGACGGCGTTTTGGGGTTTTGTCGATGGACGTCGCGCCTTGCTGGTGCTCATCGCGGCGGTGCCGACCTGCGTGCTCGGCGCCTGGGCTTATACCCTGCTCACTGGCAAAGGCGCCGCCCTTGTGATCGGCGCGATGCTCATGGCGAGCGTGCCGCTGCGCCGGCTCATGCGCCGGCGCGGGCTTGCGCTCTCGAGCCGCGGATTGGCAGCGGCTTGCTTCGGCTGGGGACCGCTCGCCGGCGGCACCGTCGGCGCCGGCGTAATCCTTCTCTCGCTTCTGATGGCGGCTGGACTTGAAGGCGCCGCCGTGGTCGCGACCGATGCCGTCATCTCCATCGGCATTGGGCTCGCCAAACTTGCGACCTTCGGGCTCGCCGGCGTCGTGAGCGCGAAGGTGATCGCCGTCGCGCTGCTCATCGGCGCCGTGGCGTTTCCGGGCGCCTTCCTTGCCAAGCGGCTCATCGCGCGGCTTCCCTTGCATGTGCATACCGCGATCCTCGACGCGGTCGTGATCGGCGGCGGGGCGGCGATGATGGTTCACGCCTTCGCGCGGTGACGAATGCAGGCTACGGCCATTTCGCGACCGGAGGCAGCGATGACAAGATTGCCTCGACATTGCCGCCGGTGCGCAATCCGAAGACAGTACCGCGGTCGTAGAGCAGGTTGAATTCCACGTAGCGGCCACGGCGTACGAGCTGCTCGTCGCGCTCGGCGGCGCTCCAAGGCGTGGTGAAGTTGTTGCGCACCAGCTCGGGATAAATGCCGAGGAAGACGCGCCCGACCTCCTGCGTGAAGGCGAAATCCGCCTCCCAGTCCGCGCTGTCGAGATAATCGTAAAAAATCCCGCCGATTCCGCGCATCTCCTGACGATGGCGCAAGTAGAAGTACTCGTCGCACCAGCGCTTGTACTTCGCGTACGGGGCGACGCGCGCATGGGCATCGCAAGCCCGTTTCATCGCCGCATGAAAGGCGATCGTATCGGGATCGTCTTGCCGGCGGCGCCTCTCGAGTACGGGTGTCAAATCCGCGCCGCCGCCGAACCAGGCCTTAGTGGTCACCACGAACCGCGTGTTCATGTGGACCGCCGGCACGTGTGGATTCTGCGGATGGGCGATGAGTGAAATGCCGGAAGCCCAAAAGCGCGGATCGATTTTGGCCCCGGGAATGTCTTTGCGGAATTGCGGCGCAAACTCCCCGAATACAGTGGACACATGCACGCCGACCTTCTCGAACACGCGCCCCTGCATGCTCGCCATCACGCCGCCGCCTCCCGGCTTGGCGTGAGTGGCTCTCGTGCTTGAATTGCCGCTTTCCGGTGAGCTCGCTTGGTCGCCAGCGTGATCGGCGCGAGTCCAAGGTGTACGGAGGAATCGGCCGGCCGCGCGATCGGCGAGCAGCGCGCGCGCGGGCAAGGCAGTTTCAAGCGCCTCCAATGCGGCGCAGATGTTGTCACGCAGCGTTTCGAACCACGCTTGCGCGCGTGCCTTGCGGGATTCGAGCACGCTCTCGCTCATGTAACCTCCAGCCTTCCTTTAGGGCATGCTCGCTTGCGCGTCACCATCGCCAGCGTGCGCGCGCACAAATGTTCGCTGAGAGACTTACGCGAGCTTTTTTTTGCCATCCTTTGGGCCGGGGAAAATTCCAGCCGAAGCTTTTTTTCGCCATTGTTTCGGGAAACGCTGTCGGCGTGGGGGATGTTGGGGGTGTGATGTCCGCCCCCGCTTGCGTGGGGACCTGGGCAGGCGGTGGGTTAGTGACGAGCGCCAGCAAGCGATGCGGGTGAGGGGTAGCGCCTTGGGGCGTGAGAATATCCCTCACCCGCTTCGTGTTTTTTGATCATCTCATGTCGCTGAAGAATGCACGCGCCGTAGCGCCTCGCGCTAGCTCTCGCAGCTTGGCTGCGCTTGCGTTTGCCGAATTGCTTCGCCCACGGCCATGGCCGCGGCCATCGCGACATTGAGCGAGCGTAACCCCTCGCGCATCGGAATGAGGAGCCGCGCGTCGGCCGCTGCGTGCACCTTTTCCGGCACGCCCGATGTTTCGCGGCCGAACAGCAAGACGTCGCCGCGTTGGAACGCGTGCTCGAGATAGGAGCGGCGCGACCGCGTCGTGAAGACGATCAGCCGCGCGGACGCGCGGGCACGCCAAGTTTCGAATGCGTCCCAATCGGCGTGCCGGGCGATCTCGACCTGATCGAGGTAATCCATGCCGGCGCGGCGGAACGCACGGTCGCTGGTCGGAAAGCCTGCCGGCTCGATGATGTGCGTCTCGACGCCGAGGCATGCGGCAAGACGAAGAATCGTACCCGTGTTCTGCGGGATGTCGGGCTCATAAAGCGCAATGCGTACGGGCAGGATTACAGCCATGCAACGAACCGCGATCGCGGGCGAAATGTATGACCGGCGAAAGCTTTGTGCGACATTTAGTCGTCGCGACACAGGTCCGCATTGCCCACTTGCGCTCCCTTGGCAAGGGTGCCAATAAAACGCCCCTGGATTAAGCCGCTTGGCCCCTCGCTCGCAGAGAGGAGAGCGGCTGGTCCGCCCGCCGCCGCCAGGCGGCGTCTGCGTGTCGGGCCGGGAGCGAGCGCGGCTCCTGCGCGGAGAAAGCAGCCGCTGCAAACGGGCTGCGGGCGGACTGACGGATAAGAAAGGACTGCGCACGTGACGACGATGTCTTCGGCCGAGCCGACGCGTCGCGATTTTCTTTATATTGCGACCGCCTCAGTGGCCGGGATCGGGGCCGCCGCGACGCTCGTTCCGCTGATCGCGCAGATGAATCCCGACGCCTCGACGATTGCGGCGGGCGCGCCGATCGAGGTTGATCTTTCGCCGATCGCCGACGGCCAGGTGATCAAAGTGTTCTGGCGCGGCAAGCCGATCTACGTCAATCACCGCACAATGAAGCAGATCGAGGAGGCGCAGAACGTCGACGTTGCGAGGCTGCCGGACCCGCAGCCGGATTCGGCGCGCGTCAAGCCCGGTCACGATCAGTGGCAAGTGCTGATTGGAATCTGCACCCATCTCGGCTGCATTCCGATCGCCCATCAGGGGCCGTACGATGGCTACTTCTGCCCCTGCCACGGCTCGGTCTACGACACGTCTGGACGCATCCGGCAGGGACCCGCGCCGCTGAACCTCGCTCTACCGCCATACGAATTCCTCTCTGACACGAAGATCCGGATCGGCTGACGGTCTCATGAGCGGACATCCGACCTACCAGCCGCAAACCGCGTTCATGCGATGGATGGAGCGGCGGCTGCCCATCGGCGGATTGGTCTACTCCTCGTTCGTCGTTTACCCGACGCCGCGCAACCTGAACTACTGGTGGACGTTCGGCGGCATTCTCGCGTTCATGCTCGGCGTGCAGATCGTCACCGGGATCGTGCTGGCGATGCATTACACGCCGCATGTGGATTACGCCTTCGACTCCGTCGAGCAGATCATGCGCGACGTGAACTACGGCTGGCTGCTGCGCTACCTGCACTCCACTGGCGCGTCCATGTTCTTCCTCGCCGCCTACATCCACTTGTTCCGCGGCATGTATTACGGCTCCTACAAGGAGCCGCGCGAGGTGCTGTGGATCCTCGGCGTTATCCTGTTGCTGCTCATGATCATCACCGGTTTCATGGGCTACGTGCTGCCGTGGGGCCAGATGAGCTTTTGGGCGGCCACCGTCATCACCAACCTGTTCTCGGCGATCCCGCTGGTGGGGGAATCGGTCGTCACCTGGCTGTGGGGCGGCTATGCGGTCGGCAACCCGACTCTCAATCGGTTTTACTCCCTGCACTATCTGCTGCCGTTCGTGATCGCCGGGGTGGTCGTCCTCCACGTTTGGGCGCTGCACGTGGCGGGACAGAACAATCCAACGGCCATCGAGCCCAAGAGCGAGCAGGACACCGTTGCCTTCACGCCCTACGCGACGATCAAGGATACCTTCCTGCTGGCCGTGTTCTGCATCCTGTTCGCCTGGTTCGTGTTCTACATGCCGAACTTTCTGCTTCATCCCGACAACTACATCCCGGCCAATCCGGCGGTGACGCCGATGCACATCGTGCCGGAATGGTACTACCTGCCGTTCTACGCGATCCTGCGCGCGATCCCCAACAAGCTCCTCGGCGTGATCGCGCTCGCCGCCTCGATCCTCATCCTCGCGTTCTTGCCGTGGCTCGATACATCGAAGGTGCGCTCGGCGCGCTATCGTCCGGCGTACCGCCAATTCTTCTGGGCATTCGTGATCGTCTGCATCGGGCTCGGCTGGCTCGGCGCTAAGCCTCCGGAAGGTAACTACGTGCTCTTCGCGCGCATCTTCACCGCCTACTACTTCGCCTTTTTCCTGGTGATCCTGCCGGTGCTCGGCAAGATCGAGAGAACCAGGCCGCTGCCGAACTCGATTTCGGAATCGGTGCTGCGCGAGGGCAAGCCGATTGGGGCGCCCGCGCCGCCACCGGCGGCCGCCAAGGTTTGAGAGCACGCCATGGCCCGCGCGTGCGCCGTCCTTGCTCTCGCCGTCTCGCTTTCCGCGTTCGCTGCGCCGGCGCTCTCGCAAGAGCACGAACCACCGCCGCCGCCCACCAACAAGTGGTCGTTCGCGGGACCGTTCGGCAAGTTCGACGGCGCACAGCTTCAGCGCGGCTTCAAGGTCTATCGCGAAGTCTGCCAGGTCTGTCACGGCCTCAAACTGGTCGCGTTCCGCACGCTTGCGGCTCCCGGTGGGCCCGGTTTCACCACCGCGCAGGCGGCCGCCTTCGCCGCCGAATACCAGGTCAAGGGCGAGCCTGACGATCAAGGTGAGGTCAAAGATCGCCCCGGCCGCCTCGCCGATACGTTCCCGCCGCCGTTTCCCAACGACCAGGCCGCGCGCGCCCGCTACAACGCTGTGCCGCCCGATATGTCGGTGATCGCCAAGGCGCGCGGCTACGAGCGCGGCTTTCCTCGCTGGGTCGGGGACGTATTCACGCAGTACCAGGAGCAGGGCGTCGACTACATCACCGCGCTGATGCAAGGCTATAAGGACAAGCCGCCGGCAGGCGTCACCATTCCATCCAGCAGCTTCTACAACGAATACTTTCCCGGCCACGCCATCGCCATGCCGCCGCCGCTCACCGATGGCCGCGTCGAATATACCGACGGCACGCCGGCAACAGTCGAGCAATACGCCAAGGACGTTTCCGCCTTCCTGATGTGGACCGCCGAGCCACACCTCGAGGCCAGGAAGCGCGTCGGCATGCAGGTGTTCATTTTCCTCGTCGTGCTGGCCGGGCTTCTCTATTTCACCAAGAAAAAGGTGTGGCACCAGGTGGAATTACATCCGGAGGAGCTCAAGCCGCGCCCGCCGAGCGAATATCCGCGCGCGTGAACCGTCACCCATGACCAAGGCCGTGCTCGGCGTCATCGGCGGCTCCGGCATCTATGACCTGCCGGGGCTTGAGAAGGTGCGGCAAAAGACGATCAGGAGCCCTTGGGGCGAGCCGTCCGGTGCGCTGCGCATCGGCGAGATCGCAGGCTTGCCGGTCGTGTTTCTCTCGCGCCACGACAAGGGGCATAGGCTCTCGCCGTCCGACATCAACTATCGCGCCAATATCGACGTGCTCAAGCGCGCTGGGGTGACTGACCTCGTCTCGCTCTCCGCCTGCGGCTCATACAAGCAGGAATTGCCGCCTGGCACCTTCGTGCTGGTCGACCAATTCGTCGACCGCACCTTCAACCGGCAGACCTCGTTCTTCGGCAAGGGTTGCGTCGCCCACGTCTCGATGGCGCATCCGGTCTCACCGCTGTTGCAAGACCGCGTCGCGAACGCCGCCCGCCTCGAAGGCATCGATATCGTGCGCGGCGGCACCTATGTGTGCATGGAAGGGCCCCAGTTCTCCACCTACGCCGAGAGCATGACCTACAAGGGGCTGGGCTATTCGGTGGTCGGCATGACCAATCTGCCGGAAGCGAAGCTCGCGCGCGAGGCCGAGCTCTGCTACGCCACGGTCGCCATGGTCACCGACTTCGACTGCTGGCATCCCGACCATGATGCGGTGACCGTGCAGGACATCATCGCCGTGCTCGCCGCGAACGCTGACAAGGCGAAAGCGCTGGTGGCGCGGCTCGCGCGCGATTTCCCGCGCGAGCACGAGCCTTGCCCGATCGGCTCGGATCGCGCGCTCGACACCGCGCTGATTACCGCGCCCGAGGCGCGCGACAAAGCCCTCCTCAGAAAGCTTGACGCGGTCGCGGGACGGGTGCTCAAGGCGAAGAAGTGATTGTGTCGTCCTCGCGCATAGCGCGTCGCAGACGCGCGTAAACGCGCTTATGGCTCATGCGGGCTACGGCGTCGTGCGCGCCAGCTGCTTCGCAATCTGCCGCGCGGCAATCGCGCCGCGAGCGAGCGCGGTCGCGATGCAGGGATGCGCCGGATTGGCGACGTCACCCGCCGCAAACGCGCCGCGGCAAGATGTCTCCATGTTGCCGTCGACGACGAGGTACCCGCGCGCGTCGGTGGCGGGCGCAAGCTCGGCAAGCCAGGGCTCGTCGGTGTTCGGTCGGTAGCCGAACAGGAGAACCACATGCTCGGCTTCAATCTCACCGCCGCCGTGGAGCTGGACGTTCACTCCTGAACCGGTGTCGTCGAGCGCTTCGACCCTGCGTTCCGCCATCACCTGCACCAATCCGGACGCCTGATGTCGGCGGAGTCGCTCGACCAGGAGCGGTTGCGCTCTCGGCGATTTCGAACGCATGACCACAGTCACGCGCACACCTTTCTCGGCCAGCATGCGCGACACATCGAAGGTATTATCGCCGCCACCGATCACAGCCACATGTGAGCCCAAATCGGCGCCAGGCTCACCGACCGCGCTCGCACCGAGATGCAACCGGCCCGCCGCCGCCATTCGCCTCGCGTTCTTCACCCCATCGAGCCATTCCTCGCCCGCGAAACGCGTACCGGTCGCGATCACGATTGCTGGGCTCGACAGGGATAGCGCCGCTGGCGTGCCCGAGGCATCGAGCCGCCATCGTTCATTATTTTCGCGGCGCAGGCGCTGTATTGTTGTGCCGAGCCACGTTTCGATCCCGAGCTCGCGGATATGGACCGCGAAGTCGGCGGCGTTCTCGCGCGCGCTTTTGCCGCGCTGCCCGAGCAGCCACTCGTTGGGATAGGGGCTCATGCGCGCCATGCCGCCGAGCGCGCTTTCCTTTTCGATGATGACCGGGTGCAGGCCGTAATTGTGCAGCCACAGCGCGCAGGACATGCCGGCGGGGCCGCCCCCGATGATCGGAAGGACCGGCGGCTCGCTAGGCATATTCGTCTCCGGTTGCGCGCGGCGCCATGGTTCGTCAGAGTGGGGTTGCCACTCGTGCGGTTTGCAATTTCTCAAGACTAGACCTTAAGCCCCGTTTTGAGGCGAGACGCCCATGGTGAGCATGCAGTTCGAGCACGACCTCAAGGACTCGATCCGGTCCATTCCCGACTATCCCAAGCCGGGAATCGTGTTCCGTGACATCACCACGCTGCTCGGCAACGCGCGTGCGTTCCGCCGCGCGGTGGACGAGCTGGTTCAGCCCTGGGCGGGCATGAAGATCGACAAGGTCGCCGGGATCGAGGCGCGCGGCTTCATCCTCGGCGGGGCGGTGGCGCACCAGGTCTCGGCGGGTTTTGTGCCGATCCGCAAGAAGGGCAAGCTACCGCACAAGCGCGTGTCGATCGCCTATTCCCTGGAATACGGCCTCGACGAGATGGAGATGCACGAGGACGCTGTGGAGAAGGATGACCGCGTCATTCTAGTGGATGATCTAATTGCAACGGGCGGGACGGCGGAGGGCGCGGTGAAGCTGCTGCGCCAGTTGGGCGCACAGGTGCTCGCCGCCTGCTTCATCATCGATCTGCCCGATCTCGGCGGTGCCGCGAAGCTGCGCCAGCTCGACCTGCCGGTGCGCACGCTCATCAGCTTCGAGGGTCACTGAGGCTGTTGCCCGCTCCTCCGTTGGCGCCGAACGGCTACTTCCGGTGCGGCCCCCACGGACCCGGCTCGGTGTCGGCCGGCGGCGGCGAGCCGAGCTCGACCGGCGGCCGTTGCGGCAGGAACGGCTTGGGCGCGTCTTGCGCCTCGCCCCATGGGCCGCTTGCAGCGCTTTGGTCGGCAGGCTCCGTTTCCGCCTCGCCCGTCGCTTCGCCGGGCGCGGGCAGCGCGAGTGGCCCCGGATCATGCCCGCCGGCGAACTTCACCAGCGCCGCCACGCGCGCATCGACCGACGGATGCGTGTCGAAGATGTTCGAGAATCCCTCGCGCGGATTGTCGATGCACATTTCCATGACCGCCGAGGTCGCGCCCGGCAGCTCGCCGCGGCCTTCGATCTTGCGCAGCGCCGCGATCATCGCGTCCGGATTCTTGGTGAGCTCGACCGAGCCCGCGTCGGCCAGATATTCGCGCCGGCGCGACAGCGCAAAGCGGATGACGATCGACAAGATCCAGGCGAGCGCGATGAGCACGACGGCGATGAGGATCGCCACCCCCGCGCCCCGGCGGTCGCCGCCCTCGCGCCCGCCGCGCCAGCGCAGGCCGCCTTGGAACAGCAGGCGGAAGACGAGTTCGGCGAAGAAGGCGATCACGCCGGCGATGATCACGGCGATCACCAGCATGCGCACATCGCCATTGCGGATGTGGGTCAATTCATGGCCGAGGACGGACTCGATCTCGGCGTCGTTGAGCGAATTGAGCAGGCCCGAGGTGACGGTGATGGAATATTGCTTCTCGTTCATGCCGGTGGCGAAGGCGTTGAGGCTGTCATCCTCGATCACCTTGAGCGTGGGCATGGTGATGCCGCGCGAGATGCAGAGGTTCTCGAGGATATTGTAGAGGCGCGGCTCCTCCTGCCGCGTCACCTCGCGTCCTCCCGTCACCGCGTCGATCATGCGCTGATGGAATTTATAGGCGATGAGGATCCACAGCGCGGTGGCGAGCGTCGCCCAGGGCGCGGCGTAGAGCGCATCGCTCAAAGCACGGCGCAACAGTTCGTCCGGCGGCGCGTCGATCGTGAGCGCCTCGCCGACGAGCGCGCCGGCGTAGACGAGCAGGTAGACGAGGAAGAACAGGCCGACGAGCAGCGCGATCGAGCGCCGCTTGTTCGATTGGATGTGCGTGTAAAGTCCGTAAGCGGCCATTCCACGTCCCTATCATTCCGGGGCGCGCCGAAGGCGCGAACCCGGAATCCATACTCGCAGCTGTGGGTTATGGATTCCGGACTCGCCGCCGCGCGGCGCCCCGGAATGACACGTCAAAACTTCACCTGCGGCGCTTGCTCGAGCGCCTTGCGCTCCTCGACGCCAACGTCAAAGAAATCCTTGGGTGTGAATCCAAGCGGGCCCGCCAGCAGCACCGCGGGGAACTGCTGGATTCCGGTGTTGTACTCCTGCACCGCGTTGTTGAAGAAGCGGCGGGCGGCGGCGATCTTGTTCTCCAGATCCGAAAGCTGGCTCTGCAGCTCGCGGAAGTTTTGGCTGGCCTTGAGGTCGGGATAGGCTTCGCTCAATGCGAACAGTTGCCGCAGCGCCCCGGTCAGAGCATTCTCGGCGGCGGCTTGCGCCGCCACGCCTCCCGACTGCGCCGCAATCGCGGTATTGCGCGCCTGCACCACCGCCTCAAGCGTGCCGCGCTCGTGCCCGGCGTAGCCCTTCACCGTCTCGACCAGGTTGGGGACGAGATCGTGGCGCTGTTTCGTCTGCACGTCGATGTCGGAGAACGCCTGGTTCACTCGCTGGCGCAATGCGACGAGCCCGTTGTAGATCGTGATGATCCACAGCACGAGCACGACGATCAGGCCGATGACGATCCAGGTGACGACGGTGGAGGACATACATGGCTCCTCGGAAGGTTATCGCCGACGTCAATCTATGGTGCTGCAAGGACGAAGGGAAGCGGCGCGCTGAACCCTGCGGAACGCGACAGCGCACAAATCGTTGCTTTGAACGGGACTGGCCCGGCGCGATGATGAGGCGAGGATGGCAGTGAGTATCCCTGTCGCGCCGGACGCGACGGCGCAGGCAAGCGCGGCGATCGTCACGACCGACATTCCGGCGCGACTCGATCGCCTGCGCTGGGGCCGCTTCCATACCCTGGTGGTGGTCGCGCTCGGCATCACCTGGATCCTTGACGGTCTCGAGGTGACGCTCGCCGGCGCCATCTCGCCCGCGCTCAAGGAGAGCCCGCACCTGAAATTTTCCAACGCCGATGTCGGGCTTGGCAGCAGCGCCTATCTCGCCGGCGCGGTGCTTGGCGCGCTGTTCTTCGGCTGGCTCACAGACCGGCTCGGACGCAAGCGGCTGTTCTTCATCACCCTCGGCGTCTATCTCGTCGCCACCGCCGCGACCGCGCTATCCTGGAATCTGGCGAGCTTTGCCCTGTTTCGCTTCTTCACCGGCGCGGGCATCGGCGGCGAATACACCGCGATCAATTCCAGCATCCAGGAGTTGGTGCCCGCCCGCTATCGCGGCTGGAGCGATCTCGTCATCAACGGCAGCTTCTGGATCGGCACCGCGTTCGGCGCGGCGGGCTCGCTGGTGCTGCTTGATCCCAACGTCCTGGCGCCGGATTTGGGCTGGCGGTTGGCGTTCCTGATCGGGGCTGCGCTCGGCCTCGTCATCTTCCTCATGCGCCTATGGCTGCCTGAATCGCCGCGCTGGCTGATGACGCACGGCCGCGTCGAGGACGCCAAGGCGGTGCTCGATGGCATCGAGGCCGAGTTCCGCGCCCGTGGGCATCGGCTTGCGGACGAGCCGCTGCCAGCCATTCGCCTCCGGCTGCGCCGCTCCACGCCCCTCGCCGAAGTTGCCAACACGCTGTTTCGCGTCGAGCGCCGGCGCACGCTTGTTGGCCTGAGCCTGATGGCGGCGCAGGCGTTCTTCTATAACGCGATCTTCTTCACCTATGCGCTAGTGCTGACCGACTTCTATGCCATCCCCGCCGATCACGTCGGCTGGTATCTGCTCCCGTTCGCGATCGGAAATTTTCTCGGGCCGGCGCTGCTCGGACGGCTGTTCGACACCGTTGGGAGGCGACCCATGATCACCTTCACCTACGCGCTCTCCGGGATATTGCTTGCTGGCGCGGGCTATCTCTTTGCGGTCGGCGCCTTGTCCGCGACCGGCCAGACGATTGCCTGGATGGTGATCTTTTTCTTCGCCTCTGCCGCGGCGAGCTCGTCCTACCTAACTGTCAGCGAAATCTTTCCGCTCGAGATACGCGCGCTCGCCATCGCTTTCTTCTACGCCATCGGTACCGGCATCGGCGGCGTCGCCGGACCCTGGCTGTTCGGCGCGCTCATCGATACCGGTTCGCGATTTAGCCTGTTCGTAGGCTACCTCTTCGGCTCTGTGTTGATGCTCGCCGCGGCATTCATCGCGGCGCGTTACGGCGTGGCCGCCGAACGCAGATCGTTGGAAAGTATCAGCCGGCCGCTCGCCGCTGCCGAGTGATAGCCCTCGGCGTGCTAGGCCCGTCTCCCGGAGGGCAATCCGTCGTTGCCGGGCTTGACCCGGCAATCCATCCCCCTTGAATGAAGCGCGTTTCTGCGATGAATGCCCCGGCGGAGGAACCGAGGGGAGCTGCGCGTTGGTGTGAGGCAAATGGAGCAGGCATCCGACTTCGATACCTACAACGCGCGCCAGATATCCGCGCGCAAGCGGCATATCCGCGACCTCGCCGACGCGAGCGCGCCCGCGCGTCGGACCTGGCTCGCGCGCGGCGCATTCTTCCACGACGAAGACCTCCTCTATCTGAAGTTTCTCATCCCTGAAGGCGCGCGTGTGCTCGAGCTCGGATGCGGCACGGGCGATCTCCTTGCCGCGCTCAAGCCCTCGTTCGGCATCGGTGTGGATTTCAGCGCCGGCATGATCGCCGAGGCGCGCAAGACGCATCCCGACCTCACGTTTGTTGCTGGCGACGTCGAAGACCCCGCTTTCCTGCGCTCGCTGCCTGGGCCGTTCGACGCGATCGTGGTGGTCGACACGCTCGGCGCGCTCGAGGATTGCCAGGCCATGTTCGCGAACCTGCACGAGCTGTGCACGCGCGAGACCCGGCTCGTGGTCGGCTATTTCTCGCACCTGTGGTATCCGGCGCTGAAGCTCGCCGAGGCGACGGGCATGAAAATGCCACAGCCTCCGCAAAACGTGCTCGCGCCTGCCGACGTGCGCGCGCTCGCTGCGCTCGGCGACTTCGAGGCGGTTAAGAACGAGACGCGCGTGCTCGTTCCGCTGCGGCTGTTCGGGCTCGGCCGGCTCGTCAACCGTTTTTTGGCTCCACTGCCGCTCGTGCGGGGGCTTTGTCTGCGACACTTCACCGTTTGCCGCTCGCTGCGCCGCCCCGCTGAGGTCAGCTCCGCGAGCGTCGTCATTCCCGCGCGCAACGAGCGCGGCAACATCGAGCCGGCGGTCAAACGCATCCCGGCCTTCGTCGAGCAGCTCGAGATCATCTTCGTCGAGGGTCACTCGAAGGACGGCACGTGGGAGGAGATCGAGCGGGTCGCCGCCGCTTATCCCGAACGCAACATCAAGGCCATGCGCCAGCCGGGGAGAGGCAAAGGCGACGCGGTCTTTGCTGGTTTCGACGCCGCGCGCGGCGACGTCCTCATGATCCTCGATGCCGATCTCACGATGCCGCCGGAGCAACTGCCGAAGTTTTGGGAGGCGATCCGCTCCGGCAGGGGGGAGTTCGTCAACGGCTCCCGTCTCGTCTATCCGATGGAACAGAAGGCGATGCGCTTTCTCAACCTGGTCGCCAACAAGGCATTCTCGGTGCTGTTCATGTGGCTCCTGTCGCAGCGATTCACCGACACGCTCTGCGGCACCAAGGCGATCTGCCGCTCCGACTATGCGCGGATCAAGGCGGCGCGCCGCTATTTCGGCAACTTCGACCCGTTCGGCGACTTCGAGCTGATCTTCGGCGCTTCGAAGCTTGCGCTCAAGGCGGTCGAGATCCCCATCCGCTATGCCAGCCGCACTTACGGCGAGACGCAGATCTCGCGCTTCCGGCACGGCTTCATGCTGCTGCGCATGGTGCTGTTTGCATTCATGCGCATCAAGGCGATGTGATGCAACGGGCGGTCCCCACTCAGCTCGCTGATCACCGCCGCGTCTGGGAACGCAAGGCGGTGCTGCGCGTCGTCTACGAGGATTTCTACGACCGTATCGCTGCCGCATGCGGCGCTGGTCTTACGATCGAGATCGGCGGCGGCATCGGTAACTTCAAGCGGCGGCTCGCCGACGTGATGGCGACCGATATCCAGTGCGCCCCGTGGCTCGATTGCGTGGCGGATGCGCAGCGGCTTCCCTTTGCCGACGCCTGCGCCGCCAATATCGTCATGGTCGACGTGCTGCACCATCTCGAATTTCCGCTCGTCTTCTTTCGCGAAGCGGCGCGAGTACTGCGGCCTGGTGGGCGCGCGCTTATGGTCGAGCCAGCGATCACTTGGGGCAGCAGCTTGTTCTATCGGCTGTTTCATCACGAGCCGGTCCGCACTTCCGCTGAGGTGCTCGGCGACGGAGATCCCGATCCCCGCCGCGATCCCTACGCCTCCAATCAGGCCGTACCCACCCTTCTCGCCACCCGCGATCGCGAGCGGTTCCATCGCCTCTTTCCGGCGCTGCGCATCGCCTCCGTGCAATGGTTTTCGCTCGGCGCCTATCCGCTGAGCGGCGGCTTCCAATCGTGGAGCCTCATCAGCGTAGGCGCCGCGCGCCGCCTGCTGCGGATCGAACGCGCGCTCGAGCCCATCCTCGGCCGCCTCGCGGGCTTTCGCATGCTGCTGATAATCGAGAAAGCGATGGAAAGCCGGGTGGGTTAGTGCCGAAGGGCAAACTCCGTTCATTCCCGCGTAAGCGGGAATCCAGGGCCAAGGACTGGGTCCCCGCAACGCGGTCCCCGCGACCCTAGCGTCGCGGGGCGCCCCTCGCGGGGACGAACGGAGGAAGTGGCTCGCCGTAACTCAGGAACCGAAATACCCGTTCGCCCGTTGTAATTTGCTCGGCCGAATCCCCCGCGACTGAGTGAGCCCGTCCTGCCTCTCGGGCGGGGTGATGCAGACGCGTCGAGACACCGTCGCCCAGCCAGGAGGCGGGTCCATGGACTTCGAGCATCGCGACCTCCTGATCAAGACGCGGGAGTTGATCGAAACCACCCGCCACGAGATTTCGCAATTGCGCGAGGAGATCGAGCTGGCCTGCAGCACGATCGATAAGTCGCAAAAGCTCGTGTCGCGCATCGAACCATCGGTGCATCGCGTCGCAGGACCGGCAAAGCCGCTTTGAATTTGTCGGCGCTTGGCGTAGTTTGGCCCAAGCCGTTCGCCGCAGGCAGACATTCCCCTCTCCGAAGGGGGAACCGATGGATAGGCCCTTTCCCATTGTCGGCGTAGGCGCCTCCGCAGGGGGCGTCGAAGCGCTGGAATATCTGTTCAAGGCCATGCCCCCCGAGCCGGGCATGGCCTTCGTTGTCGTCACCCACCTCGCCCCCAAGCGGGAAAGCATGCTGCCGGAAATTCTGGCGCGCGACACCCGCATGCCGGTGCTGATCGCGGAGCACGACCAAGAGATTCGTCCCAACCACGTTTATGTGGTGCCGGCCGACAAGGTGCTCGATATCAGCAAAGGGCGCCTGGGCGTTCGCGCCATGGCCGAGACCCACGAGCGCACGCCGATCGATTCGTTCTTCGCGGCGCTTGCCGAAGATCAGGGCGAATATGCCATCGGCATCGTGCTCTCCGGTGCCGGCAGCGACGGCACGCTCGGCATCAAGGCAATCAAGGAGCACGGCGGGCTTACCCTAGCGCAGGCCACCGATCATTCCGGTCCGCGCCATTCCAGCATGCCCGAGAGCGCCATCGCGTCGGGCCTGGTCGATTTGGCGGTGCCGGTCGAGAGCATGCCGGCGCAGCTCGCCGCCTACGTGCGCAGCTTCGACATTCTCGACAAGGCGGTAGACAACGACGCGCAGGCGGAGACGAGCCGCAGGGCGATCTGCGCCATTCTGCTCGACCAGGCCGGGCACGACTTCAGCGGCTACAAAACCCGCACCTTCTATCGCCGGATCGAACGGCGCATGCAGGTCCTGCAGATTGATTCGCTCGCCGCCTACACCGAGCGCCTCCGCCAGGATCCCGGCGAGGTCAACACGCTATTTCGCGACCTCTTGATCGGCGTCACTAATTTTTTCCGCGATGCCAAGGCGTTCGAGGCGTTGGAAGAGCTGGTGATGCCGCGCTTGTTCGAAGGCAAGAGCCCCGCGGACACGATCCGGGTGTGGGTGCCGGGCTGCGCCACCGGCGAGGAGGTCTATTCGCTCGCGATCCTGCTGCGCGAGCAAGCCGAGAAGAGCCGATCACGCGCAAAAATCCAAATCTTCGCCACCGATATCGACGAGGCGGCGCTCTCGGTAGCGCGCAGCGGCCGCTATCCCGACACTCTGCTGCAGGGCGTGTCGAAGCAGCGGCTCGGGCGCTTCTTCAGTTCCGAGGGCACCAGCTACGTCATCAACAAGCCGATCCGCGACATGTGCGTGTTCTCGTCGCACAGCGTGGTGCGCGATCCGCCGTTCTCGCGCATGGACCTGATCTCGTGCCGCAATCTCCTCATCTATCTCAACAGCGAGCTGCAGGGACACGTCATCCCGATCTTTCACTACGCGCTAAAGCCGCACGGCTTCTTGTTCCTCGGCACCTCTGAGAACATCACCCAGCACGGCGACCTGTTCACCTCGGTCGACAAGAAGAACCGCATGTTCCAGCGGCGGGAGGACGGCGCGGCCATGCCGCAACTGCCCGTGCTGTTTCGCCGGCACGGCGTTGGAGGCGGCGTCCCAGCCGAGAGCAAAGGGCCGGCGGGCCCCTCGCTGCGGCAATCGGTCGAAGCGCGCGTGCTCGAGCGCTACGCGCCGGCCCACGTGGTGGTCACCCGCGAGGGCGACGTCATCAACTATTCGGCGGGGACGGGAAAATACCTGGAGGCGCCGGCGGGACGCCCGAGCCGGGCACTGATGGCGATGGCGCGCAAGGGCCTGCGCCTGCCGCTGCGCTCCGCCCTGCACGAGGCGATCGAAGCGCGGCGCCCTGCGGTGCGCGACAACGTCGAGCTGGAAACGGGCGATAAAAGCGAGTTTGTCAGGATCACGATCGAGCCGATGCGCGATGACGACAACGAATCGCTCTATCTCGTCGTGTTCAGCGACGTTCGCGCGCCCCAGCCGGAGGAACGTCCAGCCAAAGCGCGCAAGAGCAAAGTCCGCGACGGCACCCTCGCGCAGCTCGAGCGCGAGCTGCGCGAGACGCGCGAGCGACTGCAATCGATGTCGGAGGAGTACGAAACCGCCATCGAGGAGCTCAAATCCAGCAACGAGGAGATGGTCTCCGTCAACGAGGAGCTGCAATCGACCAACGAGGAGTTGGAGACGTCGAAGGAGGAGCTGCAGTCGGTCAACGAGGAGCTGCAGACCGTCAACCATGAGTTGACCGTCAAGATCGACGAGCTTGATCACGCCAATTCCGACCTGAAGAACCTCTACGAAAGCACGGATATCGCGACCATTTTTCTCGACCGCGAGCTCATCATCCGCAGCTTCACGCCGGCCGTCACCCGCATCTTCAATCTCATCCCGGGCGACCGCGGGCGGCCGCTCACCGATATCGCCCACCATCTCGATTACGCCGAACTCGCCCAGGACATCCAGCAGGTCTTCGGCGCGCGCCAGCCGCTCGAGCGGCGCGTCGGCCGGCGCGATGGCGCCGCGCATTACATCGTGCGCGCGTTGCCCTATTGGACCGGCAGCGGCAAGGTCGAAGGCGCGGTACTGACGTTCAGCGACGTCACCGGCCTGGCGCAGGGCGAGGAGCGGCAGCGCGTGCTGGTGAGCGAGCTCAATCATCGCGTGAAAGACATGCTGACCCTGATCGACAGCATGGCGACCGAGACGCTGCGTTCGGACGAGCCAGGCCGCGAAGCCTTCCTCGATCGGCTCAAGGCTATGATGCGCTCTTACGAGCTTGTCTCGCGCGACCAGTGGAGCGAGGTTTCGCTGCACGACGTGATGCACCAGGTGATCGAGCCCTATCGAACCGGGCGCATGGATCGCGTGGTCATAGAGGGTCCGGACGTGGCGCTCAAGCCGAAGCTCGCGCTTTCTCTCGGTATGATCCTCCACGAGCTCGGAACCAATTCGGAAAAACACGGTTCGCTTTCTACGGCCCGCGGATCGCTCGAAGTCTCGTGGGCGGTCGAGAAACGCAGCCAGACCAGCCTCGTGCTGGACTGGATCGAGCGCGGAGGGCTGCCGGTCGGCAAGCCGCCGCGGAATGGATTCGGGCTAACCCTAGTCGAGCGCGAGGTCACCGAGGGCCTCGCTGGAAAGGCGAACATCGAATTCCAAGACGGCGGACTGCGGGCCACGTTGCGGATCCCGCTCGAGGCCGGATAGCTGTGCACGGACTGACCACGTCCTCCCGCTCTTCTTTAAAGCTCGCGCTGACGCTGCGCGAGGTCATCAGGACGAAGCCTCTGACCGATAGGGTGCACTCTCGTGCGGGCCAGCACATGACTTGCGGCACATCGCGCAGGCCGAGGCGAGGGTGAACGAGCAGCGCGCCCTCATCGAGCGTCTGGCCGAGCGGGGTCAGGATACCAAGCTGGCGGAAGTCCTGCTGCACACGATGCGGATCAGCTTG
>Ga0126372_10000102_pt1 | contig 23339 bp, 18 predicted proteins | sample PanSoiMetaPlot_6_FD_92762 | JGI IMG/M metagenome (GOLD analysis project Ga0126372, IMG submission 92762) | Tropical forest soil microbial communities from Panama - MetaG Plot_6 | ecosystem: Environmental > Terrestrial > Soil > Tropical forest > Bulk soil | place: Panama | collected 2016-02-17
ACCGACAGCATCACCAGCATGCATCCTGCGAAGAACATCATTCCCAAACGGCGCGTACTCTGCATGGCACGTCCCCCCAACGCTGCAATTACGTTCGCCAATCTCAGACTCTCTTGAGCTATCGAACCGTTGTAATCGAGCCCCACGCTCGACAACCCCACCCGGTGTTCCATTGGCAATAACAGAAAAATACTATTCCCTTGGAACGAGCGATTCTATGTAGAAGGCAAGGCAATGTCTGCCATCCTGACGCTCAGTGGTCCGCTAATACTTTCGTATAGGTGAAGGCCTAGATCTGAGAAATCGGGCGTCTGTCGTACCTGCGTTAGACAGTAACGTTGAGAATTTCAACGACTTGTGCAAGTCGCTCTTAGCGACCACAACGGCTCAATCGCCTGCTTTGTTGCGTTCAATCGAGGGAAATGATTCCGCGTTGCACGGCGGCGGTTGCGGCCTCGGTGCGGTCTTTGACATTGAGTTTTTCTAGAACGTGGCTCACATGCAGCTTGACCGTAATTTCGGCAATGCTCAGTGCGCTGGCGATCTCTTTGTTGCCCCAGCCCTTCGCTACCATGCGAAGGACTTCCAGTTCCCTGCTGGTCAGAGACTTGTGCGACATGCGCTCCGCCAGGTGCGATGCCACGATTGGGTCAAGGTGCCGTTTGCCCGCATGTACGTCGCGAATGGCGCGCAGGAGATCTTCGCGCAAAACACCCTTCAGGATGTAGCCACGTGCACCGGCCTGCATGGCTCGGTAGATCTCTTCTTCTCCTGAGTGCGTGGAGAGCATCAGGACGCGGGCATCCGGAAACTTTCGAACAATCGCAGCCGTCGTCTCTGCACCGCTCATGCCGGGCAGGCGTACGTCCATCAGGACCAGGTTTGGTCGGTGCTGGTTATAGGCATCGAGCGCAGCCTGACCGTTCCCAACCTCGGAGACGACCTCCATGTCGGACTCGGCATTAAGCGAGGCGCTGAGGCCCATCCGCACCATGAAGTGATCGTCAACGACGAGAATACGAATCGGCTTTGTGTTCTGCGTCAAGAATCTTCCCTGGGTCAATGCGAACTTCGACGGAGACGCTCGTTCCTCGGGAGAGTTCGCTGATGATTTTTAACTCGCTGCCCATCGATTGCGCACGCTCGCGCATATCCTGCACGCCAAAGTGGCCTGTGCGCGACGGCTGGGCAGCGTCAAAGCCCATTCCGTCATCCGTAACCGTCAATCGCACCGCAGCCGGAGTGTAGCGCAGCTCAAGGCGGATATTGCGCGCTCCTCCATGTTTGACGGCATTGCCGGCTGCTTCCTGCCCAATGCGCAGAAGGTTCATTTCCATCGGACTGGGAAGGCGTACCTGCTCCCCTTCAATTTTTACTTCGATGTGTCCATCGCGCGGAGCCAAAGGCAATACGATTTGGCGAAGAGCCGAGACGAGGTCTCCGCTCTCCAGCAGATGACAGCGCAAGTCCCAAACCGAGCGTCGCGCTTCGATCATGCTGTGACGACTCATGTTACGCGCCGTTTCAACGGCCTGCTCGGCGATGCGCGGTGCGCCGTTAAAACTGTCGACAGCCAGGTCGAGTTGCAACGTGATTCCCGCTAACTCCTGTTCCAGCGTATCGTGCAGTTCACGGGCAATGCGATTTCGCTCCTCGAGGACTGCGCTCGTTCTGAGTTTCTGGCGAATTACTTCCATCTGTTCACGAATGCGCCGCCGGAGAACAAATGTCCAGATCAGCGCCATCAACAGAACCCCCACCGTAATACCCAATAGCCACAGTGTATGGCGGAGATTCCACCACGATGGGGTGCTCAGTACTACGACGTCGTGCTCAGATCGCAATAGCATTCGAAATGACTGTGGGATGTGCCAGAGTCCACCGCTCCTGACCAGGCAGATTCCAGTGACGCGAACCTCACTGTTCAAAGGGATTGAACGGATTATCTCCAGAGAAGAGCGGGTGGGAAGTGTAGCGTCGAAGATGAATTCAGCACGTTGCAGCAGCAAGCGCAGACCATCCGGACTCTCTGAGCGGTTCAGCAGCCGCGCATCGGTCGTCACAAGCACACCATCGAATTGTTCCCATGGTTTCTCGAGGTTCAGGACCGTTGCTTTGGGAATTTCCTCGCTGCCCACGCGATGGAAAACGGCATCCTCCAACATTGGAGCGGACTCCCCCACGGCCGGGAAGCCAAGCACATCGACAACGTCGCCGACTGCGACGGGGGTTGTCTGTTGTGTGAGCACACGCAAGCCTTTCCCTTCACCGCGCAAGAAAATTGCATTCCCGGGTTGTTGGTACTCGACAACACCGCGAATGCGAACCCGGTGGCGCGGTGTATCGCCCGCCGAAAAGCGAAGCAGGCTCGACAGCGGCACCTCTTGCGCCGGCGCTTCGATCTTGATGAAGGTCAGGCGCGGCACATAGACAAGAATTCCCGTAAGCTGTCGATTCACGTTGTAGAGGCTGCCGCAAACGCCCTCGATCAGAACTTCGTTATCGATCCAGCTAGAAAAATCCTGCTCGCGAGAAATGGGTACGCGCACATCGAAATCTCCACCTGCCGACGCGACACGCAGAGCAAGGGTCGTTTCCCGCCACGAGGCTCGATCGATGGATGCAGCTCGCACGATGCCACGCAGCCGAACCCACTGGCTGTCTTGCTGGCCATCAGAAATCTCCGAAAATGGGAACAGGCGCGCCTGCGGCAGCGAGCCTTTGCCAACAACTCGCGATTGCCGCTCGCGAATCACTGGAGCAAACTTGCCTGGTCCGGTCGTGCCTTCAATCTCGACAACTTCACCAAGAACGTGTGGGTACCGTGGCGATGCGTTTCCCTCGACGTAAATACCGGCCGTATTGTCCTGAACAAAAAAGTCCGGGGCAGGCGCATCCATGGTGACGACGCCGCGGATCAGGACTGGGTAACCCTTGGCCGCTTCTTCTGGTGTCAGATGACGAACATCCTCAGCGTGCGTTAAGGTCGGCAGCTTTGGGGTTGAAGATTGTGCAGGGGCAACAGAAACGAGAAGCATCCAACAGGCTAATCTTGCCCACCGTATTTGCTTAAACCGAGCATGGAAATGGCGTTTCAGCATGGGCGTCGTGGCCGACTAAGCACCGCTAAGGTTAACCGAAACAATTCGCTGGTGAAAGGCGCCAGAAAATTCGAACAAGACACCAGCGCATGTGTGAATGAATCTCTGATCGAACGTGTGCCTCCCTTGCACTATTCGGACGGCTAAGAAGGAATCTATACCAAAGTATGTGGTCGCGATCAGCGCTTGACACACGTGAGATTCTGAACAACAACTCGCACTTGTAGGAGCGATTTACGGCAGGTACGCGCAGAGAATTCCTGAAATTGTCGGTCGCTGGATTGGCTGCGACGAGTGGCGTTCCCGTGTTTTCGTCGTCCGAGACATTGGACTCGCAGAGTCCGCGCGGGGACATCAGCACATGGGTAACGAACGGGCAACGGAGACATGAGGCGGGTGCGCGATTCAAGTGGAGTGCCTTGAGTGCACAACCTTCCGGCGATGTGATTGAAATTCAGCCCCAGCAGCAATACCAGGAGATTCTCGGGTTCGGATGTGCTTTCACGGATGCTTCCTGCTACATGTTTCAGCAATTGGCGGAAGCCGATCGCGAGAAGTTGCTGCATGAACTCTTCCACCCGTCGGAACTTGGTTTGAGTGTTTGCCGCACGTGTATTGGCGCAAGTGACTATTCAACGGAAGTCTACGGGTTTGACGAAGGCGAAGCGGATCCAGAGCTCAAGCGCTTCTCGATTGACCACGACAAGCCTTACCTACTGCCCGCATTGCGCGACGCGCAAAAAATCAACCCTGACCTGTTTCTGTTTTCCTCGCCCTGGAGCCCGCCAGGATGGATGAAGGCGAACGGCTCAATGTTGGGTGGGTCGATGCGTAAGAAAAGCTTTCCGGCGTATGCGCAGTTCTTCGTCAAATTCTTGCAAGCGTACGCAGCGGAGGGAGTACAAATCCAGGCAGTGACATCCCAAAACGAAGTCGATACGGACCAGGATGGGCGCATGCCTGCATGCCTCTGGGGGCAGGAATACGAAATTGAATTCATTGCCAAACATCTCGGACCGGCGCTTCAGGCGGCAGGTTTACCAACCAAGATTTGGCTACTGGATCACAATTACAACCTCTGGGGTCGGGTGATCTGCTCTCTCGACGATCCCGATTTACGGAAGCATTGCGGGGCGGTCGCCTGGCATGGTTATGCGGGTACCGCTGACATGATGTCGAAGGTCCACGCGGTGCATCCCCACGTAGAGATGCATTGGACAGAAGGCGGTCCCGACTACACGAGCCCGACGTACTTGACGGACTGGGTTTCGTGGACAAAAACGTTCTGCGAAGCACTCCAAAACTGGTGTGGGTCGATTACCGGCTGGAATCTTGCGCTTGATGAAAAAGGACGTCCGAACATCGGCCCCTTCCCTTGTGGTGGACTGGTCACCATTCACTCTCAAACGAAGGAGATCACGCGCAGCGGCCAGTACTGGGCGTTCGTGCATTTTTCGAAAGCGATTCACCGTGGCGCAAAGCGTATCGGAACGATAAGCAGTTCTTCACTCGCACACGTGGCTTGTCAGAATGCCAATGGAGAGATCGTTGTGATCCTGGGAAATGATGGCGCAGCTCGACCAGTGACACTCCGATCGGGCAACAATCTAGCGACTGTAAATCTCGACGCCAATTCCGTGACGACGTTTGTGTGGAGCTGACCGATTGTGACTTCGCTGCGCGGCCCAGAGCGCACGCCTCTTATCCCCGATCTCCTGCAAGGGCGTTCGGCCTTCGCAAGGATTAGGTGCACCGCCTTCATCGTTGCACTCACCATTTCCTTGCTAAGCTGCCCCGCAGCCAACGAAAGCTCGCCTTCGTCGCCGTCTCTTCCCACGGTTGAGATCTTTGAGACGACGGGCGATCAAACGAAACTACTCGAGCCGCAACCAGCGGTTGCGTTCGGGGCGGGCGCAGCTACCTCAGATTCTGTAATCACTATTGACCCAGCCAAGCAATACCAGACAATCGATGGCTTCGGCGCCTCTTTCAGCGATTCTTCAGCCTGGCTGATCTGGAACAAACTCAGCGACACGCAGCAGACCTCACTGATGAATCAATTCTTCAACCGAAAGGACGGGATCGGCTTGAGTTTTGTGCGGCAGCCGATGGGAGCCACGGATTTCTCGGCTGGAGGAAACTACAGCTACGACGACATGCCTGCAGGCCAAACTGACCCTGACCTGAACAACTTCTCCGCTGCTCACGACAGTGCCTACATCATTCCACTGCTGCAACGGGCTTTGACGATCAATCAGGACATTAAGATCGTAGCGCTCCCGTGGAGCCCGCCCGCGTGGATGAAAACAAGCGGAACGATGAACGGCGGCAGTGTTGACCCTCAATACTATTCAGCGCTGGCGCAGTACTTCGTGAAATTCGTGCAGGCTTATAAGCAGGCTGGCATTCCGATCTACGCGCTGTCTGTGCAGAACGAACCGCTGTACTCCAGCTCGGCTTATCCGACAACGTATCTCGAGCCGGAAGAAGAGGCCCGCTTCATCGCGAATTCTCTTGCCCCGGCCCTCGCCCAAGCCGATCTGGCGGACTTGAAGATCTTCGGCTACGAACACAATTGGGGCAATACAAGTTATGCCACTACGCTCTTGGTGAGCAGTGCGGCGCCGGCACTTGCTGGAACGTCCTTTCACTGCTACGAAGGGGATCCGAGCGCGCAAACAACAGTGAAGGATGCTGCGCCTGCAAAAGATGTCTGGTTCACGGAATGCTCCGGAATCACTAGCACACATTTCGCAGATGACCTGGTATGGAACGCCGAACATCTGCTTATTGGTGCGACTCGCAATTGGGCACGAAGTGTTTCACTTTGGAACCTCGCTCTTGATGAGAATTCCGGTCCGCGCAACGGCGGCTGTACAAATTGCCGTGGCGTGGTAACGATTGACGACAGCGTTTCACCGGCGAAACTGAGCTTTAATGTCGAGTACTACACTCTTGGACACATTTCCAAATTTGTGCTTCCGGGTGCCCATCGGATTGACTCCAATACATTCGGCCCAGGGAAGATCGAGGACGTTGCCTTCCAGAATCCGGATGGCTCGATCGTGGTCCTAGTCCTGAACTCGGGAACGAGTCAAAGCTCTTTCACAGTTAGGTTTCAGGGCAACACATTCAGCTATTCCCTTCCGGCTGGTGCCCTTGCGACATGTTTTTGGAAGTAGTTAGTATTGCCGTCGCTGTAGCGCAAGCTTGTTTCTTGTTCATTACCTCTTACTCGGAGAAGCCATGGTGCGGAAATTTCATATTGTTGTCTTCTTGCTGTTCCTGCCGCGGTTTCTGTTGGGACAGGCGCCTGCGCCCGACTCACCTGAAGTTGAAAAGCGCGTGGAATCCATCCTCAAAAAGATGACGCTGGAAGAAAAGATTGACTACATCGGGGGCTATCAGGATTTTTACATCCGGCCGATCCCACGCGTTGGACTGCCCGCGATCAAAATGTCGGATGGCCCGATCGGCCTACGCAACGACGGTCCAGCAACCACGCTGGCGGGTGGAATCGCGCTTGCCGCAACGTGGGATCCTGCCCTGGTAGAGCGAGCCGGCGAAGTGCTCGGCGACGACGCACGCTCTCGCGGAGTGCATATTCTTCTGGGTCCGGGCGCAAACATCTACCGCTCTCCGCGGGCCGGCAGAAACTTCGAGTATCTGGGGGAAGATCCCTTTCTCGCAGGCCGCACAGCTGTCGCCTATGTGAAGGGCCTGCAATCGAAAGGCGTCTGCGCGACCATCAAGCACTTCATGGGAAACAACCAGGAATACGATCGGCACAATGTCGATTCGCTGATCGATGAACGCACGATGCGGGAAATCTATTTGCCTACCTTCGAAGCGGCCGTGAAAGACGGCAACGTATGCGCCATCATGGATTCCTACAACCTCACGAATGGCGAGCACATGTCGCAGAATGGATATCTCAACAATGAAGTAGCCAAAAAGCAGTGGAACTTCGACGGCATCATGATGTCGGACTGGGACTCGACGTACGATGGTGTCGCGGCGGTGAACGGTGGTCTCGACATCGAGATGCCGGCCGGCGCCCACATGAATCGTGAAAGTCTCACACCTGCTGTGAGAGCCGGCAAGGTAACGGAGGCGACGATCGACGATCATGTGCGTCGGATAATCCGACGTGCCGTTCAGTTCGGTTGGCTCGATCGGGAGCAGACCGATCTGTCCATTCCGGCATACAACGTCAACGGGCGAGCTGTTGCGTTAGAAGCGGCTCGATCGGGTATGGTGCTTCTGAAGAATGACGGCGTCTTGCCTTTCGACAAATCATCTATCAAGACCATCGCTGTCTTTGGTCCTGACGCCTATCCGACGCCACCTGTAGGGGGTGGGAGCGCAGGCGTGTCTCCGTTTCACACCGTAAGCTTTCTCGAAGGGCTGGCCGACTCCGCTGGCAAGGGCGTGACAGTGACTTACTCTTCTGGCATCCCCACTTTGTCGGAGATGGCAGATTCGACGGAACTCACCACTGCCGTTTCGAATGGCAAGCCTGGCCTGACATCCGAACGATTCATGGCCGACGATCTCAGCGGAAGTCCTGCCGAAACCGTGGTCGATGCTCATCTCAATTTCGGTTTTCAATGGCCAAACTTTCTGAGTATTCCCTCGCGGTTTCGCTCGGTTCGATGGACGGGCTTTTACGTCGCAAAAGCAACGGGAAGGTACGACGTGTTCGCTCAAGGGCCCGGCGAAGATGGCGCGTACCACGTCTTCGTCGATGACAAACTCGTCCTCGACAATTGGCTGCGAGCAACAGCGCTCGTAAACCACTCTCCCCTCGAACTCTCCGCTGGTCCACATAAAATCAAGATCGAATTGCGGCGAACCTTCGGCGATCCAAACTTGCGTTTCGGGATCATCGACCCGGCGGCGATGGTGAAAGGTGAGGTGAAATCGCTCGCGTCGCGCTCCGATGCCGTGGTGGTCGCGGTGGGTTTCGATGGGTCCAGCGAGAGCGAAGGGTCGGACCGAACATTCGGCCTTCCACCCGCACAGGATGCCCTGATTGCCGCGGCTCTGGCGGCAAACAAGAAAACTGTTGTGGTGGTGACTTCTGGTGGTGCCGTCGACGTGACGTCGTGGATCGAGCAAACGGCGGCTCTGCTGCAGTCGTGGTATCCCGGGCAGGAAGCCGGAAACGCTCTCGCCGACATCCTCTTTGGACAAGTGAATCCTTCCGGCAAACTTCCAATCACGTTCGATCGAAGCCTCGATGAGAGCGCTGTCGCACACACCTATTACGCCGATCCGCCGCAGAGTAAGAAGGTGAAATATTCGGAAGGAGTGTTCGTTGGATATCGCCACTACGAAAAGTCTGGGGCCAAGCCGGCATTTCCGTTCGGGTACGGACTCTCGTACACAACTTTCAAGTACGGGAACCTCTCAGTTGCGCCACAAACCTCAGAGTTGGCAAGCCCGGTGACTGTAAGTTTTGATGTGACGAACACAGGTTCGCGTGAAGGCGCGGAAGTCGCAGAGATCTATGTTGGAGACGGTCACGCGCGTGTTCCGCGACCCGTCAAAGAATTGAAAGGCTTTTCGAAAGTAATGCTGAAGGCCGGAGAAAAACGACGTATTCAGGTCTCTCTGGATAAGCGTGCGTTTTCGTACTACGACGTCGAAAAGAAAGACTGGGTAGCCGCACCGGGTGAGTTCACAATCCTGGTGGGAGGCTCGTTAGATAACACACCTTTGCGAGGCACATTTGTTCTGAAATAGAGACGTGTCGCAAAATGCGACTCACCCTGAACGGGCACCCGATTTTCTGCCTCTAAGGTGTTCTTTCTTTGAGAGGTTTCGTGCTATTCTTCGCGTGCCCGAAGACGAACTTCGGGTGCCCGAACGGGCGCTTCCCCAAGAGCCGCCAGGTCGCAACGGTCGTTGCTTCAACATGGCGGCTTTATGTGTCTTCGTTCTCCGATTGGCGCTGAACGTCCTCTACCATTGAAGCTTTACGAATTGCGAAGCTGGTGGTTGAAGAATCGCGAACTGCGGCAGTTCTCCACGCACCATCGCGACCTCATCACAATTGTTTTGCCGCGGGCAGCGATGGCAGTCCTTGTAGAGTTTGTCGGGAATCTCTTCTCGCGCGGCAACAGTGAAACCCATCCGAGAGAAGAACTCCGGGATGCGCGTGAACAGGCATACGCACGTGACTTCCTGTCGCGACGCTTGTTCAAGCAATGCATCAATCAGACGTCGCCCTGCGCCGTTCCCTTTTGCTTCCGGGAGCACCGCAATTGAGCGCACTTCGGCAAGATGCGGCCCGTACAGATGCAGTGCGCCGCATCCCACAATGCGTCCTGCATTTTCGACCACCACGAAGTCGCGGATGTTCTCGCAGATTTCCGGCAGAGTTCGAGGCAGCAGAGTGCCGTCGCCCGAATAGCTCGCGATCAAGTCATGAATTTGTGTGGCATCGCGCAGCAAGGCTTCACGCGTGTGCATGAACGTCACCTCGCAGGAGTGAGATGCGATGCTCAGCTCGCTGCAGCGCCCGCTTCACCTGTTCTGGCGCTGTTCCGCCTTCCACATTGTGGATTTTCAAGACTGCGTCGAGTGTGAGCGCCGGATAGATACTTTCATCGAAAGCCGCATGAATCGCTCGCAGATCGGCGATAGGAAGTTCCTGCAACTCGCATCTGCGCTCAATCGCTAACTTCACCGCATTGCCCACAGCCTCGTGCGCCAAGCGCGATGGTACGCCGCGCTCAACGAGATACGTTGCCGCCGCCCATGCATTCATGAATCCGGATTGCGCGGCCTCTTGCATACGGCTGAAGTCAAACTCGACTTGTTTCATCCATCCGGTAACCAACGGCAGGAGTGAAAGGATTGTGCACGCGGAGTCGAACAACGGCTCCTGCGTCTCCTGCATGTCCTTGTTGTAAGCGAGCGGTAGACCCTTCATCGTGACCAAGAGCGCTGTGGACGCACCTAACACCCGTGCTGACTTCGCCCGCACAAGTTCCAGAAGGTCGGCATTCTTCTTCTGGGGCATCGCGCTGCTCCCAGTCGAATAGGCCTCGGGAAGGACTAAGAAGCCATACTCCTGTGTCGAGAACAGGATCATCTCTTCGGCCCAGCGGCTCAGATGCAGCGCCAACATCGATAGAGCTTGTACAAACTCCAGCGCGAAATCCCGATCACTCGTTGCATCCAGACTGTTCGCGGTGGGAGCGTCAAATCCGAGATCGGCCGCAATCGCGCCGCGGTCCAGAGCTTCTGTGGCCCCTGCGACAGCGCCAGAGCCCAAAGGGCACAGGTTCAGACGCACACGGCAATCCGTGAGGCGTTCACAGTCACGCAGAAACATTTCGATGTACGCGAGCAGCCAGTGTGCCACCAGGACGGGTTCAGCACGCTGTGTGTGTGTGTAAGCCGGCATGGCAGCGCCGCTTGCGGTCTCGGCGCGCGCAAGAATTGCGTTCAGGCAGTCAACCATCGCCGCCTGGACCTGGTCGATCGCGGTGCGCACGTAAAGACGCAGGTCAGTCGCGATCTGCTCATTTCGGCTGCGGCCGCTATGGAGTTTGTAGCCGCTGTCCCCGATCAGCGCTACCAGCTGTTTCTCTACGAAGTGGTGGACGTCCTCCGCCTCATCGTCGGTGAGAAAAGACGGGTCCGCCAAAGCCTTTTTCCCAATCTCGACCAGGCCGCGTTCAATTTCCGACAACTCCTCCGAAGACAGAACTCCGGCCTGCTCCAGCGCGTGTGCATGCGCGCGGCTGGCCTCCAGTTCGTAAGGCAATAGGCGGCGATCAAACGGGAACGATCGCTGCCAGCGCTCGAACTCGGGATCGAGCGGCTGCCGGAAGCGGCCCGACCACATCTTCACTTCGTCACCTCCTGCCCCAACTGTGCCCGCGAACGCAAGGGCAAACCCAAAATGCGGATGAAGCCCGCCGCGTCCTTCTGGTCGTAAGTGTCGCCCATCGTGAACGACGACAGGTCAGTGCGGTAAAGCGAGAACTCAGACTTGCGGCTCACGACAGAAATGTTGCCCTTGTATAGCGACAACGTCACGCTGCCGGTGACACTTTTCTGCGTACTCTCCACGAATGCATCGAGCGCCTCGCGCAACGGCGTGAACCAGAGCCCGAAATAAACAAGCTCCGCATACTTCAGACCGATGTGCTGCTTGTAATGCATCAGGTCGCGATCGAGACAGAGGGCTTCCAGTTCGCGATGTGCGGTCAAAAGCAAAGTTCCGCCCGGCGTTTCATAACAGCCGCGCGACTTGATGCCGACAAAGCGGTTCTCGACCAGGTCGATTCTGCCAATCGCATTCCGACCGCCGATCTCACTTAGTAATTCAACCAGCGAGACCGGGTCCATCGACAATCCGTTGACGGAAACCGGCACACCCTGCTCGAAACCGATTGCGACTTGTTCTTCGCGATCAGGTGCCTCTTGAGGGGACTTGGTCAACTGCCAGGTGCTCAAAAGCGGCGCATTCCCCGCGTCTTCCAGTTCCCCACCCTCATGGCTGATGTGCCAGAGATTGCGATCTCGGCTATGGATCTTCTCGCGGCTCTGCGCTACTGGAATTCCGTGCGCTTCGGCGTAGTCGAGACAGTCCTCCCGCGATTTCAGATTCCACTCGCGCCACGGAGCGATGACTTTTAGCTCCGGCGCCAAAGCCTGGTACGTCAGTTCGAAACGCACCTGATCGTTGCCTTTGCCGGTGCATCCGTGAGCGACGGCGTCCGCGTTCTCGCGCAGAGCCACCTCAACCTGGTGCTTGGCAATCACCGGACGCGCCAGCGACGTCCCAAGCAGATATTTGTGCTCATAAACCGCGCCTGCCTTGAGCGCCGGGAAGACGTACTCCGTCAGAAACTCTTCGCGGAGATCTTCCACCAGCACTTTGCTCGCGCCCGTGTCATATGCCTTCTTTACGACGGCTTCAATGTCATCACCTTGCCCCACATCGCCCACCATCGCAATGACGTCGTACTCGTAGTTTTCCTTCAGCCAGGGGATGATGATCGAGGTATCCAGCCCACCGGAATAAGCAAGCACAACTTTCTTAGGCATGGGCGCTCCTTACCGGGAACCGGCTCGCACCGCCCCAGAGCAACAACATCAGAATGGCTTTTTGCACGTGCAGACGGCCTTCCGCTTGATCGAAAATCACGGACTGCGGCGAATCCATCACGTCGTTCGTGACTTCCTGGCCGCGATGCGCCGGCAAGCAATGCATGAACACCGCGTGCGAAGCCGCTTTGCTCATCAGCTTCTCGTTCACTTGGTACGGCCGGAATATTGGTGCGCGCGCGTCTGATTCGTTCTCTTGGCCCATGCTGGCCCACGCGTCAGTGTATACGGCATCCGCTCCAGCAACTGCTCGATCAGGGTCCGTACAAGCATCTATCTTCGCGCCAGTTTCCCGCGAGATCTCAAGTGCTGCATTAAGAATTTCAGCGTTCGGTTCATACCCAGTCGGCGTTGCCACCCGCACCCGCGACCCCAGCAGTGCCCCCGTCAGAAGCAGCGAATGGGCGACGTTGTTTCCATCACCGACATAGGCAAGCGTGACATTCTTCAAGTTGCCGAAGCGTTCCTGTAGAACGGAATAATCAGCGAGCGCTTGGCAGGGATGTTCGAGATCGCTCAGTGCATTGATGACGGGGATCGACGCATGCGCTGCCATGTCTTCCACAGTCGAATGTGCAAATGTGCGCAGGACGATCACATCGACCCAGCGCTCGACGTTGTGCGCAATGTCGTGAAGACTCTCGCGAGCGTCAATCCTGCCGCCAGTCTGGTCCATGAAGAACGCCGTACCACCAAGGCTCGCCATGCCGGCCTCGAACGTCAGCCGTGTGCGCAAGGAGGGCTTCTCGAAAAACATTACGAGTTGCTTTCCTTCCAGCGTGCGGCGGAAGTCCGACGGCCGCGCTTTTACGACCGCCGCCAAGTCCAACACCGAACGGACTTCGCTCGCACTCAAATCGCGCGTCGACACCAAATCCCGCATTGCGGGCTTGCCAACATCCGGCACCGGCATCGCCGGCGTTCTTTCGACAACCTGACCCCTCATCCCTGTTTATCTCCTTACTTGTTAGTCCCCAGAAGCGTGATCGCTTTACGCCACCCTCACTTCAGTCCCCAGTTGCAACTTCGAGAAATAAAATTGCGGCAGAAGGTCGGCCTCCGACGCAGGCAGAATCCGAACTCGCCCAACGCCCTTGTTCAATGCGAGCCGGCACGCTTCGAGCTTCGGCAGCATGCCTCCCTTTACGACCGCTGTCTGCACGAGCGTCGAGACCTGGCTCAAATCCAGCCACGGAATCACAGCACCTTCGGCATCCTTCACGCCCGCCACATCGGTGAGGAAGATCAAGGCGCTGGCATGGCATCCCACGGCACACGCGGCGGCCATCTGATCGGCGTTCACGTTGTAGTACTCGCCCAGCGCACCAATAGCCAGGCTGGAGATGACCGGAATGCCACCCTGACTCCAGATCGCCTCAATCCAGCGCGGCTCAACCGCGCAGATTTCGCCGACGAATCCCAAATCGACGTCGGCACTTTGCTTCTTGCGCGCGCGCACCGTTCCGCCGTCTCCTCCGCATAGCCCGATTGCCGGCTTGCCGGCGGCACATATCGCGGAAACGAGCTTCTTGTTCACCATGCCTGCCAAGACCATGAGCGCCATGTCACGCGTCTCAGCATCGGTGACGCGCAAGCCGTTAATGAACTGGCTCTCCTTGCCCAGTCGCTGCATTGTGCGCGTCAACTCAGCTCCGCCGCCGTGGATGACCGCGACCTGGTGGCCATCGCCAGATAACTCGACAACTGCGTGCGCGCATTTGCGCAACACACTGGCGTCATCGAGCGCGGCTCCGCCGATCTTCACGACGACTTTCACTGCAGCCCCTCCGCTTCGTTCCATCCGTACATCACGTTCATGTTCTGCACGGCTTGTCCGGCCGCGCCCTTCAGGAGGTTGTCAATACACGACACGACGACTAGTCGCCGCCCATCCTCGGCCAAGCAGAAACCGATGTCGCAGTGATTCGAGTACAAGGAATATTGAATTTCCGGTAGCTGCGGGGACGAGAAAAGACGTACCCATGGTCCTCCCGCGTAGTGACTCCGATAGCAGGTCTCGATCTCCGCGCTCGTGCACTGCCGGGAAAGATGCACATAGATGGTCGACAGGATTCCACGCGGAATCGGCAACAGGTGCGGGGTGAAAATCAATTCGTCAGATTCCAGATTGAGCTGTTCAACCATTTCTCCCAAGTGCCGATGCTTGAACACTCCGTACGCGGAGAAGTTGTCGGCCACGGAAACGAAGTGCGTGCGTGCAGTTGCTTCTTTCCCCGCGCCAGAAACGCCTGATTTCGAATCGGAAATGACGCCGTGCTTCCGATCGATCAGGCCCGCCGCCATCAATGGCGCAAGCGCCAGAATCACGGATGTCGCATAGCATCCTGGATTGGCCACCAGCGCCGCCTCTTTGATTTCTGACGCCCGCAATTCGGGCAGTCCATACACCGCCTTCGACATGGCTTCATGCGCGGCCTTTACGTCCGCGTCGTCAAAACCGTAAACACTCCTATGTTCGGGTCGCCGAAGGCGCCAGGCGCCGCTCAAGTCGATCACGCGAATTCCCGCTCTGATGACTTCGGGCACCAGCGTGCGGGAAAGTTCGTGCGGGGTCGCCAGGAACAACAAATCGACTCCTGCACGCTTAAGCGCCTCCAGGGAAAAAGGCTCGAGCGGATAGCCACCGTTGCCGCACAAAGCCGGGAAAGACTCGCTGAGGTCCTTCCCGCCTGCTCCGGATTCACGCTTTAGAAGCAACGGTTTCTGCAGCTGGTCATGACGCAGCAAAAGCCGAGTGAGTTCGTAACCGGAATATCCGGTTGCGCCCAGCACCGCCGTTTTGAGCTTGCCTCCCATCAGGCCAGCATTCCCTCAATTCTTCGCGCCAACTGCTGCGCAGTTTTGTTGTCCTGTGAAATCACGAGGATCGTGTCATCGCCACCCAGGGTACCCACGACTTCCGGCCAATCCTCCGCATCCATGGCAGCCGCCACAGGCTGCGCGCTACCCACGCTGGTCTTGAGCACCAGCAGGTTCTGCGCCAGCCTGACCTCGACCACAAATTCACGCACCAAGCGCGAGACGGAAGGCAGCACGGGCTCCGCTGCGGCTACTCCGCTCGCCGGCATGTATCCGTCGTAGGTTTTCACGAGCCCAAGCTCCCGAATGTCGCGCGAGAGTGTGGCTTGCCCCACGTCAAAACCACGCTTGGCCAAGTAACCTTGCAATTCCTCCTGGCTCTCGATCGGCCCCTTGTGCAGAAGCTCGAGGATGGCTCTTTGCCTGGCTGCTTTGCTCATAATGAATATTTATTCATCGTGATGAATAATCATGCATGCAAAAGTCCTTGCTTGTCAATCGGATATTTCGTAACCAGCCTGATTCCGGACAATGGTGGAAGTATTGGGCTGGCAACTTCGCTTTCGCAATGCAGAAACGCTCATAACAATTCCTGATTGCCTCCATAAATAGTTTCGATTTCCGAGTTGTCTGCGCTGGACGATAGATTTGGGCGTGGTTCGATCCTCTTCCCCGGGAGTCAGGGACTGATGCGAAACCGGCTGGTTCTTGGGTTTGTTGCTGCTTTGCTTCTTACCGCTCCACTCTCGCTCGCCCAGAGCTTGCCATCGGCAGCCGGCGGCGACAGCGCTCGCCTCGCCAAGCTCGAGCAGGCAGCCACGGATGCAAAAGGCTCAGCCGACAATGCCTGGATGCTCACAAGTTCGGCGCTTGTGCTGATGATGACTGGTCCCGGCCTGGCGCTGTTCTACGGTGGACTGGTCCGAAAGAAAAACGTTCTCGGCACGATGGTGCAGAGCTTCGCCATGATGGCGGTCATCACGATACTGTGGGCCCTAGTCAGCTACAGCCTGGCTTTTGGATCGGGTGGCAGCTTCATTGGTGGACTCCACAATCTGTTTTTGCGCGGAGTAGGAGCGCAGCCTGACGCTGACTATGCCGCCACCATTCCGTTGCAAACGTTCATGATCTACCAGCTGATGTTCGCGATCATTACGCCCGCGCTGATCACGGGCGCCTTCGCGGAACGCATGAAATTCAGCGCGATGCTGGCTTTCATGATCCTGTGGTCGTTGATCGTCTACAGTCCCATGGCGCATATGGTGTGGGGCAAGGGTGGGCTGCTGAATGCGGCGTTGGGCGGCAAGTTTCCCTGCCTCGATTTCGCCGGAGGAACTGTGGTCCACGTTACCTCCGGAGTCTCGGCACTGGTGTGCGCTTTGTACCTGGGCAAACGCGTTGGGTATCCAAAAGAAGCGATGACACCCCACAGCGTGGTACTCAGCTTCGTGGGTGCGTGTCTGTTGTGGGTCGGCTGGTTCGGATTTAACGCGGGCAGCGCACTGGCTGCCGGCAGTCTCGCGACGAGCGCCTTCGTCGCCACTCACTTCGGCGCTGCCGCCGCAGTTCTCGGCTGGAGCGGGGCGGAATGGATGCGAAATGGCAAGCCGAGCGCACTGGGCGCGATCTCAGGCGCCGTCGCCGGCCTGGTCGCGATTACTCCTGCTGCAGGCTTTGTCGGGCCCATGCCTGCCATCGTCATCGGTCTGCTGGCCGGAGTATTTTGTTTCTTCATGGTGGTTTCGGTCAAAGCTCGGTTCGGATACGACGACAGTCTCGACGCGTTTGGCGTTCACGGAGCGGGAGGAACTCTGGGTGCGCTTTTAACGGGCGTCTTCGCGGCCTCGGCCATCAATCCAATCTTCAAAGATGGACAAGGCAATCCATTACCCTCCGGCCTCCTCGAAGGGAACGCTCGACAGTTGCTGAACCAGGCCATAGGAGTCATCATCGCCTGGGTGCTGGCGATCGTTGGCACGCTGGTGATTCTTAAGGTGGTCGATGTCACCATCGGGCTCCGCGTGAACGAAGATGAGGAAGTGCAAGGCCTCGACCTGACCCAGCACGGCGAGGAAGGATATTCCTGGGAGGTTACGGCTTGAACAAATCTGCATTGCGAGTTCATGAGGCCTCTGTCGGGAGGTACGCTTAACATCCATGATCAAAATCGAAGCCATCATTCAAACCTCGAAGCTGGAAGCAGTGAAGGATGCCCTGCACGAGATCGGGGTCGAGGGCATGACCGTGCTCGAGGTACGGGGCCACGGCCGGCAGAAGGGGCACACCGAGTTCTATCGGGGGCGCGAATATACCGTTGACCTCATCCCGAAGATCAAGCTCGAGACCGTGCTTCCCGACGCGATCGTCGAGAAGGCTGTGCAGGCCATTGCGACCGCGGCACGCACCGGCAAGATCGGCGACGGGAAGATTTTTCTTTCGAAAGTGGATGAAGCGATCCGGATCCGCAATGACGAGCGCGGCGAGGGAGCGCTCTAGAGTTTTGAACCATGCTGCGCGGCAACACACCCCCTGATCCGCGCGGCATAAGGGGATGTTGTCCGAGTCCACGGGGCAGGGTATGTCGACAGCCGTACTGAGCAGCGAACTGCGGGATCTTTACTTGGAAGAATCGGCCAGGATTCAACAGGCGTTCGCGAGTACCGGCGACGGGCGTGCTGCGCTCGAGCAACGCACTCGACTCGTCGAAGGGATTCTTCAAAAACTCTGGCAGGAAATCATTTCACCGGAGGAGCATGGGCCTTCAGGATTCGCTCTCGTAGCACTGGGCGGATTCGGCCGCGGATGGCTCTTCCCCCACTCCGACGTCGATATCCTTTTTCTGCACGCGAACAGCGATGCCGAACCCACTTACCGCGACTCCATCCGGCGCTTTTCGCAGGAACTGTGGGACCTGCGGATGAAGGTGAGCCCTACGGCTCGCACTCTCGCCGAATGCGACCGGTTCGACGCCGCGAATGTGGAGTTCACGGTCTCATTGCTGGATTCCCGTTACCTGCTCGGGGATCGGGAGCTGTTCGATCGCCTGCATGACAAAGTGATTCCGAAGCTTGTCATGCGCGAAGCCCAATCGCTGGTGCAAAGTCTTGCCGAGGTCACGCGCTCGCGACACGCTAAGTACGGCAACACCGTTTTCCACCTCGAACCCAACGTCAAAGATGGCCCCGGAGGACTGCGTGACTACAACGTAGCCTGTTGGCTGGCGCTAGTCTCGGCGATGGACAAGCTACGTGACTGGCCCGAAGCTCGCACGCTCTTTCCCGTCTCGACGCGCAAACAGCTCGACTCGGCACTCGACTTCCTGATGTCGGTGCGCTGCTTTCTTCATCTGCGCCAAGGGCGGGATGACAATCTGCTGCTTTGGGAGTCACAGGATGAAGCTGCGGCCCGGCGCATCGGAACGCCGGATTCCGAAGTCACTGACGCTGCCGGATGGATGCGGATCTACTTCGGCCAGGCGCGCTCGGTGTATCGCGTATGCGAACAGTTGCTGGAAGAGATTCCGGCGGCGTGGTCATCTCTGTACCGCCAGTTTCAGCACTGGCGATCGAGGCTGTCGAATGCAGACTTCTCGGTTGTCGATGGGCTGATCTATCTGCAACAGCCCAATTCCCTGCACGACCCTGAAATGCTGCTTCGTACGTTCCATTTCATGGCCACGCATGGACTTCGACTGAGCACAACAACAGAGTATCGCATCGAGCAAGTCCTGCCCTCGCTTGCCGCAACTCCCCCGCGCGGAGCCGAACTCTGGCTGTATCTCGGTGAGATTTTGACGCAGCCGTACGCGGCCGACGCGCTTCGCGCCATGCATGCCCTGAAGCTTCTGACGTTATTGTTGCCGGAACTCAAGGCGATCGACGCACTGGTGGTGCGTGACTTTTACCATCGCTTCACCGTGGATGAGCACTCATTCGTGGCCATCGAGAGTCTCCACCGCCTCCGCCAGTCCGAGGCCGAATGGGATCAGCGTTATGCAGAGCTGTTCAGCGAACTCGAACGTCCGGAACTGCTGTATCTCGCTCTCCTTTTGCACGACATAGGCAAGGGCACGCCTAATGTCAATCATGTGGACGCAAGTCTGCAGGCGGCGGATAGCTGCATGGAGCGGCTTGATCTCGACCCCTCTGAGCGGGAAACCGTCCTGTTCCTGATCGGCAGTCACCTGGAAATCTCAAGCACGCTGCGCCGCGATATCTTCGATCCCGAAACAGTCCGTGTCTTCGCCGAAAAGATGGAGACTCCCGAGCGCCTGAAGATGCTCACACTACTTACATACGCGGACATCAAGGCGGTGAATCCCGACGCGCTCACTCCGTGGAAAGCTGAGAATGTTTTCCAGCTCTACATTGCGGCATTCAATTACCTGAATCACAGCGTGGACGAACGTCTGCGGGCTGACACTGAAGACGACCACCTGGCACAGATCCGCGCGCTTGTGCCGACTGCCGGCAAAAAGCTCAAGACTTTTCTCGAGGGTCTCCCCAAGCGGTACCTCGCCGCATATTCTGCGACCGACGTTCTTGCGCATGTAGAGATGGCTGGCCGGCTTGGGAAAGATCCGGTTCAGCTCCTGCTCGAGCGGGGCCGTCATTGGTTTGAACTTACTTTGGTCACCAATGATCGACCCTTCCTTTTCGCTTCCGTGGCGGGTGTCTTGGCCGCCTGGGGCATGAATATCGTGAAGGCAAACGCGTTCTCGAACCAGGCTGGAACTGTCGTGGATACGTTCTATTTCACAGATCGTTTCCGCACGCTTGAGCTGAACTTGCAGGAGTGGGAACGCTTCAAGCGCAGCATCATCGGCGTCCTGTTAGGCGAAACCGACCTCGACCGGATGCTCCGCGAGCGGCTGCGTGCCGAAAAGCCGGGTGCAACCAAGGTGAAAGTGGACACGAAAGTCGATTTTGACGATTCGTGTTCTGCGCGCAGCACGCTCGTGCAAGTCATCGCGCAGGACCGGCTAGGCTTGCTGCACAGCATCGCCTCCTGTCTGGCGCATCAGAAGTGCAACATCGAAATTGCCTTGATCGACACCGAAGGGCAGATGGCCATCGATGTCTTCTACCTCACTGCGAATGGCCAAAAACTGAGCACTGACCAGCAAGGACGGGTGAAGGCAGCGCTGTTGGAAACCTTGCGAGTGGACTGAAGCGGAAGACTTTGTCAGCGCGATGTGCGGCTGGGAGCAGATATTCCTCGACGGCTTTGTTTCTTCCAGGCCGCTCCGCTAAAGCACCAAAGACCCACGCACATGCCGCCCACAAACGTGCCGACAATGATCAGATAGGCCAGAGACTTAAAGGGTGTGAGGCGAATATTGACGCCGTCCCACCCGGTAAATGTCCAAACAAACTGGCCATAGAGTGAAACGATCAGCAGTACCGCAAATAGGAGAATTCCGACCGCTGTCGCTCCGAAGCCCATACTGTAGAAGAGGATCGCGCTCCAGTGGTCTACAGCTCCGGAGGCAGTCGGCACTGTCGGGGACTTTGCGCCCGTTGGTCGTACCGTAGGCGCTCCAGGCGCGGTCGGGCGCGATCGCGGCGTTCGGGTTCCGTCCGTAATCGGCACGCTAGTAGCGTAAAACGCCAGCCGCTTTTCAGACAGGCTCGTCAGGTCATGGCCTTTGGGTCGGAGTGTTCTTTGCCACACGACGGGTGGTTTGTCTCTAGTCGGCGCTGTCAGTGGCTGGAGCAGTTCCAGTCGTACGCTCGCGAGCCTGCAGTCGCAAATAGGCCATGTAGATCACGACCGCCAGATTGATCAGCAAGATCGACAACCGGACCCAATCCGGCTTTCGCGCCAGTTCGTAAATCTCAAAGGGAAGATACACTGCGCCTGAAACCAGCGCCAGCCACTCAGCCCACGGCCGTTCGCGCCAGAGTCCATATGACTCGGCAAAACGCAGGCTCGAATACGCCAGCGCGCCAATCGCCACGGCCCATACCTTGCTATCCGTCACCTGGTCGGCAAGGTTCAGAAAAACCTGCGCGTAATGGCCGTCGGGACTGATGTGGAGCCATTCCAGAAAGCTTTCGGCCACATCCCAGGCGTCGCGATGCACGAGCGACAGGACTCCAAATCCCGCCAGCAAAACGACAAGGCCTTTGAGGAATTCGACCGACGCCACGGCCCGCAGGGCGCGCAGTTGTCGCGAGTGTGAATCTTTGGACGGCAACGAGTGCAGAGCTAGCCCCCAGCGTCAGAAAAATCATACCTGCCCGGTCGAAGACAGCGCAAAAAGAAAAAGTCGGCTGCGACTATGATCGCCGAGAACCATTGCGTTGGGAATTGCTGACCCGCTTGACAAGTACGCCAGCTCAGCGTACTGTACGCCTGTATGGCGTACAAGGCACTGACCGTCCAGGAACTTCTGGAGCTGATGAAAAAGATCCAGGGAGAAAAGACCAACACGCAATTTGCCGCCGAGATCGGAATCTCGAAGCAGTATCTGACCGATATCTACAACGGCCGCAAGACGCCCAGCGACACCGTTTCGGCCGCGCTTGGCTACCGATCTCACGTGTTCACCTGTTATTTCCCGTCAGCGACCGACGCCAAAGAGGAGACACCCAGTGCAAGCCCAAAACCCAAAGCAACGCGTTCTCGTAAACGTGATTCTCGATAAGTCGGGCTCCATGGCGAGCAAGTTGAAGGATGTCATCGACGGCTTCAATGCTTATGTAGACGGACTGTCCCAGGAAGACAAGGTCGAGTATCTGTTCTCCCTGACCTTGTTTGACACACTTGTTGCCCATCGGTCGGTTGCGATCCCGCTGTCGCAAGTTCGGAAACTCGACACCAAGTCATATCAGCCTGGAGGAAACACGGCATTGAACGATGCAATCGGGATCACAGTGCGGAAAGTCGACGCCGATCGTCCCCAAGTCGATAAAGTCGTGACGGTCATCATGACCGATGGTGAGGAAAACTCCTCGCGCGAGTGGACCCACGATGCCGTGAAAGGATTGATCAGTCAGAAAGAAAGTGAGGGTACGTGGACGTTCATCTTTCTCGGCGCAGCACCAGACGCGTGGGATCAGGGGCGTGGGTACGGCATCCCTGCGGCCAACGTCGCGCACTACGACGCGGACAACTACCGCGCTGTTCTGGCCTGTACGGCCCAGGGCACCAATACTTTTGCTGCCAGCCCAGCGCCCAAATCAATGAATCTCTTCGCGTCGTTTTCGAAGGCGGTTCTTGAGAAAGCCGGGCTGCGCCAGGCCTCGGACAAGAGTCAGGACACCTAGAGAGAGCGTTCCCTCAGCAAAAGCAAAAGGCCCACAGCACAGGACTGTGGGCTCTTGCTTTCTCGAGGCTTCCTTACTTTGCTACTGCGGCCTGGCTTCGCTGCAAGAGTCGCCGTGCCTGGGAAATCAGGTCGACGACCTCGAAAGGCTTCACCAGCGACGCAATTCCGTTACCCTGCAAATAATTTCGAACGTCCTGATCCGCGATGCTCGAGAACGTGAAAAGCACCCTCTTCTCGAGACCAGGACAAGCTACTCCGATCCAGCGATGCGCATCCTGCGCGCTCCAGCCACCGGGCATTCTGCCATTCATGATGACGGCGTCAAAACTCTCCGCGCGAAGCTTGTTCTTGGCTTCTTCTATGTTCATGAGTGCGACGACCTGCGCGCCTGCGCCCACCAGTACATCGCGCTCGAACTCAAGGACCGCCTCCTCGTCTTCGAGCAGGAGAACCCGCCCCTCGATTGCCATTTCGCGACGCGTCGTCGTGACCACCGGTTCCGTTTCGATCACGTGTCCCGAGGCAGGCAGCCGAACTTCTACCGACGCTCCGCCCTCGGGCCGATTGTGAGCAGTAATGTCGCCGCCATGCTCTTTGATAATTCCGTAACAGATGCTGAGCCCTAGTCCAGTTCCCTTCCCTACACTCTTTGTCGTGTAAAAGGGATCAAAGATGCGGTTCGGGTCCTTGATGCCGACTCCCGAATCAAGGAATTCGACACGAACCTGACCATCCGCCGAGTGAATACGGACCTTGAGCTTTCCGCCCTTGCCGCCTTCGAGGATCGCGTCGACGGCGTTGTTGATGATATTGAGAAACACTTGCTCGAGCTGATGAGGATCTGCCGTAACTGCAGGCGCCTCTACCATCGTCTCGCGTTCCAGCACGATGTTATTGACCTTCAGGTCATACTCGCGAAGAGCGAGGGTTTCATCGATGATCTTGCGGATGTCAACTTCCTGCTTCTGCGGTGTGCGCTGACGAGCGAATGACAGCAGGTTCTGCACGACGCGGTG
>Ga0126372_10000105_pt1 | contig 23114 bp, 22 predicted proteins | sample PanSoiMetaPlot_6_FD_92762 | JGI IMG/M metagenome (GOLD analysis project Ga0126372, IMG submission 92762) | Tropical forest soil microbial communities from Panama - MetaG Plot_6 | ecosystem: Environmental > Terrestrial > Soil > Tropical forest > Bulk soil | place: Panama | collected 2016-02-17
CATGGATGTCGGCGCGGTGTTCGTAGCGAACTGCCTTGCGGCCGCGACGGGCTCTATCATCATGGGGCTTTACGCCAACTACCCGATCGCCCTGTGCGGCAATGCTCGGCGCAGTCCTCCGCACCTCCACCACGACGGCCTATATCGAGAGCTCGGCAGGCGTCGCCCAGACCGTGCCGCCTTATGCTACGGCGCCCGCGCTGATCTTCGTCGCATGCTTGATGGCGGCGAGTCTCGGCCCATCAAATGGGAGGATCCGACCGAATACATCCCTGGCTTCTGATGCCGCTCTCTTATTCGATCGCCACCGGCATCGGGCTTGGTTTCATCGCCTATGTTGTGTTGAAGGCGTTCGCGGGCCGCTTCCGCGAGATCAATGCGGCGGTCGGTGTCATAGCGGCCTTCCTGCTGAAGCTGATCTTCGCCTGACGCCCCTGCTCAGGGGCCCTTGTAAGACGTTGCTCCGCTCGCTATGAGGGTCGCGACCGTAGGCCTTAGCGTAGTGAGCAGCATGGATACCGAAACCCCTAAAGAACCGCCGCGTCATGGCGCCAGTCTGCTGAGCGTCTTCATTACCTCGCTCAGCGCTGCCATCGTGGTGGCCGGCGGTTTCGGCATCGTTGTCGAGGCCTTCATCTTTGCTGCCGCCAACTATTTCGGCCTTGGCCAAGTCTTCATCTATGCCGGAAGCGCCGCCAGCGCCGCCGCAACGGCGTGGCTCGCCGCCTGGACCTTTGCCCGGTCCTGGCATGTGGAGCGCCGCCTCAGGGAGGGGCTCGAAGTCGACGAGCCCAAGGTCTCGATCCTTGCCAACTTACGCGGTATTTGACTACCGCCGGTGCTGGACGCGCAATTCTTCGCATGCGACCTCAATCAAAAATCCTTATCCTCTAGGAAAAGCAACAAGCCGGGAGTAGGTGCGCAAATGTCAATTTGGGGCAAGCTCGCAGGTGCAGCCGCGGGGCTCGCGATCGGAGGACCGATCGGAGCGCTCCTCGGCGGAGTCGCTGGCCACTACGTCATCGATCGCGACAAGGAACAGGACGGGCCTGCCGAGAACCAGGTCGCATTCACCGTTGGCGTGATCGCGCTCGGCGCCAAGATGGCCAAGGCTGACGGCGTGGTCACCATGGACGAGGTCAACGCCTTCAAGGAAGTGTTCAAAGTGCCAGAGGGCGAAATGAAGAACGTCGCCCGCGTGTTCAACCTCGCCAAGCAAGACGTGGCCGGATACGAGGCCTATGCCGAGCAGCTCGCCACCATGTTCAAAGGCAACCGCAAGCTGCTCGAGGATGTGCTTGACGGCCTGTTCCACATCGCCAAGGCCGACGAGCACCTGCATCCCAAGGAAGAACAGTTCCTCGCCGGCGTCGCCAAGCGCTTCGGCATGACCGACACCGAGTTCGCCTATATCAAGGCGCGCCACGTTATCGTCGCCAAGCGTAATCCCTACGACGTGTTGGGGGTCAAGCCTTCGGTCAGCAACGAGGAGCTGAAGAGCCAATACCGCAAGCTTATCGCCGAGAATCATCCCGACAAGCTGATCGCGCGCGGCGTGCCCAAGGAGTTCGTGTCGCTCGCCACCGAGAAGGTCGCGGCCATCAACGAGGCCTACGACCAGATCGCCAAAGAGCGCAGGATTTAGCGCTCTCTAACCTAGTTGTCGTCATGGCAGGGCTTGTCCCGGCCATCCGCGAATTTGCAATTCAAACCATGCGTTCCTAAGACGTGGATGCCTGGCCCAAGAGCGGGCACGACAAAAGTGGTTCTCGATACGACGAATGACCGCAGCCCCTGACAGCAAGCTCGCCACGCTCTGGTGCCCGTCGCCAAATCGCGACCAGCGGGCCAATGGCCGCGCGCCCGACATGCTCATCCTGCATTACACCGGCATGGAGTCGTCGGACGCGGCACTCGACTGGCTGACGCGGGAGGAGGCCAAGGTCTCGGCTCACTACCTGATCGACGAGGAGGGGCGCATCGCACAGATCGTGGCCGAGTCGGAGCGCGCGTGGCACGCCGGTCAGAGCCGCTGGGCGGGCGAGACCGACCTCAATTCCTGCTCGATCGGCGTCGAGATCCACAACCCCGGACATGACTTCGACTATCCCGATTTCCCCGGACTCGAGATGCAGGCAGTCGAGGCTCTCTGTCTCGACATTCTGTCTCGTCATTCCATCCCGCCAGATCGCGTGCTCGCCCACTCGGACATTGCACCTGGCCGGAAGCGCGACCCTGGCGAGAAGTTCGACTGGCAGCGTCTTGCCCATGCAGGCATCGGACTTTGGGTTGCACCGGCGCCGCTCGGAAGCGACCAAGGCTTAGGCCCTGGCGATGAAGGCGAGAGTGTCGCCGAGCTGCAAAGAGCGCTTCTTGAGTATGGCTACGGCGTCGAGGTGACCTCGACCTACGGAACCGGTCTCGAGAAAGTGGTTGAAGCCTTCCAGCGCCATTTCAGGCCGACGCGGGTGGATGGCCGCGCAGACCTGTCTGCCCGAGACACGCTCTCGCGCCTGCTCGAAGCGCGGCGTGCGACGCAGGTGGCGTGAGTCAAACGGCGGCTCAGTTGGTGACGTCGAAATCCATGCCCTCGAAGGTGTAGCGGGGCTGCTGCGTCCAAACGCCGTCCTCCTGCACCGGGACCTTGTGGATCTTGACGTTGTCGACCTCGAGTTTGCCGGATTTCTGGTTCACCCAGAAGTCGATGTCGTAATACTCATCCTTGCTGCCGGGCTTTCTGAAATCCGTGCAGACGAAATATTCGCCATCCTTTTTTAGATGCCGCACCGGCTGGTGGATCTCGACGAAATCGAGCGGCAGGGTTTCGCTGGTCTTGTCGTCCTTGATCTCGAGTGCGCCCTTGGCGTCCTTATGCGTGGCTATGTAATTGTGGATCGCGCTCATCACCTGCCAGGCGCGGGTCACCTCCATATCGCCGGGATGCTCCTGCACCGGCAGCCACCACCAGGCGACCGGCATACGTGTGACCATGTAGTAGCTGTCGCCGTCCTGCTTCGGTCCCTTCTGCACTCTGATATCCATTAACGTCAGCTGATCGCTTTCCGGCTTGAACCAGAAGTCGATGGCGTATTGCTTCTTGGCCTCATCCTTGTCGTGGAAGATGACATTGGCGAACCAGCCATAGCCCTCCATGCCGCGTACCGTCTTGATCTGCTCGAACAGAAGATTGAGGTCAGCATCGAGCTTCGGGTCGTGGAACACGAAGGCTCCGTCCTTTGAGCGCTCCGCGATCACCTCTTGGACGCGCTTATTGACGTCGTCCTCGGTGAATTCCTTGGTCGCCTTTCCCGCCGACGCCTGCTTCGACGCAAGGAACTCGCGCGCCTTCTGGAGATTGCCGGCCGGGTCCTTGAGGAAGGCCGCCTTCGAGTCCTCTGAAGAGAAGCAATAGATGCGGCCGTCGCTATCCGTCCAGTTCACCGAACAATCGGTCTTGGCGAGCTGACCTGAGGCAAGGCCTTCGGTGCAGAAATTGTTGAACTCGCCTTTGGCTGATGCTGGCCTCATCGCCTGACTTGCTGGCGCCGGCGTTTGATCGGTAGCCTGTGCTTCAGCTGTGAGGCCGACGGAAAGTGCCGCTGCAATCGCCGCTGAACGCGCCAGCGACGCAAGGGGCCAGCCGATAGGAATGTACGACGTCATCTAAGTTTCCTTGGACGTTCCTCTGGGATTTCTGCTTTCTATTACGCTTCATTGAAGGGGCTTGTCTGTAACTCAGGTTACTTTGCGACCGTGCCGCCGCGTCACGCTGCTTCACCTCCGCCATAGCTCGCGAGAGCCCCGCGGTTGGTGACTTCGATCGCGCCGCGCGAGGAGTGCACCCAGCCCATGCGCTCCCACTCCGCGAGGTAGCGGCTGATGACCTCTCGCACACTCCCGAGATCGAGTGCGAGCTGCTGGTGGGTCTTGGCCACCACGCCTCGCGCATTGGCCTCGGCCAAGAGCCGCCGGGCGAGCCTGAGGTCGAGGCTTGCGAAAGCTACCTCGTCGACGAGCATGATGAGGCTTGAGAGCAGGTCGCCGTAATTGTCGAGCACGAATTTGCGGAAGCGTGGAGATTCGCCCATCAGCCGGTGAAATGCACTCGCCGGTAGCACTGCGTGCAGCACGTCAGTCTCCGCGGTGCTCTCTGCCGGGAAGGGGCTTCCCGCCATCAGGCAGGAGGTCGTGAGCACGCAAGTCTCGCCGGGGCCAACCTGATAGAGCAGAATCTCGCGGCCGGATTCGGAAGTCTTGAACACCCGCGTCTGTCCCTCGATGCACATCACGTAAGCGTGGCACTGCTGGCCTTGGCGGTAGGCGATATCGCCTTCACGCAGCCGGTTGAATTGCGTGGCACGAAGCAGCTCCTCGCGATGGGCCTCCTCGAGCTCGGTCAAGTCGGGAAAAGTCGTAAGCCAGCGTGAGATCAAATCTGGATTGGGCATAGGGGTACTTTTGTGTGTCAGACCAACCGCGTTGGCTGATCGCGGAGGACTGAAGGCCGACGCGGCAGGTCCGACTAGGATATTGGAATGTACGGCAATGAGGCTATCAAAATGCCGTTACGCGCCGGCAACCCTGCCGGGAGAAATGCCCTGCAATCAAAGCCTTCGGCGCTTGACGGAACCTCGCCAAAGCCCCTTATTACGGTTGTCAGCAGGCCGGATGGCCGCTCCGCCTTGAAGTATCGCGTACGGCGGAGAGGAAAGTCCGGGCTCCAGGAAGCACGGTGCCGGATAACCTCCGGCGGGGGCGACCCCATGGACAGTGCAACAGAAAGCAAACCGCCCTCCGTAGCCTTGGCGAAGGAGGGTAAGGGTGAAAGGGTGCGGTAAGAGCGCACCGCGTCTTTGGTAACAAAGGCGGCACGGCAAACCCCACCGGGAGCAAGACCGAATAGGGGCGGCGTGGAAGCGGGAGACCGTTTCCAGTCGGCTTTCAGATGAGCCGCCCGGGTTGGTTGCATGAGGCGCGCCGCAAGGCTCGCCCGAGATGAATGGCCATCGCCGCGCTTCACGGCGCGGTACAGAACCCGGCTTACAGGCTTGGTGACACGATATGGCCGGCGCGAGGGAGATCGCTTCGCGCCGGCCTCCAATCTAGCGAAGCTGTAGTTTTGAAACTCCGCTTAGCGCCACGCGTCGCCCAGCCACGTGCCCTCGCGACCCCAGTACAACTCGTCAGCTCCCAGACGTCGGCGCGGCCGCCCGCAAAACCGAAGGCCTTGAAGCCCATCGACTCCAGGGCAACGTTGCCGGTGAGAATGATCAGGTCGGCCCAGGAAATCTTGCGGCCATATTTCTGCTTGATCGGCCACAGGAGACGGCGCGCCTTGTCGAGATTCGCGTTGTCCGGCCAGCTGTTCAATGGCGCAACACGCTGCTGGCCGGCGCCGGCGCCGCCGCGGCCGTCGGTGATGCGGTACGTGCCCGCGCTGTGCCACGCCATACGGATGAACAGTCCAGCATAGTGGCCGAAGTCTCCGGCCACCACTCCTGCGAGTTCGTCATCAACGCCTGCAGGTCCTTAATTATGGCGTTCAAGTCGAAGGTTTTGAACTCCTCGGCGTAGTCGAACGCCTCGCCCATCGGATCGGACAAATTGGAGTTGTGATGGAGAACCTGAATATCGAGCTGGTTCGGCCACCAGTCGCGGTTCGTGTATCCGCCGCGGCCGCCCGTGAACGGGCACTTGCCTGAACTTTTGTCAGTCTTTGCGTCCATGTTGCTCTCAAATCGTGGAGTCTTGAGTGATTAACGCTTTGCGCCGAGAGGCGGCACACCGGTTGCGGAGCATAATAAGTGCAAATCGGATTTGACTATGGGAGATAAGCGGAACCCTCAGCCTTGCAGGAAGGCCTCGATTAGCTGGAGCGTGGCCGCAGGCTGCTCCTCTTGCGGTATGTGCCCGCAATCCTCGACCAGCCGGAAAGTCGAGTTCGGCAGCGCGCGCCTGAGCTTGAGGCCGATCCCGAGTGGCACGATGCGGTCATGGTCGCACCACAGGATCAGCGTCGGCAGCTTGATTTGGTTGTAATGCTCGGACAGGCCGGCCAGGTCATCAGGCACGATCTCCCGCGCGCTGTGGATGATGGCGTGCTTGCCGGCAGCGGTCCTGAGCGGAGCGGCATAGGTCTCCACCTCGTCGGGATCGATCTTGCTGTCGTCGAAATAGGCGATCCTCAGCGCAACGCGCGTCTGGAACTCTGGCGGCACCATGCGAACGCCAAGCTGCGAGACTACGGGCACGTCGAGCAGGCGGAAGAACACCGGGACGTTCTGCGGATAGGCGATCGTATCGAGCAACACGAGCTTCGAAATGCGTCCGTTGAGCCGTGGATCGGCTTTGAGCGCGAGCAACAAGGCGACGCCGCCGCCAAAAGAATGGCCGACAAGCGTCAGGTTGTGGAGGTTCTTGTCGACGATGAGCTGGGCAAGCAGATCGGCCTGATCGAACACGGAGTAGCGCTCGTCGAAAGGCTTGTCCGACTGACCAAAGCCCTTGAGGTCCACGGCAATGACCCTGTGATCGCGGGCGAGCGCGGGTGCGATATGCCGCCACGTATAGCTGCTCGCGCCGAAGCCGTGGATGAGGAGGAGGGGAGGGCCTTTGCCCTCATCTTGATAATGCAGCCTGACCGGCGCGTCTGGTGGACCGAGCCGGGCATACGGGCCGCCGATCATCTCGCCCGCAGTTAGAGCGCAGGAGCCGAGCGCTAACGCGATCACGGCGACGCCGAGCGCACTTAGCTCCCTTTTCGCCATGCGCCGCAAAGTCCTTGATCCCTCGCGCTCACAACGGGCGCCGCCGCTGGCGGTTCCCGCGTTCCTCATGTGCCCCGCGAATCAGTGGCGCAAAAACGCCAACCCGTCTCTTCGCGTTGTAACCCGCTTCACCGCAGAGCGGCAATCAACGTGGTTAACCAAAAGTAAAGCAGCATGAAGGACTTTGGCGACGCTATCCCGTTGATGATCGCCTCACTCCCACCGCTTTCCATTGACGCCCATTAAATCCCATGTTATCCCATAACTGCCCGTTCGGTGAGTAAGTGGGGGAGGCTGGCCGCGCTCCTTACAGGCCACGGGGGGATCTGCGCCGCCTCTCCCACCGCTCTTTGAGAGGAGCGTCTCGCACTCGAGGCTCGTTAGTCCACTCGTCGGTCCGAGTGTGCATGAGGGGGAGATGGACCAGTTTGTGTCGACATTCACCAATAGGATCGACACGAAAGGCCGCGTCTCAGTCCCGGCTCCTTTCCGCACAGTTCTCGCCAAAGACGGTCTCGACGGCATCTACTGCTATCCGTCGCTCGATGCGCCTGCGCTCGACGCCGGAGGCCGGCGGCTGGTCGACAAGATCAACGCGCTGGTCGAGGACCTCGTCCCTTATTCAGACGAGAAGGACCAGCTCGCGACCGCTCTATTCGGCTCGAGCGAGGTTCTCTCCATCGATCAGGATGGGCGCACCACTTTGCCGGAGCGCTTGCGCGAGCATGCCGGCATCACGAGCCACATCACGTTCGTCGGGCTCGGCGAGAAGTTTCAGATGTGGGAGCCCAAGCGTTTCGAATCCTATCAGGCGGAGGCGCGCCAGAAGGTGCGCGATCTTCGCAAGTTGCTCGGCGCGGGGCGCCGCGGAAGCGGCGGGCCAGAGGGAGCACGGGAATGATGGCGGGTCGCGGCGCGCATATGGCGGCCGTCGGCGGACCGGCCCGCCACATTCCCGTGATGCTCTCGGAGGTGCTTCACGCGCTTGAGCCGAAGTCCGGCGCAATCATCGTCGACGGGACGTTCGGCGCTGGCGGTTACAGCAAAGCCATCCTCGAAGCTGCGGAATGCGAGGTCATCGCCATCGATCGCGATCTCGAGGCGGTCGCGGCAGGTCGCGCGCTTGCTGCGAAGTTCCCGGGCCGGCTGAAGCTCGTCGCCGGCCGCTTTGGCGCCATGGACGAGATCGTGAATCGGCAGGGAATCGAAGCCGTCGACGGCGTCGCGCTCGATCTCGGTGTCTCCTCGATGCAGCTCGATGAGCCGGAGCGCGGCTTCTCCTTCATTCACGAAGGGCCGCTCGACATGCGCATGGGCAAAGAAGGGCCGAGCGCGAGCGACATTGTCAACGAACTCTCCGCCGGAGAACTCGCCGAGATCATCGGCAAACTCGGCGAGGAAGGCCGCTCGCGCGCAATTGCCAAAGCTATCGTGGCACGGCGCGCCGAAGCGCCGATCGAAACGACGAAAGAGCTGTCGGACATCGTCGCGCGCGTGCTCGGCCGCAAGCGCGACGAAGCCAAACACCCGGCGACGCGTACCTTTCAGGCGCTCCGCCTTTATCTGAACGACGAGCTCGATGAGCTCGCACGCGGTCTTTCCGCCGCAGAGCGGTTGCTCAAGGCCGGTGGCCGGCTGGTAGTCGTCACCTTCCATTCGCTCGAGGATCGCATCGCTAAGCGCTTCTTCGCGAGCCGGAGCACGCCAGCGCCGCGCGGCTCACGGCATCTGCCCGAGACTTCCGACGCTGCCTTTGCGCCGAGCTTCCGGCTTCTTAACCGGCATCCGATAGAACCCAATCAATCCGAGATAAGGCGAAACCCGCGCGCGCGCTCGGCGCGCCTCAGGGCGGCGGAGCGAACCGCGGCGCCAGCGCATGGTCCCGACCTTGTCGCTTTAGGGGTCCCGCAGATCAGTTTTGGCATGTGAGTTAGTCAAGTTCGTGAGTTCCAAATGTTGCGTTTCGTAAACGTCTGCCTCGTCCTCGGCCTAGTCGCGCTCGCTTACGTCATCTATCAGGTGAAGTACGAAGCTCGCGCGCTCGACGAGGAGATCGTCTCTCTCGGCAAGCAAGTCGACCAGGAGCGTGACGCGCTTGCCGTGTTGCGTGCGGAATGGAGCCTGCTCAATCGGCCCGAGCGCATCGAGCGCCTTGCGCAGAAATATCTGAAGCTCGCTCCGACTCAGCCCCGCCAGCTCGTCACCGTCGACACCGTGTCCGATCGCGATTTCGATCGGAGCCGGTTCGAGATCACGGCCGCGGCGACGTCGCCTAGGGCAACTGCGCAAGCCACCCAGCCTGCAGTGAAGCCGGGAGCAGCCATCGCGACGGCGGAGGCGGAGCCGGCCATCACGGCCGCGCCGTGGCCCGCCGCCAAAATCGTGACGCCGGTTCAGACCTCAGCTCAATAGACTCAGCGATCCCGTGTCCGAGTCCGCCAAATGGAATGCCGCAGAGGCCCGAGCCGAGCGGGCCTACCTTGCACGCGGCAGGTATCGCTTTCGTCTCGCCTGCCTTGGCTTTGCACTCGCCTTCGTGCTGATCGCCGGCCGTCTCGTGACGCTCGGCTTCATCGGAAGCGGGCCCGGCGGCGGAAGTTTGCGAGACATCTCGACGACCGTCCACCGGCCCGACATCGTCGACCGCAACGGAAGGCTGCTTGCCACCGACATCAAGGGCGCGACTCTTTACGCCGACCCGCAGAAGGTCATCGACATCGACGAGCTGGTCGAGCAGGTAACGAGCATGCTTCCCGATGTGAACGCCGCAGAGCTCCGCGAGAAGCTCAAGGCCGGGAAGAGATTCGTCCGCATCAGGCGCGAGCTCACACCCAAGCAGCAGGAGGAGATTTACGAGCTCGGGCTGCCAGGTCTCGACTTCATCGAGGAATATCGCCGCGTCTATCCCATGGGCCCGACCGCAAGCCACGTGGTCGGCCTAGTCGATGTCGACAACAGAGGCCTCGCCGGCATCGAGAAATTCGTCGACGACAATCCGCAGCTCACCATGCTCCATCCCGACTCGCCGTCATCTGACGAGAGCGTGTCACTGTCTCTCGACCTCGGCGTGCAGCATGTGTTGCGCGAGGAGCTCAGCCGCGCGATGGCGACCTACCACGCCAAGGCCGCCGCGGGCATCGTCATGGATGTCCATTCGGGCGAGGTGCTTGCGCTGTCTTCGCTACCGGACTTCGACCCGAACCGCAGAGAGCAGGCGCTCGAGAAGGACCGGCTCAATCGCATCGGCTTCGGAGTTTACGAGATGGGCTCGGTGTTCAAGGTGTTTACCGTAGCCGGCGTGCTCGACTACGGGCTTGCCTCGATGCATTCGACCTTCGATGCCACGGGCCCGATCCACTACGCGTCCTTCACCATCAGCGACTTCCACGGGCAGCATCGGGTCTTAAGCCTGCCCGAGGTGTTCACCTATTCCTCGAATGTCGGTGCAGCGAAGATGGCGCTGGAGATGGGTATCGACCGCCACCGCGCTTTCCTCAAGAGACTGGGCCTGCTCAGCCGTACGCCGACGGAGATCGGCGACACCGCTCTGCCCATCATCCCCACTCACTGGCAGAAGCTGAACACCATGACCATCGCCTTCGGCCACGGCCTGTCGGTCACGCCGCTCCAGCTCGCCACCGCCACTCTGCCGCTCGTCAATGGCGGCATCGCCGTGACGCCGACCTTCCTACCACGCTCGCGCGAGGAGGGAATGAGCGCGGGCACGCGCGTACTAAAGCCGCGGACCAGCGCCGCCATGCTGAAGCTGATGCGGCTCAATGTGCTGAAGGGGACCGGTAAGCGCGCCAATGCCGAAGGCTATCGCGTCGGCGGCAAGACCGGGACGGCCGAGAAGGTGGTTGGGCGGCATTACTCGACCTCCTCGTTGCTCACGAGCTTCCTCTGCACCTTCCCGACCGACGCGCCGGAATATCTCGTGCTCGTCATGCTCGACGAGCCGCAGCGCGTGCCTGAGTCGAGCAATCAGGCGACGGCAGGCACCAACGCCGCTCCTACCGCCGGCAAGATCATCGAGCGCATCGGCCCGATCCTCGGCGTCGCGCCGCGGCTCCCCGAGGACCAGCGCCAATTTGACGCGAAGGTGCTCGCCTCCTATTAAAAGACGCCTCATGTCAAGGCGTTGGCGGAGAGCTTGGGGCCTCAAGGAAGCGCCGCATTTCGGGGTTCAGGTGCGGAAATGACACTCGGTGAGCTGATCGGGCTCGAGGCTAAGCTGCCTGCGGGCGCGGCGCGCGTGGCCATTACCGGCCTCGCTGCCGACAGCCGCGCAGTCAAGCCTGGCTATCTGTTTGCCGCTCTGCCTGGGGTGAAGACCGACGGCGCGCGCTTCATCGCTGATGCCCTGCAGCGCGGCGCGGCCGCAATCCTCGCGCCTGACGGCAGCGCACCCGCGACGGCCTCAGTGCCGGTCATAGAAGACGGAGATCCGCGTAGGGCTCTTGCCCTCATCGCCGCGCGCTTTTTCGGCCTCCAGCCGAAGACCTCTGTCGCCGTCACCGGCACTAACGGCAAGACGTCGGTGGCGTCATTCGTGCGCCAGATCTGGACGGGCGAGGGCTTCAAGGCCGCGAGTCTCGGAACGGTCGGCGTGGTGAGCCCGCGCGGCACTGAAGTCCTTAAGCACACCACGCCGGACCCGATCGAGCTACACGCGCTCCTCGCCCGGCTCGCCAAGGATGGAGTTACGCATCTGGCGATGGAAGCATCGAGCCATGGCCTTCAGCAGCGCCGCGTCGACGGCATCAGCTTTGCCGCTGGCGCCTTCACTAATCTCACGCGCGATCATTTGGACTATCACGCGAGCGTCGAAGATTATTTCGCGCAGAAGCTTCGCCTGTTCACCGAGCTTCTGTCGAAAGGCGCCGGTGCAGTCGTCGATGTCGACAGCGACGCCGGACTGCAAGTTGCCGACGCGTCAAAGGCGCGAGGATTAGAGCTGATCTCGGTCGGGCGCTCAGGCAAGACTCTACGGCTTGTCTCGGCAGAAATCGATGGGTTCGGCCAAATCCTGGTCGTCGAGCATGCTAGCGAGAGGCACAAAGTGCGCTTGCCGCTGGTCGGCGCCTTCCAAGCCTCAAACGCACTCGTCGCCGCTGGCCTCGCCATGGCGACAGGCGGGACCGCCGATACGGCTCTGCCGTTGCTCGAAACGCTGCGCGGGGCGCGTGGCCGCCTGGACCTCGCCGGAACGGCGAGAGGGGGCGCGCCAATCTTCATCGATTACGCCCACACGCCGGACGCCCTCGCCAAGGCGCTCGACGCCTTGCGGCCTTACGTCGAGAACCGGCTCATCGTCGTGTTCGGCTGCGGTGGCGATCGCGACAAGGGCAAGAGGCCAGAGATGGGACGCGTGGCGGTGCAGAAGGCGGACCTTGCCATCGTCACCGACGACAATCCGCGGAGCGAACAGCCGGCGGAAATTCGCCGCCAGATCTTGGCGGCGGCACCCGGAGCGCTCGAGATCGTAGACCGTGCGACCGCGATCGCCGAGGCCGTTGCAAGACTCAAACGCGGCGATGTCCTGCTCGTTGCCGGCAAGGGCCACGAGACCGGTCAAACTATTGGGACAACAGTGATCCCGTTTTGCGATCATGATGCAGTCGAAGCTGCTCTGAAACAGGAGGCTAAGGTTGGCTGAGCCGGTTTGGACCTTGGACGAGATCGTCACCGCCACCGGCGGCACATGCCTCGGAGCGGTCGAAGCGCCCGTCGCGGGCCTCTCCATCGATTCCCGCAGCCTCGTCAAGGGCGAGGGTTTCGTCGCCATCAGAGGTCCTAATCGAGATGGGCACGCCTTCGTCGCTGCTGCCTTGGAGCAAGGCGCAGCTTGCGCCGTCGTTGATCGAAACTTTCCCCATGGCGATGAGGAAAGGCTCATCCGTGTCGGCAACACCCTTGAAGCGCTGAACGCCCTCGGTAGGGCGGGCCGGGCGCGCGCCCGCCATACGGTAGTCATCGCCGTCACCGGCAGCGTCGGCAAGACTGGCACCAAGGAAGCGCTGAGGCTCACGCTCGCGCCGAGCGGTTCGGTGCATGCTTCGGTCAAGTCCTTCAACAATCATTGGGGCGTGCCTCTATCGCTCGCCAACATGCCGAAGGACACACGCTTCGGCGTGTTCGAGGCGGGGATGAATCATGCCGGCGAGATCGACGCGCTGACGAAGCTGATCAGGCCGCATATCGCCATTATCACCACCGTCGCGCCTGTGCATCTCGGCTTCTTCCGCTCGGTCGAAGAGATCGCCGACGCTAAGGCTGAAATCTTTCGCGGGCTTGAGCGCGGGGGCACTGCGATCATCAACCGCGACAGCCCTTACTACGAGAGACTCAAAAGTCATGCACTCAAAGCCGGCGCCACGATCGTCAGCTTCGGCGAAGCTGAAGGCGCAGAGGCGCGGCTGGTAAACGTGGAGCTTTATCCCGACGGCTCGAACGTGAATGCCAATATCCTCGGCACCCCGACCAGCTACTCGCTCGGGGCGCCTGGTCGCCACCTCGTGCAGAACTCGCTCGCTGTGCTCGCCGCGGTGAAGATCGCAGGCGCCGATCTCGATCTTGCCGCGCGTGCGCTCTCAGGCCTTCACGCGCAGGCCGGCCGCGGCGCGCGCACCCTTCTCGGCAGCAAAGACCGGCGCATTGCCATCATCGATGAGTCCTATAACGCCAACCCAGCTTCGATGCGCGCGGCGCTTGCAACGCTCGGGCTTACACCGAGGTCGGAGTTCTGCCGCCGGGTCGCCGTGCTTGGCGACATGCTTGAGCTTGGGCCTGAGGGGCAAAAACTGCATCAGGGACTCGCCGAGTTCATTGACGGGGCGGGCGTAGATGTTGTCTTTGTTTGTGGCGAGTTGATGGGATCGCTTTACCAGGCACTGCCGACAAGTCGCCGTGGCGCTTACGCCAAGACCTCCGAGGAGCTTGCTCCGCGGCTGGTGGAAGCTGTAGGGCCGGGGGACGTGATCATGGTCAAGGGGTCTCTCGGCAGCCGCATGGGCCCGCTCGTCGAGGCGCTGAAGCGCCGCTTCGGGGCGGAAACTGCATCGGTCTAAGCCAGGCCTTAAACGGGGAAAGGGATGCTTTACTGGTTGACCGAGTTCACCCCTGAGCTCCCCATCTTCAATATCTTCCGCTACATCACGTTCCGCAGCGGCGGCGCGGTGCTCACCGCGCTTCTGTTCGTGTTCCTGTTCGGACCGCGCATCATTAAGTCTTTGCGCATTCGCCAAGGCAAGGGCCAGCCGATCAGGAAAGAGGGCCCGGAGCGTCATCTGCTGCTGAAGCAGGGCACCCCGACCATGGGTGGGCTCATGATCTTGTCCGGCGTGACGGTCGCAGTCCTGTTGTGGGGCAATCTGCGCAATCCTTATGTGTGGGTCGTTCTGTTGCTTACCCTCGTGTATGGCGCGGTCGGCCTTTACGACGACTATCTCAAGGTGACCAAGCAGTCGGCCGAAGGCTTTCGCGGCCGCATCAAGGTCATTATCGAGGGTGCTGCGGCCCTGATCGCCACCGCAGTTATCGCCAAAGTCGGTGAGGCTCCGCTCTCCACGGAACTCGCCATTCCCTTCTTCAAGTTTATCGAGATCGATCTCGGCTGGTTCTTCATTCCGTTCGGCGCCTTCATCATCGTGGGCGCGGGGAACGCGGTGAACCTGACCGACGGGCTCGACGGCCTTGCTATCGTGCCGGTGATGATCGCCGCAGCCGCGTTCGGCTTCATCTCCTACCTGGTCGGCAACGTGGTGTTCGCCGACTACTTGCAGATCCACTTCGTTGAGGGGACCGGCGAGCTCGCCGTGGTGTGCGGTGCGCTAGTCGGCGCAGGCCTCGGCTTTCTCTGGTTCAATGCGCCGCCAGCGCTCATCTTCATGGGCGATACCGGGTCACTCGCGCTTGGGGGCGCGATCGGCACCATCGCCGTCGCGACCAAGCATGAATTGGTGCTCGCCATCGTCGGCGGGCTGTTCGTGCTCGAAGCAGCTTCGGTGATCGTGCAGGTCACCTCATATCAGCTGTTTGGCGTGCGCGTTTTCAGGATGGCTCCTCTGCATCACCATTTCGAGCAGAAGGGCTGGCCCGAATCGACCGTGGTCATCAGGTTTTGGATCATCGCCGTGGTGCTCGCCCTTGCCGGCCTCGCCACGCTGAAATTACGCTAAGTTCTCCTCTTATGATTCCCGTGACGATCTTCTCAGGCCGCGACGTTGCGGTGCTAGGGCTTGGCTTGAGCGGCATCGCATCGGCGCGCGCTCTCGAGGCCGGTGGCGCCAATGTCTTTGCCTGGGACGACAAGGAGAAAGGCAGGACTGAGGCGCTAGGTGCCGGCCTCGTGCTAACTGACCTTTCCTCCCTCCGTTGGTCGCGCTTCGCAGCTTTCGTGCTTGCGCCTGGTATTCCGCTAACCCACCCCGAGCCGCATTGGGCGGTGAAGAAGGCGCGCGACGCAGGTGTCGAGTTGATCGGCGATATCGAGCTGTTCTTTCGCGAGCGCGCCAAGCACAAAGCGCCAGGCAAGGTCGTGGTCATTACCGGTACCAATGGCAAGTCGACCACGACCGCCCTTACGGCCCACCTTCTGGAAGCCGTCGGAAAGCGCGTGGCGCTCGGCGGCAATATCGGCAAGGCGGTGCTCGATCTTGAGCCCTTCGCACCCGACCTCACTTACGTGATAGAGCTTTCGTCATTTCAGATCGACCTAGCGGCTTCGGTTGCGCCCGATGCCGCCGCGCTTCTCAACATCACTCCCGACCATCTCGATCGACACGGCACGCTTGAGAACTATGCGGGCATCAAGGCGCAGGTCTTTGCCAAGCTCGGCCCTGGAGCGACCGCAGTCGTGGGCGTCGATGACAAGCCCTCGCGCGCTGTAGCCTACGCGCTGAAGGGACCATTCGCCGTCAAACGTGTCGCGGTGGGGCGTCCTGTGAAGACCGGCGTCTGGGCCGATCAGGGGGTATTGCACGAGGTGAAAGACGGCAAAGAGCTGGCGCAGGTCGATCTCGCCGGGATCGGCTCGCTTAGAGGCGTCCATAACTGGCAAAACGCGGCTTTTGCCTATGCTCTCGCCCGCTCGCAAGGCATTTCGGCCACGGCCATTTCCCAAGGTTTGCAGAGCTTTGCTGGGCTCTCCCACCGCATGGAGCAGGTGGCAAAAAGGGGCAAGGTCCTGTTCGTCAACGACTCCAAGGCCACCAATGCCGACGCCGCCGGTAAGGCGCTGGCAAGCTTTACTGACATTTACTGGATCATTGGTGGCAGGCCTAAGGAGGGGGGCTTGGCGGGGCTCGAACCGTTCTTCCCAAGAATCGTGCGCGCCTACCTGATCGGCGAGGCTGCGGACGCCTTCGCGCGCCAGCTCGGTAGCGCAGTGGCGCATACCTATTGCGGCACACTCGACCAGGCGGTAGCAACTGCCGCCGCCGACGCCGGCCGCTCGTCCGCCAAAGAGCCCGTCGTGCTGCTTTCGCCCGCTTGCGCCTCCTACGACCAGTTCGCCAACTTCGAGAAACGTGGCGAGGCTTTCCGCGCCATCGTCATGAGCCTCGACGGTGCTGAGAGCGTACAGCCTAAGCAGGGGCAAGCAGCATGAGGATTACCCGCGCCGACCGAAGCGTGTTGTCGGACTGGTGGTTCACCGTCGACCGCCTCATGTTCTTCGGCCTTCTTTTGCTCGTGGGTCTCGGCCTCGTTCTGTCCTTCGCGGCGAGCCCTGGGATTGCCGCGAAATACGACCTCGAGCCGTTTCACTTCGTGCGGCGCCACGCAGCCCTGCTTTTGCCTTCGGTCGCCATCATGTTCGTGGCCTCGACGCTGACACCGAAGCAGATCCGCCGTGCGAGCCTCATTATTTTTCTGGTGGGCATCGTGCTCATGGCTCTGATCCTCGGTCTTGGCCCTGAGATCAAAGGCGCCAAGCGCTGGCTTCAGATCGGATTCATTTCTTTGCAGCCGTCGGAATTCGTGAAGCCCGCCTTCATCGTGCTGACTGCCTGGCTGTTCAACGAGGCTCAGAAGCGGCGCGACGTGCCGGGCATCCAATTGGCAGTCGCGCTCTATGCCGTGTTCGTTGTGCTGCTCATCATGCAGCCCGATTTCGGTCAGACACTTCTCGTCACGCTGGTATGGGGCGCGCTCGTCTACATGGCCGGCATCAATCTCATCTGGATGGCCGCGCTCGGCCTCGCCGGGATGGCTGGCGTGGCCTCGGCCTATTTCCTCGCTCCGCACGTGGCATCGCGCATCGATCGCTTCTTAAACCCTGCCTCTGGCGACACCTACCAGACCGACCGGTCGATCGACTCCTTCCTGCATGGCGGCTGGTTCGGACAGGGTCCCGGGGAGGGGACGGTAAAGGACGTGCTTCCGGACTCGCACACCGATTTCATTTTCGCTGTGGCCGCCGAGGAGTATGGGCTGATCGCATGCCTGATCCTGCTTGCCCTCTTCGCCTTCATCGTGTTGCGCGGCCTGTCGAAGGCCTCGCAAGAGCCCGACGGCTTCATCAGGCATGCCGTGGCGGGGCTCGTCATGCTGTTTGGCCTTCAGGCGCTTATCAACATGGCGGTCAATGTCGGGCTCCTCCCCGCCAAGGGCATGACGCTGCCGTTCATCTCTTATGGCGGCTCTTCCCTGCTCGCCATGGCGCTGACCATGGGATTTGCGCTCGGTTTAACGCGCAAGCGGCCGATGGCGGGGCGGGTCACCGTTAGCGTGGCAGCCGAGCCCGATCAGGAGCACGCTGGCATCAAGGAGCAGGCGGCTTGAGTGGCCGCTTGATTCTGCTTGCTGCTGGAGGCACTGGCGGGCACCTCTTTCCCGCCGCAGCGCTCGCTCAGGAGCTTGCCCGTCGCGGTTATGACGTCGAGCTCGCCACCGACATCCGCGCCGAGAAATATGGCGTGGAGTTTCCGGCCCACGCTATTCACCGCATCCCGTCGGCAACACTCACCAGCCGCAATCCAGTCGCCGTCGCGGTGACCTTCTGGCGGCTCGGCATGGGCTTTCTCGGCGCGCGGCGCCTGCTCCAGGAAATCCAACCGAGTGCGGTCATCGGCTTTGGCGGTTATCCCACGCTGCCGCCGATCATCGCCGCGAGCACGCTGAAGATTCCGACCGCCATCCACGAACAGAACGCGATCATGGGACGCGCCAACCGGCTGCTGGCGCGCTTTGTCGACAAGATTGCGCTGTCATTCAAGCCGACCAAGCTGCTTCGCCCCGACGCTGAAGCCAAGGCGCGCGTGACCGGCATTCCGGTACGCGACGCTGTGCTCGCCTATCGCAATTTTGCGTACTCGCCTCCGGTTCCAGGGCAGCGCCTCCTTCTTCTCGTCTTCGGCGGAAGCCAAGGCGCGCATTTCTTCTCTGAGGCGCTGCCGCCAGCGCTTAAGCTTTTGCCTGCCGAGATGCGCCAACACCTCACCATCGTGCAGCAGGCGCGCGAGGAAGATGTCAATGAGCTGCGCGAGGCTTACAAGAAGGCGGGCATCGCCGCCCATCTCGCACCCTTCTTTCGCGACCTGCCCGAGCGCATTGCGCAAACGCATCTAGTGATCGCCCGCGCCGGAGCCTCGACCGTGGCAGAGCTCATGGCGATCGGCCGCCCCTGCTTGCTCGTGCCCCTGCCACATGCCCTTGACAACGATCAGCTTGAAAACGCAACTCGGCTCCAAGAAGGGGGCGGGGGCTGGTGTATCCGGCAGAGCGAGCTCAGCCCTGAACGCCTCGCCAAGGAGCTTGAACGCCTGTTCTCCTCGCCTGAGGTCTTGGCAAAGGCCGCGGAAAAGGCGAAAGCCATGGCTGAGACAAGAGCCGTGGCTAAGCTCGGCGATTTGGCTGAGGAGCTTGCCGAGAGCAAGAGTTAAGTCGAGTAGGTCGTAACATGCATCTGCCTCCGCCCGACAAAACGGGTCTGTTCCATATCGTTGGGATCGGCGGCATCGGCATGAGCGCGATCGCCGAGGTGATGCATACCCGCGGCTATCCCGTGCAGGGGAGCGATCTCAAGGACGGCGCCAATCTCGAGCGCCTGCGCGCGCACGGCATCACCTCCCTGATTGGCCACGACCCGGGCAACATCAAGGATGCGGCCTATCTCGTCATCTCGAGCGCGGTGAAGCCCGGCAATCCAGAGTTCGAAGCAGCAAGGGAACGCGGCATCCCGATCATTCGCCGTGCCGAGATGCTGGCCGAGCTGATGCGCCCTTGCGCCACCGTGTCGATCACCGGCACCCATGGCAAGACCACCACGACCTCGCTCATCGCCGATATTCTCAAAGCAGGCGACCTTGACCCGACGGTGATCACGGGCGGCATCATCAATGCCTGGGGCACCAATGCCCGCATCGGCAAGGGCGAGTGGATGGTGGTCGAGGCCGACGAGTCTGACGGCACTTTCATCAAGCTGCCCACTCAGATCGGGGTGGTGACCAATATCGATCCCGAGCACATGGACTATTGGCCATCGCTCGACGCGCTGCACGCGGCGTTTCGCCAGTTCATCGACGGCATCCCGTTCTACGGCCTCGCCGTCGCCTGCATCGATCATCCAGTAGTGCGCGAGCTTCTTGCGAAGCTTGGTGGTGCAGCCAATGGCCGTCGCACCCTGACCTATGGCGTCGCGCGCGATGCCGATATCAGGCTCAGCAATGTGCGCCCCGAGCACAATACGATCACCTTCGATGCCGATCTTGGCCCGGCAGTAAAAGGCGGCACGCGCAAACTCGAAGACCTCATGCTTCCCGTGCTCGGCCATTACAATGCGCTGAACGCGCTCGCCGCGCTCGCCGCGGCAACCGAGGCTGGAGTGAGCGACGACGTGATCCGCAAGACCCTCGCGCGCTTCTCTGGCGTGAAACGGCGCTTCACCCGCGCCGGCGAATGGCAGGGCGTTGCCGTCTATGACGATTACGCGCACCACCCGGTCGAGATCGCATCGGTGCTGCGCGCGGCGCGCATGGCCGGCAACAACGGGCGGATTATCGCCGTGATGCAGCCCCATCGCTACACACGTCTGCAATCCCTGTTCAACGAGTTTTCTGCTTGTCTCGATGACGCAGACATCGTCGTGGTGACGCCGGTCTATTCGGCAGGCGAGGCGCCGATCCCCGGCATTGACCGCGACGAGCTCGCGTCAGGCTTGCGCCGGCACGGCCATCCGCATGTGCTGACCGTCGATGACGAGGACACCTTAGTCGAGACGGTCGCCTCCGTGGCAAAGAAGGGCGACCTCGTGGTTGGGCTTGGCGCCGGCACCATCACCGATTGGATGAACGCGCTGCCTAAGCGGCTCCAGACGAGGAGCCAGTCATGAACGGCGAGGCTCTCATCACTAAGCTCATGGCAAGCCTGCCCGATCTGCGTGGCAAGCTGAAAGCCGAAGCTGCTCTCTCCGATCTCACTTGGTTCAGGGCAGGCGGCCCCGCCGAAGTCCTCTATTCGCCCGCTGACGAAGGCGACCTCGCCTATTTCCTGCGCGAGACGCCGACCGATATTCCGGTCACCGTGATCGGGCTCGGCTCGAATTTGCTGGTGCGCGACGGCGGCATCGAGGGCGTAGTGATCCGCCTGGGGCGCAGCTTCGGCGACATCAAGGTCGAGGAGGGCCATCGCCTCCGCACCGGCGCTGCGGTGCCCGACGTGAAAGTCGCCCGCGCCGCAGCTGATGCGGGCATCGCCGGCCTCTCCTTCTATCGCGGCATCCCAGGCTGCGCCGGGGGCGCGCTGCGCATGAACGGAGGCGCGCATGGCCGCGAGACCTGCGAGGTTGTGATCGAAGCGCGCGCCGTCGACCGCAAAGGTCAGGTCCACGTGCTTCCAGTGGCAGACCTCCACTACCAGTATCGCCATTGCAGCGCGCCCGAGGACTTTATCTTCACCGAAGCTCTGTTCCAGGGCGAGGCAGGCGAGCCCGCGAAGATTCTCGCTGAGATGGACGGCATCGCCGCCTATCGCGAGCAGGCGCAGCCGATCAAGAGCCGCACCGGCGGCTCGACCTTCAAGAACCCGCCGGGGCACAAAGCCTGGCAGCTCATTGATGCCGCCGGCTGCCGCGGGCTCTCGGTCGGCGACGCCAAGGTCTCGGAGATGCACTGCAACTTCCTCATCAATGAGGGGAAGGCGAGTGGGGCCGATCTCGAGGAGCTTGGCGAGACCGTGCGGGCGCGGGTGAAGGAGACTAGCGGCGTCGAGCTCGAATGGGAGATCAAGCGCCTCGGCGTCCCGCGCTGATCTCGTCGCTTGTCCCGTGTCATTGGCCGCGAAAGCGAGTAATCAGTAACCCCTTTCGGAGATTACTGGATCACCCATCGATCTGGGCGACGGCAATTCTGTATCACACTCCTCACCTTGCCGAATAGCGGGGGACACGCATGACCAAGCATCAAATTCACGTCGCCGTTCTCATGGGCGGGTGGTCGTCCGAACGAGAGGTGTCGCTGCGCTCGGGCGCTGCGTGCGCCGACGCGCTTGAAGGGCTGGGCTACCGCGTGACCAGGCTCGATGTCGGCCGCGACGTCGCCGAGCGGCTCGCCCAGATCGAGCCCGACGTCTGTTTCAATGCGCTGCACGGCCGCTATGGCGAGGACGGCTGCATCCAGGGCTTACTTGAGATGCTCGACATCCCCTACACCCATTCCAGCGTGCTCGCCTCCGCGCTCGCCATGCATAAGGAGCGCGCCAAAGCCGTGCTTGCCGCCGCTGGCGTGCCGGTCGCCGAGAGCCTCGTGCTCTCGCGCACCGAGGCCGCCAAGGCGCACGCAATGAAGCCCCCTTACGTGATCAAGCCCCCAACAGAGGGGTCGAGCGTCGGCGTGTTCATCGTGCGCGAGGACCAGCGTCACCCGCCCCAGGAGCTGACAAGCGCCGAATGGACCCTTGGCGAGGAAGTGATGGTCGAGCGCTATATCGCCGGAAGGGAGCTGACTTGCGCCGTTATGGGCGAAGAGGCGCTCGGGGTGATCGAAATCCGCCCGGCCGAAGGGCTCGCCTTCTACGATTATGACGCAAAATATGCCCCCGGCGGCTCAATTCACGTCCTTCCGGCGCCGCTTAAACCAAATGTTTACCAATTGGTACAGAAGCTGTCGCTAGCGGCTCATAGGGCACTGGGCTGCCGTGGGGTCAGTCGCTCCGACTTTCGCTACGACGACCGGCCAGAGGGCACGGGGGAACTGATCTGCCTTGAGGTCAACACCCAGCCCGGAATGACAGGGACGTCGCTCGTGCCCGAGCTCGCCGCCCATAGCGGCCGCACCTTCGGCGAGCTGGTCAAATGGATCGTGGAGGACGCGTCGTGCAATCGCTGAACCCCGGAAGGGGGCAGATGAGGAGACGGGGATCGCAAGATGCCCTTCTTGCGCGCGGCATTGCCGCGCCGCGCGGCTCGCGACGCGTGCCAGCCCTGACCGGCGTGCGATCAGTCCTAAGGCGCAGCCCCAAGGCCGTCCGGCTCGGCAAGCTCGGCCCCGACCGCATGCGCGGCAAATGGCTCGTGCTTTGCGTGCTCTTTCTTGCCACAGCGGTCGCCTACGGCGCCTGGATCGGCGGTCAGACTTCCAAAATATTCGGCCTGTTCACCGGCGGCGTCGAGCATCTCGCCGTCGCCGCAGGCTTCGGCGTGAAGCGCGTCACCGTGGAAGGCCAGCTTCACGCGACCGATGCCGATATCACCGCCGCGCTCAAGGCCGGCCCCAATACCATGATGCTTGGCCTCGACACCGATGCCGCCAAGGCACGACTCGAGGCGGTCCCATGGATTAGACATGCCCAGGTCATGCGCTTCCTTCCTTCGACGCTTCAGGTGGTGATCGAGGAGCGCTCGCCCTATGCCGTCTGGCAGAAGGACGGTCAGACTTATGTCGTCGACGACGAGGGCGTCGTCCTCACCCGCGCACTTCGCGACGCCTATCCCGATCTCCCGCTCGTCGTCGGCGAGGGTGCCGGCAAGAGCGCTTCGCAACTCTTCGCTGTCCTCGTTCGCTATCCCGATCTGAAAGAGAAGATGTTGGGGGCGATTAGAGTCGGCGACCGGCGGTGGACGCTGAAGCTGAAATCCGGCGTCGAGGTGATGCTGCCCGACGACAATGTCGACGAGGCGCTCGCTTCGCTCACCAAGCTCGAGCAAGAGCATGGCGTGCTCGAGCGGGATATTGCCGCCGTGGATTTGCGCCTGCTCGATCGGATTACGGTGCGTCTGCACGAGACGGCATCGGCCGCGCCTTCCGACGGCGCTAACCCGGAAGATCAACCGACCGCGAGCACCAAGGGCACAAAGACCAGGGGCAAGACGTAACACGAAGTCCGAGGGAACAGGGGGATGGTTTACAC
>Ga0126372_10000108_pt1 | contig 23018 bp, 23 predicted proteins | sample PanSoiMetaPlot_6_FD_92762 | JGI IMG/M metagenome (GOLD analysis project Ga0126372, IMG submission 92762) | Tropical forest soil microbial communities from Panama - MetaG Plot_6 | ecosystem: Environmental > Terrestrial > Soil > Tropical forest > Bulk soil | place: Panama | collected 2016-02-17
GACCACTAATGCTACAGGTCAAGCTGGAAATGCCCTTCAGAATTTGATGTATTCGTCGAGATGGTAAAATGACAGTCTCAACAACCACTAACAAAATCACTTACGCTGGCGATGGCGCAACCACAAACTTTACCTTTCCATTCCCTGGTGTGGCCGCAACTGACATTCAGGTCATAACTGTAAGTAACACTGGCGTCATAACAATTCTTCCTGCTAATCAATATACCATCGTTCTCAACCCACCGATAGCGCCGAACCCAACCGGCATTGGGGGCCAAGTTACACTCCTTGGCACGCCGCTACCGGTGGGGTCCTCTGTGACTATTCTTCGAACCCTACCGTTGATTCAAGGAACCTCATTAGCTAATCAGGCTATTCTATATCAAATTGCTATTGAATCTGCTCTCGACTATGTTACCATGCTCTGTCAGCAATTAAATGAGTTAGAGAACAGAGCAATTGTAGTCCCGGCAACCGATCCACAGCCAACGCCGTTGCCAGCCGCAGCGGCCAGGGCCACGCTGTTTATGGCATTTGACTCTGCTGGCAATCCTATAGCCACCCCTGGAGTTATTGGCAATGTTGTTGTTTCTAGCGTCATGGTTCCGGTCGTTACAGCTTCAACATTGGCTAACGCTAGAGCAGCGATGGGAGTCGGAACTCCGAACCTCGGTTTGCAACTCGGTGTATCTGGTGCTGGTTTGATGGATGCTAATTCTCCAATAGTTCATGTTCCTGGCAGTTTTACCATACTGCCATCCCATCACATGACTAGATTCTCTTGCGACACTACACTAACTATTACCCTCCCAAGGGCCAATACCTTATGGAACGGATTCGGTTTTTGGATTTCAACACGAACCCATGCCTTGACCGTAACTCCAAACGCTGCTGATAGCATAAACGTACTGCCAGCTGGCGCATCGCTTAACATACAGCCCATGAATCCATCTCAGCCAGGTCCCTTTACTTACTGGATGTCAACCGATGCCGCAGCCGCAGGCGTATGGCTTATATAGGAGGCAGAGATGCCATCGGAAACTCGAAAGCAAGCAATAGCGATGATGCTCGCTGCTAAGGGCAAGGGCAACATCGGCATACCGCCGTCCGTAGGAAAAGAGTTCCACGCAGCAGATAAGAGGACTGGAATTCTTAGAAAGAAGAAGGGCGAAAAGAATGGCTAACCTACCCTTCAATCCACTTGACTTAGAGTCGCTGTATAGCGTCGATCCGGATGACCCAAATCCGGTCTCGGATCTAATTCCGCCTAAGATTCTGTTACTGGCGTGGCATCTGCATAACATGATCTACATTCGATTCTTCTATGAGCAGATCGGTATGCAGCCACCAGAATGGACTAAAGGCGAGATGGCAAGATCGCAGAAGGTTCTATTAGATCAACTTGACATTGAGAATAGTCAAGGTGGTCGATTTCGTAGAAGGGAGATGAGAGATGAAGCAAGGTCGAGCAGACAAGAGCGGGAGAGAAAGTTGGAAAGTGGAACCGATCTCCCGGAAAGTGGACATAGAAGACGTTTCTAATCTAGGGCTGAGTAGGCCCTGGAGAAAGGATGAAGATGTCGTCGAAGAGCGAGGGTTTAACCCTACAAGAACGGACCGACCGGCTCTTGGGCCGGGTGGCGGGAGGACCATACACCCCCATGGCTCCCAAGGAAAGCACAAGTGAACCACCAAAGAAGGAGATGGAAATGGTTGAAGAGGAAAAGGTACCAGAGTTTGATGTCGATAAGGTCGAGGCCTTACTTGGCATTCTAGCAGACCTTAAAGACGCAACTGTATTCCCTTCTATTAGGGAATCTGCGGCAATGCAACTTGCTGCGATCGATAGAGAGCTTTGGGAAGAACTCTATCCAGAGCAAGCTGAGGCCGAGGCAAAGAGGCTAGAGGAGTTACAGAAGGCAGAAGAGGAGAAAGCAGCATGAAAGGCGGTCGAGACATTCTCAGCGAATATGGGCGGGACATCCCACATCCTCAGGCCCCTCCTGCCAAGTCTGGTGGAGTCATGCAAGCGAAGGATGTGATGAAATATGAGCCCCCACGTGGCCCAACTAATATCCACGATCCTGAGTCCCCTGGCCTTCATGGCGACAATCACGGAATGGCTCAGTGTCCAGTAGCTAGTCGTGGCGAGGGTGGCCGTGCTGGCGGTGGTCACACTATACATAGAAGTGGGAGTCAACGAGGATGACTGACACACCACAAAGAGAAATGACTTTCGGCGAGAAAGCTGTGGGTTTAACCTTTAACCCAAGTGGCAGCGAGGACGTGGAGCACATTAAGAAGCTTTACGCTGAGGTCATCGACTTCTGTAATGATTGGCGCAAAGGCAACGGTAGTGACGAGGCAGCACGGTTGTTCTCTATCGCCATCACCGAAGCTCAAGGTGCACAAATGTGGGCCGTCAAAGCCATCACTTGGAGAGATGAGTGACAAGTGAAGTAGACATAGCGAATCGAGCGCTCTCTGCCATAGGGACCAGGTCGCAGATAGCATCGCTCGATGAGGGCTCCAACGAGAGTATTCAGGTTAAGCTCTTGTTGGAGCCTCTTCGAGATGAGGTTCTGCGCCTGGCTCCATGGAACTGTGCGCATAACTTCGTCAACCTTGCACTAATCTGTGCAGCGCCGGGAACGCCAGAGAATCCAACCCCTGGCACAACGCAATGGCAGCGAGGGATACCTCCACCACCTTGGAGCTTTGAGTATGCTTATCCTTCAGATTGCCTTAGGCCGCTATATATTGTCCCTCAGTTTTCTACCGGTTTCGCTAGCGGGGTGCCGATTACGACGGCTGTCACCGGAGGCGCTCCTGCATTTTGGAATGGTCCTCCAGTGCGGTTCAAGGTCGCAATTGACCAGATTGGACAAGATGGAAGGCCAGCAGATGGAGGGGCAGACACTAGGGTCATCCTCACCAACCAAGAGCAAGCCATACTCTGCTATAATCGGCGGGTTATCAATCCTGACGTATGGGACGATCAATTTCAGCAAGCTCTAGTCGCTGCGCTAGGCGGAAGACTTGCCATTGCGCTTACCGGGGACAAAGGACTAGCGCAGATGAAGATTCAGGAGGCTAATCAGTTCATAACACTAGCCCGACAAACTGACGGCAACGAAGGCCTAACAATCAACGATGTAACTCCCGACTGGATACGCACCCGTGGGATTAGCTATCAAGCTTGGGAGTTCAGCCCGAACATCATGTTCGATTGGGGTCCAGCGCTAACTATGTACTACTGAGGATGAAACAACGTGCATGGGTACTCAGCGAAGATGAGAAACGAGAGATTGAGAAACTCTACCGAGCTGGTGTTCCGGCTCGCTTGATTGCTCCACGGTACGGGGTCACGCCGTCAACTGTGTGGAATTTAGCATGGCGTCGTAAGATCAAGCGTTCGTGGTGGACTGCGTTGGAGCGGTGGAATAAGGAGCATAAGTGGTAAAGTGCTAGGTCGGTGATGTCTGAAAATGTTATTCAAGCCTCATTCGCTAGTGGTGAACTCTCCCCGAGCCTATTCGCCAGGGTTGACATTTCCAAGTACCATAGCGGCGCAGCTACAATGCGCAACTTCTTTGTCGATTACCGATCTGGAGCCTCGACAAGACCGGGAACAGAATTCATCCAGCCTTGTACCGGGATGAACCAAGTTAGACTAGTCAGATTTCAGCAATCAGTTGATGTCACTTATGTCCTGGTGTTTGAAGACGGTAAGCTCAGATTTATAGCTGATGGAGGTTCTGTTGTAGAGACAGCATTTACCATTACTGCTGTTGTTCTGGGGACTGCCACTGACTTTACCACTTCTCCGCCCCATAACTTTGCTATTGGCGATCTTGTATTTGTCAGCGGTAATCTTGGGTTGAGCCAGGCTAATGACAGATACTTCCTAGTTGGGTCTACCTTAGGTAATCAGTTCAAAGCTGTTGACCCGTTTACTGGCGCTGAAGTTGATTCGACTACTTGGGACCCGCTAATCAGTGGCGGCATCGTGGCTAGGGTCTTTACTATAAATACCCCTTGGCCAGCTACGGCATTATCGAAGTTGAAGTTTTCCCAAAGAGCTAATACAATGAATATAACCTCGACAGTCATTGGGCCTTATATTCTGACGCTATTCTCTGCTACTAACTGGACCTTGGTTCCAGCGGTATTTGGAGCTACAATAGCCGCCCCAGGTATATCTAGCGTGACTGCCACGTCGCTAGGGCCAGCTTCGTACAACTTCTTGGTAACGGCTATTGATCCAACTGGTCAAGAATCCGGTCCATCTAATCCGGGCCCGATTGTAGGTGTTCTCGATCTGCGAAATACAGCTGGTTCGATCGAGGTTTTCTGGACGACGGTAGGGGGAGCTACAGGTTATAATGTCTATTGTACATCGCCATCGTATCTAGGCGATCCCGGCACTAGCGTAATTCATGGCTTTGTCGGCACAGTTAATGCTCCTGGTCTACAGTTCGTCAACTCTAATATAACGCCGGACTTTAGCGCATCCCCACCGATACATAACGATCCGCTTATAAGCATAGGTCCAATTCCGCAGGTTAGCGCTTACTTTCAGCAAAGACTGGTTTACGCTAACTTCGGCGGGGCTGACGTTGATAGGTTCACAATGAGTAAACCTGGAGCCTATTACAACTTTGATATTTCCAATCCTAGCGAGTCGGATGATTCTGTCGATGCGAGGCTCGTCAGTTTGGAGGTTAACGAGATTAAGAGCATGATCCCGATGCCTTCTGGTCTAGTTATGTTGACCACTAAGGGCGCATGGCAGGTCTCAGGTGGTGCGGGTGGCGTTGCAACGCAAGGCGGACCGATCACACCAACATCACTGACGGCAACTGCTCAGGCCTATATCGGTGCTAACGATGTTCCGCCAATCTTAATCAATTATGACATTTTGTATGTTCAACAGAAAGGTTCAATTGTTCGAGACCTAACTTACAACATCTATGCCAACATCTATACTGGCAATGACATCTCTATTATGTCTAGCCATCTCTTCTATGGCCATCAAGTTGTAGAATGGGCCTATGCAGAAGAACCGTTTAAGATTGTTTGGGTTGTTAGAGATGATGGAGCCTTACTATCATTGACGGCGATCAGAGAACAAGAGATGTATGGGTGGGCTAGGCATGATACTCTTGGCAATTTCAAGTCAATCTGCACTGTCACAGAAGGCGCAGTAGACGCCGCCTATGTTGTCGTAGATAGGCCCAAACCAAACGGGACCTTTATAAAGATGATAGAGAGGATACATGAACGAACATTTCCATTTGGAGCCGAAGATGCCTGGAGTTCTGATGCTGCTGTACAGAATGCCCATCAATTTCCCAATGCCGATCTAACCATTGTTCTCGGAGCGCAGGGTAATGTGGTTGGTGGGCCTGTAGGGTTCTCCACTTCTGCTGCGGTGGTTGCTAGTAACCAGGTAGGCTTTATCTTGAGAGCAGGTGGTGGAAGAGTTACAATTACCGCCGTCACATCTAACTTTACATTTACTGGTACGATCTTATCACCGTTTACTAATCTGTTACCAGACGACCCTATAAATCGTCCGAATATAGTCCTTAATGGGAATTGGACTTTAGATGCTCTATTCACCACAATACATGGCCTTAGCCATCTGGAGGGGCAGAAGGTATCTGTTCTGGCTGATGGTGGTGTTGTTAATGGACTAACCGTCTTTAACGCTGGCATAACTCTTCCATCTCCTGCTAGCAAAGTTACAGTGGGACTGGGCTTTCAGGCTCAGCTGCAAACAATGCCGCTCGATCTAGGCCAAGAGACCAACACAATTCAGGGCAAGCGCAAGAAGATTGGAGCGCTAACAGTAAGAGTTAAAGATAGCCGAGGGATCAAAGCTGGGCGAACGTTTAAACATTTAGTTCCAATTAAGGAGCTTAATCAAGTAACGCAACTTAACCAGCCAGTTATGTTAGTTACTGCCGACGAACGAATAATCATGGACCCACTATGGGATGTGCCAGGGCAAGTTTGCTTACAAGTTGATGATCCGTTACCAGCTACAGTGTTGGGTGTCATTCCTGAAGTCGTAATAGGAGACACGCCAAAATGACAGAAATTAAGCAAGTCGATTCTACTGAGGCTAAGCGATACATAAATACTCTCGTATTATCTACAGAAGAAAAATGGGGCATGGATTATTGCTTGCTAATGAGTACGTACATCTGGATTGGATTAATCGATGGCAAGTTGGCTTGTATTTGGGGTCTAATTCCTCCAACACTAATGTCTAATCAGGCTTATCTCTGGCTCTATACCACGGACGTAATTGAAGAGCATCAATTCATTCTGGTTCGTCACTCACAGTTAGTCATGGAGGAGATGCTAAAGCGATACCCATCAATCTGTGGCCATGCCATAGTTGGCAACGACAAGGCAATTCGATGGTTGAAGTGGCTAGGAGCAAGATTTGGTGAACCGCAAGGGAAGGGTCTACCATTTAGGATAAGTCGAAATGGCTAGTGCGGCTGGAATGATTGGGATTGGATCGTCGCTGCTTGGTGGCATATTCGGCGCTCAGGGTGCAGCGACGAAGGCTGCTGGTGAGCAGCTGAATATTGAAGGCCAGATGCTCCATACGATAGGACAGGCCTTTCAATTTGATGTTGCGGCTCAAGAATGGACATTTAAGTCGGGTGTTGAGGCATATCAGCAAGCTGTCTCTCTAATGAATAGAGACATAGCTAAACAGAATGCTATCTGGTCTCTTAGGACCGGCGACATCAAGGCCGAAGAAGCTGGAATGCAAGCTAGATTTGAACTCGGTGCGGCGAAAGCCTCGCAAGGGGCATCTGGCATAGACATTAACTCCGGCTCTTCCGTTCATGTTCGTGAGAGTATGATTGAAATAGGTGCTTATAACCAAGCCTTAATTCGAGCCGACGCTGCTAAGACAGCGTATGGTCACGAAGTCGAGGCTAGTCAAGCCGAGGCGCAGGCTGCTGTTCATAGTATGATGTCCGATCTAGATAAGATGAATGCGATTAATGCTACGACAGCTGCTGGAATTACACGGCAAGCCTTACCATTAGAACAGCAGGCTATGGGTCTGGCTAAGACAGCAGGAGATATTGGAGTAATGTCATCGCTGGTTAGTGCTGCTGGTGGTGTATCTAGTAAGTGGTTACAGGGCAATTTCTCTGGAATGCTTGGCGGTGGTGGTGGTGGCGGTCCAACTAGCCCAGGCCCGGTTGCAGCGCCAGTAAGTACATTGGGTGCTGGCGCTCCTACTTTCGGTGAGGAATAATGCCAGAGGTTCCGTATAAACCAGTTCCGTCTGTTGCGCCGGAGGATAGACCGACTCCTCGAGTTGGCATTGAGTTCGGCCGTATTCATTTTGCCCAGTCTATTGGCGAAGCCCTAGGCCAACTAGGCGCTGGTCGTCAGGTTCTCGGTCGTGCTACTGAACAGGTGGGTGGCGCTTTAGCTCAATTGGGTGGGAGCTTCGAAAGGGCTGGCGATGAGATTTTCAGTCGTGCTGCTGCTATAAAGGGAGTTGAGAATCAAACAGCCGCTACTGAGGCCGATACTAAATATTTGATGATGTCTGTCCAACAAGAAGCTGCTTTCCAATCTCAGACTGGAAATGCCGCCTCTCAAGGCCTAGACGCACATATGAAAAGCCTAGATAATCTAAGGCAGCAGATTAGATCTACGCTGCCGAATGATCAAGCTCGCCATATGTATGATCATCAATCCCTACAGACTATGAGTAGGGCCGTGTGGCGTGCTGGAATGCATGCCGCACAGCAAGGTAAGGCTGCGGCCTTAGGGGCAGAGAAGGCTAGATCAGACATGGAGGTAACCGATCTTTTCAATCATGCTACAGGGGTTAGCGATGAGGAGTTTGATTCGAGACTCAAGGACTTGATGCAGAGATGGGAGGAAAGAGAAGCGCCGCTGGAGGGACTTAAAGGTGACCAGCTTAAAGAGGCTAGGCAACAAAGATTGTCTAAGTATTGGGCCGCCCGTATCGGCGGAATAGGTCAAGATGATCAGCAGCGTGCGCTGGCATTACTTAATAAGGCGCAAGACGAAAATTGGATTAAGCCAGATGCTGCCGATGGACTTCGTACAAAACTTGGTAAGCAATACGAGAATACTTTCGCTAGAAATGAGACTGATAAACTTACGGACTTCTTGAATAAACCAGCGACTATGGAAGAAAGAAGGAAAGAGCCAACCGAAGCTCAGATAATTCAAAAGGCCTGGGACAAAGTCGATGCTGATCCAATGCTGAAGGACAAGCCTGGAGCAAAGATGTTCATTGCACAGCAGATTTCAGCTAAATTCTCAGTGATAAATAAAGTCAGAGCGGACCAAGATAAGAGAGACAAGTATATTCTTGATTATGCTGCTGACGGTAAATTCCGGCCAGATCAACCAATTCCTAGGACCATGGAGGAATTTAAGGCGCAGCACCCTGGTGTGGAGGAGGCGTTTAATCGGGCCGATCCAGCCGTACAAAGGAAATATGAAGGCTTTGTTCTTGGTAGAAACAATAAAACGGATTATCCTCCAACTAATGAACAGCACCGTGAAGTAAGGAGGATAATGGGTATGCTTCAGTCGGACGATCGTAGGGCTGAAGCACTGGATATTGACATCGAAAGTATGCCTTGGCCAAGGGCGTGGAGAGACAAAGTTCAGAACGAGCAGCAGAGAGTAGCTAAATTGTCTGGGGCCGATCCTAGGATAAATAAATGGATGCAACTGGGCGGCACGGATATTCCGGAATCAATTAGGAGGGGTGACGATAAAGACCTACGAGATTTGTATAAGAATTCATTAATGGAGGCTGGAGAAGCATTCCAAGAAACTATGAAACGTCCACCAACCGCTGGTGAGGTAAAACAGATAGTTAGATTTCTCAATGAGGAAGTTGGTGAGGGAACCTTCTGGCGAAAAATATTTGGTCAGGGAGGTTATCAGAGATGGGAAATCCCACCTAATAAAGTTACTGAATACATGCGCAGGTTTGGCGTTAATGAAAATGTGGCTAAGGACATCTACATAAGGAGCCAAATGATTGATAGATTGAAGGGAGTAGCGCCTGCTAGGAGAGAAGGAATCACGCCGTCTGAACTGGTCGGAACACAGACGCCAACATTTACTATTACTCCGGCGGAGACTGAATGATGCCTGATTCAGCTGATCAAGCCTACTCTGAGATTATGGGTGCGAGGCAACTGCGTACTCAATCGAGAGTTAGTGAAGGAATGGAAGGCAACCCAGACAAAGCGGCTAGGGCCATCCAAATAGGCCAAGAGACGAATACAAATCCGGTAGATACGTATCATGATTTGGATTCAGTAGATCAAGCGTATAAGGGCATATTAGCTAATGAAGTGGTCAATCGCAATAGTGTGCTTCAGCAGTACGTCAATAGTAATCGATTGCATTCTACGGTTAGTAATGACGACTGGCACAACCTAGATGCATACACTAGGGTCATGGATAAATGGCCATCTCATCTACCTGGATGGCTAGGGGGAGAAACTGCGACCCAAGTTCTTAAAACTACTGGTCAGAGAATTATTAGTATCCCATATGGCGCATCGAAAGGAGCTGAACGGGACGTTATGTATATATGGGATGCACTTAAGTCTAGCGTGATGGATATTTATCGAGCCCCCGGAGTAATCTCTGGGATGGAGGACCCGCCAGAATTGATACCAGAGAAGCTTCAACCATATTTGGGTAGTATGAAGCATCTCAAGGAATATACTGAACAACATCTGAGGGATGCGGGAGTATCTGAGTCTGGTGTTAAGGCAGCGCTATACGCTGAATCGTTAGTTCACCGATACGTGGCGGTTGGTCAAATGACCATGCCGCTAATCGTTGCTGCTGCTGGTGGTCCTTTGGCTGGAATATTAGCAGCGATGGCTCCAGGATTAATAAGGGCGGAAATTTCAGAGCCTATAGAGAAGATGACTGGCTTTCCGGCCGAGGCAACAGAAGGGTTGCTGATGGGGGCTGGAATTATAGCTGGCGTTGCGCCCAAGTTCATGCCCGGATACATGACTCCATTGGAGAGAATGAGGTATCGCCAACAGCTAGATAGAATAGGAGAAATGGTTCGTGCTACTGAGTATAGGGTTAAATCTGGTCAGGCTCCACATCCTGGAATGGATGAAATAGCCAATGCGATATTGGCTAGGGCTAGTAAAGACGCTATGGAGGTTCATGATGAAGCGATTCGTGCTGCGCTGCAATCTATAACCAAACAACGGTCACCCGATTCGTTTGCAAGACTAGCTGAGTTACAGGTCAATGATAGTATGTACGTTGACTCTGACGCTGTCAGGCGGATATATGGGAATAACGACCCCATGCCTGGCGATGGGATACTAGGTAATGTTCCAGGGCTCATCGATGAGTTTAGAAATGCTGAGTACACTGGTGGATTTATTCCCATCAAGTATAGTGATTGGCTAAATCTAGTTGATGATGCTCTCAAGCAACAATTACATGACCATGTTAAACCAACTCGAGAATTGTTAACCATAGATCAAGCCAATAAGATTGAAGCTAGAGAGTTAGCCGATCAGCAACGATTCGAGACGCTGAAACAGGAACACGATCAGCTCTCTCAGCAGTTAAAGACCGAGACAGACCCACAGAAAATAGCGGAGATGAGTGCTAGGATAGCTGAGCTAGAGGATCAGTATAGACCTAAGCCTAGAGCTGAGATTCGTATGCATGATGGAATGTACAACGTTTACGTCGATGGAGTATTGGATAATAGTTGGCCAACCACAGCCGACGCACAGCGATACATCGCACAGCAGGGGTGGGAATTTGGTGGTACACATGAGGATTTAGTTAAGCGGGCTGCTGGCATTGATCAGATAGAACCAGTTCTAGAGCAGCCTGGAATGGATGCTAAGGAACTATTTGTCGGCCAGCGTAAGTTGGGGTTGCCGCAGAAATTGTATGATAGGTGGCAACGCTTAATGCAGAAGTCATATACGGCTAGACAGCATAGAGAGCGCAGAGAAGCTAGGGAGGACGTAGAGAGAAAACAGGAGTCGTGGTGGAGAGATAAGTGGGTAGAGGAACGCCAGAATGTTTGGGAGGAAATGGGGCGGCTTCCTGAATATCAAATGTATCGATACTTCAATGAGGGGTTCTTGTATGGAGATAAAATCCCTGACGAAATGCGGAAGATTGACCCCAAGTATTTAACAGAAGACGAACGTAAGGCCATTCCTGCTAAGTGGCAGAAGAAGGGAGGAATGAACCCGGATGATATAGCTGGTGAGTTTGAATTCAACAGTGGCAGGGAATTCATTCAGGCAATGGTCAATATTGAAAAGCTCAGAGCGGGAGAAGGCCCAAAGGCATTCTGGGAGCGCTACGCCAATCGTACAACAGATGGAGTAATGGAAGCAAAGTATGGTAAGCTGGCTAGTAGAATCGATGCTGAACTTACCGATCATGCTACTGGTCTTACCGAAATGGAGAAGATGGAGCAGGGCCTGTTGGGAATGGCTCTCAGAGCGGGTATACCTGAGGAGGGGTTGCCAATATCCAGAGAGCAGCAGCAGATAATGGTTCAGCAGGAGTTTAGCCAATACGTTAAATGGGATCGCCGGCTAGTTGACAAATATATGAGAGATATGGGTAAGGCATGGCAGAACGTTATCGAGGCCGCTAGCAAAGGCGATTGGGTTACCGCATTCAAGCATATGCAGCAGCAATATAATGCCATGCTATATGTACAAGAAGCCAAGAGATTCAATAAGACAATCGATAAGTATGATAGAAATACAGATATACTGCTCAGAAGGGGTCTCGATAGATTGGCAGAAACGCTTCCCGGAGCACATATTGATCACCTTCATGACATATTGACACGTACAGGACACGTCGTTAGGAGAACTATGGATAATATTAATTCGAGTCTTGCTCAGCGTGGGGAGGATGCAACGCTCGAGAAGTTTTGGCAACGGCGGGAGAGAGCCGGATTGCCAAGGGATCAAGCATTGGACGAAACAGAACGAATGCCAAGCATGATAGTTTATCCCGAATTGTTTAACAAGTCCTGGAACAAAGACATTAAGACTATGAACGTCTGGGAAGCTAAGAGCGTAATGGATACCATTCAATCGATAATGGAACATGGACGCAACGAAAGCAAACTATTCGTTAGAGAGAAAGCATTGAACCTGGCTGAGGCTAAGGGTGAGATGATCGATGATCTTAGTAAGTTTAAAGAGAGGAAGATTGTTAGGGATGCACTAGGTAAAGTTAAAGAAAGTCCCTTCTTGTCTAAGCTAGTTGGGTTGAAGAGCATTGAATGGATATTTGATCGGTGGGCACATGACAATCCTGATAGTGCGTTTCATAGGTATCTGTTGAATCCAATCATTGAAGCCAACTATAATTGGAGGCGTTTGACAGATAGAGTATATGCGCCGAGAATTTCCGCTTTGGCCAAGTATGGCACAGACCTTAAGGAATCGATACCTAATAGCATATTTTATGAACCCCAGCAACTAGTCAGGGATAAGCAAACTGGCAAGATGATGCCAGACCTTGGTAATGCCAAGTATAGGACAATGACCAGGGCTAATCTCAGGGCGGTAATGTTGAACCTAGGAACCCCGTCAAACCTCGAGAAATTACTCAGAGGCTATGGAATTGACTATACTCAGGCGAATATACGCATGGTTGAGAACTGGGTCGAGCGTCATGCTACAGCAGAAGATTGGTCGTATGTTAAAGATGTATGGGATATATTCAAGGACATTCAGAAAGAATCTGATGCAATGACGATGCGAATGAACGGCACTATTATCGATAAGATACCTACTAGGGTAATCGATTCGCCGTCGCAGGGCAGGATTCAAGGTGCATACTATCCAATGATATATGAGGATCATCCGGTCAATCGTGGAATCAGGGATGACATCGGGGAATTCCATAATATTAAACAACCTAGGACTGCACAAGGATTCGAGAAGGAAAGAACTGGCTTCTTTGGTCCAGTGGCGCTAGACATCGATGGTATGACTACACATATAGCCCGTAGGCTTAGAGATATAGCATTCAGAGAAGTGATACGTGAGGCATCTAAGATTATGTTGGATAGTGATTTTCAGCAAGCAGTCACTAGGTACCAAGGCCCTGAATTTGCTGGACTATTCGAGAGGTATCTCAGGGATATGGCCGGTCAACCTGGCATTAACTCTAGGGCTTACAATTCGCTCAATAGATTCCTAGACATACTGAGACAAAGAGTAGTTAGCGCAGCAATCGCTTATAGGCCCAGCGTTCCTCTTAAACATGCGCCGACCGCAATATCTCATGGAATCACTGAAGTCGGATTGGAGAATTACGTTAGAGCCTTAGGGCAGATTGCTTATAGTGATAGATACACTATAATGGGCAACCACGATTGGATAATGGAACATTCTGGGGAGCTTCAGCAGCGGAATAAAATGTGGTACGAATCACTAGCCGGTGCCCAAGAGGAGGTTGAAGGTACGCCTAGATGGAGAGACTTATTGACTAGGCGGTGGGGTGCGATGGATTTAATCTCAACCGCTAATAAGTTAAACATGCGAACAGGGGCGATGGTAGTTTCCAAGACTGACTTGATGTCAGCGAAGGTAGTATGGCTGGCTAAATATACTCAGGAAATGGATAGGATGAAGGCCGGAATATGGACCTATGAAGAAGCACAGAAAGAAGCTTCGATGTTAGCAGATAGAGCCGTTAGGCGGGCTCATGGTTCCACGTTGTTAGCTACTAGACCTGAATTTATGAGAAGGAATGATGCCTTGTGGCGTAGCATGACATCGCTATATACATTCTTCAACGCTACATTGGGCAGAGGGTATAGAATCATGTGGAAAACGCAGGATATGCTACATGACTCTGAGAATAATCTAAGAGCTCCAACCTTAAAGGAAGTCACCGACGTAAGTAAAGATGTTACTTCGTTCTTCTTGATTCCAGCACTTATCGAGGGAGCAGTAGGATCGCTAAGCTATGCGGTTAGTCCCAGAAGAAAGATGACTTGGAGTATGTGGTATGGGATGGCATTGATGCATCTAGTAGGAGGAATGATACCGGGGTTTAGAGAAGGTATTCACGCTATGCAAACGGGAATGGAACCAGCAGAAGGAATGCTTGGTGGGTGGGCTAGACCGCTAACTCATTTTGGACATAAAGTCATAACTGAGCCTAGTAAGGTTACCGTAGGAGATGCGGCAAGGGGAGCCTTATCTGTCTTAGCTCTATATGGACTCGGAGGATTCTATACAGCAGATATGATAGGCGGCATGATAGACCAGATGGAAGGCAGACAACGTCCAGTTAAAGATTTACCAACGTCAATCGAATTCCTGATGCGAGGAACGACTAAACCGCCGAGACACTAGGGAGCTATACAAATGAGTTCTGCGTCGGGCCGAACTGACAGACGACGGCGACTGACGCAGGGGGCGGTGGGTTGGCTATGAACAACTTGCCGCCCCACAGGCGCATTACCTTAGCGGTTGTTGCTATCGTAGCCGCTGCTTTCTGGCTTTCGCTTATTGCTTACTTGACTGGTTACTTTGCAACGGAAGAGTATACGGTAGCTAGTGCAGATGAACCACTAATGGTGTCGAAGTACGATGATAGGATAATCCAACTGCAAAGGGATGCCGCCGACAACGCATATCGTACTCAGATCGAATATTTATTTGCGATCTGGATGAAGGATGCTACTGGACAGCCCGAACGGGCGGCAGTAGGCGCTCGGAAGGCACGGAATGCCTACATCGATGTGATGAAAGCGATTGATAAGAATGAAGCCGATCTGCTAAAGCTGAGACAGTTAATACCACAGAACTAGGAGGATGACAGATGCCACCCGGAGGTCCAGCCGAAGAGGCAGGTAAGGTCGCTGCTACGTTTATGGATATTATGCGAGCGCAGCCGTTGTCGCTTGCGTTAGTTATAATGAACTTCGCTCTGATAGGTCTAATATATTTCGGCACCAGCACAATCTCAGAGCGTCGGGCAAAGGAGTTTGAGAGGATAATGGAACAACAGGAGAAGCTGGGTCAGCTGCTCTACAATTGCGTACCAGTAAAGGACAAAACAGGAGGTCTCGATGAGAATAGCAATCTCTAGCGGGCATGGTAAGTATGTCTCAGGAGCAGTTGGGCCTGCACCCTGGGGGCTACATGAACATAATGAGGCAGTAAGGGTTGTTGATGCTGTGACGCCACAGCTTAACACTGGCGGTAACTCAGCAGTTAGCTATGAGGACACTACCAGCAGAACGCAACAGGAGAACCTTAATCGAATTGTAAACTGGCACAACTCGCAGACCAGGGATTACGATGTGTCGGTCCATTTCAACTCCAATGGGACAACCGATAGCCCAAGAGGCTGTGAGGTTTATTATTATAGTCAACAGCAGCTCGCAGCACGTATCAGTACTGCAATGGCAAGCGCAGGTCGCCTTACAAATAGAGGCGCCAAGAGAAACACCGGATTGTATTTCTTGAACTCGACAACTAAACCTGCGGTCCTGCTGGAAGTCTGCTTTGTTAATAGCAAGGCCGATGCTGGTTTATATCAGCAGAACTTCGCACCGATCTGCACGGCAATTGCAGATTCGATCCTAGGCCAAGCTTCACCAGAACCACCGACACCAATACCTCCTAGCGCTTGGAGGACCGAAGGCCGAATGAGTTGGTTCGGTGGACCTAACGATACTGGAGTATCGCCGGGCGAGGGTCTTGCCTTCATCTACACCTATGACTCGGCCAAGCATCTGTTCCTGCCAACGCAACCACCAAATACTACAGGTTTGGCAAGAAGGTTGAACCCTGACATTTTCTATGTTGCCTGCCGATGGGACTACAACTTCCCTGGAACATCAAAGACCGATCTGGCTAGGCCGTCGTATCAAGCGCTGGTTAGCGCAAACGGTAAGAGCTTCTTTGCATGGCCAGCGGATTGGGGTCCGCACGGAAGTACTAGTCGAGTTGCAGACTTGTCGCCTGGGCTATGCTCGGCCCTTAGCTTAACTACAGATGATGTCTGTGAAGTCATCTATCCGGCACCAGTAGAATGAGCCCATTCCAACTTGGAGTTGCTATTGTTGATGCACTGAAATCTCATCCAGTGGTGCTTGCGCTTGTCATCATGAACCTCGGGCTGATGGGTATTGTGTTCTATGAGCTACAGCAGATATTCGCCCAACAGTCCGAGATTCATGCGCTACTATCTAAGTGTGTCGATCCCGATGTCCTTCGTTCGCTAGGGTTAATAAAATGAGAGCCAGACAAATAAGTCCAGATATAACCGCACCGCTATATTATCCGCCCGGGGCTGTAGGCTGTGCATGTGGTGATATAGGAGCAGACAATGCCGATGTGGTTGTGTTTCATGGCGGGCCACAGATATGGCAATACGCTAACGGACAGAACAATGTGTTGACGCCAGGTATAACACGAATCTGCTTCGACCCTAAGATGACAAGTGACCAGCGTTGGGTTGCATTTGTGGTAGTAGACGGAAATAACATGGGGCAGATTTTTGTCTATGATCGCAGTAACAATCAACAGTTTCAGCTAACTGATACCAGGACCGGCAGCAATAGGTACCCTTGGGTCGATTATTCTGATGGCGATTTGTGGCTTGGATGGTTGACCAACGCAGTTGATTTAACACCCACCAAGAACATGGCTGGCGAGACTGCCATTATCTATAGATTCCGAGATGGCTATCTCAGAGTTGCATCATGGGGAATCCATGGGATATTCAATGGCAATGTGGTGACGCAAGCTATCGTCGGTAGAAAGACTGTATTCGATAGCGATGCTACCAACACGGGATATAACAATCATGGGCTCCGTCATGTCTACCTACACGATCCTGATACAATGGAGAACCTACTGATTTCAAGGAATGACCAAGGCGTTGTGTTGACAACCGGAGAGAGTATTCAGCCCAGGGCCTCAGCTAATGCAAGACGGATTATGTTTCAGTCTAGAGCTACGGAGATAGTTATCCCTCAGAACGCTACCGCAGGTAATGGTGAGATGTTTGTATCCGACCTTGACTCTGGAAAGCTTTATCATTGCACGCCATTCTATGGTGAAAGCGCAGATGGATATATATCACCGGATGGTAGGCTAATAGTGTTCGAGACTAATGCACCTAATGTTCCTGGTCATCCGCCGCTAAAGCCTGGCACCATGAATTCGTTCATGTATGATCTAGAAACTGGTGAGTATACAATGTTGAATGATCCAGTGCCCGATGACTGCACGTGGATTCATGGCGGCGGGCATCCTAGAGTTGCCAATGATGGGTCGGTTGTATTCAACTCGGATATACCAGATGGCATTTGGAGAGTTATGTTATACACCGAGCCTATGGTTGCTTAAGGAACAATGAATACTCTCATTCCAAACTTGTCGATGCCAACAGACTGAATCATCCTTGAGGCTTGCATTGTATCCAAAACGGATTTGATTTGATAAGAGGAGACTTTTTGCCTGGCAAAGTTGACAATCACATGCTCTGGCACACCACCTTTGCGTTGCTTGATGAAATAAAGAATCTCATCCATTACTCTACTGTCCGGAGCAACAGCACCGACCTGGAAAATGGAGGGCATAACACGTTCCGCTTCAACCAGCCAAGCCATTGCTCTATTAAAGTCCTGTACTGTCAGTCTTAAATCATTAGTACGATCCACACATGAAACCATCGTGAGTTTAAGAAGGTGTGCGAATCGTCTAGTGCAATAGTGACGAAGCTTAGGATGGTCGGGAATAGGAACTTGACCTAAGGTTCTCCAATCATTCAGCGCTTTCTTGAATTCTTCTGTATAGCTAAATTGACCGACGAGAGCGTTGATCAACTTAAGATCGTATATTAGCTCTTTTGGCTTGCCCTTATTTTGTTCAGTGAACGCATCGATCAACGGACGATCCTCTGCGTAGACCATTATGACCCGTGACATGAGACCTTGATCCCATACATAATCTTTCAAGGTGTGAAGTAGGTTGGATGGAGTGGACCCCGTAAGAATTGTAAGCTGAGGCTTGGCAACTTTGATCCTGATGTTCGATACACGCCGACCTTCGCTATAAGGATTGACATCATAGAATTCAACTAACGCCGCTACTAGGGCTGTATCGTATTGGTCCATCAGTACAGAGAACTCGTCAGCCATTATCACTAGAGAATTGTATTCTATTGGTGCATACGGAATGTTAGGAAGGAATCGCTTGGCCTCGTTCATATGGTCTGACAATGATGCTCGTGTCATTGAGGTTGCGCCAAAATGTACCTCCGGCAAGGCGTCTCGGATTAAGCGAGATGCTGCCATTATTGATCGGGACTTTCCAATGCCAGGCTCACCGATTAAGAATGTATATAGGTTTGGATATAGAGGCGAACCTGAGCCTGTATCAACCCAAACCTTCTGCTCAAGGGTTGCGGCAATGGCGGTAATAGCGGCCCACTTGCGGTATAGCTCGGACGCTTCAAGACCTGATGTGTGTTCTATAAATGACTCTACCCATGACTCACACTTCCGCCGTCCTGGTCCGTTTATCGCCGGGCCGATACTTCTTGAGGCCATCGGGGTTATCTTCGCCATGCTTTCCCCAGTTCCATCCGACTTCGCAGTCATAGGGCATTACCAAAGTTCTACCATATTTGAGCGGGACTTCGTTGAACAGTTGCGCTTGGACCTTAGGTACGATTTCATCCTCCATCTCCTCGGGATATTGGACTAAGATCGAATCGTGATTTTGCATCAGCAGTTGGCAGTCATTCGCTGACCAGACACGTAGCATTCCCTGGTTGACGATGTCGGCGAGCGAACCTTGAGGATCATAGTCGATGGCTTTACGAAGGGTATCTGGGTTGTCTCGACGGCCGAAGAAGTATCTCTTTCTACCGGTCAAACTGATTAACCAGCCATAGTGCTGAATTTGCTGTTCGACCCATGCGTGCCACATTCGGTGTGCCGGAAATACTCTGAAGTACCTATTCTGAAATTTCTGAACGGCAGGAGGAAGTATAAAAACGCCATGGTTGGCGGCTTGAGTAGACAGGGTATCAGGCTTGCCGCCATAGTTACTACCGTGACCGATGATCTTACATACCTGCCGGTCTTTAGGACCAAGACCACACATATTAGCAACGGTCATGTGAACGTCTTCAGTCTCGCAAGCATCGAGATATTTCCCATCATGGAATAGGTTCCATTCAATAGCCCCGACAATGCGAGACTCACCCTGTGCTGCATCGAAGTTAGCTAGCTTCATTCCTTTGTCTGCGATGAAGATTGATCGCAGGAGGGGGTCAATGTTTTGGAGGTTCGTGCCGGTGCCGAATTCAGAGAAGCTAGAACTAAAGCGACCAGTGCTAGTACCGGCGATATTGTAGCTAGTGCGAATTCTTCCATCATGATCCAACTCCGTCTTTAGGACTGAGATAAGTTTGCCAAGTTCTCGCATCCTTTCCATATACTTAACGATTGGATAGGCGAGTTCATACTCCTTGAGTTTCTCCAGAGCAGCTTGGTTCACCGTTCGATTGCCGTCTCTATTCTTGATCTCTTTAATGCCATAGGTATCATAGAATAAGCTGCTGAGTTGCTTAGGTGACCGCCAGTTAAATCCGACTATACCAGTGACACCACCAACCAACATATCGAGTTGGTGTTCTAGCTTCTCGAGTTGATCACCATATTTCTCCACTACTTCATCTCTCCTATCCTTGTCGATTAGGACACCACGTAATCCCATATCAAAGACGGGACCTTGAAGCGCACGAGAGAAATCGTACGTCGCTCGGGTTATGGTATCGAGTTGTGGCAGAAGTACATCGAGTACCTCGGCGGTCACGGCACAGTCTAGGCCGTTATACACCCACTCAGAATCGACGCCGCTTAGGCTCTTTAAGTCGGTCGTCTGGGTGTTGATAATCCGCATGATATTTCTCGTAGTGTCTGTTCATTGCCTCTTGAGCTTCCTGAAGTGTAGGAAACGAAAGATTTATACGGAACCATTTTCCCTCCCTGTGAGGCTTTCCACGGAATGCTTTACCGAGCATGATATTCTTCCTATTAGTGACTATCTCTAAGTTAGCCTTTCTATTATCTAGCTTATTTCCGTTAACGTGGTGCGTTACTAAGCCTTTAGGTGGCATGCCCAAGATCAAATGATGCATATATTTAATCCTCATTCCGTTAGAATCCTTAGAGGTCGTGAGCGCATAGCCGTTAGTGTTGATACTCCAATTGAATTGGGCCACCAGCTTCCAATCGTCATCGTCTACTATGGCCCATATTACCCCCTTGGAATTCCCGCCGAGGAATACCCTTTTCACGTTAATCCTCTCTCTTGATGGTCGTTTTGCGCTTTCTCATATCCTTCCAGAGTGACTCGCTTGTATACACGCTCCCAAGGAAACCTAATCCCTTGAGAGACTCAGGTTGAAGTGCGTGATGGAGTAACATCGTATCGTGTGTTGCTCCTCTCACCTTTATTCTGAGGGCTCGGTAGAGGAACGAGATGTCATAGAGTCCGTTTTGGAAAGTTTTTGCTGGAGTTGGTCTTGAGAGAATAGCTGCGATAGCGTTATAAGCCTGTCTGTGACTAGCGCTATCAGGCCAATAATTTCGTCCTGGTTCTCTTGGGTCATAGAATGGAACAACAAGAGCAATCCCTTTCGACGGTGCAAATCCGATACACGTGATAGCCTCTCCAGCTGTCTCAATGTCCACACTAAGTCTTTCACTCTGGTGTATGTAGAGCCTGTCGAATTCATAGATGTCCTCGATGGTTGGTTCAACCCAGATATGTCGCTCTGGTCTGCGTACTTCAGGGTACTCGCTTTCGTTTCTAGCCTTGCGCAGGTCCATGATGGAATACCATATCAGTTCCATACTGCGCATTATGAAGGCTGGATGATAGGTTGGCATTACCTTTATGCCCTTAACCAATTTAGTAGAAGGCTGGATAACGCCACGGATTTTCATGATCGAAGTCTTACCAAGGACGGCCCAACTTGCGGTGTTGCCCAACGCAACTATAACGTTTGGCTTGACTTCTTCTAATTCCCCCTGCAATCTCAATAACTCACGCCCATACCTTGCGTTGACATATCCACTTGGGATTAGAGATGGGTAACCAATGATGCCTTCCTCTTTAGGTCCACATAAATGAGCTAATTTATTCCCCGGAGGCCTGAGATTGAATACATTCGTAACAAAACAGTCCGCTCTGCGTATTCCAGCCTGAGCTAACATCTTGTTCAGGAGACCACCAGTAGGGCCAATGAATGGAGTTCTCATCTTCTCCTCGAACTCACCCCATGCCTCTCCTATCAGGGCTATTTTCATGATAACCTCAAGGGGGTGGGGACCAGGAGCGACAGGACAACCTGGTCCCCTACGCAGCCGACGGAGACTACAGTGGGCGGCTGCGTATTACATTATTCGACTTTGGCGGTGGTGCCCAAGTTATTGTACACCGTGCCTTCGTCTGACGTTCCGTGAACAATCTGGCCAAGGAACTGTCGGCCAGCGACTTGCTTGATCGCCTCCCTGATCGGTATCTCATTATCATCTTCATCCCTGTCGGGGATGCCGAGATTATTTAGGAATCTATGGAGGCGTGGCAAGGCTGCCTGAGTATGAAAGAACCTTGCCGCTATGGTCCGCTCAGTGATTGCCTGAACGGTGCCATCAGGCAGAGTTAGCGCCTGTTCGAGAGCATCCATGTCAACATCTCGAAAAGGGGCGAGATACTGACAAGTGTAGACTGTCATCTGAGTACCCGTCCTAGCATTCTGCCAAGCCGCATCACCCACCACCATCAGGCGATAGATGCCTGGAGGCATGGGTGTCAACGGCTTGATTTGGGACATCGGAGTATCCATAATGTCCGCAAAGCTGGCAGGCTCTTCCACTTGTACTGGACGCTTTGGCTGCTGTGCCATGATTAAACTCTCCTCAACGTTTGGATTTTAGGTGTGGGTGTAGGTTTCACTTCGCTTTGTGCACGAAGAACCTTAAAGATTTCTGCAAGCCCCGTACCAATGGGGTAGGATGGAGACATTGCAAATGGCTTAGGGTTCTTCAGGTCTATCTGTGGTGTAGATACTGTCTGGATCGTTCTCTTACCTCCTGCGCTGGTTTGACATAGAAGCACCGAGTTAAAGTAGAGACCTATTACAGTTGACAAGGCTTGCCCAATGGATTTAGGATAGCCTTTTCGAATGCCTACTTCGTCCTCGGTGTAGTGGATGTGTGTGATAAGGATGACGTTGGTCTTGAAACTCTCCGCAGTTATCTTCTTGACTAGGAGTTCGACACGCTTTTGAGTGTCGAAGTAGATAGCTCGATTGTCATACTTGCCAGCCTTGCCCAGTACCAACTGCTCACGCCATTCAAATCCGCACTTGGCTTGCTGGTCTAACGAATCAATCACTAGGACCTTATTAGGTCCCCAAGTTGCCGGATTACCAAAGTCGGTGTTACCATATTTCCATTTATCTAGCATTTCAAGCCCATCTTGATAGGCTCTGGCTTGACCCAAGACTACCGGACCATCCGGACCTGATGTATACTTATCACGGAGAGTTCTGTACTCTACTTGATCTAACTTCTCCGGGCACTCGTGGTCAATGAATGCTCTAAGCGAGTCGAGGCCATTGTCATAGTCTTCGATGCCTAACCAGTAACCCGCTTTTACCAATGAAGTTAGCGACCCGGTCTTGCCGGTGCCAGGATCACCCATCAAGATTATCTTGACGTTTTCACTGGATTGATGTTGGCTGAGGAGCGGCATATAGTACCTCCGTATAGAATGTTAAGATGTCACCCTCACGCACGTCAGCGCCTTCGGGTAGGGTACAAGTCATAGTTGTTGATCCGCCAAGGGCTATCTTCATCAGCCTATTTTGTCGCTCAGTTACTCGGAACTTGCCTA
>Ga0126372_10000109_pt1 | contig 22845 bp, 16 predicted proteins | sample PanSoiMetaPlot_6_FD_92762 | JGI IMG/M metagenome (GOLD analysis project Ga0126372, IMG submission 92762) | Tropical forest soil microbial communities from Panama - MetaG Plot_6 | ecosystem: Environmental > Terrestrial > Soil > Tropical forest > Bulk soil | place: Panama | collected 2016-02-17
ATCGTTTGCTGCAGAAATCCGATAGCTCAGATGCCCAGAGTCGCCGCGCTCGTCACTGGAACGAGCGTTAGCAGAGCTCGGGGTTATTGAGCACACATGCGAGGAGAAATCGATGAAAACGACGCAGAAGCCTTACATAGCGCAGACTGAAACAACGGAACAATACAGATTGAACGAGGCTCGCGAGAAAGGTGTTCGCTGGAAAAAATGGGGCCCTTACCTCAGCGAGAGGCAATGGGGAACAGTTCGAGAGGATTATAGCCAGGACGGGAATGCCTGGGATTATTTCAGCCACGACCAGGCTCGCTCCCGGGCCTACCGCTGGGGAGAAGATGGGTTGGCTGGAATCTCCGATGACGAGCAGCGGATCTGCTTCGCGGTCGCTCTCTGGAATGGCCGGGACGCAATTCTGAAGGAGCGCTTATTCGGCCTTACAAACAGTGAAGGCAACCACGGCGAAGACGTAAAGGAGTATTACTTCTATCTCGACAGCACCCCCACACATTCATACATGAAATATCTGTACAAATATCCGCAATTGGAATTCCCTTACCGCGATCTGGTGGAAACCAATCGTAGGCGGTCACGCGAAGAATTCGAATACGAACTCCTTGATACAGGCGTGTTTGACAACGATCGGTATTTTGACATCTTCGTGGAATACGCCAAAGCGGATCCAGAAGACATCTTGATCCGAATTACTGTTTACAACCGTGGCCCCGAGAACGCAGTCCTTCACCTCCTGCCCACGCTGTGGTTCCGCAACACATGGTCATGCGGCGACACGAACAAGCCAGATCTCTCTCAAATCGACGAGAAAATCCGTGCCTCGCATGATCAATTTGGCGAACTAACCCTCAGTTGTGACGGAACGCCGGAACTGCTGTTCACAGACAATGAGACAAATGCGAGCCGCCTATGGGGACAAGCCAATTCGTCGCTATATGTAAAGGATGCGTTTCACGAGTATCTGATCGCAGGTAAGCAGGATGCCGTAAATCCCTCCAAGTCTGGCACGAAGGCAGCCGCGCATCACCGACTCGAAGTGGAGGCTGGCGGCAGTGAAGTGGTGCGCCTGCGATTGAGTCCTAAACCGCCCGCTGATCCATTTGACAAGTTTGATCAGATCTTTGAAGCCCGTCTTGCTGAAGCGAACGAATTCTACGATCGAATTACACCGCGGTCGCTGAGCGAAGATGAACGTCGGATACACCGACAGGCTCTCGCAGGCATGCTGTGGAGCAAACAGTACTACTATTTCGACCTCGACCGATGGCTCTGCGAACACGACGCCCACCCACTCACCGGCACCAATCATCGCCGTAGTCGGAATACCGAGTGGTTTCACATGTTAAACAGCGACATCATCTCGATGCCCGACAAGTGGGAGTATCCCTGGTACGCAGCATGGGACCTGGCTTTCCACACCATTGCACTGTCGCTTGTGGATTTCGATTTCGCGAAGGATCAACTCCTACTGATGTTGCGCAATCTGTACGCGCATCCGAACGGACAGATTCCGGCCTACGAGTGGAACTTTAGCGATGTAAATCCACCAGTCCATGCGTGGGCGACATTGTTCCTGTTCAATATCGAGAAAGAGTTGGGACGATCGGACCTCCGATTTCTCGAGCGATCGTTCCAGGGTCTGATGCAAAATTTTAACTGGTGGGTCAATCGAAAGGATCCCTCGGGCAAGAATGTCTTTGCAGGGGGGTTTCTCGGCCTGGACAACATTGGCGTGTTTGATCGTAGTGCTTCGCTACCGACCGGGGGACACTTGGACCAGGCTGACGGGACTGCATGGATGGCGTTTTACTGCCAATGCATGCTGGAGATCGCCATCATTTTGACCGAATACGACTCCATGTATGAGGACATTGCCTACCGATTCCTGGAGCATTTCGTGTGGATCACCTATGCCATGGACCGCATCGGCGACAACCACGATGAAATGTGGGATGCAAAAGACGGATTCTTCTACGATCTGCTCCATCTCCCTAATGGGCATTCGATGCGACTGAAGGTCCGCTCAATGGTCGGCCTGCTGCCTTTATGTGCATCGACAGTGTTGGAGCCAAAAGGTGTTTTGGCGAGAAGTCCACGAGTGAGAGAACTGGTCGAAACCTTCAAAAAGCGGCATCCTGATGTGCTGAAGCATATTGCTCCTGCAGATGAGAAGTTCGTCGGATACGCCGGGCGGCGGTTGATGTCGGTTTGTAACAAAGAGAAGATAGAGCGGATCCTGTCCTACATGCTCGACGAAAACGAATTTTTCGGCCCCTACGGAATCCGCTCCCTCTCCCGTTATCATTTGGATCATCCCTTTGTATTCAACATCGATGGGCAGGAGTACAGAGTCCAATATTTGGCTGCCGAGTCGAACACGGGTATGTTCGGGGGTAACTCCAACTGGCGCGGGCCGGTCTGGATGCCCGTGAATACCCTGCTGATCCGGGGACTACTCAACCTCTATCAATTTTATGGTGATGAGTTCAAGGTGGAATGTCCAACGCGATCTGGAAAATACATGACGTTGTATGAGGTCGCAAAGGAACTGTCTCGCAGGTTATCAAGCATCTTTGTGCGCGATGCGAGTGGCAAGCGTCCAGTGTATGGAGGAACCAAGAAGTTTCAAGACGATCCGCACTGGAGAGATCACATCCTGTTCTACGAATATTTTCACGGGGACAATGGCGCGGGCCTGGGAGCCAGTCATCAGACCGGTTGGACTGGAATCATCGCGCGCATCCTTGATCTCCTGGCTCGTGGAAGCGCAGCGGATTGGCTGCAAGTCTCCAAGGATGATCTTGCCGCTCGGATGACCCGCGAACAAGTCGCGGGGTAGGCACAGACCAATTTGATTCGACGACGCCTTTCGGCCGGTGGCTCTAAGGTCCGGAAAGCAGGTGCCAACCAGCAAATGAAGGCGTTGCCGCAGTCGGATGTGCCTCTCCTGGAAGAGGAGTCGTGATGTCGGCATCATATTGGAGACCAGACAACACTCTGAGTCGAACGCTGGACGTGTCCATAAATCTAGGGCTCCTTATTCTTTTGACGGGTGCATGCCTTCTAATTCTGCGACCCTTTCTGCCCCTGATCGTATGGGGCCTCATCATCGCCATCGCTGCGTACCCAGGTTATCGCCGACTGAAGAATAAGCTTGGTGGACGTAGCGTACTCACCGCGATCATCTGTACCTGTCTGCTGCTCACGATTTTCATTCTGCCGGTCGTCTTATTAACTGGCTCGCTGGTCGAAGGAGTCCAAAACCTGACCGCGCGCCTCACTCAGGGAGTGCCTATACTTCCGCCTCCACCACCGCGAGTTGAGACCTGGCCAATTGTTGGTGCTCCTTTGAAGAATGCCTGGGAGCTTGCATCCAAGAATGTCGCATCAGCAATGACGACTTTTGCACCCCAGATAAGGACCGTCATTCCAAAGTTGCTCAGCGTGTCTGCTTCTCTCGGCTTGGCTGTACTGCAGTGGATCGCCTCCATCCTGGTTGCAGGAATCCTGCTCGCTAACTCGGGCTCTGGCACAAAAATCGCTCATTCCTTAGCGATCCGGCTCTTTCGCGAGAGAGGGCCAGAGTTTGAAGAACTGGCTGGAGCAACGATCCGCAGTGTGACCACAGGCATCATCGGAGTTGCACTAATCCAATCAATTTTTGCCGCATTTGGCTTTTTGCTGGTGCGCTTGCCTGGTGCGGGAATGTGGGCCATAGTCTTCCTATTTGCGGCCGTGCTTCAGGTTGGTGCCCTTGTATTAATACCCGCAGTGGTTTACATGTTTGCCATCGCTGGCACAACAAAGGCGATCGTCTTTCTCGTTTGGTGTGTCATCGTCGGAGCAATGGACAATGTGCTCAAACCATTGTTGCTCGGCCGTGGCGTCCCAGTGCCGATGGTAGTCGTGTTCTTAGGCGCGATTGGCGGACTATTGACGATGGGGACCGTTGGCCTATTCATAGGCGCAATCCTGTTATCAATCGGTTACAAATTGTGTCTCGCATGGCTGGAGCAGACTACCCAACTCACCGAGGAAGCCTCACAACGAACCGTTTCGGTACAAGCCGGACTATAGCCAATTGCTGAATGTGAAGCCGATCAGCCGTACTCGGTATCAGACATCTGAGGCTGCCTTGTACGGAGCAAGAGCCAACTGGCACGACCACGCTCACAGAAGCTGACCTGATTGGAGAACACATGCCTCGCCGTTCGTGTTACGGACTCTTGCTTACTCTAATCACTCTCTTAACCGTCACATTAGCGTACAGTAAGTCTGCGAAGCTTATAACCAGCTGGACAAAACCAGGCTATCAACCCGCCCACAAACCTTACCGAGTGCTGGCACTGGGCCTGAGCGAAAAGACAAATATCCGGGCCGACTTTGAAGACGCCCTCGCCACTCAGCTCGCGGCAGCGGGACTGGAAAGCATTCCCGGGAATACCATTCTGCTCCGACCGGAGGAAACACAACTCAACCTGCAATATCTGAAAACCCAAGTACAGGAAAACAAAATCGCTGCTGTTGTCGTCTCGCGGCTTGTCACAATCGAAAACAACGTTACCTATGTCCCCGGTACTTCTTACGTCGCCCCCTTTCCCTACTACCACACATTTTATGGTTACTACGGGGCTGTTTATCCCATTGTCTACTCTCCCGGGTACCTTAAAGAGGAGAAAAAGGTTCGCATCGAGACTAACCTCTATACGGTGGCCTCCGGGGAGGGGGACCTCGTGTGGACCTGCATCACCGACTCGTTCAATCCCTCGAACGTAGATAAAGCGATCGATCGTCTTGTCAAGCTCGTGGTTAAACAGATGCAGAGTGAAGGAGTTCTATAACTACAATCGAGGCTGCGCAGAAATCGTCCATTACACCCTACCTGGTGTTTTTACTCATTTCATGCTATTGCGTACCTCAACCAGAACATTGTCGGCGGACGCGAGACGGATCAGCCCTGCACGCGGGTACTCGAGATCGATGATAACGCAAACCACAATCGTCGTAATGACAGTAAATCCCAGAATGTGCAACCAGCTTCTGTGTTTCCCGACGGCCATCCGATAGCCTGCTAAAAGCGAACAAATCAAACCAAGCCCGAAAAGAAGTACGTAAATGATGAGCGGAGGATGTGTTTCGCGCGCCATCGCACGGGTGGTCGTGATATCGATCATGTTGTTCAGCGCAGGAAGGAGCAACCACCCGGCCGCGGGGTGAGAGCTTGCCATGCGACTTGCAGCTACGGAGCGAGACCAAATCTGGTGTTGCATTCGCTTGGAGTTTTCTATTTCCACAGCGGCTGCCTTCATATCCGGCAGCTTTCGATACGTCTCAATCCGCGAGTCTAGGTATCTGCGAAACAATTCCTGCAAATCGGCTTTCGCCTCGGGCACCAATTCCAGGCGCAAGTAGGCCGTTTCGATGGTATTGGCTTCCTCGGCAATCAGCATCCGTTTTTCGTTAAAGCGTGCGGCTGCTCCAGAGAACGTAAATGCCATCAGCAACCCGAACAACGCAAACACTGCACCCTCGACTGGGCCTAGATTGCTGCGCTCGCCTTCAGCCTCTACCGCACGCCGCCTGATGGCTAGTCGACGGCCTGCCTCCAGCGTGATCAACATGCAAACAAAGAGAATTATGGAATATAGAAAAGGCGAGATCGGCGGTTCCATGAACGGACTCCTTGCTTGAACTGCGTACAGATTCGTCTGCCTTATGGGATTTGTACAGGCGCCGCAGTTTTAGGGGTTAGTTTGGTTTTCCTATCCACGAATACTGCCACCCTATCGAGACATTCTGATAATTTCCGCCATAGCTAATGTACGCTCCACGGTTGTAGCTGAACTTGAAGGACTGATGCTTGCTGACGGGAACGGAGAGCGTTCCTCCGACACGCGAATTTCTTTGCAGCGTATTGGGATTTTCGACTCCGTTCAATCTGCTTTTGCCACCGACCCAAAAATTGCAATCGAAGGAAGCCCACAGGCGCGGCCTTACGTCGTAGCTCAAGTGACCCTCGAAGGCGAATGTAGGGGCTTGCTCTTGCGTATTCCGCGTTGGAGAGAACTGATTTCCAGAAAAAAAGTTTCGATTCGCCGTGAAGAACCAAACCGCCCCATAACTGTCGACCAGCCAATGTCCCCATCGCCGAGACAGGCCTAATTCTGGCTTGAAGGCCCAGCGATTGGTGCCATAGTTGATCAGCTTCGCAGGATCGTATTGCCCAGTGGGTGCCACCACTTTGAAGCTAAAACCCAGGAGTGTCTTCTGAGTCCAGTTTCGGAACTCTCGAACATCCATTGCCGGCCCACCCTTCAAGTTAATGGACAGTCGGTATGCAGAATCGAATGCGCCAGAACGGTAAACCTTTGTCTCATTCCCAATCACCGTTCCGGTAAAGTTGCCTAGTCCGTATGGGAGCGATGCAGAGAAATTTGCAGAACGTCCAAGGATATGAAGAGAGTGTGTATAGCTCACAACCGCGACATTTACTTTTGCAGTGCTGTCTGTGATCGGTACTGCACCATCGAACAATAGCTCACCACTAAAGAATGAGTAAGTCAACGTCACAGCATTAGAATGAACAGGAGTAATGAGGTATGCACGGGGCGCGAGGTCTTGGGCACTGCCAAGAAGAGATAGGAAACAGCAGCAGATTGTCAGGCTGGCTTGCCCGAGTTTCGTGACGCCGAATCGCATTAGGTTTTGCAGCGTCATCCTCGCCTCGGGTTACAGGCGCTTGATAACGACTGCAGTCAAGTCATCCTGTTGCTTGGTCCCATTGGAAAATGCGCAGACGCTCGCATAGAGTTTCGTGATTATTTCTGCGGACGAGAAATCTCTCGAAGCTCGAATGACCCCTTCCAACCGTGGCAAACCGAATTGCTCACCTCGATCGTTCTCCCACTCGAAAAACCCATCGGTAGTCAAGAGTAGGACGTCCCCCGAGTGCAAATGCAGGTGGGACGAAGGATCGGACCGGAAGAATGGAAGAATCCCAAATGGGAGCGCATGGGCGCTCATTTCCGTGAATCGGTCTTCGGAATAACTATAAAAAATGATGGGGCCGTGACCTGCGGAAAGCACCTCCACGTCCGGGCAGTTTGGGCAACACGCGGCGGCAACAAATGTTACGAAGCGTCCCGTAGTCAGATCGGCCCCAAGTTCTTGATTGATTCGCTCGAGCGCGGTGGGAAGATCCTTGCTCGTGTCAAAGCTGGACCGGGCGTAGGCATGACAAACGGAGGCCAGCAGTGCAGGTCCGATACCATGGCCGGTTACATCCGCAAGGCTAACGACCACCTTTCCGTCGGGGAACGTCTTCCAGTCGAAGTAGTCGCCCCCGGTATCATCGGCGGGACAGTTCCAGCCAGCAAAGTCAAAACCTGGAAGCTCAGGAACCTTCTGGGGCAAAAGTGATTGTTGGATGGAGCGAGCGACCTCGAGGTCGTGCTTGACCGCGTCCAGCTTACTCTTTGTTTCAGCCTCACGCAGTGCGGCCTGCACATGCTTTCGAACTTCTCGCGCGACAACGCCTGCCACAAGCCCACCCAGCAGCAGCGTGATCGCGTTCAGGGTGACGCCCGACTGTGTTGCAGGGGCCGGTGTCCCAGCAACCGGCAACCGCCACCCTAAGATTAAGGCGGCGCCAAGGTAGCTCACGCATGCAAACATTCCCGAGACGACTCCGATCCACGGACTTAGCCGCAAGATGGAGAGGATGATAAAGATGAAAAATACGAGTACCGCGGGATTCGCCAACGGCCGGTACGGTCCTTGAATTTCCGGACTCGTCAACAATATGATTGCCAATGCAGGAATCAGCATCTCGACAAGAGTGCTAAGCACCCAGAATCGAATAGGTATGGAACTGTGATTCTCTATGGCGAAATTCACTTCACGCAGCGTCCACCATTCGTAGCCAGCAATGATGACGGCAAGGAGCAGACTCCAAACCCAGGGACTCGTCTCTGCTGCGGTACGAACAACAAATACTCGTACAATCGTTACAAGGGTGAATATGGCTATAAAGCAAAGCACTCCAAGGATGCGAAGGCGTTCACTTCGCAACTCAGCCTCTCTGAATGAAGCCGATTGGATCTGTTCTTCATTCATGCTGATCTCAGCTCTACTGAGCCCGGGGAGCAGGACTCCCAGATTTCGTCTCCCTTAGCTTTCGATAACGGCGGATAAGTGCATTGGTAGAACTGTCATGTTCAAGCTGGGGCTCCGTCGCAGCCTCCAACTCCAGTAGAATGCGTTGCGCAAGTTCCTCGCCGAGCTCTACTCCCCATTCGTCAAACGAGTTAATGTTCCAAATCACTCCTTGGGTGAAAACAGAATGCTCATAAAGAGCAATCAGTTTTCCTAGGCTCTCTGGGGTGAGCTGCTCTGCAAGGATCATGTTAGACGGCCGGTTCCCATCATGTACTCGGTGCGGCACGAGCCAGTCAGGTGTTCCCTCCCCCTTGACATGCTCGGGCGATTTTCCAAAAGCCAGCGCCTCGCTCTGGGCAATCGCGTTAGCCAACAGCAGGTCGTGATGTCGCCCCAGGGGATTTAAAGATTTTCCGAATGCGATGAAATCGCACGGGATGAGTCTTGTGCCTTGATGGATCAGTTGATAAAAGGAGTGTTGACCGTTCGTTCCTGGCTCACCCCAATAGACTGGCCCCGTAGGTTGGGTAACTTCGGTTCCAATTAGGGTGATGCGTTTACCGTTACTTCCCATCGCCAACTGCTGCAGATATGCGGGGAATCGGCTAAGGTACTGCTCGTATGGCAGAACTGCGACCGACTGAACACCGAAGAAGTTTACATACCAGAGCGTCAACAAACCTAGGAGTACCGGAATATTCCGCTCAAAGGGAGCGGCCATGAAATGCATGTCCATCTGACGAAAGCCGCTTAACAGATCACGAAAATGGTCTGGTCCAATGGCGAGCATCGTGGACAATCCAACCGCTGAGTCGATGGAGTAATGCCCTCCCACCCAATCCCACAGAGCAAATATATTCGCGGCATCGATGCCAAACTTCACTGCTGCGTTTGCATTTCCTGAAACAGCAACGAAATGTTTTGCTACGGAACTCTCATCTCCTCCCAGTCCGGATACAAGCCATGCACGAGCAGATAGAGCATTCGCCATAGTTTCGGCGCTGGCAAAGCTCCGCGAACAGACAACAAACAGTGTCTCTGAAGGATCAAGGTCCCTGATACTCTCACAGAGATCACCGCTGTCGACATTTGTTATGAATCGACACTTCATCGAACGGTCGCTGTAAGCCTTAAGCGCTTCGTACAGCATGAGGGGCCCAAGAGCCGACCCACCCGTGCCTATGTTGACAATGCTCCGAATACGCTTGCCGCTGTGCCCCTTCCAGTCTCCTCGCCGCACACGGTTACAAAACAGACTCATTTTGTCGAGCACACCTTGCACCTGTGACGCTACATTCTGTCCATCGACAAAGGTTGATGCTCCTCGTGGGGCACGCAATGCGACATGCAATACTGCGCGGTTTTGCGTGATGTTAATTTTCTCCCCACGGAACATTCCATCCATTCGGGCTTGCAGTCCCGATTCCGCTGACAGTTGTATAAGTAGCTTAATCGTATGGTCGGTGATGCGGTTCTTGGAATAGTCCAGATAAATACCCGCACCCTCAACTGCCATATTCTCCCCGCGCTTTGGATCGTCAGCAAAGAGGTCACGCAGATGAAGTGAGCGGATCTTACGATAGTGGCTTTCCAGTGCAGTCCATGCGCTGCGCTTTGCAAGAAAGAGATGGGGGATCGTTTCTACACGTCCTGCCATTTCGCTTCCTTTCATGTCACGGAGAAGGAATATCGCAGCTTCGACTGCTAATGCTTCGTCAACAAGTCAGCGTAACTCTCAGGCGCAAAGTACCGGAGTCGTATCTCTCAATTACGAAAGGCACTCCCGTGTTTTGGGCACAACTGATGTGCTTCACAACTCAGCGTAGAAACAACAAGCACATCGCGCCACTGACAGAAATAACAGTCGATCTATCAACACTTTTCCGTTGCGCCAGCGAAAACTAGGAATATCAACCCGAAATCGCAAACAGATATCTGTCATCGATTCACACTCTCTGTAAAAGCTCACAGTTTCAGCTGTGGCTCCCTTTTGTTAACCCTATGCTGAGATGCAGTCTCGCCCCAAGAACTGTTCAAGCCTGCACGTATGAAGCGCGTAGTCGAACGTTCGATGCCCAATCTTTTGTTTCTCTTGGTGCTTCCGTTCGTCATTTCTGCCCACGCTGAAGACAGCACGAAGGCAAAATCAATAAACAACAGTGACCACCCGTTCACGTTGAGGCTCACGACGGAGAACCCTGTTGGCACAGCGCCATCTGCTCATATCACAATGCCATCAACGCCTTCCTTTGATCCCAATACCTCGAGGTCGAAAGCTGAAGTCTCACCCACATATCCATCAAGGTCAGTAGCCCGTACTGCCGACACGGCCCCTTCTGTTGAGTGGAAATCACTGATGAACGGATCGCTTTTTTACTTGGGAGTGATGCATGGGTTCCGAATAGCCACGGAAGCCGGGACGCGCGAGGGCCTGCATAACAGTGTCTTCGGAGGCTACTTTAAGGCTTTGGGAGCAATGCACGGCTGGTCCGACGGAGATGGCTACTATGAGAATTACCTCGGCCATCCCATTGAAGGCGCGGTTTCCGGCTATATCTGGATCCATAACGATCCCCGTTATCGGCTTGTGCAGTTTGGCAAAGATCGTGACTACTGGATGAGTCGCCTTCGGGCTTACGGTTTTGCCTGGGCATTCAGCGAACAGTTCGAAGTCAGCCTAGTTAGCGAAGCTTCCATTGGTCAGATCCAACGTTATTGTTGCGCCTACGGTTTCGTCGACCACGTCATAACACCCAATGGTGGTTTGGTCTGGATGGTGGCTGGAGATGCTATCGACCGCTACGTCACCGTCCCGATTGAGAACCGCACGCATAACACTGCAATCCGTATCCTGGCGCGAGTCGGCCTTAATCCCGCACAAAGCTTCGCAAACCTCATGATGTTTCAGTATCCATGGCGCAGGGAAAATCGAGCTACAGTCTCTAAGTACGATGGGGAGCTCTACCTGAGACCCTCCCCACCTCTCAGCGAAACAACTAGCCGCGAAGGTCCTTCTGCTGGACGCAGTGTGATACCCAAGTTCGAACTGGCGGCATCACTTCCAAATCTTTACCGGCTAGCCGGTCTTAGCTGCTTAGGCGGGGGCGGCATCGCCTCATTCCGCGCGTCTGATATGCGGCAGTGGACGCTCGAAGTCAGTGGTTGCACTCTCGGCAATTCTTTGCCCCAATACTGGAGTGGGGACTCGCTTACGTTTATGGTTGGCCCCCAGTGGATTCTTCACAATGCTGGCCGTTTCAGTCCACATGTTCACTTCAGAATCGGAGGACAAAAGATCACAGAAGAGCAGATTAACCCTGAACTTGAAAAGCAAATCCTGTCTCAGCTGCCTCCCGGCAAGAACAAAGCGAAATATCACGACCTCTACACGCGACACTGGGAAACGACGGGATTTTCCATCGCAGTCGGTGGTGGACTGGATGTTACCTTGAATCGGGCTCTAGCATTGCGTGTTGCTAATTTTGACTACACTCGGTCCTGGGTCGGGGATCTCAATGGCAGAAATTTTGATCACGGACTGCGAGTCAGCACGGGTCTGGTTCTTAGGGTGGGCACTTGGTAGTGCCTGATTCTTACTTAGAAGCGTCACACTGGTAATCAGATGATGCCTCTTCACTGGAGAGTCGAAGAAAGGCAAACTCGCGACGAAACTATCCACCAAGTGAGATTGTAATCGCAACCAGGGCAGCTCCCATGATCACCATCGTGAAACCCATCGCTAAAGGCCGATGACCCGCAGAGCGGCCGAATGCGTAACCAGTCAGGAATAGCATAAGCACGGCGATTCCATTCGACGCTCGTAGTGCACGTTTTGCATCTTCGATAAGAGCGAACGGCATCACTACCGGCAATGTAGCCAAAGCAACGACAAGAAACACCGCAAAGGCTCCCAGCCAGTCCCGCTTCTGAAGATGGGGCCGCGGAGGCGGTTCGGGCAACCGGCTGAGTTTCTGTCGCATTGTTTCCAGCTCTGAGTCAGACAGAACCGATGCGACAACCGGGGGGAGTGCATGGGCAATGATTTGGTGCGCATCGACAGCATTGCGAGCTTGCCGCAAAGCTTTGAGTTTCACTATTCCTTGACCCGATTCATTGAAGCTGCCCATCAAATAAAAAACAGCGTCGATGATCGCCCAAGCCAAGTTACAGCCGAGCGCACCGATAAGCATCGTACGCACTTCGGCTCGCCCTGCCTCTGCAACACTGAATGAGCATGTGAAGGTGAGGACCATGATAAGGGCGAACAAGACCTCGGATATCCTCTCGATTGGCTCAAGGACACGATTAGACGGGCGGGCAATGTTTTCGACCAGGGTACTCAATCGGAGTCTCCTACTGCTGCCAACCTCCGCCTAATGCGTTGTACAGCTGAACTAGAGCAAGGCGTTCGTTCAGTTGCGCCTGTGCGAGACCCAGTTGGGCATCAAAATATCGGGTATCGCTGTCAAGCACTTCGAGATAACTCGTCACTCCACCGCGATAACGCATATCTGAGAGTCGAGTGGCGTCCTGGGCAGAGTTCATGAGCAGCTCTTGCTGCGCACGGAATTCCTGATTCTTGCGATACGCGATCAGTGAATCGGAAACTTCCCGGAATGCCTGTTGGATCGATTGCTGATAAACGAGAACGGCCTCTTGTTTTTGTGCTTCGGTTAGTCTGACATTTGAGCGGATTCTTCCGCCGGTGAAGATTGGTTGCACCAGTTGTCCCCCAACGCTCCAAAAGCCCGCTGGATCAGTAAATAAATTGGTGAGTGCCGGACTTTGGTAGCCGGCGAGACCCGTCAACGTAATCTGTGGAAAATACGCGGCTCGAGCAACTCCAATTCGCGCGTTCGCGGCGATGAGCTGTTGTTCCGCCGATTGAATGTCGGGACGGCGTTCGATAAGCGAAGAAGGAAGACCGACCGGCACGATGGGCAGAATGGCATTCTCCACCAGTGATTTACCCCGCGTTATCGAGCCGGGGTTCTTTCCCAAGAGAATGCTGATCAGATTCTCCTGTTGCTCGATACGCCGCTCCAAGTCGGGAATCGTGGCAGCTGCCGTGTACACCAATTGCTCCGACTGGCGCACATCCATCAGAGAGGTTGCGCCGCCTTGCGCTCGAACTTCCACCAAGCGTAAGGATTCCTTGCGGGAGGCAAGTGCACGGCGCGAGATTTGCATCTCGGAATCCAGTTCAAGCAACTGGAAGTACGCTGACGCCACATTACTGACCACGCTCGACACAACAGCCCTTTGGCCCCATTCCGTCGCTAATAAGTTCGCTCTCGCTGCTTCCGTAGCCCTCCGGAACTTTCCCCAAAAGTCGAGTTCCCAGAACAGTGATAAGTTGACTTGTGAAGGGCTCGTCTCAAAAGCCGGAGTGACTCTCGTGGCCGCAAACCGTTCATTGCTGCTGGATGCGCCTGCAGTGATGGTTGGAAACTGGTCAGCCCGCGTGATGCCCAGTGCAGCTTGCGCCTGGAGGATACGGGTGGCCGCAATGCGCAGATCGTAGTTCTGCGAAAGTGCTTCTCGAATCAATGCCTGCAGTTGTGCATCTTGAAAAACACTCCACCACTTCTCATCGGCCAAAGATGCGGAGGATTGTGGAACTGCTTCCGGAGCAAGCCCGCGGTACGTATCGGGCACGGTGACAGCTGGACGTTTGTACTTCGGCCCAACAGTGCATCCCGTCAAGAGCAGGGCTGCGATCGCCGTCAGACCGCGCTTGCTGAACATGACTAGTCCCCTTCTGTCGGCAAAATAGCCGGTGCGGATGCCGGAGGCAGATATTTCTTCTTTCTATGAGCAAGTCGTTCGACCACATCAAAGCTCACGGGGATGAGGAAAATTGCCAGAACCGATGCAGCGAGCATGCCACCGATCACTGCCGTTCCCAGCACTCGTCGCGAAATGGCGCCTGCGCCCGCAGCCGTCCAGAGAGGCACACACCCAAGAATGAATGCGAATGCCGTCATCAGGATCGGCCGCAAGCGCAGTTTTGCTGCAATCAAAGCTGCCTCTTCGGCTGATTTGCCTTTGTCGAACTCCATCTTGGCGAACTCGACAATCAGAATGGCGTTTTTTGCGGCCAAACCAATCAGCATTACCAATCCGATTTGCGCATAGACGTTGTTGTCCAGGCCTCGCATCCAAAGGAACCAGAATGCGCCGAAGACCGCGATGGGTGTACCTAAGAGTACGCTGAAGGGTAACGACCAGCTCTCGTATTGTGCCGCCAGGATTAGAAAGACAAAAAACAGCGACATACCGAAAATTACTGCTGGTGATACACCCTCCTCGGCCTTCTTCTCCTGGTAAGACATGCCCATGTAGTCGTATCCCATTTCTGGGGGCATGGTTTGCGCGAATGTCTCTTCCAGCGCTTTCATCGCTTGCCCCGAGCTATAGCCCGGCGCTGCACTCCCATTTATCTGTGCACTGCGATAAAGGTTGTAGCGTAAGGTAAATTCCGGTCCGGCCCGAGCCTTGATGGCCGTCAATGCGCTCATCGGCACAGGCTGGCCGGCATCGTTGGTTACATAGAATTGGCCAAGGTTTTCCGCTCGGGTTCGATAGTCTCCTTCAGCTTGAACGTAGACTTGCCATTGCCGCCCAAACCGGTTGAAATAGTTGACCAGCAACCCACCCATGAACGTCTGTAGCGTCTTGTAAACGTCTGAGAGTTGCACCCCTTGGGCGATTACCCTGGGACGATCCACGTCAACATAGACCTGCGGCACCGTCGGTAAGGCCGTCGTGGAGACCGTTGCCAGCTCAGGACGCTTGCGCGCCGCTGCCAGGAACTTGTCCAGATTTTGACTCAAGAATTGAGGATCTTTGCCGGCACGATCCTCCAGCATGAAGGTAAAACCTCCAGACGTTCCCACCCCAGGGATGGCGGGCGGTGGGAAGGAGAATGCAACCCCTTCGGTGATTCTCGAAAGCTCCTGGTTCAGGTGTTGCTTGATGGCTTCATACTGTTCCTCGGGCGCCTTCCGCTCTTTCCATTCTTTGAGAGTGATCCAATAGAAGGAACTGTATGTGTTCTGCGCACCGCTCAGCATGCTGAAGCCGAGAACGGCTGTCACCGAATGAACTCCTGGTGTCTTAAGGATCATCTCTTCAATTTTTTGAGATGCCTCATCGTTACGCTGGAGGGAAGCTGCATTGGGCAACTGTAATCCTGCGAACACATATCCCTGGTCTTCGTCGGGCAAGAAGCTGCGCGGCAGGCGGGAGCCAAAAAGTCCAGCTGCAACAGTTAACATCAGCAGCAAAACCATGCTGAAACCTGCCTTACGAATCAGGAGTCCGCACCAGCTGACGTAAGTATCAGTGGTGCGACCGAATACCCGATTGAACCAACGGAAAAACGCTCCAAGAGGTCCCCGGCTTTCCTTGCGAGGCCGCAACAATAGTGCGGAAAGCGCCGGGCTTAGCGACAGCGCGTTAAAAGCAGAGAAGAGCACAGAAATCGCGATCGTAATTGCGAATTGTTGGTACAGCCGTCCGGTGATACCGGGAATGAATGCAGTCGGGACAAATACAGCGGCGAGAATGAGGGCAATGGCAATGACGGGACCCGAAACTTCTTCCATTGCTTTGAAGGCGGCATCTTTCGGAGACATACCATGCTCAATGTGGTGCTCCACCGCTTCAACGACAACAATGGCGTCATCGACGACAAGGCCTATCGCCAGCACCAGTCCGAACAGTGAAAGGGTATTGATGGAGAACCCGAGAGAAGGAAACACCACAAAGGTTCCCACCAGTGAAACAGGAACGGCCAACAGCGGAATCAGTGTCGCTCGCCAGCCTTGCAGAAAAATGTAAACGACCAGAATTACTAGAATGATGGCTTCAAAGAGCGTTTTCTTGATTTCCGCAAGCCCTTCAGTCACCGCCAGAGTCGTATCCAAGGCGATCGCATATTCCAGATCTTGCGGAAAACGCTGTTTCGCTTCTGCCATCAGCTTGCGAACTCCCTCTGCAGCCTGAACGGCATTTGACCCAGGCAATTGGTACACCGCGACCACGGCTGCCGGCTTGCCGCTGTAACGTCCAACTAGGTTGTAGGTCTGCGATCCAAGCTCCAGTCGAGCCACATCCTTTAAACGAAGCACAGAGCCATCAGGGTTTGCGCGAATAACAACCTCACCGAACTCTTCAGCCGATGGAAGCCGGCCTTTAGCGAGGACCGCGTAGGTGAACTCCTGTCCTTTGGGCACCGGCTCGCCACCGATTTGCCCTGCCGGGTTCACCGTGTTCTGCGTCTGAATCGCCTTCACAATCTCCGGAACAGTGACACCCATCTTGGCCAGCTTGTCTGGTCTGACCCAGCAGCGCATGGCATACTGGCCTGCGCCAAAGACAGTCACGCTTGCGATGCCCGGCACGCGCGTTAGCTGATCATTCAGATTGACGTAAGAATAGTTCGCCAAAAAAATGTTGTCGTATGTCCCCTTCGGCGAATACAGGTCGATCAGCATTAAAGGCGCCGCCGTTGACTTTTGTACTGTGACGCCGTAGTTGACAACATCGACGGGCAATTGAGAGTTCGCCTGATTGGTGCGCATCTGCGCGAGGATCTGATCGGTATTCGGATCCGTCTTGATATCAAAATTGACCGTCAGCGTGATCTGGCCATTATTGGCATTGTTGGAGTACATGTAGTTCATGTTGTCCACACCGCTCATTTGTTGCTCGATGGGCGTGGCAACAGATTGTTCTACGGTCACGGCGTCGGCCCCCGGATATGTAGCCTTTACTTGGATTTCGGGCGGAGCAATGTTGGGGAACTGCGCAGTCGGCAGACGCCGCATCGCAACAATGCCAATTAATACCATCAGAATCGCAATGACCATCGCCACAATTGGACGTCGGATGAAGAAACTGGCCATGGCTCATTCTCCCTGCCCGATTGAACTGAATTGCTTGGGACGAACCGTCACGCCCTCCTTGGCTTTCTGCATGCCCTCCGCAATCACCTGTTCCCCAGGCTTTACTCCCTCGGTAATTACCCACATCTGTCCCACGCGTTCACCGGTCTTCACCGGCCGAATGCTCGCCTGATTGTTCGAGCCAACTACAACCACGCTGTAACTCCCCTGAGTTTCGACGACGGAACGCTGGGGCACGAGCAATGCAGCCTTATCTACTCCCGTTACCGCGCGGACCCGTCCAAACATTCCAGGACGTAAAATTCCGCCCGGATTCTCAAAGGCGCCTGCCATGCGAATAGTTCCCGTTTTCACATCTACTTGTCGGTCCGCGAGCACCACCCAGCCTTTCCGCGGATAAACGCTGCCGTCAGAAAGAAGCAGCTCGAGAATCTTCTGCTCGCCCACCCGACGGCGCCCTTCAGCGACGGCGCTGATCCTTTCAGCAAATCTCAAGTACTCCTGTTCACTGATTGCAAAGTAAGCTTTGATGGGTTCAACCTGGGATACGGTGGTAAGGATCGTTGTCGGTCCAACCAGGTCCCCAATCTGTCCCTTAGCCAGTCCGGCCACACCGTTCACGAGGGAGCGCACTTTGGTGAAACCCACATTGAGCTCCGCTTGCTCGACCTGCGCTTTTCCGGCCGCTACTGTCGCCTCCGCTGCCTGGTTCGCCTGAATATCGTTATCTAACTGCGCTTGCGGAATCGCGTGTTCTTTGGCGAGCGGAGTGTCGCGTGCTACATCCAGCCTTGTTTTGCCGAGTTGTGCTTCAGCCTGCGCCAACTGACCTTTTGCTTGTTGAAGTGCCGCTTCGAAAGGACGAGGATCGATCTCAAACAGGATCTGGCCTTTCTGGACCACCGTGCCTTCATGATAGTTTTGCTTCATCAGGTAGCCGGTTACCTGGGGCTGGATCTGCGCATTCACGTACCCGTCAAGGGTAGCGATGCATTCGGTGTAAAGGGGCACATCCTGTTGCAAAACAGGCGCAATCTCCACTTCTGGCGCTGCCGGAGGACCCGCCTGCTCTTTCCCACATCCACTCAGCAGAATCGCTGCCATCGCAATTGCGATGGCTTTACCTTCACAGGTTCTCCAAGTACGAAAAAGATGTGTATCGACGGTGGTGGCAGCCTCGCGGCCCGGCTGTGGACCGTACAGCTCAGATCTGATTCGCATAGAAAACTCCTCAGCACGGGCTCAATCAGAAAGCGAGTCTCCGCGCAAACAACCAAAGTTGCTCGGACTGGTGGGAAGGACACTCACATTTCTTGTCAGTCAGATTCGTGCGACCCCAGGTCGGGAAGTCCAACTCGATCGAGGGAAAGCGTAAGAGGGCTCCCGACCGGCGAAAACTGGCAGAAGTTACAGTTGGAAAGGAGTTAGGCAAGCCCTAACTCACGAGCAACTTGATGGAGGAAGTTGCGCTAGTCTCAAAGGATTCATCTGCCGGCCAACGCAAGAAAACTGACGGAAGAGAGTTCTTCACACAATCAGGGAGCACCGTTGAGTGCCATTGCTCGATTTAACTGCAAACTCTATCAGCTTTCTTCATCAACTCTTGAGGATTCTTGAACGCCGCAGTTAGAGCTTTTGCATTCTCTTTAAAAGATTTGTAGGCTAGAACCTGTTAACAAAAGGAGGAAATGCTGAGAAGGTTGCAGGCAGGCACCAAGTTCACTACGCCGTATTATCTGTTTGCATGCCGATCAATTCGAACATTGGATCGCACCGTCGAACGATGACGTCATGGGAAGGTGGTACGGTGACGGCCGTACCTCGGATTTTGTTGGCTGAAGATCGTCAGGATATGTTACAAGCAATCAATCTCGCTTTGGGTAATGAATTCAGCGTTATCGGCGCAGTGCGTGACGGCAGAGATGCAGTGGAACTGACCAACATTCTCCACCCCGATGTCCTGGTTCTAGATATTTCAATGCCTGTGGTCAACGGCATCGAAGCCGCTTATTGCCTCAAGAATCTTGGCTCACAAGCGCGCATCATATTTCTTAGCATATATAGCGATCAGGAGTTTGTGGAGGTCGCTCTTTCAACAGGGGCGGTCGGCTATGTTGTCAAGACATCCATCACCACTGATCTCGTTCCGGCAATCTGGGCGGCGATGGAGGGCAAGGTTTTCATCTCACCCTCCATGCATCAACAATAGCCAACCCCGGCACACTCTGCTTCACCCTGCAGCGGCTGTCATCACCACCAGTTCCACCACTCGGCTTAGTTTCCACCGCTGCCGGCTAGTCCGCGATTCACCAGAACCTTCACCTCCACGCGACGATTTTGCGAGCGCCCTTGTGCAGTCTCATTGGTCGCGACTGGACTGGCAGAACCCATCGCCCCAGGAGCCACAATGCGCCTGACCGGGACATTGCAATTCTGGATCAGGAAAGCGACAACCTCCTGCGCACGGTCCATGCTGAGTTTCTGATTCATTGCTGCATTCCCGGAAGAGTCAGCGTAGCCCTTGACCTCGATCAGGTATCCGGTCAAGCCGGAGGCACCCCGTGCCAACTCCCTCAGTGCATTCTGGTGATCTGCGGAGATGCTCTTGCTCCCGCTTGCAAAGATAATGGTTGCCTCACCCTTGGTATCGAATTCCGTCAAATCGGAGAATCGCTTCGAAACATCCTGAATCTCTTGCTCGTTGGCGTTGATCTTTTCGCGATTGGCCGCAATCTGCACTTTGTTGGCCGCAATATTCTGCTGATTTGTCTCAACCGCCTGCTGCGTTGGGGCTAAGCCAGCTTGGATCTCCTCTGCCGTCCGCAAGTCCTCTCCGGAGAAATTGATGGTATTGGCTACCAACTGCCCTTTTTCATCCCTGATTCCCTCTACCGTAACCCTAAGGCCGGGAATAAGCGCTGTGAAACTCATTTGGGTTTTTCGAAGTCCCAGCCCCTTGGGCTTTTGAACCTTGGTGTCATCTGTGAGTACAACCGTGACGCTCGAATCCGCCGTTTTGACCACCAAAGCGTCTCCCGTTCGGCCTGTGATTAAACCATGAATCTTTGTCTTTTCGCTGTTGTCCAAGCCATAAACAGCTGTTAACATCAGCCAACTCAGTACAACAACCCCTGCCATCCTCTTGCGTATTCCATTCATGGAAGGTCCTCCTTCGCTGAGCGGCAATACGGAACCGCATTGCAGGTGAAAATGGTAGGGGGCTACGTGATATGCGCCTACTGCTAAACATGACAGGCGGGAGGCATTGAGGCTCAGAATCAGTGCTTATGAGGTTTCAACCTCTCTGATATGCATTTGCTAATTCGAACTGCGAGAACTGACAGTTATGATCCGTTCTGCTAGACCATAGCATCGATTGCGACTGCGCGCGGCTCCACGTAAGCAAAGCGGGCAATCAAGTAGCCGGGATGACCAATGGAACATCGTCACAGAGCCAGGCTGCTCGTTGCTGATGACCACACCTTGCTTGCAGAAGCCTGCAAGAGTTTTCTCGAGCCAGAGTTCGAGGTTGTTGGCATCGCTGACAACGGACGAACCCTTCTTCGATTAGTCACCGAGCTCCGGCCTGATGTTGTTGTACTCGACATCGCCATGCCCAAGTTGAACGGACTTGACGCAGGCGACCAGATCCGACACCTCTCACCTTCTACTAAGCTCGTGTTCTTGACAATGAACCTTTCGCCGGAAGTCGCGGCAGAGGCTTTTCGCCGCGGCGCATCCGGATATGTGGTGAAGACATCGGCGGCCGAAGAATTGGTCCGGGCTATCCGCCGAGCCCTGAGATCGGAATCCTACCTGTCCCCCGCTATAACAAAAGAGACCGTAGAGTTCCTTCTGAGAAGCGGGGACTCTTACGTGGAAGAAAGGCGCATCACCCGTCGTCAGAGCGAAGTCCTACAATTGCTCGCCGAAGGCCTCTCGATGAAAGAAATTGCCGCAATCCTGAACCTGAAACCTGGTACGGTCGCGTTTCACAAGTACAAGATGATGGAGACACTAGGTCTCAAGTCCAACGCTGAATTGCTCCAGTACGCGATCAAGCATCACGTCATCGGGTAAGCTTCGGATCGCAATCTGAACCGCGCGGGATGCGTTCGCCTTCCTGTGCATTTTGCAGTGCATCACTGCAATTTTTCCTAGTCCAATTCCTCCACATCAAGAGTTATCTAGACAGTAGTTCGGGAGGTGATGAACGGAAGCGGACAGCTTCCAGTTCGAGCCCTTCGAAGGATCGGTCGTCATTAACCCTCGGAGCGATAGACAGCAATGTTTTTGGTACTGACTTTGATCGTGATCGCCTTGGCCGCCTTCCTCGGCACTGCATTGTACTTCGCCTATCTCGAGTCGGCGGTGGACTTCCCATTGAAGCATCAGCCTCAACGTCATTCAGTTCTGCGTCACCCAGCTGCGAGTGCTAACCCTCAAATCTCTCGTGGGAATTGACCTTATCAAAACTAGTAGAATTAACAGACCTTCCAGATAAACACTCGCCGTACCCTGCGTCTGCTTGCTCTTGATGCGTTTATGACATTCCTGGCTTGCAAGCCTTTCACTTGTCGGGGTCGGCGGGCCGCGGTGATCGCTTGCGTCTCGCTCGTCTTGTTGGTTGTCAGCTCTGCGCTCGGCAACACGAAAATCTCCAGCAATGCTGGAGACGACGCGCCTGCAAGTTCTGATGCTGTCGCCATCGAAATTATCGGCGCACCTGTCGAAATCGATGGTAGACCGATTCTCACGGTCTACGCGCCAGTTGGAGGCTTTACTGCACACGAAAGAGCGGAAGCCATTCAAGGACGCATCATTGCCCTGAGTACGAGACCTGGCATCGCAATCGAATCGATCCGTGCGGAAGACCGCGGCACGTGGACTGAGATTTTTTCCGGTAGAGACCGGATCATGGGCATCACTGAAGCGGATGCGAGGGCCGCAGAACGTCCCCGCGCTGAGTTGGCATCGGAGTACACCGAAATCCTCCGTCAGGTAGTAAAGCAATATCGCGAGGAGCACACGTGGCGTCGTCTCACAACGGGCGCAATCTACGCCTTCCTGACAACGGTTGGTGCTGGTGGTCTGCTGGTGCTCTGCTTTCTCGTGCGTCGTAGGACCAGGCTCCGCGTAGAGCAATGGCTTGCAAGCCAGGAAGTCCAGCACCCGATGCTTTCCGAGTCCTCGCGATTTCGGCGCTATTTTGGCCCACCCTTTAATGTCATACTTCATACGCTTTTCTGGTTGTTTGTCCTTGGCCTAGTGCAAACGTACGTTGCAGTCGTACTTTTCTTTTTTCCAGCCACCCGGTACACGTCCTATCGGCTTACCAACTGGTTGTTTTCGGAACTAGGGGCGTTCGGGAAGAGTTGTATTGGATACGTGCCAAATCTCTTGCTGGTTGCGCTCATCTGTCTGCTCGCCTCGTATCTGATCAAGGTCAATCAATACATTTTTCAGGAAATTGGTAACGGGAGGCTTGCGATCCGAGGCTTTTACACAGATTGGGCGGATCCCACTGCTAAGCTGGTTCGCGCTCTAATCTTCGTTGCCGCGGCCATTGTGGTATTTCCCTATTTGCCGGGATCCCAAAGCCCTGCCTTCAAGGGCATCTCTGTGTTCCTCGGCGTTCTGCTTTCTCTTGGGTCGACTTCCGCCGTGTCCCATGCCGTCGCCGGAACCATTCTCACGTATATGCGTGCGTTTCAACATGGTGATTTCGTACGAATCGGAAATGACGTAGGGGAAGTCATCGAAAAGA
>Ga0126372_10000110_pt1 | contig 22801 bp, 20 predicted proteins | sample PanSoiMetaPlot_6_FD_92762 | JGI IMG/M metagenome (GOLD analysis project Ga0126372, IMG submission 92762) | Tropical forest soil microbial communities from Panama - MetaG Plot_6 | ecosystem: Environmental > Terrestrial > Soil > Tropical forest > Bulk soil | place: Panama | collected 2016-02-17
GCCGATGGCTGTCCAGAGCTTGGCCGCTGCGAACTCGGCGGGACTCGTCCGGCGCGCGCACCAGAGCGCGACGGCGCCCCAGGCCAACGCCAGGCCCGTCGCCGCCTCGAAGGCGATGATCAGGGCATACGCCAGATGATGCAGCGTCGGCGAGGCGATGGCCCGGTACATCAGGCTGTTGCCGGGGAAGGTCGTGTCCATGCTCATCACATGCTGCACGAACAGATAGTTCCTGCCGTAGTCAGTGATGTTGTCGTAGGTGACGAGCAGGCAGAAGGCGGCGAGCACAAGGCTCATCACGATCTTGGCGTACCGCGCGATGAGCATGGCGCCGCCTCCTTTGCGCTAGCCGCTCAGCGAGCGAGCTTGGCAAGCGTATCGCGGCAGACTGGCGTGAGCTTACTGATATTCTCGCTCAGGCAGGTGATGGCTCGACCGGCACCTACATCCACGCCAGGGCAATAAGCACGAAAGTCGTCGCGGCAGGACCGTGCGAGCATCAATTTCTTGCGCGGCGGGATGAAGCCGAGCGCAGGAGGGACGGCGGAGGGCGCTGCAGCCGTAGTTGCAGCCGATTCGGCGGGAGCTGGAACAACCGCTGTTGCCGGCTTCTTGACCGCGGTGCCGGAAGGCACGTTTCCACTAGAGCCTGCCGCGGGCGTCGGTTGCGCTGCAGCCTTGGCGGTAGTTGAGGCGGCTTTCTTGGCAGATTTGGCGGGCGACCCGGACTTTGCCGTTGCGTCCGCTGCGGGGCTTGCCGGCGCTGAGGATGCGGAAATAGACGGCGCGGGTGTAGCCGGTTGCGTGGTCGCCGAGGATGCGGGCGCAGATGGAGCCGGCTGTGTGGTCGCTGAGGCTGGGGGCGTAGATTCTGCCGGCACTGCCGGTTTCGCTTCGGCTGCAGGCTTCGAGGGTGCCGGTGTGCCCGCAGGCGGAGGCGTCGCGGCGGTGGCGGCTGCCGCCTTCACTGCCTGCTGGCAGGCAGACGTGCGATCATGCAGACCGAAGTCGCCCGTGCAGAAGTTAAGACCGTCATGGAACTCCCCGTTCCTAAGTTTCAGTTCTTGCTCTTATCAACCAGCGCGCGCTCGGCGATCCACGGCATCATGGCGCGCAGGCGCTTGCCCACCTCTTCCATCTGGTGGTTGTCGCACTTGGCACGCATCGCCTTGAACGAGGTCTGGTTGACCCGGTTCTCAAGCATCCAGTCCTTGACGAATTTGCCGGACTGAATGTCGTCGAGAATTTTCTTCATTGCCTCGCGGCTCGCTTTACCGATTACGCGCGGGCCTGAGACATACTCGCCGTATTCGGCGGTATTGGACACGGAGTAGTTCATGTTGGCGATGCCACCCTCATAGATGAGATCGACGATCAGCTTCACCTCGTGCACGCACTCGAAATAGGCCATCTCCGGCGCGTAGCCTGCCGCAACCAGCGTCTCGTATCCGTTCCGCATCAGCTCGACGAGGCCGCCGCACAGAACCGACTGCTCGCCGAACAGGTCTGTCTCGCATTCCTCACGAAAGGTGGTCTCGATGATGCCAGCGCGACCACCGCCGATCGCTGCAGCATAAGAGAGCGTGAGGTCGTGCGCGTTGCCGGTGGCGTCCTGGGCGATCGCCATGAGGCAAGGGACGCCGGCGCCGCGGGAATATTCGGCACGCACGGTATGGCCAGGACCCTTGGGCGCCACCATGCAAATGTCCATGTCGGGGCGCGGCTCGATCAAGTTGAAATGAATATTGAGCCCATGGGCGAAGAACAGCGCTGAGCCCTGCTTCACATTGGGCTTCAAGTCGCGCTCCCAGATGCCGGCCTGGAGCTCGTCGGGCGTGAGCATCATCACCACATCGGCCCATTTGGCGGCTTCCGGCACGTCCAGCACCTTGAGCCCAGCTTTCTTTGCCTTCTCGGCAGACTTCGAGCCGGCCCTAAGCCCCACGGCCACGTCCTTGACGCCTGAATCGCGCAGGTTGAGCGCATGCGCATGGCCTTGGCTGCCATAGCCGATAATGGCGACCTTCTTGCCCTTGATCAGATTGAGATCGGCGTCCCGATCGTAATAGACACGCATCAAGAACTCCCCTGCCCTGAGGTTTGCGGCTATGGCTAGGCGGCGTTTGTGCCGCCCGTTCAGCCAAATAGCAAGTGGCGAGCTACATCCGCTCTGGCCCGCGCGAGATGGCGGCAAGCCCCGTGCGCGAGACTTCGACCAGGCCGAGTGGCTGCATCAGCACGATGAACTGGTCGATCTTCGACTGCTTGCCGGTGATCTCGAACACGAAATGCTCGGTCGAGGCGTCGATCACCTGTGCGTGGAAGGCCTCGGCGAGCCGAAGCGCCTCGACCCGTTTCTCGCCTTTGCCGGCGACCTTGACCATCGCGAGCTCGCGCTCGATCGGATTGCCCTTGACCGTGAGGTCGGTCACAGAATGCACGGGGACCAGCCGCTCGAGCTGATGCTGAATTTGCTCGATCACCAGGGGCGTGCCGGTGGTGACGATGGTGATGCGCGAGAGATGCGCCTCGTGCTCGGTCTCGGACACGGTGAGCGACTCGATGTTGTAGCCGCGGCCGGAGAACAGCCCGATGACGCGCGCGAGCACGCCGGGCTCGTTGTCGACCAGCACGGTCATGGTGTGCGTCTCGAGCCGCTCCTCGCGCTTCTCGAGCGGATAGGCCGATCCGGGCTGCGCCATCAGTGCCTTCCTCCTGCCTCAGCCCCGCCGGTATTCTGCGATCCTTTCGCGCCGCCGAGCTCGATCATGCAAAGCGCGGTGGCGATGAGAAGATCGAGGCCGGCAGCACGAGCATCAGCCACTCGAATGGCCGCGAAAGCTCCACGGTGCCGACCACGACGCGGGCGAAGATCACGATCAGAACCACGATCACCACCTCGGCCAGCGTCGCCTTGAGCTGGCCAACGCCTTCAACCTTCATCCAGTTCGGCAGCCTCTGCCCATAGCCCTTTGGCAAACTGAAGACGAAGCCGATGGCGATGCCATAGGCAAAGATCACCAACACGATGCCGAACAGGAGGGCGTCGACCGCCTCGAGAGCACGGGCACGACAACCTGCTGGCCTGAGAAGAAGTCGTGCCAGGCGTGATAGAGAAAGGAGCTGCCCTGAAGGAACATGAGCAACGCCTCAGCCATGGCGCCGGCCGAGCCGATCAGCATGATCGCGCGCAAGCCAAGAAGAAACGTCAGCACGTTACGGGTTCCCGACGTCATGCTTAGACCATCACCTTGCCTTCTTCGGTGATGGCGGCCTCGATGTCCTCCTCGGTGAGGTCATCGCCCATAAGCATGTGATTGTGCGCCTCTCCGCTAGGGATCATGGGGAAGCAATTGGCGTGCTTATCGACCCGGCAATCGAATATGACAGGCTTGGGCACCGCGATCATCTCTCGGATGGCGTCGTCGAGCTCCGACGGCTTCTCGGCCCTGATGCCCACGGCCTGATAGGCCTCGGCAAGCTTCACGAAATCAGGCAGCGCGGCAGTGTAGGAATGGGAGTAGCGGCCGCCATGCAGCAGCTCCTGCCACTGGCGGACCATGCCCATATATTCGTTATTCAGAATGAAGATCTTGATGGGCAGGTCGTATTGCGCCGCCGTCGACATCTCCTGCATGGTCATCAACACCGAGGCCTCGCCGGCGATATCGATGACCAGCGAGTTCGGATGGGCGACCTGCACGCCCACGGCAGACGGTAGGCCGTAGCCCATAGTGCCGAGGCCGCCAGAGGTCATCCAGCGGTTGGGTTCTTCGAACTTGAAGAACTGGGCAGCCCACATTTGGTGCTGGCCGACTTCGGTGGTGATGTAGGTGTCGTAGCCGCGGGTCAGCGCATAAAGGCGCTGGATCGCATTTTGCGGCATGATTACATCGTCGCGCTTGCGGTAACGAAGGCATTGGCGCGCACGCCACGCATCGATTTGTGTCCACCACGTCTTGAGCGCGACCTTGTCCACCTTGGGCTTCTTGGCCTGCCAGGCGTCGATCATCTGCTGCAACACATGCGCGCAGTCGCCGACAATAGGTAAGTCCACCTTGACGTTCTTATTGATCGACGAGCGGTCGATATCGACGTGGATCTTCTTCGAGCCCGGCGAGAAGGCGTCGACGCGCCCGGTGATGCGGTCGTCAAAGCGCGCGCCGATGCAGATCATCACGTCGCAATCGTGCATGGCGTTGTTGGCCTCGTAAGTGCCATGCATGCCGAGCATGCCGAGCCACTGCTTGTCGGACGCTGGATAAGCACCGAGACCCATCAGCGTCGAGGTAATGGGAAAGCCCGTCATGCGCACGAGCTCGCGCAGCCGCTGGCTCGCGAGCGGGCCCGAATTGACGATGCCACCGCCGGTATAGAAGATGGGCCGCTTGGCCAAGGCCATGAGATCGACGGCGACTTGGATCGCGCGCTCGTCGCCAACGATTTTGGGATTGTAGCTCTTGTGCTGCGAGTTGGTGAGCCCGGTATAGTCGCCGCGTGCGAACTGGATGTCCTTGGGAATATCGACGACGACGGGACCGGGACGTCCCGTGCGCGCGACGTAAAATGCCTCGTGCAGAACACGCGACAGAGAGTTCACGTCCTTGACGAGATAATTGTGCTTGGTGCAGGGGCGGGTGATGCCGACCGTGTCGCACTCCTGAAAGGCGTCGTTGCCGATGAGGTGGGTCGGCACCTGCCCGGTGATGCAAACGACGGGGATTGAATCCATCAGCGCATCGGTGAGACCGGTGACGGCATTGGTCGCGCCAGGGCCAGAGGTCACCAGCATGACACCGACCTTGCCGGTCGAACGTGCATAGCCTTCGGCGGCGTGGGCCGCGCCCTGCTCGTGGCGGACGAGGATGTGCTTGATCCTGTCCTGCTGGAACAGCTCGTCATAGATCGGCAGGACTGCGCCACCCGGATAGCCGAAAATATGCTCGACGCCCTGATCTGCGAGAGCCTGGAGCACCATCTGAGCGCCAGTCATTGCGCGCGACATCTCTAGTCCCACTGACAAAAACCGGCCCAGCGCCTCGGGGCTTGTGGCCGGTCAAAACTCGAGGAATGGCGGAAAAGCCTTAACAAGCGGCGCACCCTAAGGCTTGGCCCGAAGGGGGTCAACGCCGAATACAAATGAATGGCAACTCTTATGGTCATTTGCTTTGCATAAATTATCATCTCGCCTAGCCAGATGCATTTTTCTTACCGGAAGCGCGCGCTCTGAAAAATGCGCCGGTAGAAACACGGGGTGGACAATGACAGCGCTTCCGCCTATTTGGCTACCGCTTCATGGATCGCGCGGCACAAGTTGGCGTTCCGCGACCCAATAACCCTCTTCCATCCTTCACTTAATGCCGCAGGTCCAAACAGAGCTTCCTGCCGCCAATGGCGCTGAGGTCGAGGCGCGCTCGCCGCACACGTTCTGGGCGCTCACGCTCGGAAGCATGGGGGTCGTGTTCGGCGACATCGGCACGAGCCCCCTTTATGCCTTCCGTGTCGCCTTGGATGCAGCGGCCGAACCAAACGGCATTGTCACACGCGAGATCGTGCTCGGCGTACTGTCGCTCATCCTGTGGGCGCTGATCCTGGTCGTCACCTGTAAGTATGTGCTCATTCTGCTGCGCGCCGACAATAAGGGCGAAGGCGGCACCCTGTCGCTCATGGCGCTAGCCCAGCACGCGCTAGGTCAGGGCCGCATCCGCTTCGCCATGCTCCTTCTCGGCATGCTCGCGGCGTCGCTGTTCTATGGCGATGCATTGATTACACCCGCCATCTCGGTGTTGTCGGCGGTGGAAGGCTTGGAGGTCGCGACACCTGAGCTCCAGCGCTATGTGGAGCCGCTGACCGTGCTGATCCTGGTTGCGCTATTCGCCTTGCAGTCGCGTGGCACGGCGCGCGTCGCGTCGTTTTTCGGACCGGTGATGACGGTGTGGTTTGTGACCATCGCCGCTGCCGGGCTGACCCATATCGCCGATGACCCCGGCGTGCTCGCTGCGCTCAACCCTGCGCATGCTGTCAGGTTTCTCTCAAGCCACGGCTATATCGGGCTCGTTACGCTCGGCGCAGTATTCCTTGCCGTCACCGGCGCTGAGGCGCTCTACGCCGATCTCGGTCATTTCGGACGGAAGCCGATCCAGACCGCGTGGCTATTCTTCGTCTTTCCCGCCCTTGTCATCAATTATTTCGGTCAGGGCGCGCTCGTGCTTGCGGACCAAACCGCCATTGTGAACCCGTTCTACCGCATGGTGCCGGAATGGGCGCTCTACCCCATGATTGCCCTCGCCACTGCGGCTACGATCATCGCGAGTCAGGCGGTCATCACCGGCGCGTTCTCTCTTACCAATCAGGCCGTGCAACTCGGGCTTCTTCCGCGTCTCCAGGTCAAGCGCACCTCAGCGACCCAGGCGGGCCAGATCTACATTCCTCGCATCAGGGCCCTCTTATTGATCGGCGTCATCATGCTCGTCTTGACGTTCCGCTCCTCGAGCGGGCTTGCTTCGGCCTATGGCGTTGCGGTGAGCGGCACCATGCTGGCCGACGGGCTCATGGGCTTCACCGTGATTTGGAGAGTGTGGAACTGGTCACTTGCCGTGGCGCTTGCGCTGATGCTGCCGTTCATGGCCATCGACCTCATCTTTCTCGGCGCCAACCTCCTCAAGGTCCCGCAGGGCGGTTGGGTGCCGCTGCTGATCGGTGGCTGCCTTGTCGTGGTCATGCTCACCTGGCGCAAGGGCGCGCACATTCTCGCCCAGAAAACGCGGCGGCTGGAAATGCCGGTCGAGGATCTGATCCGCATGCTGGAAAAGAACCCGCCGCCCCGCGCCCCCGGCACCGCCGTATTCCTCACCGCAGCGCCCGACAGCACGCCGACCGCGCTGCTGCACAGCCTGAAGCATTACAAGGTGCTGCACGAGAACAACGTCATCCTCACTATCAATGTCGAGAACTTCCCGCGTGTTCCGCCGCAGGAGCGTGTCGTGATGGAGAAGATCGGCGCCCATTTCATGCGCGTTATTCTGCGTTTCGGCTTCATGGAGACGCCGAACATCCCCAAGGCACTCGCTGTCGCGCGCAAAGCCGGATGGAGTTTCGACATCATGTCGACCTCGTTCTTCTTGTCGCGCCGGGCACTGCGTCCCGACGCGCGCTCCGGCATGCCGACCTGGCAAGACCAGCTCTTCATTTTTCTTGCGCAGAATGCCGACGACGCATCGAGTTATTTTCAGCTTCCCACCGATCGCGTGGTCGAAATTGGCACGCAGGTTACTGTCTAGCTGCACGCCCGTTAAGCAATTCGCCGCAGTATGAACCAGAGCGCAATATGGACATTCACCGTTGGGTCGGGTCTAATTCTCGACCGAGTTAGCAGGATTTGCGCCGCCGCTCACGTCGCACGTCTCTGTCCGCCGCGGCCACTCCCATGATGCAGGACACCAAAGTCAGCAGTGCCGTCGAAGGCTCTGGGTCAGATGACGCATCGAGACGCAACTTCTGGGCACTCATGCTCGGCTGCATCGGCGTCGTCTACGGCGACATCGGCACGAGTCCACTCTACGCCTTCCGTGAGTCGGTGTTGGCGGCCGTCGGTCGGAATGCGGCAGCCGAAGAAGACGCGATCCTCGGCATTCTCTCTCTGATCATCTGGGCGCTGATCCTCGTCGTCACCGTCAAATACGTGATCATCCTGCTTCGCGCCGACAACAACGGTGAGGGCGGGACGCTCGCTTTAATGGCTCTCGCGCGTCGTGCGCTCGGGGGAGAGAGCTTCACCATCGTCCTGCTCGGCATGATCAGCGCCGCTCTATTCTACGGCGATGCGATGATCACGCCGGCGCTCTCGGTGCTGTCGGCGGTGGAAGGACTTGAGGTGATAACGCCCACTTTCGCGCGCTTTGTCGTTCCGCTGTCGGTGTTGATCTTGTTTGGCCTGTTTGCGGTGCAATCGCGGGGCACAGCGAGGGTCGCCTCTTTCTTCGGACCGGTTACGCTGGTGTGGTTCATAGTGCTCGCGATCGGCGGGGCCTGGCATGTGGCGCAAAATTTGAGCGTGCTCGCGGCGTTCAATCCGCTTCACGGCGCGAGCTTTCTCCTAACCCACGGCTATGTCGGGCTGCTCACGCTTGGCGCCGTGTTCCTGGTCGTCACCGGCGCCGAGGCACTCTATGCCGACCTCGGGCATTTCGGCCGGGGCCCGATAAAGATGGCCTGGCTCACGGTGTGCCTGCCGGCACTGATGCTCAATTACCTCGGCCAAGGCGCGCTCATACTCGCCGAGCCCAAGGCGATCGCGAACCCGTTCTTCCTGCTCTATCCGCAATGGGGGCTGTTTCCCATGATCGGCCTCGCCACGGCCGCCACCGTAATCGCGAGCCAAGCGGTAATCTCCGGCGCCTATTCGCTGACCCAGCAGGCAGTCCAGCTCGGACTGTTGCCACGGCTCGACATCCGCCACACGTCTGAAGCGCAGTTCGGACAAATCTACATTCCGCGCGTGAACACGCTGCTCCTGATCGGGGTGCTTATTCTTGTGGTGCAGTTCAAGTCCTCCGGGGCGCTCGCTTCGGCTTATGGCATCGCCGTGACGGGCACCATGGTGGTCACGGCAACCATGGCCTTCATCGTCATCTGCAAATATTGGCAATGGCCGATCTGGTGGGCGGTGGCGCTCATGGTGCCTTTCCTCCTGATCGATCTCACGTTTCTTGGCGCCAACCTGCTAAAGGTGTTCAGCGGCGGTTGGGTACCGCTGCTCATCGGTGGCATGGTCATGGTGGTGATGCTCACCTGGCGTAAGGGCGCGCGCATCCTCGCCGCCAAGACGCGGCGGCTCGAGACGCCGATCGACAGCCTGATCGAAGCGCTCGACAAGCGGCAACCCCATAAGGTCCCCGGTACCGCGGTGTTCCTCACCGCAGACCCCTCGAGCGCGCCGACCGCGCTACTTCATAGCCTCAAGCACTACAAGGTGCTGCACGAGCAGAACGTGATACTCACGATTATCACCGAAAATACCCCGCGCGTGCCCGTCGCAGAGCGAATCAGCATCCAACCTCTCGGCAAGTTGTTCACCCGAATGCTGATTCGTTTCGGCTTCATGGAGACGCCGAACATTCCGAAGGCGCTGGCGCTCGCACGCAAGCGCGGGTTGAACTTCGACATCATGTCGACCTCGTTCTTCCTGTCGCGCCGGTCGGTACGTCCTGATCCAAAATCGGGGATGCCCGTGTGGCAGGACCGGCTCTTCATCATCCTTGCCAAGAACGCCGATGACGCATCGAGCTATTTCGGGCTCCCCACCGACCGCGTGGTCGAGATCGGCACGCAAGTCACGGTGTGACGAAGCGGACGACGGCAGCCGCGACGGCCGCATCCGCATCGGGAAACCACTCCCAGTGGGCCATGTAGCGTCTGAGCCAGGTCATTTGCCGCTTGGCATAACGGCGGGTCTCGGTCTTTGCCTTTCCCATGGCGTCCTTGAGGCTAGTGGCACCGGCAAGATAGTCCCTGAGCTCGCGCACCCCATGCGCGCGCATGGCTGGAAGGCCGTCGTCGAGGCCGAGCGCGAGAAGAGCGCGCACCTCTTCAAGCGCGCCGGCCTCGATCATTCGGTCGAATCTCGCCTCGATCGCCGCATAAAGCGACTGGCGCTCAGGCGCGATGACAAACTTCAGCACGGTGTCGGGATCGAGCACGGGCGGCGCGTTGGCGCCTTGCCACTCGGCGAGCGAGACGCCGGTAGCATCGATGACTTCGAGCGCGCGCACCACGCGTTGGGTATCGCTTGGCCTGACCCTGGCCGCCATGGCGGGATCGCGCGCCACAAGCTCCCGATGCAGCTCGCCAGTCCCAAGCAGCTCGGCCTGCGCGCGCCAATGGGCGTGGACCTCAGGCGGAATGTCAGGAACCGGAGCCAAGCCCTCGAGCAAAGCCTTGAAGTAGAGGCCTGTGCCGCCGACCAGGATCGGCACGCTGCCTTCGCTGCCCGCGTCAGCTATCGCCCGCGCAGCATCCTCGAGCCAGCTTCCGACCGAATAGGCGTCGCGCGCAGAAATGATTCCGTAGAGACGATGCAGAGCGCGGTCCATGTCCGCCTGCGAGGGCCGCGCCGCCAGCACATCAAGCTCGCGATAGACCTGCATCGAGTCGGCATTGATGACGGCGCCGCGCAAGCGCGAAGCTAGTGCAAGGGCGGCGGCAGACTTGCCGCTCGCGGTCGGCCCGGCAATGAGAATGCAAGAGGGCGTCAGGGCCTAGCTCGTCGGCACGGCGACAAATCGGAGCTCGCCCTTGGCGTCGGACAGCAGGAACAGGATCTGCTTCCGCCCAGACTTCCTGACCGCAAGTAGTCGCGCTTTGACGTCCTGCGGCTGCTTCACCTTCTCCTGAGTCACCTCGACGATCACGTCGCCTGGCTTCACGTTCTTCTGCGCCGCCGGGCTGTCGGGCTTCACCTCGGTGATGACCACGCCTTCGACCGATTTGCCAATGCCATATTGGCTGCGCAGCTCGTTGGTCAATGGCGCAATAGATAGGCCGAGCAGGTCCTCCTTCTCAGGCTCGCTTTGCGGCTGTTCCTCCTCGCCCTTGAGCGTATCTGCGGCTTCTTCCTCCTCGGGCATCCTCCCGACCGTGACGGTCACGTCGACGGTCTGGCCTTTGCGGAGGAGCTCGATTGGAACGGCCTTACCGATAGCGGTCGCGGCGACAGCGCGCGGCAGGCTGCGCATATTCTCGATGGGCTGCCCGTCGAATTTGAGGATCACGTCGGAAGGCTCGATGCCTGCGGCGGCCGCCGGGCTGTCGGGGGTGACCTTGGCGACCAGAGCGCCGGTCGGCTCTTTCAGCCCGAGGCTGGTGGCGATTTCATCGGTCACGTTTTGCACATGCACGCCGAGCCAGCCGCGCCGCGTCTCGCCAAATTGCTTGAGCTGATCGACCACCTGCACGGCGCTGTTCGATGGCACGGCGAAGCCGATGCCGATCGAGCCACCGCTCGGCGAGATGATCGCGGTGTTCACGCCGATCACCTGCCCGTCCATGTTGAACAACGGACCGCCAGAATTGCCGCGATTGATGGCGGCGTCGGTCTGGAGGAAGTCGTCGTACGGCCCGGCATTGATGTCGCGCTTGGTGGCAGAGATGATGCCGACCGTGACGCTGCCGCCAAGCCCGAAGGGATTGCCGATCGCCATCACCCAGTCGCCGACCCGCATCTTTGCGGAATCGCCGAAGCTGACCGCATGGAGCGGCTTCTTCGGCTCGACCTTGAGAAGCGCGAGGTCGGTCTTGGGATCGTGACCCAGGATCTTCACCACCTTGAGCTTGGTGCCGTCGGTGAAGTTGATGATGATCTCGTCGGCGCCCTCGATCACATGATTGTTGGTGACGATCAGGCCTGACGGGTCGACGACGAAGCCGGAGCCGAGCGAGCTCACCTTGCGCGGCAAACCTTCCTTGTCCTCGTCGTCGAAGAAATCGTCGAAGAACTCCTCGAATGGCGAGCCCTTCGGACCAGGCCCGGTCTGCGTGCCCTCGGCACTGCCCTTCAACGTCTGCGTGGTCGAGATGTTGACCACGGTGTCCTGCAGGCCTTCGGCAACGTCGGCGACCGATTCAGGACCACGCGCGAGGCTCGGCGTAGCAATAAGGGGCGTTCCGGCAAGAATCACGAACGATGCTGCGGCGTAGCACCAACGCCGAAGGCTTGGCATGGAGAGAAGCGCCCGACCGCCATTCGCCTGCATCGATTGAAGTCTCCTCGCGCGCCGTCATCTGAAGTCGAACTTCCGCCATTTTAGCGGAAATCCAAGGGAAAGCACTTTCCGTCGCAAAAACCGCGCGCTAGCCGCGTATCAACCAGATCAGAACGACGCCTGCGGCAACCGCGAGCGCGCCGCCAAGCCTGAGCGACGTCTCCGGAATTTCCGCGGTTGCTTCAAACATCTTACGTCCGAACCGCGGCGCAAGTGCCCAGAGCGACCCCTCGATGACGAGAACGAGCCCGAACGCAACGGCGAGGTCGCTCATGTCGCAAGCGCCATTCCTGGTCCACTAGCTGCCTGGCCTTACGGCGCCTGCCGGGCTTCCGGACGCGCTTGTTCGGCCGAAACATCGTGCTGCGGCTGGACAGCACCGCCGGCAGCCGCGCCTTGTTCGGTGTCGGGGTTAGAGCCGTTGTCCGCCGGCGCAGCGGGCTTCTCGGCGGGTTTCGAGGGCGCCGGGCTCGGAGGTTGCGCCGTCTTTCCGGTGTCGCCGTTGAAATACTGGAAGAATTGGGAGTCGGGGCTCAGTAAAAGCCGCGTGCCGTCCGATTTCAGTGAAGCCTCGTAAGCCTGCATCGACCGGTAGAAGGCGAAGAAATCGGGGTCCTTGTTGAAGGCGTCGGCGTAGATACGGTTGCGCTCGGCGTCGCCGTCGCCGCGAATTCTCTCTGATTCTCCAGTGGCTTCGGCCTTGATCACCGTCACCTGCCGGTCGGCGTCGGCGCGAATGCCGCGCGACGCCCCCTCGCCCTCGGCCCTGATTTCCGCCGCCTGCTGTTGACGCTCGGTTTGCATGCGCCGATAGATCGCTTGCATGTTCGGCTCCGGCAAATCGACGCGCTTGATACGAACGTCGACGACTTTGACGCCGAACGGCTCAGCCTCTTGGTTCACCTGGCTGGCGATAGTGCGCATCAGCGCCTCGCGTTTGTCGCGCACGACGGCGACAAAGCTTGCGCCGCCAAGCACGCGCCGCAGAGACGCCTCAAGCACCGCGCCCAGCCGCGAATTTGCAGTTTGCTCGTCGCGCACTGCCTGGAAGAACAAGAGCGGGTTGACGATCTTGTAGCGGGCGAAGGCGTCGACGACGAGGCGCTTCTGATCCGATGCGATCACTTCCTCTGAACCCGTGTCGATATCGAGAATGCGCTTGTCGAAATATTCGACGTTCTGGATGAACGGAATCTTGAAATAGAGGCCTGGGCCGGAATTGTCCGAGCCGAGCACATTACCGCGAGGCTGCTGGCCGCCGGTCTCCTCCGCGGCGCCTTCCTTCGCCGGCGTCAGCCCACCGGGCGCGTTGATGACACGGATCGGATTGCCGAATTGCAGCACCAGGGCCTGTTGCGTCTGCTGGACAGTGAAGAGCGCAAGATAACCAACGACCGCGGCGATCGCGAATAGCACAAGAAGGAACGTGAGTGCGGCGCGGCTCATTGCTGCGGCTCCGGGCTTGGCGGGCGCTTTGAGAACTCGGGGAGCGGCAGATACGGCACGACCCCTTGCCCCGCCTTCTGGTCGATGATCACCTTGTCAGTGTCGCCGAGCACGTGCTGCATGGTCTCGATGAACATGCGCTTGCGGGTGACCTCGGGCGCGAGCTTGTACTGCTCATAGACTTTGAGGAAGCGATCGGCCTCGCCCTTCGATTCGGCGATCACTTGGCCACGGTAGCCTTGCGCTGCCTGTAGGATGCGCTCGGCGTCGCCCTTGGCCTCCTGAATCACCCTGTTGGCGTAGGCTCTGGCTTCGTTCTGGAGCCGCTCCTTATCGGCACGCGCAGCCTGTACGTCGCGGAAGGCGTCGATGACCTGCTGCGGTGGGTCGACCTTCTGTAGCTGTACTTGCCGGACCAAAACGCCGGCCCCGTAGCTGTCCAGCGTTTGTTGCATCAGCTCCTGCACCGAGGTTTCGGTCTTGGCGCGCGCCTCGGTCAGGATCGGCTCGATATCGCTTTGGCCGACGATCTCGCGCATGGCGCTCTCGGCCACGTCCTTCACCGTGCCTTCTGGATTTTGGATATTGAACAGATAGTCGGAAGCGTTCTTGATCTGCCAGAACACCACGAAGTCTACATCGACGATATTCTCGTCGCCGGTTAGCATCAGACTTTCCTCAGGGACATCGCGGATCGCGCCCGCAGTGTCGCGCCCATCTGAAGTCGTGGAGCCGCGCATGCCGATCTCGATGCGATTGACGCGGGTGACCTTCGGCAGCTCGACCTGCTCGATTGGATAGGGCCAGCGGAAGTTGAGGCCTGGCGGCAGCTGGCGCACAAATTTGCCGAATCTGAGCACGATGCCGAGCTCTTCGGGGTTGACCCGCACGGTGAAGCCGAAGAAGCCGATCAGGACAACCGCAATGACGGCGGCCAGCGCAATGAAGGGCCCGGGCACGCCGCCGCCTGGCATGGCCTGGCGGATGCGGTCCTGGCCGCGGCGGAAAATCTCTTCAAGATCCGGCTGCTGGCCGCCGGGTCCCGTGGGGCGCGGGCCCCAGGGGCCACCGCCGCCGCCCTTCCAACCGCCGCCCCCGCTTTGATTGCTCCAAGGCATGATGAAACGTCGTCCCGATATGTTGTGAAGGGTGGCGCTAAAGACCGGCCGTGCGGAGCGATCAGCTAACGAGACAGACTAGCTCGATCAAAATGGCGGTCCTGCGACAAGGATCGGCAAGGGTTATAGGCCAGTCACCGGGGGTGCGCAATGCGACCGACCTACGGAGCACCCACCCGCTCAAGCACAACGAAGCTGAAGGCGTGCTCGTCGCGCGGGCCGGCCTCATGCCTCTCGCGTGAGACCTCCAGCCATTCGCGTTTGTCGAGAGCTGGGAACCAGGTGTCAGCATCCAGCGAGGCGTGCACCTCGGTGAGATAGATGCGGCGCGCTCGCGGAAGGACCTCGCGGAACACATCCTCACCGCCGATCACCATAATTTCGTCGGCGCGCGTTCGCTCTGCAGAGGCGCGCGCTGCAGCGAGCCCCTCCTCAAGGCTATGGGCCATGACGGCGTCAGGCGCGACGAAGCCTTGGTCTCGGGTGAGCACGACATTGAGCCGGCCGTCAAGGACCCGCGGTAGGGACTTGAAGGTGCGCCGTCCCATGATCACGGGCTTGCCCATTGTGATCTTGCGGAAATAGCGCATGTCGCTCAACAGCCGCCACGGCAGCTCGCCGCCTCTGCCGATCGCTCCATTCTCGGCGATGGCCACGACCAGGGCGATGACGGGCGTTTTGTCTGCCCGTTTGTCAGAACTCACACCGCCACCTTGGCGGTGATGGCGGGGTGCGGGTCGTAGCCGACCAGCTTAAGGTCCTCATAAGCGAAATTGAACAGCGAGCGCACCTCGGGATTGATTTCCATGTGCGGAAGCGCGCGGGGGATGCGCTTCAACTGCTCGTCTGTTTGGTCGAGATGAGTCAGATAGAGGTGAGCGTCGCCAAATGTGTGGACGAACTCGCCAGGCTCTAGGCCTGCCACCCGCGCCACCATCTCCGTCAGCAGCGCATAGGAGGCGATGTTGAAGGGCACGCCGAGGAAGACGTCGGCAGAGCGTTGATAAAGCTGACAGGAGAGCCGCCCTTCGGCCACATAAAATTGGAAGAGGCAATGGCACGGCGAGAGCGCCATCATGTCGAGCTCGCCGACATTCCAGGCGCTGACGATGTGGCGGCGCGAATCGGGATCGCGCTTCAAGCCTTCGACAACTCTTGCGATCTGGTCGATGTGGCGGCCGTCAGGCGTTGGCCACGAGCGCCATTGTCTTCCGTAGACAGGCCCGAGGTCTCCGTTCTCGTCAGCCCACTCGTCCCAGATCGTCACGCCGTGCTCGTTGAGGTAACGCACATTGGTCGAGCCTTGCAGGAACCACAGCAGCTCGTGGATGATCGATTTGACGTGGAGCTTCTTGGTGGTGACGAGCGGAAACCCTTCTGCAAGATCAAACCGCATCTGGTGGCCGAAGATGCTGAGCGTGCCGGTATTGGTCCGGTCGTCCTTGCGGATGCCAGTCTTGCGAATGCGAGCGAGGAGATCGAGATACTGACGCAAGGGTGAGGTCTTCTCCTATGATCTTGCCTCGCAACGCGCGCTTGCGTGTTTGCTCACCGGTCTAGGTTCCACAGAAAGGTGCTTTCCGATGCGTTTCATGTTCTGGCTCTCGCCCTGAGCCTAGGCCTCGCTGCCCCAGCGCTCGCCGCCAACCTCACCATCGAGGATGTGCGCTATATGGCCTTCGACAAGGGCATCGTTAAGATCAAAGAGGTCGAGCTCCACAAGGGAATCTGGAAGGTCGAGGGCGAGGACGCTGGGGGCCATGAGATCAAGATGAAGGTCGATGCCTGGAGCGGCCAGATCATCAAGCTGAAGCGGGATGACTAGGCCTTAGTTTTTTCAGCTCAGCATAGCATTTGCGCCCGATTCGCGACTGGGGGTTACCGTCCCATCAATCTTTTTTTCGCCCCCATAGGGGCCTATATTGACTTCCGTCGGCGCGAGTCGACTATGGCGATAAACAGCCTTCGTAATAAGCCATTCGGACCCGGGGGCGGTACCCGGCGCCTCCACCATTCAGGGAGCAGAAATCAGTGGTCATAAATCAGGTTGGGGGAAGCTTCTGATTTCTGACGTCTGATTTCTGGGACCTGATATGGGGGCGAAATAGGATCGACGAGGGTGTAAAAGGAGCGCTTTCGCCCGGCATGGTTCCGCCGTTATCGGGCCGACCAAATAGTTGCCAACGACAACTATGCGGAGGCTGCTCTCGCTGCGTAAGCGGCGCGATAGCCTGAAAATCAAGTCCCAGCCCCTTCGCAGGGGTTAGGCGCGGTTTCGGAGGGCACCGGGCAACAGAAGCCCTCCACTTTATGACGGGGGAACTGCCTAGCGTCGCAAAGAGGGTAGGCGGCGGTATCGATGGCAGAAGACGAAATCAGATACGACCTTCTCACGCAGGATGCACTGCGCGGCGTGGTGCGCCAGGTCTTGGCGCGCGTGCAGCGCGAGGGGCTTCCCGGTGAGCATCATCTCTATATCGCCTTCGACACTGGAGCCGACGGGGTCTCGGTATCGAAGCGCCTCAAAGAGCAATATCCGGAGGAGATGACCATCGTCCTGCAATACCAGTTTTGGGATTTGCAGGTGTCCAACGACCGCTTCGAGGTGAAGCTCTCCTTCTCCAACGTGCCGGAGCGGCTGGTCGTGCCGTTCAACGCAGTCAAGGCCTTCTACGACCCTTCCGCCCAGTTCGGACTTCAGTTCGGCAAACCCGGCGCAGCCAATGACTCTGCTCGCCAGCATATGGCCGCTGCCCTTCCCGACCTTGTGGGCGAGCCTGAGGAGCCGCGCGGCGCGCTAGAGCCCCCGCATGACGAGGGCGAGGCGCAAGCGTCGGAAGTCGTGATGTCGCGACCTCCGGCAGAGGTCGTGCATCTCGACCGCTTCCGCAAGAAATAGCCCCTCCCGATACCGTCTCCTGCGGTTGCGCCACGCCAACGAGGCGATGCTCGAATAGGCGTTAGACTTCGGCCGCCGCCTTCTGCTGCGGCTTAGTGCGCGGCTCCTTCGACGGCTCGAGCGGCACGTTCATCTCGACATAGAGGCCGGTCGGCCTGAACTCGACCTTGGTGTCGCCCCCGAGATTGTGGCGGATGCCCTTGTCGATGAGCTGCATGCCGAAACCACCACCATTTGAGCTGCGCCGCGCCGGCACGTGGATGAGCGTGCCCCGCTCCTCCCAGGTGAGCAGGAGGCGGTTGCCGCGCGAGGTTTTCCAGCTGATACCGAGCTGCCCGTTATTATGGGATAGTGCCCCATATTTCACCGCGTTGGTGGCAAGTTCGTGCAGCGTCATGGCGAGGATCGAGGTGCATTGCGGCGGGAGCAGCACATCGGAGCCTTTGATCATAATCTTCGGCCCGCCCTCACGGCGATAAGGATCGAGCTCGCGCTCGACCATGGCCTTGAGGCTCGCGCCTGACCATTGCGATTCGAGCAGGAGATCGTGGGCGCGATGCAAGGCTTGCAAGCGTTCGGCAAGCGTCTGGGCCATGGCCTGCGCCGGCCGAGACGTCGCCTGACGAAGGCTTGCCTGTACCAGAGATTGCACTATGGCGAGCGCGTTCTTGACGCGATGATTGAGCTCGCCGACCAGCATGCTTTGGCGCTGTGCGGTACGCCTCCGCTCAGTCACGTCGCGGAAAATGAGGACAGCGCCAGCGAGCGAGCCGTCGAAGCCTAGGATAGGCGCACCGCTATGCTCGACCGGCACCTCTCTCTCGTCGCGGGTCACAAGGAGGGCACCAGATTCGAGCCGGGTCACGGCGCGCTCACGCAGCGCCTTTAGCGCAGGGTCGTCGACCGGCTTGCGCGAGTTCTCGTTAATGACGCGGAACACCTCCCAGATCGGGCGTCCGCGCGCCTCGGGGCCAGACCATCCCGTCATCTGCTCGGCGATCTTGTTCAGAAGCAGAACGCTGCCGTTGGGGTCGGTGGCAATGACCCCGTCGCCGATCGAGGCAAGGGTCGTGCTCAACCACTCGCGCTGGCCGCGCAGCTCCATCAGCGCAGCATTGCGGTCACGGTCGGCGCGTCGCACGGCGCCGATGGTGGTCCAGGCGAACACGGCAAGCACGAGGATGCTCGCCACCGCAAAGATCGCGAGCGTCGCGGCGCTGTCGTAGAAGGTGTGAACTTCGGCCAAATGGGCGAACCAGCCGATGACGAGCGGCAGAACGAGAATGCCGGGCAGCAGCCGCCGCAGCATTTCCCCGGCAGGCGACTGCTCGACGATGGCGGCAGCAATGCCGTATTCGGGAGAGGCGGCAAGCAGCCCGAGCGCAAGCAGCAAGCTGCTGATGGCGCCATAGAGCGACATCGAGGTGAACGGGAACGGGTAATAATAGGTGGCGACGCCATAGGCGTAACCCGCGAGCACGATCAGCACCTGGGCGATAATGATGAGCGCGAGGATCTGGCTGAACGCCGAGGAGATGCTTCCCTGCTTGGCGTAAAGCAGAGCGAGCCCGAACAGGATCAGCGAGCCGGTAATGCCGGGCGATATATGCAGGGGCTGGCCCGAGGAAGAGGCGTCGGCGAGGAGGACCTCGGCGCGAACCAGCGCCTGGTCGATGCCGAGGTTGAAGCCGAGCAGATCTTGGGTCATGACGGCGAGCCCCAAGACGACGAGGGCAAAGCCGATCACTCTCGCGAGCGGACGGAGCGCCCTGAAGGTGAAGCAGAACAGACCAATGCCTGCGGCGAGAACGCCCACAGCGGCATGTGGCGTCATGCTGGCTAGACCAGGTAGCACCTCTGAGAGTTCGGGATCGGGAATCTGCCAGCCGAGGAGCACGACACCGCCCATGACGCAGACGATGAAGGCAGCAGAGCGCGCTACGAGCAGCGAGATGCGCTCGGCACGCGGCGCTGGGAGCGCCAGTTTTGCGGGTACTTCAGCCACTAGCCTTCCTCACCCAACTTCGCAGACCAAACAACCCCGAGAACCTTGGGCGCTCCTCGGCAGAAGGCCGCAACGCTTTGCGGAAGCGCGTTCTCCCACCCTTTTTTGGCAATGTTATACCCCCATAGAACCCGTAGGTCATTCGGTCACAGGCAAAGCACGGGTAGAGTGTCCCCGTAGCCCCGCCCATCCACAGGAGAATTGAGCATGCCTCATAAGCGAGGTCCTTTGAGCGAATCGAAAGGCGCGACCCGTATCGAATCCGATTCGCTCGGAACAATCGACGTGGAGCAGGAGCGATATTGGGGCGCCCAGACCGAACGCTCGCGCCGGAACTTCAGGATCGGCGAGGAGAGCATGCCTAAGCCACTGATCAGAGCGCTCGCTTTGGTCAAAAAGGCGGCAGCGCTGACGAATCGCGACATCGGCCTGCTCGAGGAGCGCCTCGCTACAGCGATCGCTGCAGCTGCCGATGAAGTCATCGAAGGCAGGTTCGACGCTCATTTCCCCCTGGTCGTCTGGCAAACCGGTTCCGGCACCCAGACCAATATGAATTTGAACGAGGTGATCGCTAACCGCGCCAGCGAACTTTTAGGCGGCACCCTCGGATCAAAAAGCCCCGTTCACCCCAACGATCACGTCAATCTCGGACAATCCTCGAATGACGCGTTCCCCACTGCCATGCACGTCGCAGCCGCCGAGGAGATCGCCTATCGGCTTAACCCCGCTCTCGCTCGGCTCTACCAGGCCCTCAAGGACAAGGCCGAAGCCTTCCAAGACATCCTCAAGATCGGCCGTACGCACTTACAGGACGCAACTCCCCTCACTTTGGGGCAAGAATTCGGCGGCTATGCGGCACAGGTCGATCACGGAATCGAACGGATAAAGCTCACGCTTCCAGGCCTTTACGAGCTTGCCCAAGGAGGAACGGCGGTCGGAACCGGCCTCAATACGAGCCCGCTCTTCGCCGAAGCCTTCGCCGCCAAGATCGCCGAGCTTACGCGGCTGCCGTTCATGAGCGCCGAGAACAAGTTCGAGGCGCTCGCCACTCACGACGCCATGGTCTTCGCCCATGGCGCGCTCAACACCGTGGCAGTGTCGCTGTTCAAGATCGCCAACGATATCCGGATCCTGGGCTCCGGCCCGCGGTCAGGCTTCGGCGAGCTGATCCTGCCGGAGAACGAGCCGGGGTCATCGATCATGCCGGGGAAGGTGAATCCGACGCAATGCGAGGCCGTGACCCAAGTGGCGGCGCGTGTCATGGGCAATCACACCACGATTACCATCGCCGGCAGCCAGGGCCACCTCGAGCTCAATGTGTTCAAGCCGGTAATCGCGCATGCCATGCTGCAATCGATCAGGCTTCTGGCCGATGTCGCGGACAGCTTCACCGAGAAATGCATCGTCGGCATCGAGCCTGACCGGTCGCAAATGAAGCAGCATTTGGAGCGCTCGCTCATGCTGGTCACGGCACTTGCGCCGCATATCGGCTATGACAAGGCAAGCGAGATCGCCAAAGCCGCGCACAAGAACGGCACGACGTTGCGCGAAGAGGCGATAAGACTGGGCCATGTGCGGGAAGAGGACTTCGATCGCCTGGTCAGGCCCGAGGACATGACCGGGCCCAAGCGCTAGGCATTGGAATGGCGCGTGCCTATAACAAGCGCTCACTCACCATTGCACGTCATCGCACGAGTATTTCGCTTGAGGATGAATTCTGGAATGCCCTCAACGACATTGCCCGGAGCGACGGCAAGTCCATAGCGGCGCTGATCGGGGAGATCGACAAGAGAAGGTCCACGATGCAGGAGCGCCAGCCAAGCCTTTCCGCCGCAATCCGCCTCTATGTGCTGGAGCGGACGCGCAGTCGGCGCTGAACCAACGATCGGAGCTACGGGCCGAAGATGCTGATCCCCTTCTTCCACGCATCAGGGGCCTCACGAGGAGCGCTCAGGGGCCGGCGCGGCCGGCTTGAGGAGCGCTGACGTGGCGGTGCCGCCACATCGGCGGCGGCTGCGGTCGGTTGAGCCTCTGTGCTCGCCCCCGCGTCGGGCGTTGGCGTAGGCAACGGCGGCTCTTCCGGAGAAGCGATCGCCGAGGCGGCAGGTCGTGAGATTTCAGGCGCGGTGGCTTCGATCGGAGGGGCGGTAGGTGGTGACGTCTCGGGCTCGATAGCTTCAGTAGGCGGTGCTGGAGCCTCTTTCGGGGCGGCGATCGGCGGGGCAGCTGGTGGTGAAGTTTCAGGCTCGGCAGCTTCGATTGCGGGGGCCGCATGCGGCAAAATCTCAGCCTTGGCAGCTTCAGCAGGTGGCGCTGGAGCTTCTTGCGGCGCGGCGATCGGCGGAGCAGCAGGTGGCGAAGTCTCAGGCTCGGCAGTTTCGATCGGGGGAGCGGCAGGCGGTGAAGTCTCAGGCTTGGCAGCTTCAGCGGGCGGCGGTGGAGCCTCTCCCGGTGCGGCGATTGTCGGGGCAGAAGATGGTGACGTTTCAGGTGCGGCAGTTTCGGCGGACCGGGCAGGCGCCTCTTGTCCTGACGGCTCGGCAGACGGCTCTCCCGCCGGCTGATTGGCAGGGTCGGCCAACACCCGCGCGATGCCGTCACTCTCCTCGGACTGTGCTGGCGCTTCCTCACGCGCCTCTGTCGGAGTGGGCGCCATGTTGGCCGAGGACGCCGGGGCCGATTGCGGCAAAGCCTCCTGCGGCTGCTCGGTCTCGGCGCGCGGGCTCGGCTCGCTCGGCGGCGCGGCTTCCACCGGTGGCTCGGGAGGCGGGCTCTCGGCCGCCGGGCCGGTGTCGTCAACGGGCGGCTGCGTCTTGCCGCTCACGTCAAGCGTCTCGAGGCGCTCAACATCCTCCCGCATACGGCGCATGGTGAGGTAGCTCTCGATCGCTCCGGTATCGATGGAAGGCGAAATCGCATCAGCTTGACTGAGGGCGCCAGCGAATACGAGTGTGACCGGCGGCACGTCCTGGTTCTTGGCACCAGCAAGACTTACGGCCCACTCGCTGTCGAGCGTGAGGCTCGCGAGCTCGACATAGCCGTTGATCTTGGTCAGGCCTGTCGGACTCGCCAGTGTGGTCGGCGTAAGCCGGAGCGTGCCGCTCTTGATATCGAAGGCAAGCTTCACCGGGCCATATTTGTAGATGCCCTTGGTGACTTTGTCGCGCACGGTGCGGGCTTCCTCGGCGATCTGGTCTCTATCGACCTTGATCCTCGTGTTCGAGGCGACCACCGCCACGCGGCGAAGCGGATCTGGATTTAGCGCGAGCACTGCGCCGGGCCCAAGCGACAGCGTACCCTCTCCACTCAGTCCCGCCACAAGGCCGGGCGGGCTTAGGCCCTCACCCTGAAGCTTGAAGGCGAGATCGAACGGGCCCTTGGCGAGACTATTGTCGAAGACGCTCTTCGAGAGATCGTCGAGCTTGCCTCCGGCAATCTCGGCATGAGCCTTGAGATCGGCACCGGCGCCGAGCGGCGTCAAGCTTCCCGACGCCGCGAATGTCCCGCCGAACAGGTGCCCCATGAGGCTTGTGACAGTAAGCCCGTTCTTGTCGACGCGGCCGGTAAGCGTCGC
>Ga0126372_10000111_pt1 | contig 22629 bp, 27 predicted proteins | sample PanSoiMetaPlot_6_FD_92762 | JGI IMG/M metagenome (GOLD analysis project Ga0126372, IMG submission 92762) | Tropical forest soil microbial communities from Panama - MetaG Plot_6 | ecosystem: Environmental > Terrestrial > Soil > Tropical forest > Bulk soil | place: Panama | collected 2016-02-17
GAGAAGTTAGGGGCGCACGTGGCGACCGTCAATGGTCAGCGTGGGATTCATTTTGCGGTATGGGCGCCGAACGCCTACTCTGTGTCCGTCATTGGCGACTTCAACAGTTGGAATACGACCAAACATCCTTTGCGTGCGCGCGGCAGCTCGGGGATCTGGGAAGGATTCGTTCCCGAGCTTGGCAAGGGCACCGTCTATAAGTATCACGTCGCTTCCCGCTATCTGGGCTACAGTGTGGACAAAGCCGATCCCTTTGGGTTCGAGAATGAAGTCCCGCCGAGAACGGCATCGATTGTCTGGGACCTGAACTACGAGTGGGGCGATAGCAAATGGATGCAGTCGCGCAACCGCCACAATGGGATCAACTGCCCCATGTCCATTTACGAAGTGCACTTGGCCTCATGGATGCGCGCTTGGGATGAGGGTAATCGCTGGCTGACTTATCGCGAGCTTGCTCCCAAGCTGGCCGAATATGCCAATCGCATAGGTTTCACCCACGTGCAATTTCTTCCCGTCATGGAGCATCCCTTCTACGGATCGTGGGGATATCAGGTAACCGGGTTTTTCGCTCCCACCAGTCGTTACGGTACGCCACAGGATTTCATGTGTCTGGTGGATCATCTGCACCAGCGCGGCGTGGGAGTGATCCTCGACTGGGTACCCTCGCATTTTCCCAGCGATGCGCACGGGTTAGCCTACTTCGACGGCACGCATCTCTACGAGCACTCCGACCCGCGCCAAGGTTTTCATCCGGAATGGCGCTCGCATATCTTCAATTACGGGCGCAACGAAGTGCGAAGCTTCCTCCTTTCGAGCGCGCTGTTCTGGCTCAACCAATATCACGCCGACGGCTTGCGTGTGGACGCCGTCGCCTCCATGCTCTATCTTGACTACGCTCGTAACCCCGGCGAGTGGATCCCCAACAAATACGGTGGCAACGAAAACCTGGAAGCCATCAGTTTGTTGCAGAAGCTGAATGCGGATGTATATGGCAGTCATCCTGACGTGCAGACCATAGCCGAAGAGTCGACTGCTTGGCCCATGGTCTCACGGCCCACCTATGTAGGTGGTCTGGGGTTCGGGCTGAAGTGGGACATGGGTTGGATGCACGACACGTTGAAGTACCTCTCGCATGATCCCATCCATCGCCGCTACCATCACAACCAGCTGACCTTCCGCGGCCTCTACATGTTCACCGAGAATTACGTGCTGCCACTCTCCCACGATGAAGTGGTTCATGGCAAGGGCGCTCTCATTGGCAGGATGCCGGGTGACGAATGGCTGCAGTTCGCTAACCTGCGCCTATTATTAGGATATCAGTGGGCACAGCCAGGCAAAAAGCTGCTCTTCATGGGCGGCGAGTTCGGGCAGAAGCGCGAGTGGTCCCATGAGGCAGGCTTGGAGTGGTGGGTGCTGCAATTCCCAGTTCATTCCGGAGTGCAAAAGCTCGTGACCGACTTAAATCGGGTCTACCGTGAGCAGCCGGCTCTATATGAGCGCGAGTTCGATTCCGCCACCTTCGAGTGGGTGGATGCTGACGATGCCGACTCTAGCGTATTGAGCTTCTTGCGCCGCGGTCACCAGGATGTGATTCTTGTGGTCGGCAATTTCACTCCCGTGCTGCGCAAGGAGTACCGCATCGGCGTGCCCGAAGGCGGAAGGTGGCGCGAACTCCTCAATAGCGACGCTCAGATCTATGGCGGCAGCAACCAAGGGAACGGCGGCGGAGTTATGGCCGAACCCGTTCCTCATCATGATCGCCCTTTTTCTGTGAAGCTCACTCTGCCTCCGCTCGGAATCTTGTTCCTGAAACGTGAGCGCTAACAAGCGCTTGGGCCGATTGGGACATAAGCCGGCCGATCAAGTAGCAGCCACACCGTGTTCGCGACCGGATGGTTTTGAGCTGTGCTTCCAGTGCGAAGCGAACCGTTGATTGCGAAGAAAGAAGCGCCGGAAAAATCAGTTCAGTTCCCCAACGGTTCGGCGGCGTGCATTGGGCGGACATCGAAATTTGGCTTGAGTAGAGCCAAACCCGAGATTCCCGGCGCGCGAGTGGCAAATAAACGAACAAAAGAAGCATGCCAGCCCGGTCCTTCCACTCCGGAGGCGTGCCCGCACCCATCAGCTTGCGCACGATCAGGCTTAGGTTGAGTACTCCCACGTGGACTAGACATTTTAGAATGTTCTTGTGGCTGCGCAGGTGACTTCACCTCATGGCCCCTGTGTCGCAGCAGTGCGCAAAGTTGCGTTCCACCAACTCGCCGCACCGCCGCAGTAAACTCTTGCCGTACTCGCCCGCACCCGCCGCCGATTCTGGTACACCGCCTGTTGCTCCACTCGCTTGTTCGGCCACTTCCGCCGCACCGCCGCCCCTTTGTGCTACTTCTCGGAATGTAGCTGCGCACCTCTTAACTCTTTACCCGCTCGACCACCGCGTCGCTGTGGTAGCCCTTGTCGGTGACCAAGTCTTCGATACAATTGACGTTCACTTGAGGCTTCTCGTCGGACCGCTGGTCCGCTTCGCGTTGCGATCTGCTCCGCCACCGCCATCCCCGCCTCGCTCAACGTCCGGATGGTCGCGTCGCCCTGATCCGCGCCTTGCAGCGTCACCGTTGCCACCGCTCCTGGGTTTCATACTGGATACCGGATACCTGTCCCCGTAGCTGGCCTCGACCCAACGCTTCTTCAATACGATCGAATTTTCGGTAGGCCGTGGTATAGAAGAAGGAGTTGGTACAAGCAGAACGAGCCCGGGAGAAGCTCTTGCACCAGCCATCCAGAGGCCGAGCGCGCGGAGCATTCGCATCGTAATGGTCACAAAAGGAACTGGGACATATGCTATCAACACATCAATGAAGAATGCTGCCAACCTGGGCCCCAGACTGGCAAAGGAAGGTTAGGGAAACTCGATACGGGCTGCTTGCGAGGAGGCCATAATCTATCTATTACGTGCGCCGCGCTGTACATCACCGCCCGTTCAGCGGAAGATAAACCCAGGCCGACATCACTGAAATGCAACTGCAGATTGCGGTAGAAATGTGTAACTTTTAGGGCAGAACGTTTGGAAAATGGTTGACGCGGTCCACGTGAGGTCCCCAGGCTACAAACACGTCATCGAGCACGTCCACCAACCCGGAAGGCCCGAGAGACGGCGAGGAATTCGCATACCGCTTCTGCTACTATGCAATTTCGGAAAGGAACGGAAAGAAAGTTTTCGGACAATATGCACCGGTCCTCTCCCAAAAAGAATTGCCCAAATTGCTCAAGCTGGCTCACGAAAAAGACTGCCCGATCTTCCCGTAAGAGAATCCCGCCTAAGGCGGGCGAAATATCGCTGCACTCCGCACCAGAAGAGGAGGAAAAGAAAAATCAGGCCTGGGAGTTGTCCCGAAAAGGACAGCAACTCCACTCCAGCAAAACAAAGCGGGCGTGAGCGCTTCGACGCCCGGCAGCACACCCATGCGCTTCCTCCTCTGGGCTGACGTCGCGACGTACATACTTCCTACGTGACGGCTCACGCGACACGGTCGTTGCATTATAGGATGGTTCTTGTGGTCGTAGTGACCGGACTGGTCCTGTGGATCACGGCCCCGGGGCTGCAATGGGACGTCTGGCGGCTGATGACCGAGATCCTGGACGCCGTCAGTCCGCCGTGGTTGGACACTGGGCCGAATCGGAAATGCTCACTGAAAAACACAACCCCTCGGAGAGCTCAGTTACTTGCGATGTCCATGCCTGAGCGTCCTTGTCCCCAGCCTCGGCCTTCGAGAGAAACTCCTTATAGGCCCGCTTAATCCATTCGTGACAGAGGTTCTGGACCCACCAGATGTTAACGGAGAATGGCAGCGAACGAGCCAAATGGACAGCCTTTCGAAGCCGGGCGATCGATGGCAGGTCCGCCACATTGGCCACGATAACCTCGGCCATCGATTCCATCCTCCTTCTGAGCGCGAACTCGAGTGTGGATACATCCAGATCGATATGTACCGCCTCGGCTTCTTGCAACAGGTCGTGAATGGAATCAGGTTCCAGATCGTCCCCAGCAAAGGCGTCCCGCAAAAGACTGTTCAAGGCGGATTCGGCGGAGGCCCGGAAGTCGTTTGGAAGGGGCGCGCCCGATCTGATGAGGAATCGCATCAATTCCGCATGGCGCTGGTAAATCTGCCGGTGAGCGGCCTCAACTTCAGCCAGCACGAAATTCGACAGAATACCCAAGACCTTCCGCTGCTGATCCTTGAAGAGCGCCTGAAGGGAATGAGTATCACCGAAGGCTTGCCTGACTAGAGAGCGCATATCCGCGTCACTGGACTGAGGAAATGACTCGACAAGACCCTTTGCCACGACACCATCAACCTCCGGGTTGCTCTCGCAAACCCCGGCCACCACTTCATGGCCGCCGAAGTGAGCTACGCCAAAATCTAACGTCGAACACTCTCCTGTGATGGTTGACGTGAACACCGCCCTACCCACCCCTAGCCTTTCGTTTCCCGACTGCTGGGTAGAGTACTGTTGGCGGTCGACGGTATAGCAATAAACTCGCGCGTGTTCATCGTACGGTTCAAAAATAGAACTTATTGCGTAGTGGCTCCCTACTTTGCGCAAATCGACCCTGGACGGCTTTACGAGTTTTTCGTAAATACGGGCGCCGTCGCCATGTTCAGCGAGATTACTCTTCGCTTCTGACAGCTTTTCCAGAAAACTGCTTTCCAAATCAACGCCGAATACCTGTTCGGCCAGTTCAATCGCGCGTCCGGCATACTGCATAACCTGCACGGTCTCGAGCCCCGACAGCTCATCGAAGAACCAGCCGCAGCTTGTGTACATGAGCATCGCATGGCGCTGCAATTCCAACAGCTTCAGCATGAGGACGATCTCAGCTCGACTGAGCTCGCGTAGAGCATGCTTCTTAATAAACCGTTCGACGCCTTGATGTGTGCGATCCAGGATTACCTCGATGTAATCATTCCGGGCAGTCCAAGGGTCTTTGAGCAGCTGGCGAGTCTTGTCTTCATAATTCGGCGCCAGGGTGTCACGCAGCCAATCCAGAGCTTGTCGCAAAGGCCCCCGCCAAGCTTGGCTCCACCCGGGGTGCTGACCTGAGTTGCACCCGCAATTGCTCCGCCATCGCTCGATGCCATGGACACAGCTCCAGGAACTGTTCTCGAATATCTCTACGCGGTGGATCGGGGGATGCCGTTCCAGGTGCTCTCCATAATTGGTGAGTTGGGCGAGTTTGTTCGATTCGATGTAATCCAGCGCAGAAGCAAGCGCCATCTCGCCGAATCGATGGTGATGGCCGTAAGTTTCTCCGTCTGAGGCAATGCTGACCAGTTCGGGCCAAGGCCGCAAGTCTTCCGCGAAGCCGGCCATGATTCGTTTGGCGAAGCCTTCCCCACTGGCCAACAGGTCTTCAAACGCGACCGCCCTGGAGATGGGCCCATCGTAGAAGAAAAGGCTTATCTTCTTTCCCGAGGGCAGATTCAAGTGGTAAGGCATGGAAGGATCGATGCGTTCGCCACTCACATCCTTCCAAGACCGCCCACCGATTTTACGTTCCCTGCTGGCTTGGCCTGGAGCCAGAATCGTGAACTTGATTGCAAATCCCGCGAGGATCTCCAGCGTTTCGAGATCGACCGCGGTTTCCGGAAGCCACATGCCGCTCGGAGGACGGCCAAATCGAAATGTGAAGTCCCGGATTCCCCACGCGAGCTGGGTGTACTTATCACGAGTGTTTGCCAGAGGCAAGATGATGTGGTGATACGCCTGCGCAATAGCAGACCCGTGCCCGGAAAATCTGTCCTGGCTGATGCGGTCGGCTTCGAGGATGGCCCTATATACTCTCGGCGCGTTGCCCTCGATCCAGGAAAGCAGGGTGGGACCGAAGTTGAAACTGATCTTTTCGTAGTTGTTTAGGATGCGGACAATTTGGTCTTCATTATTGAGAATGCGAGCTGCTGAGTTCGGGGCATAACATTCCGCAGTAACGCGCTCGTTCCAATCGTGGTACGGGTAAGCCGAGTCTTGTAGTTCGATCGCCTCCAGCCAAGGATTTTCCCGAGGGGGCTGGTAAAAATGACCATGAATGCACACATATCCCATCGAAGTCTCTTATGGGGTTCTCCCAGTGGTTCATCACGTTACTACAAAGGAGCGCGAAAATAAAAATGAACCTGCAAGGCCGGACTTCATTCCAGGATTAAGAGCAGGTTTCCGCAAGCAGCGAAAACCCTGGAGCGGGGCGCGCCTCGGATCGTGTCGCCATTCTCAACTTTGGGCGACTGATCGGAGCCAAATGAGATTTCGACGAATCTATCGCCTACCAGCCCTTCGGAGCGAATTGTGGCAACAGAATCTTTCTTGATCACGTTTCGCGTCGGTTCTTCTAGATCCATGAGCACGCGTATTTTTTGTTCGGGCAAACGTGAGAAGGGAGATCGAAATTCAGCACAAGGGTGAGCAATTTCACATCTTGAACTCGGCGAACCTGCCGACCTCCCCAAGCTTTCCCAATCGTTTGTTATTTGCCGCAGGCGGACTGGGCGCGGGCCTCGCCCTGGGACTCGGAATCGCGGCGTGGCTCGAAGTGCGGGATAAGGCCATTCGCACGGAAACAGATGTAGAGGCTGTGATGGAACTGTCGATGCTTACCTCCTTGCGTGGGTGGGAAAACGCGATGAGAATCAGGACGACAAGAAAGTGGGGGCGCGCTCGCAGTCTCACGCTGCCAACAAAGAACCGGTAGAGGTCTAGAGCATTTGCCATGTCCATGGCTGTGCTTCACGAAAATGTCATCGCTGGCTGGGAACCTGAGAATCAGCAACATCCAGATCGAAGTTCACTGGTGGGGGTTTTCGAAGACGGGCATGTAACATTGTTACATGGGCCAGCAGGACTCTTGCAGGACCAGACGGAGCTTTCGGTAGGCCCAGTCAAAGTTAGTCTCTGTCCAACTCACGTTTACATCGGGTGGTCCTTTCAAGAACACCATGACCATACACAATCGAAAGCACACACTTGCCAGATTCGCGACGTTAGTTTTTCACGAATTGGATAACTTGCGGCTGATCGGCCGTCAGCACGTTTCTTCCGCTTTTCGCTTCCAATGGATTGAGAGATCAGCAACTTGCCGCTAACCAAGCCCGCACGGAAGCACGTAGCATGACAGGCGAAAATGGCCGAAATGTAAAGAACGAATGGAAACGCAGGGCACACTGGCGACACACCGTCCGCGGGAGCCCATGCCGTCCGTGCCGAGCAACGACTGCACCTCCTAGTCGCCCAGCCGGGTACCTTTGGTCAGCGCCACCCGCACGGCGGAGGAGTGCAGAAAACCCGAACGGCTTCGTCAGAGGACACCAATAACGACTCCACGTCCTGCCGTAGGCTCTGATCCCCAGCGCACGCTGGCTTGCTCGGGAGCACGTCTTGCAAAACTTCTTTCACCTGTTGCCAGCGCTCCGGTGTCATCCGAGTTCAAAAGTGTAATTGCACAGTCACGAGGATTCGTGTAAGACGTAATTCGCCACGTCATTCCTCTTTCAGAAGGTTTCCAAATATTGGCTGGCCACCGACCGAAACGTAAAAGCCAATGAGCAGTAAAGCCAGCGGAACGAGGAGAGCAAGGGCAGCGCGTCCTCCATACCATTGAGTCGTATCCAAGGGCGGCGAAGTATAAAGTGTCCGCCAAACAACAAGAAAACCAGCAGCCGCAACCAACCCGACTCGCGCTAGAACCGCCATGAACATGAGGACGAACACGAGGGCGACAACCAGGTCAAAGAGCGTTTTTCGCGCGGACTCTTGCTTTTCCAGAATTGAGTACTTCACAATTCCTACTGGGACCACAATCTTGCAGAGTGGTCTCGAATGCTGCCTGGAGCGCGCTGCACGCGCTCCAGGCAGACTCTTGATCGGGCCGTTTCAGAGGGCACAAATCAAGAGTTACTGGGAAGCGCCTCGAATCATGCCGGCAGTTGGCGGCGCCGCAGAAAAAGCCTTGCTCCTGTCCATGCGCAAGGCAGCGCAATTGCCACAATGACAATGGAATACCAGTGAGGGCCTAAATCCCGGTTCCATGTTGCTACGGCCCCGCCAGTGCTAACAACCAAGCCAATGGCCCCAAGCACAAGGGCATGTTGCATCGGCTTATAAGATGCGAAGCGTGCCGTAATGTAACCACTGAGGATGCTGTAAAGAATACGGTAAGCCGTAGCCAGCGAAAAGAGTGCATCGGACATCCTTTCCCCCCAGGGTGGATAAACCTTCAGCATGTGGAACACCTGATCGGTTCCAAGCGAGAGAGCAGCGTCCGCCAGCATGCCTGCGAGCACCGCTCCAACTGATTGAAAAACACGCCGAGAATGCCGCGCTTCGTTCATAAACTTGTCCCTTCCTTGTCGAAGGCCGACAACAGTTGCTCCAGCTTGTGATAACTTGCGGCAAGTCCGCTTTCCATTGGACTCTGGAGGATAGCGTCACGCGCCTCGCGAGATTCGTAGAGCACTGTCTGCCTGAGTTTGGTCTTGGCTGCCTCCTCGAGCAATAAAACTGTGCTTACTGCCTCCCCCGGATACATGGCTATGTCGAACTTTTCGGTTGCAACAATCCGCTCCGGTCGCACGATCTCGCGATAGACTCCGCCCATACCCATTTGGTTGCCATTGCTGTCTCGCCACACATAGCGGTATTTCCCGCCCACCCTCAGATCAACATCGCAAACCGGCATGGACCAGCCTGGGGGTCCGAGGAGCCACTGTCGAAGCAACTCCGGCTTCGTGAAAGCGTCGAAAACCAGATTGCGCGGCGCATCGAACTCTCGCGTAATCACGATCTCCCGATCGCCGTGTGCCATTACTTTCAACGTCTCAGTGCTCTGTATCATGTTCTCTCCATCAAATTGCGCGTTTACGTTTCTTCTGTTTGGTTTTCAGCCCCGCGAGTACGCCATCAAGGCGCTGGAATCTGCTTTCCCAAAACTGACGATACTGTTCCAGCCACGCTGTTGCACCGGCGAGTGGTCTCGCTTCCAGACGTCTGGGTCTGCGCTGCGCCTCGCGTCCGACTGAAATCAGTCCCGCGCGCTCCAGCACCTGGAGGTGTTTTGAGATAGCCGGTTGGCTCATCGCGAACGGCCTGGCCAGCTCGAGCACAGTTGCTTCGCCGGAAGCGAGCCGGGCAAGCATCGCGCGACGGGTAGGGTCGGCAAGGGCTGCGAAGACCGCATCTAAGTCAAATTTGTTTTGAGCATGCATAGCCTATCGGTTATACAACCTAATGGTTATATAATAGCCGACAATGTGATGTCAAGACATTTTTTGGGGGAGCAATCCGCTCGTGGAGCAGCCCGTCACATCGGCTGAGTTTTGTTCGTCACTGCTATAGCGGACTGCGACGACGAAATGTGGCCATTGTGCCGGAGGTGACCACTGATCCCGGGTACGTAGGATCGCGTCGAATCCGGCCTTACGTCTCGAAGGCCAACACTTGGACTGCATGCATCGAACCGATGCGCGTGCGTTATTTACTCTCGCCTGTTCCAAGCATCGAGTAAACCTTGATGCAGTTTTACAATTTCTGATTTGTTCATAATGGAATGTTTTGGTTATGAGTGCTGCCTAAGTACTACTTCAAGTGAGGCAGGACATCCGTGAAGCGATGCAAATGCCCGTAGCGCTGCCAGCCACGCTGCCACGTCAATTGCGAGGCGCAGATAATTCAGTCTGCGCCAACGCGTGGCTATTTTGACTGACTCAGGTGTGTCTGCGGCTCTCATTAGCCCGATCATAGTCGGAATGAAATACACAAAAGTGAACACACGGTCTGCCAACGACAAAAATCCCGCAGCCAGCCACCAACTCCGGGCTGCACTTGGAGGAAGAGGAACTCCCCAAGCTACGACTAAACTTGCAAGCGTAAGCAACGTCAGCGGTATCGTGGTGACGAATCCCCAAAACCGTTTCCCGACGTCAGCCCGGCGTGCTGTTTCGCCATCCCAGTATGTGCCGGACTCAGACGTTCTGATCCACTCAGAGAGCACAATTCTGTGTTTGTAGAGCCCGGCGCCGATCACGACGCCGAGATTGATCACGAACAGCCACAGTATGACCGAGGTTGTCCACCACATTGTCAGGGATCTCCTCTCTTCAGACGATCTTTATGCGTGGCCGATCCGTTGTACTTCGAGCCAAGCGCCACGTCCTTTGCCCAACCCGTGCTCGGTGCCGGACTTTCAACGAGAGTCTGTATCTTGTCAAACTGCTGCGTCCAAGCAATCTTTGAAAGCACTTCCACGAACAGAGGAATGCCAACCTCGGTCACAGCGACCCTCGTGTGTCCATTCAACTCGCTGAACTCGGTAATCACTATGATCTTGTCTGGCCAGCGTCCAAGCACCGGCGCTTGTGCTCCGGGAATCGCTCTGCCTTCTTGATTTGCGAAGGACATCGTGGCCACGATCTTTTTGTTGGGCTCCACTTCGTTGTAAACTCCGGTGTTCCAGAACATCCTGCCTTCGGCTGATTTCATCGACCATAGGTAGCTCCCGCCAACACGAAGATCATTGTGAATGACGGGGGCGCTGTAGCCTCTTGGACCCCACCACTGCTTGATTAAGTCCGCATCATTCCAAACCTGCCACACAGCTCCTGCGGGCGCTTCGAGAGTGCGCTCCACGCGAAAAGTGGTGCGAACGTTGCGGGCAAACCGACATCTCTCGCACCGTGAACGGATGAAGCCCGAGCGGGTGCGGCCGATCCGGAGAACTGGTGGCGAAGACACCTGAGAGCGCACGCCTCCGATCGTCGCCTGTTACTTAGTGCTTTGTGACAGGAGCCATAACGATTCACAGTCGAATCAATCCCCGTTGGTTGACTCAAAGCCACATTTCTCAAGATAAAAGCGCCGCAGACGGGCTTCAAAGTCGACGTGGAGCCATTCACATCCCGCTTTGCGAGCTTCCCGGATCGCCATTGCAACCATTTCGGTCCCTATGCCTTGCCGCTGAACTCGCGGCAAGACAACCACGTCCAGGACGAACGCGTGAGTTCCACCGTCCCAGGCGACATTCACAAATCCTACGAGTGGGCCATCGAGTTCCGCGCAGACCCAGCCGAGGCTATGTTGATTCACCTGAGCCCACCAGTCGTCATTGGACCTTGGACGCTTAAACGCCGCCGAGTGTAAGGCGTCTACAGCCTCATTATGGAACTCGCTGCGCCATGAATATGAAACGGACATAGGCATTCCGCGGGGCGCGAGCTCATCGCTCCAAGTTGGAGAGCACCGGCTTGATGTCAACAACCGGGGTCCCGTCGATAGCTTCCATTGGTTCGATCTTCAGACGATTTCCAACGATCTCTCGTACCGTGACAGCATGTAGGCCCAACGGATTCGGACGGTCGGGTGAACGAGTCGCGAATACGCCCGCCATTGCCCTCCGGCGATCGCTCCGCGGACGGACTCGGAGTACGTCGCGACGCCCTCGGTGAAGCCAGGTAATGACAAAGACTTTGGAGCCGACATCGATGCCGCGAAGCCCTTTTGACATGGACGGCTCAAGATGGAGCCAAGCGTCGGGGGCTCCTTCGGAACCCTGCCTCGGCTCTTCGCTCCGCTTCTTGATCGTGGACCTAATGACCCCGATCGGCCGTAAAGAAAAGCTCTCATTCTGCTTGGCTTTCATGTTCATCTTGATGATGTTAGCCCGTCTAGCCCCCTATCGCGAGAAAGCGGATTTGACGACTGTGCCGACAGCGCGTTGCCTCCTCACCCGCGGCGAGTCGCTCACGCATATCGGTTGTCGATTTGCTCAAAGAAGGCTTTGCAGAGTCGCACGAAATCCGATTCGCTCAGCTGCACTTGATCCCCCGGCTTCAGCTTCAGCACGGATTTCTCGGGCGGAAGCTTCATTCCGGACCCTGCCGAGTTGGGCCAGCCCGCGAGTTTTTCTACCTGGAGCCTGCCTTCATTCAGCAGAATTGAATTACAGAGTATGCGAACCTCATTCAAGGGATTGCCGTCCTTTCCCTCAATGCCGGTGAGCCGATGCACAAACATGTAGTCAAGGAGAAGGACCTGGTCATTGAAGTAGCTCGCCTCGAAGTCCTTCGATACCGCCTTACCCATCTGCTTACGATAGGCGAGTAAGTTCGCATCGACACGCGCACGGCAAGCGGTGATATATTTTTTTGGGTAGTTCTTCATTCCGAGCATAACTGTTTTTCCCTCGCGTGAGTTTTATCCTTTATTGTGTTGCCCGACCAACTAACCGCCGGCGAACCATTCTTCAGGCAAGCACAATTTTTCAACTCTCAGTGTTCGTTCCAATGTCGTGAAGAATTTTCAGGTCGAGGTTGCTTAAGTGAGCCGGGTCGGCAATGATATCGATACCGGCAATCTTCCCGCCCGCGAAGACAAAGCGGAGCACCCGGGACAGTCGTCCGCTTGGAGCCCAGACGAGTCCAAGCGATCCGTCCACCAGCGCCGGCTGCATGGAATGCGCAGCCTGCGAGAAGGCGACTGCCCCCGTAGCCCAATTTCGCGCGCCGCGAATTTCTCTCGGAGCACCCTGACCCGCGCCCGCTTCATCCACTTGGACCACGACTTGTGGGTCGAGCACCGCGAGCAGTCCTTCGATGTCACCACGGCGCAACGCTGCGAGGAAAGCCTCGACAATTTCTCGTTTCTGGGCACGGTCAGCCTCCGGAACCGTGCTCACTCCCCGCACCCTGCGGCGAGCGCGACTAGCGAGCTGCCTCGCCGCAATCGGAGAGCGACCGACGATGGTGCCAATGTCCTCGAAAGACACCGCGAACATGTCGTGCAGCACAAATGCGATCCGTTCGGCAGGACGTAGCCGGTCGAGGACCACAAGTAGAGCAAGGCCAACCGAGTCGGCTAAGAGTGCTTCCTGCTCGGGATCCGGCTGGAACTGCTGGCTGCGACTCGGCTCCGGCACACTCTCCTCCAGCGACTCCTCCCGCCGTGATGTGCGCGAGCGCAGCATATCGAGGCAGACACGCGCGATAACCGTCGTCAGCCATCCCCCAAGATTCTCGATCGCATTAGAGTCGGAACGACTGAGCCGTAGCCAAGTCTCTTGGATCGCGTCGTCCGCCTCGCTCAAAGAGCCGAGCATCCGGTAGGCCACCGCACGCAGGTGTCCCCGGTTTTCCTCAAACTGCTCCGCTAGCCATTCATGGTCAGCCATACGATCAAATTCCTTCATCTTCATCCCTCACGGACATGACGGTGAAGTTCATCAATATGTGACACAGCGATCAGGAGTGCGAGTCCAGGTCACGCCCGGCTGAGCAAACTGCCTCGTGAACCGGTCCCGCGCTTTTGTGCAAAATAGCACTCCTAGCACACGGCTTTGCGGCCGAAGCGCCCAGGAAACAAGCGCGAGAGCAGACAAGGGTCACGATGACGTGCCACGCGGCATCCCCACATGCTGCGTGCGATGCCGCCGCGTCCGTCATGTTGAAAAAGATGCCGGCATAGGCCCATTCCTTGAGCCTCGGAAAACCCGGCACGAGTAGAGCTATGCTCCCAAGTACCTTCCAGAAGCCGATGATGGTGATGAAGTACAAGGGATAGCCAAGGTGCACCATACCTCCGACATTTCCTCGCAGGCGAAACAACTCCGCCACGCCGCCCGACAGCACACCAAACACGAGCAATAAAGTCGCCAGCCAATAGCCAATCGCTTTTGTTTTCACAGTGTGTATCCTCCCTTTTTGTCTTTGTCCGAGGCGACGCCACTGACGTTTCAATGGCCACATTTCATCGTCGCACTCCGCTATAGCAGTGACGAACAAAACTCAGCCGATGTGACGATGCTTGAGCCGCGCCATTTGGATCGCTATCAGCGGTAATGAGCGGCTTCTCTGAGTCAGGAACGTGGTTTCCTTAGATTCCTACATGAGGCATAAATTTAGTTCAAAGGTAACTGAGCCACGGATCGCTACGACGTTGCTTTACGGCAGCAAACCAGTGGCAAAGGGGATAGAGCGCGCACACCACGCATAACCAAATGATGTAAACAATCGGCAAAGAGAATCCCCATCCCGGCGGGGGCGTGATGGGAAATTGACTGAGGGAGGGTGATTCAAACATCCAGTGTACGTGTCCGTAACGTGCATAGCATACGATGACCGCGATGAGATGAATGAGTGGCATGTGCAGAAGGAAGTAGAACATCGGCACTTTGCCAAAGACCACTGCAGGACACAGTAGCTCTGGCGTCCACCCATCAACCGCCCAGAGAAGAAGCAGGGCAGGACCGACCGTCATTAGCAGGAACAAGAGTGATGGCGGATATTTGCAGGTATTCAGAAATGAGAGCGCAGTGAAGAGTGTGGATTTCTGCACGATCCACCGGGCCGGATCGCCGTAAACGTTGACGGTTCGAAGAATGACGAAGGCAGCCGTCAGTCCGATTCCGGCACGCCAGAGAAATGTTCTCCTGCGCTGCCAAGTCCAAGAATAGATTCGCCCAAGACTGTATCCAACGGCCGTAACCCCAACCCAGGGAATAAGCGGATACGCGACGAAGATGGAATGCTGGGGAGTTTTGAGAACGAAATTGGGAACGTGCAGGATCGACCAAAGCGGATTCGATGACTGAATCGAATCGAGCAAATTGTGACCGGCGATCATGATGATGCCGACGGTAGCAGTCGCCCATAAAGGTATGTGAACCAAGACAGAAAGGACGATCATCGCCCAGCCGAGTGCCCAAAGGACATTCAGAAGAGTCACGTGATAGTCGAAATTGAATTGGAATCCCAAACAGCGAAACAGGGTCAATTCCAGGAAGATTAACCACGGGCCTCGAGTGAACAGGAATTGCGACAACTCGCGCTTGGATTTTCTTTGCAGCGATAGATGAGCGCCGGTTCCGGTTAGCAGAAAGAAAACTGGCGCACAAAAATGGGTGATCCAGCGTGTGAAAAACAGTGGGGCTGTGGTATGTGCTATGTCGGTAGGACTGACGTTGGAGGCCCCAAGAAAATCACGAGTATGATCCAGCGCCATGAGGATCATGACCACGCCTCGCAAGACATCGACGGATTCGATGCGGAACTGGCCCACCGGTAGGGCCGACGCCCCTGCAAACGCCAAATTGTCCTTGGTTATCGCTAGTGTCCCCATTGCTTCTCCAAACCAACCTTATCTCTTCCGATTTCTCATGAGACTTCTGCGGACAGCGTCTTCGTCTCGTTCTCTCGCCGTCCAGACTGATTTGTAATCGAGTCGGCGAATATCCACGCGGCTCCCACCGCCGCCAGGTTATATGCGTTGCCGCCCCACACGTCATGGCTGTGGGGAAAAGCAAAGATTCCCGGAATTAACGTCAGCGCGCTAAACGTCAGCAGCATAAGCGCGAGGAGGCGAGCCGCTAGAACGTCCAAGATCTCCGACAGGATGGCAAGGCCTGCGAGCACGAAGCAAATTCCAGTTGTGATCGTCCAGAACTCTCCTCCCAGAGGCATCCACCGGGGAACATCGACGACGTTGTCTCTAACGTCTGTCAAGTGCGCCAAGCCGAAGCTGATTGAGGAAAGTCCAAATATCCAGCGAGCGAAAAGAATCGTTCGCGGCGACGGACTGCGAGTCGCCGAGGAGGCATAGATGAGTTCTCCTGCCGCAGCCACTATGAGTTGAGTAGCAACTCCAGCCAACACACCGAGAAGGATTGGAAGTCGAAAACCAAGTATGAGAGGCGCTGTATAGAGTCGAGGCAACCAAAAGACAGCAAAAATGAAATAAATGACGGCCAGCGCCGCTCCACCCACTCGCATGCCGTACCGCCAGAGAACGGATAACCCACTGACGATCATCCAGACAGCCGCGATATACGCCAGAATCTCGCGACCTGGAATGTGGTCGCCGAACGCCTGGATGGGTTGATGGGAGGGGTCGAAATCCCCCCAGCATAGGTCCATGATGCCGGCGGCAACCGTCGCCAGGCCGTACAGGTAAACTCCGCCTCTCGTTAGCAAAGCCAACGCTCCAACTCCGGCTAAGGATTCTGATATTAGTGGCACATTGGTACAATGAACAGAGCCATTTTGCAGTAATTTAGCTGTACCAAGAGAGATTCATTGCCTAAGATCATCACCTGTTACGAACTCCCGCTCAGTGAGCGACCGCAGCACGAGACTCTAACGCGGTGGCTCTACGGGGAACTGCGGCGCGCCATTCTTGAGAGTCGACTGGCACCGGGAACCAGACTGCCCGCATCGAGAGACTTCGCCACCCTGCATGGGCTCTCCCGGGGAACGGTTGTCAGCGTATTCGAACGCCTGCAGATCGAAGGCTACATATCCTGCCGCGTCGGGTCGGGTACCTGGGTCAATCGGGTGGCGCTAGGCAATGCGGCTCACACCAGGAGTAGGACCGCTCCTGCTTATGTCCGTCGCGTGGTTTCAGCTTATGTCCGGCCGAAGCCTTGGCTCGGCATAGAAGAAGTTGGCGTAGAAGGCGTTTGCCCGTTTCGAATGCGCGACCCAGCCGTCTCCGAATTTCCAGCTGAGCTCTGGGGCAGCATTGCAGCAAGACGCGCACGAACTTTCGCCTCATGGCTGCGCACAGACGATGACGGACGTGGATACCGTCCATTGCGCGAGGCGATTACGCATTACTTGGCCATGTCGCGGGGGGCACGCTGTAGCCCCGATCAGGTCATTGTCGTCTCCGGAGTGCAACAAGCGCTCGACCTTCTGGCGCGCCTGCTCCTGAAGCAGGGTGACCGCGTATGGATGGAAGATCCAGGATACTTTGGAGCCAGTATCGCTTTCAGCAATATCGGAGCGAAGATCATCCCAGTGCCGGTCGATGAGCAAGGCTTGAATGTCGGTGCAGGACTAACGATGTGCCCCCATGCCAAGGGAGTGTACGTGACACCTGCCCACCAGTTCCCGCTCGGGATGACGATGTCCTTGGAGCGACGAATGGCGCTTCTCAAGTGGGCCTCGCGCGCTGGCGCATTCGTCATTGAAGATGATTACGACAGCGAGTACAGATTCGAAGGGCGCCCGATACCTGCGCTGCAAGGCCTCGATCGGAATTCCAACGTGATCCTCATAGGATCGTTCAGTAAGCTACTGTTCCCGTCATTGCGTATTGGCTACGTGGTTTTGCCTCCCTCATTAGCAGACTGTTTCCTGGCTTTTCGCTATCGAACCGACTTCCGTAATCTAAGTCTCGATCAAGCGGTACTCTGTGATTTCATCGAAGGTGGATACTTAGGACGCCATCTGCGGCGGATGCGCAATCTGTACGCTGTCCGGCTTGAGGCGCTCCTCGACGGCGGACGCAAATACCTGGCTGGTCTCCTCAAGATTTCCGATGTCAGGGCCGGTCTCTACACCGTGGGGTTACTGGAGAACGGTATGAGTTCCCGCCAGGCCGAGAAAGCGGCAGCAACGCACGGCGTTGAAGTCTTCGCGCTGGACCGGTATACCTTGAGGCGGCCCGACCCAAAGGGAGTGCTCCTGGGATTTGCTGCCTTTGACGAGTCGGCGATTCGGGAGGGATTAGTCCAACTAGCTGCGGCGCTGGATCACAGAAATGCAAGAGATTCCATAAAGGAGCACGCTACTGATGCGCCAAATTCTGCCACCCCGAAGCGGAATTGAATAAACAACGGGGTCAACCATAGCACGCAGGCGAAAGTACGTGAATTATCGACCTTCGGTAGATAGCTCTTGCCAGGTTGTCCCTTTCCCGATGTGGATCATCATCAGATCTTTCCCGAGGACGAAACGACGTTGGTAACGTGCCCGTACTGCCTCCACTACTCCATGTGGATCAAGACAGTGATAGATGACGGTGAGTACGGCTGCGTCGGCGAATTCAGAAAATGCGGAATGGCCCACCGGCAACTTGATTCCGAAATCATGGCAGAACTCACTTCGATCGCAGTTTTTCTGCCTGCCGGATAGCGTCATCTAGATCAAAATAGTTCGAGTATATCGCGGAAACCGATGTTGAGCAGGGTTTCGGCGGACAATTGTGTCATGTTCCCCCTCGATTACGCGGTGGATTTCCCAAGGAATCTCTTCGGCCCTTTTGTATGAAATTTAACAATTATCATTGCATCGACTCCAGCGGTGCAATTTCTGGCTTTCCATGCTTAGCGAATAAGTCATTAAGCGCCTCGGCGAGAAAATCGTGGATTCCGGAAGTGCCAGCCGAAGGGCGAGGAACAGACATCGGTCACCCTCATTCCAAAGTAGCTTACGGCACATCCGTTTCACACGCATGTTTATCAGCCAGCCTGCGGTGTTTGCTGACCCGGCCCGCGCATCATGCGGACGGTGGGGCTATCCTGCTTCGTTTTCTCTCTCTGCCCCTCTGATTGTGGTCCCGGCGTGCGGCTCATTGCTTCGCACCCTGTCTCGCCCCGATCCGCTCTCGCCCCAGGCGTTCGAACTGCTCATCGCAGCCGAGCCGATCCCGATAAAAATGATAGTTCGGCAGCGCGAACGAGATCCGCTGTATCGCTTCGACAAGTTCCATGTCGAGATTCCAAATGTTCGTCAGAGTTCTCTCCTTTGGTATAGGGTCCGATCACCATCGGGTGCGGTTGTAGCCGCCAGAGGCAACCGTCAATGTTTCAAGGGCGGTCCGGACCAGAAGCACGTCGCCGTCGCGCAGCTTTTCTTCTGCGGCGGCAAAAGAGCCCCCAGCCTCGGCGAGTGTCTCGTGCATTGAGATCACGCGCTTTCGGCCGCGATAGACTCTGATTCAATAAGGGACCATCATCGGAACCTATCTTCACCTTCGTCCGCAAAGAGAGGCACACTCCCTGCGCACTCAATGAGCGGGAAAGCAGCGATTCATCGGTTAATTCAAAGGAAGATGGCTAATCGGCCGTCACTCGTCCATCCTCGTTGATCCTTTTTCTGAATTGCACCACCAGTGGACGGCTCTGACGTTACTTGGATGATCGTCGCGCCAGGCGCCTCCCATTCCTCTCGGATTTTCATGGTCGGCGATCACGTCGATGCATGTGATTTAAAGCATAAAGTTGACGTTTGGCAAGGTTATGCTTTAATGAAGTGTCGCCTACGAACGATCGCAACGGTCCAGGAGGCGCAAAAATGAGAGCGCGAGTTTTTGTCCTGGCTGCTTTGATTGGTTCGACTCTGGCCGTGGTAGCCCGGAATGCGGTGCATGCTGCAACCAAACTCACAACAGGACCAAGGCAGGAGTTACCGTTTGGTAGCTTTGATTACATAGTTGGCACTTCCAAGTGCGACATGGCGGGTAACGTCTATGCCCGGCCAGTCCATCTTGGTGCTCCTGCCGACGCCAATTTCCTGGCTCCTATTAAGAAAGTTGCGCCGGAGGGGAGGACAACGGGATCTTTTCGCCTGGCGAATGCTTGGGAGGGTTGGCAGGATAGTGCAGCTAGGGGGATATTCGTGGACGGCAATGGGACCCTATATCAGGCGGCGGGTGGGCCTGGCGGGGTGTGGGCGGGTGGGCGTGGCGGGGCGTATGTGGTTACGTTCGCGCAGGACGGCTCGGTGAAATCGAAGACCAAGCTTGAGACGAAAACTTGGGTTGACCCCTTGCATGTTGCCGTTTTCGAGTCGGGTAGATTGTTGATCAGCGGAGACTCTGGGGAGCATACCCGCACTCCTTATACCGCTGTATTCGAGGCGAGTGGCAAGCTGCTAAAGGAGATTTACGAACCGGAAGATGAGGATGCTCGTAGCAAAGCGGTACTGGGTGACACAGAGTTCACCAATAACAGCGAGCGCGGCAACAGCTTTGTGTGGGATGCCGATGTCACTCTGGGTTCGGACGGCAATGCTTACTTGCTTCACGGTACTGCGCCACTTGTGTACGCGATTTCACCAACTGGCCAGGTGATCAGGAAAATGCAAATCGGAGTAGGTGGTTCCGAACTCGCCTTCAGGAGCATAAAGCCATACCACGGGCAGCTGGCGATCGGGCTGGCTAGGTTCGGCCATATCGAGGTCCATGTGACGAACTTGAAAGGGGTTCCAACCGACAGCTATGGCATGGATACCGAAGGGGACGTTCTGGAGCTTGCTTGCTATGACTCTCGAGGCTTGACGTTCATCTCCGCAGCATCGCACGGCGGTGCGTACTTGCTTAACGCAAAGCCGTAGAACAAAGGGCGGCTACACCTTTCAATTCAGCCATCGACGCGTCACCTCAAGCAACACTCTGCTGTGCCCGGTAGAAAGCCCGTTGGGCAGTCCTTTGCTAAGACTCAAGGTGGTGCTGCGCCCGTTCAATCTCCCCGCGTCTCCCGCGAGAACCTCTCCAGTGCGTAGCCGCAAAGGGCCCTGTTACGGCTAGCAGGAACAAGGAACTGCGACAGCCTACTCAGCCGGCAAAGAGCTGAGAAATTCTCCAAGCTTGGCCGTTACCTTGAATTGCGGAATCGGATCTAACATCTTGAAGGCACTTGTGAAGGCGTTCGACAAGCTCCACATAGTCCTGGCTGCAAATTCCGGATACTCCGGCTTAAAGTACAAGCGGTGAACGTCCGTCAAAAGGCTCTTCGGCGCATCGAGCTTTTCTTCGACAAAGGCAGAGTAAAAGATCAGTTTCGCCTGCTCGTCGGAGATCTGAGTCTGCCGCCACGTCTCGACCTGGCGCCGCATCGGCTCGAAATTCCTCTGGATGCGATCTACGCCAATCGAGAGCGTGTCGATCAGGTTGAAGCTCTTGGTATGCTTTGCGAGAACAGGTTGAAAGTCTCCGCAGAATGCCATATTCCAGCACACGAATACTCTTAGACCATAACAGAGGCCGAGACGCAAAGTCTTGTCGTGTGAATTGCGAACTCCTATGGAGAAACGCGCTCCCTCCATTTGAGTTTCCAGATCGAGTACGCCGAACATCTTCATGCCATCGGCCGAGACGGCGTATTCTTCATTGACTACGCCGATGTGGCGAAAGCTTAGGGTTTCAACCAGGGCCTCAACAATTTGGTGGTGAGGAACCGGTCGGTGAGTTCTGGTTGCCTGGGGAACGGGAATTTGGGCCAGCTCCGTCCTCCCCATTTTGGACAGTGGGCCGGCAACGAGCGTGCTTGTGCTCATATCTGTTTTCCTTTCGTTTGTGTGGACTTGAAGAATCAGCCGCTGGTTTGCGGCTAAAGAGCCCCATACGAAACACCCAATGCCGACATTGCTGTTCCGACGTTAGAGGGTGCAGATCGCTCAATCTCACCGCGTGCGCTAACTGTGCGGTTAGGTGCCGTGTTGGTTTGGAGCAGGTGTCGGTGATACCGAAGGTCATCACGGACGGAGTGAAGCTTAAAGCCAACGGAGTTCCGTGGCCGGTCTCTAGATTAGAGCTGGTGATCGCTGCCTCGCTCTTCCGGCAAGAAATTCTGTCGCCCAGCCAGAGATACCAACTATTGGTTAGCCTTGCCTTCGGCGTGCGATTTCCTCAAGCTTCAACACGATTTCTTTGAGCGTCTCGAGATTGTCGATCCTTTCCATGGAATCCAGCCTGCCCAAACTCGGCCGTATGGAACGAAGGTTATTCCCACGGAGCGAATATGCTGCGACTCTCTGGGCAGGGGTCGAATTGAGCTTAGAGGTTAGGGACCACCTGGTTGAAATCTATGACCCTGTCGAAGGAGCGTACACGCTCGATACTGCCTATTGAAGAGCGAGCGCACCGTGATTCCACAGCCAGCGCCGCGCGATTCGAGCGCGTCTTCGCCTCTAAACGCGGCCTTGGCTGCCGGAGTACGGTCACCTGCGGTGGAATCCCTTGGTACCAAGGTCAACGCGGCGGAATTAATCCGCGATGGCCTCTGCCCGCTGAGGTATTTTTCGAAGCCGAGGGGGCTCGATGTTCGGCAGAAACGTCGCTAGCAAGCCCACCGCTGGCAAATAGGAGCAAAGGCCGAAGACGAAGTTGATGCTGGTGAGATCCGCAATCCATCCGAGGAGCGCAGCGCCTACTCCCGCCACGCCAAAAGCGAAACCAAAACACAAGCCAGAAACCATACCGACCTTCCCTGGGACCAGTTCCTGAGCAAAGACCACGATGACCGAGAAGGCCGAGGCCAAAATCAAGCCGATCACGATGCTGAGGACATCCGTCCAGAACAGATTCGCGTACGGCAGCATCATCGTGAACGGAAGGACGCCGAGGATCGAGCACCAAATGACATTCTTCCGGCCGATCCGGTCGCCGACCGGCCCTCCGATAAGTGTCCCCGCTGCCACCGCACCCAGGAGGACGAACAGCCTGACGTCGGCCGCATTTTCCGGCAGATGAAATTTTCCGATAAGATAAAATGTGTAATAGGTCCTCAAGCAGGCGAGGTACACAAACTTCGAGAACAAAAGTGCAAGCAGGATCACAATCGACCACGCGATCCTGGCATTCGACAGGTTCCGCGGCCTCACGTCGTGCTTCGTGCTGAATTTCTTCCAACTCAGCCCGTGATCCCGGGCCCACACGCCGACGCCCCAGAGCAGGACGATTCCGACAAAGGCCGCCAGCGAAAACCAGGCCATGCTCTCAAGTCCTCTCGGCAGGACAAAGAAGGCCGCCAGCAAGGGACCGAAGGCAAGCCCCGCGTTGCCACCCACCTGAAAAATGGACTGCGCCAGACCA
>Ga0126372_10000112_pt1 | contig 22486 bp, 22 predicted proteins | sample PanSoiMetaPlot_6_FD_92762 | JGI IMG/M metagenome (GOLD analysis project Ga0126372, IMG submission 92762) | Tropical forest soil microbial communities from Panama - MetaG Plot_6 | ecosystem: Environmental > Terrestrial > Soil > Tropical forest > Bulk soil | place: Panama | collected 2016-02-17
CCAAATTTTTGCAAAAGGTCCGGCAACGGTGCAGAGGCACCAAACTGGTGCATCCCAATGCTGACACCGCGTGGGCCGACATAGCGACCCCAACCGATCACTGAGCCCATTTCCACTGATATACGCTCCCAAATTCCAGGTGGCAGCACATGGTCGCGGTAGTGCTCGCTTTGCTGTTCGAAAAGTTCCCAGGACGGCATGCTGACAACGCGCGATTCGATACGATCCGTTTTCAGCGCTTCGTGTGCCGCAAGGCAGAGCGCGACTTCACTCCCGGTGCCGATAAGGATCACATCCGGCGGTCGTCCGTGGCTGTCGGCAAGGATGTACGCGCCACGCCTGACATCATCCGCGGGCGCGTATTTCGAACGATCGACGGTTGGTAGCGGTTGTCGGCTGAGGATGAGGCATGCCGGCTGATCTTTCAGCTCAAGGATAACTCGCCAGGCCTCGGTCACTTCGTTGGCGTCCGCCGGCCGAAGGTTGATGAGACCAGGAATGGCTCGCAGCGCGATCAGTTGCTCGATCGGCTGATGCGTAGGGCCGTCCTGCCCAAGGCCGATTGAGTCGTGGGTGAAGACATAAATCACCGGGATTCGCATCAATGCGCTGAGCCGAATTGCCGGCTTCATGTAGTCGGAAAAAATGAGAAAACTTGATCCGCATGGGCGAATATTCGTGAGCGCGAGCCCATTAAGAATTGTGCCCATGGCATGCTCGCGAACCCCGAAATGGAGGTTTCGCCCGCCCGGCGAATTTGCTTCGAGATCGCCCGCGCCATTAAACGTTAGGCGCGTCTTCGTCGAGGGAGCGAGATCGGCGGATCCCGCAAGAAACCAGGGATAATGTTTCGCGAAAGCATTTATAACTTTACCAGAGGCTTCTCGGCTCGCCATTCCTTTGGTGTCCGGAGGAAAAGTTGGTAACTCGGCGTCCCATCCACGGGGAAGCGCACGTCTGAGCATGCATTCGAGCTCATCAGTTAAATCTGGAAACTTGTCGCGATAGGCAACAAGTTGCTTGAACCAGGCCTCGCGCAGGGGGCGGGAGCGTTTGGCGAGGGCGCCGTGAACGTGGGCCGTTACACCCTCAGGGACTAGAAATTTGGCGTTTTCCGGCCAACCATAGCTCCGCTTGGCCAGACGTACTTCTTCTTCGCCCAAGGGCTCACCATGCGCCTCGCTGGTGTCCTGCTTGTGGGGTGCACCAAAACCGATATGGCTGTTGACGATTATGAATGTCGGCGCGTTGTTGCCGTGCTTGAACGCCTGAAGGGAGCGCACCAATTGCTCGGTGTCGTTGGCGCTGTCGACCTTTCGTACGGTCCAACCGTAAGCACGAAAACGTGCCAGTACGTCTTCGCTGAAAGCGAGATCGGTCTTGCCCTCGATAGTGATTCGATTGCTGTCGTAGATCCAACAGAGATTTCCCAGCCCAAGATGTCCAGCGAGCGATGCAGCTTCGCTGGAGACTCCTTCCATCATGTCGCCGTCACTGCAAAATGCGTAAACGTGGAAATCGAACATCACGAAATCGGGTCGATTGAAATGCTGCGCGAGCCAGCGCGAGGCGAGGGCCATACCAACGCTGTCGCCGCAACCCTGTCCCAAGGGACCAGTCGTGGTTTCGACGCCTGTTGTGACGCCATATTCGGGATGCCCGGGGCATCTTCCGTCGAGCTGCCTGAAGCGTTTGATGTCATCAAGCGTTACTGCCGGCCGGTCGAGAACTTGGTTGTTTCTGTCGACGGTTTTTACTTCGGCGAGATGGAGCATCGCGTATAGCAACATCGATGCGTGACCATTCGACAAAACGAACCGATCACGGTTAGGCCAGATTGGACTGTCCGGATCGAAACGCAGAAATCGCTGCCAGAGCGTATAAATCACGGGGGCCAATGCCATCGGCGTGCCTGGGTGTCCCGATTTGGCCTGTTGCACGGCGTCGATAGAGAGCGTGCGAATTGTATTGATGGAAAGGTTATCAAGAGAGTCGACCTGTTCAGTTGTCGTTTTGAACAGATCCGAATGACGATCAGGACTAGAAACAAACTTAGTGGACATCTCAGACCTGCCGCCATCTGGCAGTCCGTACGCCGCAATCCGTTGGATCACGGATGCCCCTGGGGTAACAACGGGCGACCTAGTTTCTAGGTTCCTTTTGGATGAGCCCGCTGAATTCTGCGCGCGAACTTGGCCGCCGGAACTTGAGCAAGATTTGGCACGTTAGGTCGTCGGGGGCGACACTAACCGTCCGCATACGAACTGTCCCGCTGTTGATTTTCGAGGTGAGAAAGAACTTGCAGTGAATAAAACTACTGACCCTCGACTTGTCTGGATCGCAACCGTGCTGGCCGCGGCTGTGTTCGTCTTGTACGTCACACACATCTAGGTATTTGTGGAATTGAGGATGGGTCAGATGGTTGCATAGCTGACCCATCCTCGCGCTTGCTCGGGGGCGACTTTTGAGCAAGGGCCTGAAATAAACAGGATTAAATTTCGTTTGTTCCATTCTGCATATGGAGTTTACGTCCGCTTTATCCAAATCATCTCCGCTTCCATAGCGTAGTCGCTCGGCGGCGGTACTTCTTTGAAGCCGATGGACTGTCCGGTATCTGACTCAAGAAAAGTCTATTCAAACCGAAGAATGTTGATCGAGACACTCGGCGCGATTGCCGCATTGCCATTGCTAAAAGCAAGCGCTCAATATGATTTCTCAATGGAAGCAAATTGAAGGAAGTGCCACCTAGCGGTGTGGTAGTGTGTCGGTGCCTAACGGTTAGGTTTGGAATCAAGGACGGAGGGCGGGGAGAGGTTACGAAAACGAGGGAGGACTATCGATGAAGAACAGGCCGCAGAAAATAATACTCAGCGGTTGTCTGGCGCTCAGCCTCGCTTGGAGTTCGCAGGCAAACGCAGAAGAACTGCGCATCGGTTTCGTTTCGCCAATCACGGGAATCTTTGCCCAAATCGGCAAGGATATGGTTGACGGCTTTCAACTGTATCTCGACGAGCATAACGGCAAGCTGGGTGGTGCCGACGTCAAGTTCATAGTTGAGGACTCCATTGGAAAGCCGGACGCTGCAGTCACCAAGGCGAAGAAACTGGTGCTACAAGACAACGTGCAAATGTTGGTCGGTGGCCTGCTGGCCTCCACCGGCTACGCCCTGGCGCCGGTGAGTACCAGCGAGAAGGTCCTGTATATCTCCTCTATCTCGGCGGCAGACGACCTGACGCAGCGTCAGCTCGGTAACTTCCCGTATTTCATCCGCACTGGTTGGAGCTCTTCGCAGCCGACGCACGCAATCGGTAAATGGGCCTGCGAACAGGGATACAAGAAGGTGGTCTCGATAGCAGCTGACTATGCTTTCGGTTACGAACAGCAAGGTGGCTTTCAGAAAGCGTTCGAGGACTGCGGCGGCAAGGTCATCCAGAAAATCTGGCCACCGATCGGTACGAAAGACTTCGGGCCGTATATTCCGACGATCAAAGGGAACGCCGATGCCATCTTTTCGCTGATGGTTGGCCCGATGGCCCTGCAATTCCCAAAGCAGCTGCGAGCGTCTGGCTACAAGAAGCCGATCATTGGCGGCGGCACAAGCTATGACGAATTCGTGCTACCGTTCATGGGCGATGAAGTCATTGGCGACGTGTCGTCGCTGCAATATAGCGCCGCGTTAGAGACACCAAAAAACGAGACGTTCGTAAAGGCTTATCGTGCGAAATACGGAAAGGTGCCGTCCTACTATTCAGAAAGCAACTACACGACCGCAGAGATGATAGACGAGGCGATCAAGAAGTCCGGTGGCAAATATCCGGGCGCCGAGGAGTTCATCAAAACAATGTTGGCTCTCAAGATCGATGCCGTGCGGGGGCCGGTCAGCTTCGACGACATGCGCAATCCGGTGCAAAACATCTATATCAAGAAGGTGGAGAAGAAGAAGCTGTTCGGCTACGACAAAGACGAACTTTGGAATACCGTGGTCAAAACCTATCCTGACGTCAGCCAGTTCTGGACTTATGGAAAAGAAGCCTTTCTGAAACAGCCGGTTTACAGTCGGGAATTCCCCCCTTGCAAATACTGCGAATAAACCTGCGGTGTGAAGATCGAGAGATTCAGAGCGTCAGAATAATCAAGATGAAAGGACCGCGTGGCTCTAGCCGCCATGACGCCACGCGCTCGCTCGCGCAACTCTTTGCTAAATTGCATCGCCAAAAGTCAGACGAAGTCTAGACACCGAGATGGCGCTGCAGGATCTCGGGTCTGGCTTTGATTTCTCGCGCCGACCCCTCATGGGCGATATGCCCATTGTTGATGATGTAAACACGTTGCGCCAGCGCAAGCGTGGCCGCAAGATTCTGCTCCACCAAGACGATAGTCTGGCCTCCGTCGACAAGGTCGGCGCACACTTTCATCAAGTCTCGGACGATCACTGGAGCCAGCCCTTCGAACGGTTCATCCAACAGGATAATTTTAGGATCGCGGATTAGCGCTCGGGCGATCGCCAACATCTGCTGCTCGCCGCCTGACAGATCCGTACCGCGGCTGTCACGGCGTTCTTTGAGGCGCGGAAACACGTCATAGACACGGTCGAGCGGCCACTTATTCGGCGACGTGAGTCCGGCAAGTTCGAGGTTCTCCTCCACGTTGAGACTCCCGAAAATGCGACGCTCCTCGTGCACGAGCTGCATTCCGGCAAGCGCGATCGTATGACTCTTCTTGCCAGCGATCTCCTGGCCATCGAACATCACCGAACCGGTGCGCGGCGTCACCACGCCCATCAGACTTTTGAGTGTGGTTGATTTGCCGGCACCGTTGCGGCCGAGCAATCCCACCACCTCGTTGCGATCCACGCGCAGTGAGACATCAAAGAGAATATGGCTGTCGCCATAATAAGTGTTCAGACCGTCGACGTCGAGCAAACTCATTCGGCTGCCAACACGCCGTGCACGCCGCCCAGATAGGCGTCCTGCACTTTCGCATTGCCCTTGATCTCGACCGGCGTGCCTTCAACTAGCACGCGGCCCTCCTGCAGAACGGTGACGCTCTCAACCAGCTCGAAAAGCGAGTCCACATCGTGGTCGATGATGATCATTGTCCGCCCCTGACTGATCGACTTGAGCAGCGCGACCGTTTCGGCACGCTCTCGCGGACTCATGCCGGCGAGCGGTTCGTCCAACAAGAGAAGGCTAGGGCTCGTCGCGAGCGCAAGTCCGACCTCGAGCCGTCGTTTTTCCCCGTAGGCGAGTTCTGATACCGGTGTATCAACACGCCTGGTCAGGTTGATGAGCTCCAGTGTGCGCTCGACCTGATCGGTCAGACCCTGGATGTTGCGTAGGCTCCGAAACAGGTCGAGGCGGAATTTCCCGCGCAGCTCGGCGAGTGCCGCAATAATCAAGTTCTCTCGTACGGTCAGCCGATTAAACAATTGGTTGATCTGATAGCTCTTAGTCAGCCCAAGCTGACAAGCGTCCGTGACTGTCTTGCCTGTGATGTTCTGTCCCTCGAACAGAATTTGGCCCGAGGTTGGCTGAACCTCGCAAGTGAGCATCTTAAAGAACGTGGTCTTGCCGGCTCCATTCGGGCCAATGATGCCGCGTCGCTCTCCGTGACGTACCATGAAGTTTATGTCGCTATTAGCGGCCAGACCTCCATAGTGCTTACTCAGGGCAACAGCTTGCAGAATTGCGCCGCTCTTGCGGTCAGTATCACGTCTTCGCGCCGGCATGGATGCGACCGCCGGATGATGCGTTACTTTCGCTGCCGCGACCTTTTGGTCGTCATCGGTTTTAACGTCGGCGATGTAAGCGTCCCCGGTCGGCTTGGATTTTTCGCTGCCACCGCTCAAAAGCCCGAACAGATCGTCGAGACCACCAATAAGACCACGACGGAGGAAACAGACCAACAACACGAAGATCACGCCCAGCACCAGCTTCCAGCTGGCGCCCAGATTCAGCGTGGTCTGCAAAAAGTCACTTAGATAGAGCCATACTGTGGCGCCGACCAACGGCCCGAACAAAGTCCCGGCACCACCGATCGCAGTCTGCATAACCAACTGCCCCGACGTGTCAAACGTGAAGGCGTCGGGCGGCATGAAGCCCTGCATGACGCCGAGCAGGCCGCCCGCGAAGCCGGCATAGGCGGCAGCGACAACGAAGGCGGTCAGCTTGTATCCATGAATGTTGTGGCCGACAGCGGCTGCGCGCAATGGATTATCTCGGATCGCGCGCAGCACGGCGCCCACAGGCGAGCGCACGATACGGAGCGCGACCACCATGCCGACGAGGTACCAGAATGCGAGGAAGACGTAGAGCGAGGTGTCACTATTGAATCGAACGGTAGTGAACCCGAGATAAAGAACCGGCGACGGAACTCCGGGCAGCCCATTCTCGCCACCGGTGAAGTCCGACAGCGGATTGAACTCGACGAAAAAGAAGACCTCGGCGATCGCCACGGTGATCATGGCGAAATAGATCCCAGTGCGCCTGAGCGCCACTAGTCCTACTAGATACCCGACAACGGACGCGACAATCATGCCAATGGCCAGCGCCGCCATCACATAGGGAAAGTTCATGACCGTGAGCAGATAGGCGGCGACCATCCCGCCGGTACCGAAGAAGGCTGACTGACCGAACGAGAGCAAGCCTGTGAAGCCGAACAAAATGTCGAAGCCGATGCCAAACAGGCCCCAGACGAGAATACGGTTGATGGTCGTGGGGGTGAATCCGAAATAGGGCAAAACGAATGGCACAAGAACCAGCCCAATGGCGGTAAGGGCTTCGACGAGAAAAGTGCGCTGTCTGATCATCAGGGAGCCGCAGTCATTCGCGGCCAGCCGTGCCAAGCAGTCCGTAGGGACGCAGCACGAGCACCAGCGTCATGGCTACGAACAGCATGACGTAGGAATAGCCTGGGTTGAACATTGAGGTGATGCTGATGATCTGGCCGGCGATCAAGCCACCGAGCAACGCGCCCGGAAACGATCCCACCCCGCCGATGACGACCACAACGAAAGTCTGCACGAGGATCGCTTCCCCCACATCGGGGGCGATCGACACTACTGGAGCATTGACGATGCCCGCGAATCCCGCGGCCATGGCCCCGATGCCGAACACCAGCATGAAGATCTTGTCCACGTCGATTCCGAGCGAGTCGACCATCACGGAATCCTCGATGCCAGCGCGCACAATCATGCCGATGCGAGTTCGATAGAGGACGAGGTAGAGGGCAATCAGCGCGATGGTGACGATGCCAAGCAGTGCGAGACGATACGTCGGATAAAACATGAAACCGAGCGGCGTGATTCCCACCAGGGCGGGTGGAGGCGGCACAGCTTTCGACAGGCTGCCGAAGAAGAAACGCACCGTTTCGACGAAAACGATACCGAGCCCAAACGTGACCAGTAACTGATCCTCATGGGGCCGCTTGTAGAAAAAACGGATGATCACCCGCTCCACGAGCACGCCGACAATCATGACAAAAATGGCGCCCGCAAAAACCGCAGCGAGGAACGATCCGGAATAGTTATAGGTAAGCCAGCCGGCATAGCCGCCAAGCATGAACATGGCGCCATGAGCTAGGTTTAGAACACCGAGCGTCCCGTAGATGATGGTGAGGCCCGACGAGATCAGTGCAAGTAGAGCACCGAGCACCAGCCCGTTGAAACATTGAGATATAAAATTGGCCCAATTGATCATTGGTCAAATAATCCGCACGAGCGGCCGCGAAATCGCGCCGCAGGCGGATCATCCGCCCGCGGCGCATCGCCTCAATAGGCTTTAAGTGTAGTCGCCGAGATTGCAGCCGAAAGCGTCCGGCTTTTGCATTAACGGCTCGCCCGGCACCACCTCGAGGACTTCCCAGTAGTCCTCATTGTTCTTCATTTCGTTTGGCTTCTTGCCGCGGACAATGACAACCGGCCGAACGAGCTGGTGATCTTCCTTTCGGAAATGCACGTCACCGACGGTCGACTGGAAGGTCTCTCCTTTTTCGTACTGCCCAATGACGTCCGGTGGATAGAACGAACCCGCTTCCGATACCATCCGCGCCCAGATGGCAAATGACATGTAGGCGTTGTTTGCGCCCCACTCGGGACGATAGTTGTACTTCTTGTAAAATGCGTCGACGAACATCTTCGCGAGTGGGTACTTGTCTTCCATCGTCCACCAGAAGTCCGTGGCAGCATAGACACCAGCCGTGAGTTCTGGACCCGTTTCCTTGGCCAGGAATGGGATCTGGTAAGGCACGACCAGAGTCATCTTCGGCAAAATGCCGAACTGCTTCGCTTGCTGAATGGACAACACCGCGTCGCGGCCCCAGTTAACGTTCACCAAAAACTCAGCGCCGGCATTCGCGATGTTGGTGAGATATTGGCTGAAGTCCTGCGTGCCGAGTGGTGACACCTGGTTTGTCACCATAGTCCAGCCCGCGTTCTTGTTCAGGTAGTCATTCACTGACTTTGTAACGGTATGACCGTAAGTGTAGTCCGGTGTCATGAACGCCGCCTTGCGGTTCTTACCGAACTGCTTGACCAGCACGGGCCCTATGGCGTTCGCCGCAGTCTCGCCGTAGAAGTTCTGACGGAAGCCGTAGCGCACGCAATCCTTTCCAGTCGTGTCGTTCGAGCCAGAAATGCCGGTGACATAGAGAACTTTTTCGCGTTGGGCGAACTTGTTAAGCGCGACAGCTACCGCACTCGAAGTCGACCCGGTCATCAGCACGATCTTGTTTTGGTTGATAAAGGTCTGTTCCTCCTGCACCGCTTGGTTCGGCTTGGCGGCGCTGTCAGCGACGACAAGATTGACCTTCTTGCCCAGCAGGCCCTTGCTTACTTTGGGCGCAATTTTTTTCAGCAAAGGGTCGCCGTTGTTGATGTGCTCGACCGCAAGCTGCCAACCCTTGAGTTCGTCTTCGCCCTGCACGGCGTAGGTGCCGGTGCGCGGCACAGCCGCCCCGATATTAACGGTGTCGCCTTGTGAGCCTTCCGGCCAGGTGCCGACCGCCAGATGGTCGCCGACTGCAAACGTTTGCGTCGTCAGCATGGGCGGCAGCAAAGCGCCGCCGGCAACGCCGGCGCCCGCTTGCAGTAGTTTCCGGCGCGACATTGCGCCAAATTTTAGTGTGCGTGACATACCTAGATCCTCCCTGTAATCGAAATCAAGTTCGTTCCCGAATTGAATGCGACTTGCGATTAATTTTTATTTCGCATTTTCTCCCTTCACCAATCGCGCGAAACGACGCGAGATGTGAAGACCGCATTGCGGTTCGCGACGGCCGTTTCGTCAATGCCACTTTGGTCGTTGAGCAGGTGCAAAATAATTTTCGGGACGGGTCACCGGCATAGATTTTTTAAATCGAATGATTGTTTTCCAAAATCATGGAACGATTGCAGCATTTAATTAGGATCATCGCGCTGTCGCGCGGAACTCCGGTTCTTTCCTTGACTTTACAGTGATGACCAAGCGGGCATACCGTGCGTGGCGATAGTGGAACCTTATTGAAGAGAGCCGGCCATGCTTGAGAAACTCGAGTTTATGATCGCATTGTCGCGTGAACAGCATTTTGGCCGCGCCGCCGAAAGTTGCGGCGTTGCGCAACCGACCCTGTCGCTCGGCATCCAGAGTCTGGAGCAAATGTTAAACACACCCCTCGTCAAGCGAGCTTCGCGCTTCCAAGGCTTTACTCCAGAGGGCGAACGCGTTCTGCGATGGGCGCATAGGTTGGTCGGCGATGCCCGGGCCATGCGTCAGGACCTTCTTGGCCTGAAGACCGGCATCGATTCACATCTGCGCATTGCCGCTCTTCCGTCAGCGATGCCCCTGGTTGCCACGCTTACCGTTCCGCTCCAGCTACGCAATCCGAACATCCGGTTCACAATCCTTAGCCGCACCTCAAACGCTTTGCTCAAGATGCTTCATCAACGCGAGGTCGACGTGGGTGTAACCTATCTCAGCAACGAACCAATTGGAGACGTGAGCGCAGTGCCGATTTATCGAGAGGAATTCCTGCTGCTGACGACCTCCGATGGGCCATTTGGCCATGCGGATCACGTCACGTGGACGCAGGCCAGCGATGCGCCCCTGTGTTTGCTCGCACGCGACCTGCAAAGCCGCCGTATCGTCGACACGGTTTTGCGTGGGATCGGCATCGAATCGAAGCCGCTAATGGAGACCGATTCCGTCAATGCCCTAATCGCACACGTGCGGGTAGGGGGGTGGGCCAGTATTATTCCGAATACTGCGCTCGAATCGATCGAATTAACTGACAAATTGCGGGCGATCCCGCTCATCGAGCCCGACGTCTTCCACACGATCGGCCTCGTCGTGTCCGAACGCTATCCGGTTCAACCCGGCGTCGCCGCACTGATCGATGAAGCACGTGCGGGCGCGCGGGGCGGCTTACTGCCCGCCGCGTAGCCGCATAATCCCTGACGGGTTTCCCTGCGAACGGTCGATTGTCAATCGCAATAGAGAGATTGCGTTTGCCTGCTTGATGCGGAGGCAACGCATTTTTTGCTCGCGTAGCGCCCTAGGTCCGGTGGCGCTGACCTCATTCAGAACAATAGACGATCAGATAAATTCGAAGGGAGGAAACTGAACAACGGTGGCGCCCGCGCATAAGAGAGGAAGGAAAGAAATATGGCGGAGGAAAATCAAAGAGCACCACCACGATGCATCTCGCGCGGGCGTGGGGCTTCGTCGGCATCCCGCTCGCACTCGGGGTGCTGCATACGTTGATCAATGCGATGAAGCTCTTCCAGTAGACTCGCAGCTGCTGGAAAAACTGCGGCGGCCCAATTGGCCGCCGTTCTTTTAATTCAGATTAATGCCGAGCCCATCCGTTCCCTGTTAGCTATTTTTGTGCCGAGGGCGTTATTTTGGTTTGCCCTTTTTCAACGCAAACGCACGCGAAGCCCCAGCCTTGGTTGGGGCTTCTGCTTGCCAGTCCTGGGCAGCAAGTTTGTGTCGACTCGCCAATTTAGAATGAGCCCAGTTTTCTGAATTTCTGTTCATGGAACGAGTGATCTTCGTTGGCGGTTGATTTGGGGAAACCAATGGAGGCTTCCATGAAGCTCACCATTCCTGCAATTCTCGCTGCAGCGTTGATCGCGTCACCTGCGGCGTTCGCGCAATACACGAATTCCCAAGGCACGGCCTCGCAACCCGGCGCGAGTTCTCAGAAGGATGTTACGACGAGCGTACCGAAGGCTGCGAGGAAACACATGGCCAGCAGCAAAAAGAAGCATCACTCCAAGCACATGAATTCAAATGCGCAGCCTGGTCCAGGCAATTCATCCAATCCTGCAGCTTCTACTACCAAGGAACACGTAACGCCGAAGTCTCGATAACAGTCGTGACTTTCCTGAGGGGCGGGGCTGTCAGCAATTACGGGCGGGCAGCCCCATTTTTCCGCGCCGTCTGCGACGCGGGTCCTGGAAGGAGGCTTGTGATGACCGAAACAGTGAGTCTTGTCCCCCTGAACGAGGGCAACGACGTCTATCTCGTACTCGATGAACTGATGACGTTCGGGCGTGTGTGGCGCGAGCTGAGCGAGGAAGCGGCTAACGAGCAGACCGTCTTGGAGCTGATAGCGAACGGAGAGTTTCGCCGCCCCACGCGCGTTATCGTATTCAATACGGCGGAGGGTTGGTCGCGCGACGAAACCGTCAACATCGGGTTCAAACTTCTGGAGATGAGCCGCGAGGGTCGCGTGCTCGTACCTGCCGCTAATGAGCTGGTCGAGCGGACCACCGGGCAGGTACCGACGCTTCTGGCGTAAGGCGCGACCTACCTTTTATCAGAACCAGTCGCCGCTGCATTAATTTGCTCCGCGCACCTCGCGCAGCGTCCGATGCGGACAAGTAAAAATACCCGGAGTTATGTCGGACAGCAGACACAGGAACGAAATTCGTTTCCTCGGATTTTTTCCGTTGCTGCCGGCGGAGAACCCCCGAGGCCCCTGGTTGCTGGCAGCTTAGGGCGACAGGCTGCCACGGCGGCTCCTCATGCTGCACCCGACCGTTGGCAACCTGTCCTTTTTCAGTACCGTCGATGACGGAAAATCGGAGCAATCTTCTTGCGTCGCACCCTTTTTTTCAAAAGCCGCAACGGAAAAAGGAACGTCCGTCCAATTGGTGGACCCAATATCGGTCCGTTGCCAGAGCCGAGTACGAGCTGGCCCGCGAAAGAGATTTGAGTGGTTCTCGGGGTGCCGCGTCACCTGTGAGGAAGATCGATCCGACGACTGGCGAAATGGTGGAGATAATTGAGCCGCACATGTTCAGTCTGGTGGCGTTTTGTTCGACTACCAAGTTTGAGCTCGCCATCAACCGCGAAGGCCCTTGGTCTAACGGTGCCGACAAGCCTGAGGAGTTATCGAGTGAATGCGGCGTGTCCGCTATTGGTCCAAAGCAGACCTTCAGTATTGCGCTCCACATGTCCACTTTCTGATCCAAAAGCGGACCTGGTGGCGTTGCGCACATTCCAACACTAAGCTTGCCTCCAGCATTAGTCGGAAAACCACCATGCCACTTAGCCCGGAAACTTTGTCTGCAAAGGCCGACCGGCCACGGTTTTGGCGGTGTCTGTCCATGGGGATGGCTGCGGCCCTCAGCCTATCGGTGGCCGCGCCAGCGCATGCCGACACTTATCCGTCGAAGACCATCACCATCGTCGTCGGCTTTGCGCCGGGTGGCCTTATCGATGTAATCGCGCGCCTCGTTGGCCAGAAGATGCAAACCAAGCTCGGCCAGACCGTGATCGTTGAAAATCGCGCTGGCGCGGCCGGTAACTTGGCGCATCGCCGCGTCGCTACGGCGGAGCCGGATGGCTATACCATTCTTGGCGCGACGACCTCGTTGCCGATCAATGAATCTCTTTACCCGAAGCGCGGCTACACGGCGGAAGATTTTAAAGCCGTGTCGATTGCCGCGACCTCTCCGGAAATGATATCAGCGCCGGCGAGCGGAGCTAAAACCTTAAAGGAGTTTATCGACAATGCGCGTTCGTCGACAGCGCAATTCGGCACCGCTGGCGCTGGCAGCGCGTCTTACATCGTAACTCAGTATTTCTTTGAAAGGGTCGTCAAAATCCCCACGACGCATGTTCCTTTTCAAGGTGGCGCACCTGCCGTGACGGCGGCGATGGGCAATCAGATCCCGTTGGTGGCAACCCCACCGGCAGCAGGCGCAGCCGCACCGGTCAAAGCCGGGGCTCTGCGAGGTCTTGCAATTGCCAGCGACAAGCGCATGACCATCCTGCCCGACGTCCCGACTTACGGCGAGAGCGGTTACCCGGGCTTTGTCGCATCGGCGTGGACCGGATTTTTCCTGCCGGCGAAAACGCCTGACGAGATCGCCACGAAGCTAAATGTGGCGATCAACGAGATTCTAAAAGATCCAGAAGTGGCCACCCGTCTCGACCAGCTCGGCTTTGAGCCCCTCAGCCTTGATCAGAACGCAGCCGACACGATGTTTCGATCCGACATCGTCAAATGGCGGAGCATGGTCGAAGCCATCAATCTCAAGCCGGATTGAGCGGCATCGAACAGCCGAACGGCGACGCCATCCCGGTGTCATTACGAAGCAGAGCTGTATTGGGTACCCGAGACAAACTTGGAGGCTCGTCGCCGTTTAGGGGACGTCACCGGTATGTCGGGTTGCGCTGGAAATTCCCCGATGGCCATGGTCGCTGTGCGGTTCCGGTTGCTGCCGTCGGCTCCGGCTTGCCTAGGGTCGGCAAGGGCAAGTTGTGTGGGTAGTAGGTCCAGAACAAGAATGCGGCGCCGAAGAACAGTGTCGTCAACAGGCATCCGAGGAACGTGCGTTTCAGGGAGAGGGCCGTTCCAAGAAAACTGCATACAAAAACGAGAAGCACGAGCGCAATGACGTAGTCCCAACTCACGTTTGTCCAGTCGATGGGCAAAGCCGCCAGTTTCTCCATGCGAATCTCCGCCGCGGGAGGACGACTATAGCGCAAAGACGTGAGTCGCTATTGGTGTGCAGGTCCGAAGGCGAGGGCGCTCTTCAAAACAGGCCTTAACGCTGCAAAGGTGCCGTTGGACCACACCTTGGAACCAAATCATTGAACAGGCAGCCGTTCATGGAACGGCTTGTCCCGTTCTTGAGTTGATCAGTCGTCCCGTCGTTTGAGTGACCTCGATAACGAGCAGGCCAACCATTGAAAAATCGGGAGGACTGAAATGTTGCGCATACTATTTGCGGTCGGAATTGCGGGTCTGGTTTTTGCGGGTGGTTCCGGAACTACCCAGGCAGCACCAATCCTCCCGCTTCCGGCGGTTGCCACCGCAGGCATAGACAACATGACGGACGTGCAATGGGGACGACGCTGCTGGCGTGACCGTTGGGGCCGACTGCGCTGCAGCGGTGGTCGAGGCTGGGGCCCCGGCTGGGGCGCTTGGGGAGCAGGCCCTGGTTGGGGCGGTGGCCCTGGTTGGGGTCGCAACTGCTGGCATGACCGCTGGGGCCGTTTGCATTGCAGGTGGTGATTTCCAACCTCCTGCTGGAAAGCCGCAGAGGGCTGCGATCAGCCGATGTCCGCTTTAGGCAAAAAAAACGGACATCGGAGCTATTTTTGCTCGCGTTCTCGCTGCGCTTCCACCGTTTACGCAGTGCGCTCGTAATCGTCAGCGATCCGCCGCATGATCGCATTGGTGTCCTCGCGCTCGAGGTCCTCGGCGATGCTGAGAACTTCCTCGGCGCGAAAACGCCAATAGTCTGAGGTCTTTGAGGTCGGCGGCCATATACGCAGCTTAGGTGGCGCGGGATTTTCCTCAACCCGGGGTATCCGCTGTGGCCAATCGGACACTGAACCCAACCGTCATTGCACCGAAGGATGCGATCGTGACATGGCGACGGCGGCAGCGCGAGCTAACACTGAGGCGAATTGGAGTTCGCTTTCTGTCGCTTCGCGAGGCTTCTTGAAATACATGGCAAAAGTGCCGACGATTCCCGACGAAGTCTCGACTGGAAACGACCAACACGCCCGGTAATCAAATTCATTGGCGAGCCACAGCCACGGCTTCCATAGCGGTTCCTCGGTGACATCGCGGGTAATGATGGGCTGCCTCGCGGAAGCCCGGCAAGCGATGCGCGATCGACAGTGGCCGGGTGTGTCAAGTTCTGATCGCGCGAACCGGTCCTGGCCGTCTCTTTGCGTGCAAATTCTACCCATTTGTCCGGCGGCAATGCCTCAACTAGTTTTGCGTCCTTGATTCACCACGAGTGCTCAACGTCGCAGTGCGGACAGTATGATCGGGACAATGCCTGCGGCGTTAGTGTGAGGCTGGCTTCGTCGGTCAGACTGCCCGCCAAGAAATCCTTGCCGGTGTTCGGACACGTGACGACCAGCACACCCGTCTTCGGCTCCTCTCGATGGACGGAGTTCGCGCCCGGTGACTATTCTCTAGGAACCGGGATGCAGCGTGCGTGAGGCGCTCCGTTATCTTGTCAGAGAGTTTGAGAAGCATGACACCTTCGGAATGCCGCCTACGAGGAACTAGCGTCGTATCAGTACAACGCCGCCTATAAGGAGTGCGACGCCAAGCAGACGCGGCAGATCAATATGCCGCTCAGGAATCCCAAGCCATCCAAAATGATCGACGGCGAGTGCGGCGATCATCTGGCCGGTCACCAAGATCGCAATATAAGCGGCGCCGCCTAGTTTCGGGACGGTGATGATCGATAGGCCAATGAAGATCGCGCCGAAGACGCCGCCGCTCCAGGCCCATAACGGTAGTCGCGCGACGGTCGCCGCCGAAGGCGCGGGATCGCGAAGCACAACAGCAAGCGCGAGCATGAAAACCACTCCAAGCAAATAGCTCGTGAACCCTGACCATGCGGCTGAGTTCAGTTCAGCGCGAAGGTTGGCGTTGAGGGCTTGCTGGATGAGGACGCTAATCCCGGCCCCTATCGTGAGGAGGGCGGGCCAAATTAAGTTCTGCATGGGGCTTTTCCGGCGACTGAACGACCTGTCCGTTTAACGATGAACCGGGACACTCGGCAATTCCGTTGCGGATATCGTGTCGGTACCCTCAATCATAGTAAGCGGGTGCCATTTTCAGGGTGTCGCGTTGCGCCTTGTCATGATTGATCCAGAGTTGCGCCTTCTCGTTCGCTAACACCTCGGATATGCGCTGCATCGAAGCCAGCGTCTTGTCTTTATCCGTGTTACCTGAAGGCACACCACGATTATCCCAGTTGCTCTTGAAGTGAACGGCATCGCCCGAGAGCACCAAGGCGCCGGTGTTCGGCAATTTCACCAGCAATGATTGGTGGCCGGGCGTGTGACCGGGCGTCGCGATGATTGTCACGCTGCCGTCGCTGAATACGTCGTAGTCGCCCTCGAGTTTGGTCACCGGGTGTTCCGGCTTGAAGCGTCCGACGCCGAGCGGATTCGGCCACTCGTATTCGGCTTTTTGTACCAACAGCATTGCCTGCGGAAATAGCTCTACGTTACCGATGTGGTCGGGATGGGTATGCGACACGGCGACAAACTTTATGTCGGCGGGCTTAACCCCCAGCGATTCAAGTTGTGAGGCGAGCGTCTTGGGCCGCCGCCAGTGGGTCATGCGTGAATCGGCAGGCGCCAGGCCATCGGGCATTGCGGCTACTGCGTCAGTGATACCGGTGTCCCAAAGCAGCCAACCTTGCGCGTGATGAATTAGATAACAGTTATCGACGAAATCCATCGACTTGCCGACATTGACGCCTGGTGACCAGCGAGAAATGTCGCCAGCAACCCCTTCACCACAATTCAGGATGTAGAGTTTATCGACGCCAGAGTTGGTTTGCGCCGCGGATGCCAATGTCGAAATTAACAACGCCGCCAACGTAGCAACGCAGATACCCGATCTTTTCATAATTAATCTCCGGATAGGATCGAACTGCGCCTAAACTAGCCGATGGATTGCTCCCCCGGAAGCCATAGGCTCGCTGGGTGCCGAATCTAGTGGATCTCTGCTTTGTGTCATTAGAAGACACTTCGCTCGTCTCGGTTAACTCAGTCGCTGACCGCGTCGCGTCCTTTCACAACCATGAGCGTGGTGGTGAGCAGGGCGATTAGCTTTCCTGTCCCTCGGTTTTGGCGAACACCTCCGCCCGGGCCAAAGCGAGCGTTCGGCCAGCTTTAACCACGCGTCCACGGGCAAGGATGCGCTCGCTGCCGCAGGTGCAAGAGGTGATCTTGAATTCTGTGGTGAGGGCCCCGGTGTCAGCAGGCATCAAACTCAGTGCAGCATAACCCGCCGCGCTGTCGGCAATGGCGCTCACAACTCCACCGTGGACGAACCCGTGCTGCTGCAATATTGCCGGATTGGGACTCACAACGATCTCGACCATACCCGGCGAAACGCCTTCGAGAGTCGCTCCTAACGTAGTCATCAAGCCCCGCTTGGCAAAACTCGCTTTCACGCGCTCTTGCTGTTCCTCAGGAGACATTTGACCGGTTCCGGATTCGAGCATTCGCAAGGACGATGCAGCTCCGCTGGTGGCCAGAAGCGGACATTACGCTGCACCGATGATCGCCTCCAGCACGCACAGGGCATCAATCGTGCCGTTCGCTTCACCTTTCTCAAAATCTTGATCGGCTACAGCCATCGTGTTGGTTACATGTGCAAGACAGAGAACTTTCCTGTGGCGGGCACGGGCGAACGCATACAAGGCGGCGGCCTCCATTTCCACCGCAAGTATGCCCTTTGAGCGAGCGGCCGCGATGGCTTCCTCGGTTTCTCGGAAAGGCGCGTCCGTGGTCCAGCTTGTCCCCGTAACCGCTTTCACGTCCTTAGCCTTCAAAGCTTGCGTCGCCGTGGCAATCAGCTCTGGGTCGGCCTCGCTGTACTCTGACGGGAGCGCATAATGATAGCTTGTGCCTTCATCGCGCAGGGCTCGGTCAATCACGACGAAATACGGAAGTTTGGCAGCTGGGGTGATTTGACCTGCTGAGGTCATGCTAATCAGCAAGCGGCAACCACTGGCGAAAAGCTCCTCCGCTACCAAAACCGCAAACGGAGCGCCAACCGCACATCCAACGATGCCTGCCATCTGTCCGCAGATTGTGAACGTGTAAAGGTCGGTGTGATAGCAAGGCCAATCTTTGGCAGGATGAGCACGGCCGGCAGCCTTCAAATGACGAACTATATCGCCGTCCGGGTCCAGGATGCAGACTGACGGGACGTCTAAAGCTGAAATCCCTTTCTGGCGTCGCGCTTCGCGCAGGAGTGCCGAAGGCTCAAAAACCGAATTGGCTGTCGGGTTCTTGTTGTCAAGCAATGGCGGCACGAGGAACCTCACTATCAGAGTGCTGAAAGACAACACCATAGTGATATGGCGATATCTCAACCAGTTTGGTGTACTTCAATCCGCCTGCCTCTACAGATTTGATGGTCTCCTCCGGTGAGAGTCTCAAGTCAGTTTTCGGACCACGAGGTTCTCCAAGTATGCGGGTCTCCTCGCGCGGTCGCTTGTGCCAATTGACGATTGCAAACTCACCATTTGGTTTCAGTGCGGCTCCCACAGCCTGTGCGAGACGACCGCGGTCAGGAACGCCGTGAAAGGCGTTCGCCATGAAAACGAAGTCTACCGCGCCAGCCAATTTGGCGATGTCGTAAGCATCACCGGTGATGTAATCGCAATTGGTTATCCCACTTTCCACGAGCCGATGCCTCGCAGTTTCCAAGAGGGTCGGGTCAATGTCGATTGCCAAAACGCGGTTGGCAATTTTTGCTATTTGAAGTGTGAACCACCCGTCGCCTGAGCATAAGTCGATAACGTCCGTGCAAGAGCGCAGGCCAATGGCGGTAAGCACACCCGCAGGATCGGGCCAAAGCGCTTCCCACCAACCGGCGGTCGGCATCTCGGTATCTTGGAAAAAACCCCGCGGGCGATCAGCCATACAACCTCCGCGCCTGGCGTGGGCCGCGCGGATTTATACGCTGCATAATACATGTCACGTATGTCCGCTATGGGCATAGCAGACAAGGGCGCCCTTCGTGTAGCGCGCGTCAGGTAACTGGATCTATCTCATCTATGGCCCACCGACTCCGCGTTGGCCATCTTATCGAGCGCTGCGCGTACGCCCTTGGCGAGCTTCAGCGCCTCGTCGTTGCCCAAAAGTGCATGAAGAATAGCCGTGGCTGCTCGCTGAGCATGTGGCTGTGGAGCGCCGTGACCTCGATCCCGTTCGCACGCAAGGCGCGGCTCACTGGATTGACTTCCGTTGACGCCAGAACGAAATCCCCGGTTATTGTGGCTTTGCCATCACCGGTGGGCTGGAAGTTAACGCCGGTGGCCAGACCAAGCGGAGCAGCCGGATCGAGTGACATTCCATTCTCGGTGATGGAGTCGCGCCGCGGAATACCGAACTGATAAACGCCACCAAATGGTTTTCCTTTAACTCCGACGATATGGTCGAGTTCCGCTGTGTCGAGGGCGATGTCCGGTGCTGCGGCGGTGGAGGGGGACGTCAGCGGAGTCTTGCTTGCCGCGAGCGCGGTGCACAGCGCGTTTGCGAGTCTCACCCGATCGCCGTGCCGCTGACGCGCATATAGAACGTCGCCGGATTTGCCCGCAAAACATGATTATGGATAGCGGTGATTTCGAGTCCATTCTCGATCGCCGCGGTCATTACCGGCGTGATCTCACTTTCCAGCAAAACCAGATCGCCCATCATCATCGCGCCGTCATGGGCCGGCTTGAAAGCTGTCCAGCCACCGAGGGCGAGTGCGGGTTTTATGGCCACGCCGTCCAGCGTTACGCTCAAATCAGTACGCGGAAAGCCGTATCATTGGACGTCGGCGGTTACGGCCGCAGAACGTCCGAGCGCATCATCGATTTTTTTCCAATCAATTTCCTGCGCTGCAGCTCCGCTGCCCACGACAATTGCAGCCGCCAAAATAATCATGCGTCGCATAACCAGTGCTCCTTCTTCCTGGTTCAAGGCGTGATTGATCGACAGGTGCCGTCACCTGCGTTGAACAGATTTGAGATGATGAGCTCTAGCTTTGCTCACGCGCAATCACCTCGTGAAAACGAGTGCTGCGCAGCGCTTGGACGGTTGAAGCCGTCTGTCGGGGAGTTTGCGTTAGTCCAAAGCTAAGAACGCCTGCGATCGAGAGCAAGTTTCACAGAAACAGGGTCCGACCTTTTTATTTTCGCTTTACGCGCGCTAGCGTAACAACTTCATAAACAACACTGACCTATAGACACCCAATGGTACGTCGATGTTGCAGCGGCTTCTTATAGCTTCTTGACAGTTGCCAGCTTCAGTATCATTTATTGCGGGTCGGGCCTGACCGCAGTCGCCCGGCTTGTCCAAGGCATTTCGCCCAAGTACTGCACTTAGCCCGCGCGTCGGGCCTAGGGCTTTTGGCGATAATGTCATAGACCACCACAAGTCCAGAGCTGACGGGCGGCAATGGAGAAATCCATGCCTCCGAAAATCAAACGCATGCTCGCCGTGACTGCGCGAGCTGCGTGCATGACGATTATTGTCTTAGTCTCGAGTCGCTCCCAAGCCGCAGAGTTTCGCGTGCTGTCTGCCGCAGCGATGCAATCTGTATTCAAGGACATTCGAGATGAGTTTCAAAAAAAGTCCGGCTACAGATTGATCCTTCACTACGGCACGGTCGGCGCGGTGAACGAATGGACAAGTGCCGGAGAGGATGCCGACCTGATCATCAGCTCGTCCCGATCGATGCGCTGGCTGGTGCACCAAGGAAAAATCAAGGCGGGCAGTGAGACGGCGATTTGCGAAACCGGCATCGGCATGGTGACAGCGGCTGGAATTGAACTAAGCATTGCTTCCGTTGATGATTTCAAGCGAGCGCTTATCGCCGCGAAAGCAATCGTTTACGCCGATCCGGCCCGTGGCGGTGCCGCCGGTATTCATGTGTCAAAGATTCTAGGGCGACTCGGATTGACCGAGCAACTCAAGCCGAAGCTCAGACTCGCGGCGGGCGGCGACATCACCGAGGTCACGCTCTCTCTTGGTCCAGGTGCCCTCGGCATTACGCAGATCAGCGAGATTGCTGATAAGCCCCAGGCACAACTTGTCGCAGTGCCGGAAGAGCTGCAGAACTACACCGTGTTCGTCGCAGGCATGCCAGCAAGCGCCCCACAATCAGAGGCGGCCACCGCACTATTGAAATTCCTGCGAAGCCCAAAAGTGACCGCCGTAATCTAGGCCAAGGGGATGAAAGACTTTGGTTCAGACGCCGGCTCGGAGTGATCCAGTTGAGAAAAGCGCCCCGCTTGCAGCCGCCGCCAACGTCGGGTTCAACGCAGGCACCCGGCCCCTACAAGGCATTTTGCCCAAGCACTGCTCATCGTCCGTCCTCCAGCGCGTTGTCGGTGATTCGACATTCGCTCGGACGGCGGCTTGGAGAAGACAAATGTCTACACAGTTCCGAACACCCCGAAATTTTGTCAGGCGAGACGACATCAGGTTTTCCTCGAGACATGCGGTGGAGGATGTCGGACCTACGAGAGAGAGCCATATCGTCCTTTATGTTGTGGACGCGTTGGTTAGGCTGAATGCGTCGGTCAAAAAGTGGCGAAATCGTCGACTGACTTTGCGGGCGCTCTCCGATCTTGACGAGCATCAGTTGCGTGACATCGGCCTGGCACGCGATGAAACCGGATATCGTCCGCTCGAGGACTCGGAGGCGCTGCCGAAAGAAAAAACGACATTGGCGCGTAAATAGGGAGCGGTCTTTCATGTCTGAGGCCAAAGCTCGCATCGGCCGCATCGCTATCCTGTGGCGCGGTGACGAAGCGGCGCGCCGCGCCGCTTCGCCAGAGACCAGCCGGTTCAGGGCCGTCTTCACTGCGCTCGCCAATGTCGGGGTTGATGCGGAACCGGTGGTCTATGAGGACGATGTCCTTGACGCGGTCCACGCACAACTCGCCAAGCTTGATGGCGTGCTCGTCTGGGTCAACCCCATCCACGAGGGGCACAATCGTGCCAATCTCGATGCACTTCTGCGCAAAGTAGCGGCGGACGGCGTTTGGGTGAGCGCCCATCCCGATGTGGTCCTCAAGATGGGGACCAAGGAGGTGTTGCACCGTACTCGAACGATGAGCTGGGGCTGCGACACGGCCCTCTATCGAACGGCCGACGCGATGCGCGCCGAACTGCCTACCCGACTGTCCGCGGGTCCGCGTGTGATCAAGCGTAATCGCGGCAACGGCGGCCAGGGTGTTTGGAAGGTTGAGACGCTGACAAGTCCGCGCAAGCGGCCGACGGTACGCGTGCTCGATGCGACAAGGGACGCAGCGGAGGAGGTGGCACTGGAGGCGTTTCTTGAACGGTGCAACGAATATTTCGAAGATGGCTGCGTGGTCGATCAACCGTTCCAGGCGCGCCTGAGTGAAGGTGTGGTGCGCTGCTACATGGCGGGCGACCGCTGCGCCGGTTTTGGCCACCACAAGGTCAAGGCACTGGTCGATGTGCCGGCCGCACGGGCCGAGGCC
>Ga0126372_10000113_pt1 | contig 22438 bp, 18 predicted proteins | sample PanSoiMetaPlot_6_FD_92762 | JGI IMG/M metagenome (GOLD analysis project Ga0126372, IMG submission 92762) | Tropical forest soil microbial communities from Panama - MetaG Plot_6 | ecosystem: Environmental > Terrestrial > Soil > Tropical forest > Bulk soil | place: Panama | collected 2016-02-17
GAAACAATTGGCCCCGACGCGTGTCGCCATGACTCCTCCCTCGGTCCCCGGATTGAGGGTCGCATGCTCGCGAATGATGGTCCTTGGGCCAACCGTAAGGGTGCTAGGCTCTCCGTGATATTTTTGGTGCTGCGGGACGGTGCCGACGGAGGCGAACGGGAACACTTGACACTCTTCTCCCAGCGTCGTCCGGCCCGCTATCACGGCATGGGAGTGCACCACCACGCCGTCGCCGAGCTCCACATCCGGTCCGACGATGCAAAAGGGGCCGATCTCGACGTTCGCCCCAAGCTTGGCCTTCGGGTCGACCAGGGCGGTCCCATGAATGTTCGCCATACTTGCCCTGGCTACGTCTCGACGATTACAGCGCTGACCTCAGCCTCGGCGACGAGCGTCCCGTCGACATGCGCCTGGCAGCGAAAACGCCAGACGCGCCCGCGATTACGCATTTTCTGCACGTGATAATGGAGGGTATCGCCAGGAACGACCGGACGACGGAAGCGGGCTTTGTCGATTGCCATGAAATAGACGAGCGGCGGTTCCTTGAACTCCTCGAGATGACGCATGCAAAGCGCACCCGCTGTTTGCGCCATGCCTTCAATAAGCAGCACGCCTGGCATCACCGGATTGCCGGGGAAATGCCCCTGAAAATAGGGCTCGTTCGCCGTCACGTTCTTAATGCCGGTGGCCGAGCGGTCACCATCCATGTCGATGATGCGATCGACGAGGAGGAACGGGTAGCGATGCGGCAGAAGCTTGAGGATGTCGGTCGTCTCAGCCCTGCCGGGCTTCGCTTTCACTCCGGCTTCGTTCATTAACCCGGGCTCCTCAGGCTCGCGGTCAGAAATGGTCTACTTGCCCGACCCAGTTGATCCATCTTCTTCGTGATCAAGCTTCAAATCCTTGCTTTCGGCAAGCCTGCGCAACAGCGTGAGCTCGCGGAACCATAGCCGCACCGGCTTGGCTGGGGTGCCTCCCCAGCGCACGCCCGGCGGCACGTCGGCCCGCACATTACTGCTTGCGGCGATCTGCGCGCCAGCGCCTATCCTGACATGGCCCACGACGCCTACTTGGCCTCCCAGGGCCACGAAATCGCCGAGTTCCGCGCTCCCGGAGATACCGGTTTGCGCCACGATGATGCAATGCCTTCCGATCACCACGTTGTGCCCGATTTGCACGAGATTATCAATTTTCGTGCCCTCCCCAATCACCGTATCTCGCAAGGCGCCCCGGTCGATGGTGGTATTGGCCCCGATTTCGACGTTGTCCTGGATGATGACCCGGCCGATTTGAGGCACCTTCGCGTGCCCTGTCCTTCCCATGGCGAAGCCAAAACCATCCTGGCCGATGGCAACGCCAGCATGGATGGTGACACAGTTGCCAATGAGAGCGTGGGTCACCGAGGCATTAGGGCCGATATAGCAGCCACGGCCGACATGCACCCGATAGCCAATGACGGTGCCTGCCGCAATCGTGGAGCCAGCTCCAATTCGCGCCTCGGGTCCAATGACCGCGCCAGGCTCGACGATGACTCCTGGCTCAAGCATCGCGCTTGGATGGACCGATGAACGGTCAAAGCCGCCTCCTTCCAGCGCGGCCTTGGGCTTGAGCGCGTCGGGATAGAAGAGCGCGAGTGCCCTGGCGAAGGCTCGATAGGGCTCAGGCGTGATAAGGCAAGCCGTGCCGGCCGGTCCGAGGCTCGCAAATTTCGGCGCGACGAGGCAGGCGCTCGCACCGGTCGCGGCAAACGCCTGAAGATATTTCGGATTGTCAAGGAAGGACAGATCGCCCTGGCCAGCGCCGTCGAGCGGCCTCACGTCCTTTATGGCAAGATCGAGATCGACGCTATTCGCAGCCTTGGCATTGACCGCCTCGGCGACGGTGCCCAAAGCGAAAGGCCCGGCTCGCTCGAAAAAACCAGGATGTTCCATCAGAATTTCGGCAGGCGCCGCGATATGGTGCATGACGCCAAGCCATAAACGGAAATTACTTCCTTTAGAAGTTCGTCGAAGCGCCGAAGCGGAAGACCTCGGTCTTGTCGAAAGCCGCCTTGAGCAACGCCTGGGCGATGTCGGCACGGAGGGGGCCAAGCGGCGAATTCCAAATGATGCTGAAGCCGGTCGACATACGAACCTCCGCGCTATCCTGGATGAAGCTTCCCTCGCCGCAGGTCTTCCCAAGATTGCTAGCGGTGCATCCGCCCGGAAACGCCGGCAGGGTGACCGCGGCCGTCGCGAGACCGCTCGGTTCCCACAGAGAACCGGCATCGACGAACACGGCACCCTGTATACCGAGATTATCTGGTATTAACGGGAAGGGGAAACGCATCTCAGCCGTCGCCGCCCAAAACAGTTCCCCCCCGAGGGCATCCTTTTTGCAGTTTGGGACTCTATCGCCCGTCACCGGATCTTCGCACGCGTCGCGCGGACCATAGCCAGCGCGCGCGAAGCCCCGCACCGTTTCGCCGCCCTTGAAGAACAGGTCGGTCAAGCGAACATCCTGGCCGCCCCACCCCTCGATTGCCCCTCCCTGCACGCGGCCGACAAGCGTGAGCTTGTTGGTGAGGGGATAATAGCCGCGCGCATCGGCAACGGATCGAATGTAGTCCACGTCACCCCCCACTCCCGCCAGGTCTTGCGAAAATGAGGCAAAAACGCCGCTCGTCGGCGATTGTGGCAGGTTGCGGGTATCATAAGCGAGAGTGTAGCCGACGCTCGATACGTTGACCGTCCCTTCGGCCTGCTTGACGGCCAGCGAGGCGTTGTTTTGGACATTGAAAATCGTCTCTCGCTCGAACTTGTAACGGAGCCCGAGCTGAGTGTTGTCGGCGATTGGAAAGCCGAGCCTGAGATCGCCGCCGGCGTCAGTCTCTTCGAAGGAGGCCACGCTCGTCAGATCGACTGTCTTATAGAAGATGTCGAAACCTGCCGCGAGGTTGCGATCGAGAAAATGGGGCTCGGTGAAGCTGAAATCGACCTGGGCGCGTTCGAGGCTTCCCGAGAAGCCGAGCCTCACATATTGGCCTTTGCCCATCAGGTTGCGCTCAGTGATGCTGACATCGCCGATCACGCCCTCACTCGTTGAGTAGCCAGCGCCGAAGGACAACTCGCCGGTCGGCTGCTCCTGCACCTTGACCACAATGATAACCCGGTCGGGGGCACTGCCGGGTTCGGTGTCGATATCGACGTTTTTGAAAAAGCCGAGCGCGCGCAAGCGCTTGCGCGCTGCCTCGACCAGCAGGCGGTTGAAGGCATCGCCTTCGGCAAGCCGGAACTCGCGCCTGATCACATTGTCCTCGGTACGGAAGTTTCCGACGATGTTGATGCGCTCGATGTAAATCCGCGGACCCTCTTCGAGTGTGTAGACGATGCCCATGGTGTGGGTCGCCTCGTCGCGTTCGAAGCGCGGCTTTACTTGGCCGAAGGCGTAGCCCTGCTGAGAGACCTCAATGGTCAGCGCCTCAAGGGTCTTTTCGACCTTCTCGGCGTTGTAGACGCGGCCGGTCCTTGTCAGAATCACATGCCTGAGGGCGTCGACATTGACCGAAGGCAGAGCGCTTTCAATATCGATGGTGCCGAAGCGATAGCGCGCTCCCTCCTCGATGGTGTAGGTGATGAAGAAGCCCCGTCCGGCGCTATCGAGATCTGCGGTTGCCGAGACGACACGGACGTCTGCATAGCCATTCTTCAAGTAAAACTGGCGCAACAATTCGCGGTCGAGACTAAGCCGGTCGGGGTCGTAGACATTAGTGCCTTTTAGAAAGCTTAGCAGATTGGTGCGTGTAGTCGATATGACGTAGCGAAGCTGCGAGTCGCTGAAGGCATAGTTACCGATGAAGTTGATGCCGCGGACCTTGGTGGCCGGCCCCTCGCTGATCTCGAACACCACGTCGATACGATTGTTGTCGAGATTGATGATCTTGGGCTCGACTTGGGCGGCGTACATGCCTTGCCGCCGGTAGATGTCGAGGATTCGCTGCACGTCGGCCTGCACGCGCGCCCGCGTGTACACGGCACGCGGCTTGAGCTGAACTTCCGCGGTGAGGGTATCGTCCTCGATCTCGCTATTGCCCTCGAAGGCGACCTTGGCCACGATGGGGTTTTCCGCCACGACAACGACGATGGTCGGTCCTTCTCGCCTGATGCGCACGTCCTGAAACAGGCCGGTGGCAAACAGGGCCTTCAGCGATTCGTCGACTTTGGCGGGATCATACTCCTCGCCGGTCGAGAAGGTGAGGTAGGAGCGGACCGTCTCGGGCTCCACCCGCTTATTTCCTTGGACATCGATGTTTTTGATAACGTCTTGGGCGTGTGCGGAAGTTTCGCCAAGGCATGCACCAAGGCCCAGCGAGAGCGGGACGCTACACAACACAACGAGGGCCGCAAGCAGCCCTCTAGCCAACGTCCACCGCACCATTACTGGTGTCTTCCCCTCAAAGCCGTTCCCCGCCGCCGCTCAGGCTTCTGGCTCGAAACTGGCCATTGTTTTGTGGCCGATTTTTGGTTCCTGCCCCCTCGCGCAGGCGGGGGTCCAAAGACCCCCGCCCAGCGCAGCGCTCCGTGGTGCCAATCTCACAAAAACTTCAAGTGAATCAAGTCATTCCAGGTCGCGAAAATCATCAACATCAAAACGAAAGCGAGACCAATGCGGAACCCGATTTCCTGCGTGCTCTCGCTGAGCGGACGCCCTCTGATGGCCTCGATGCTGTAGAACAGAAGATGACCGCCATCGAGCATCGGTATAGGGAACAAATTGAGCAGCCCAATACTCACCGAGACGATGGCCGCAAGATTGAGCAACGCGACAAAGCCAGCGCTCGCAACCTGACCTGAAACCTGAGCAATGCGAATCGGCCCTCCGAGCTGATCTGCAGATTCGCGCCCGGTTACCACGTCGTAGAGATAGCCAAGCGAGCGGGACACGACGAAGTAGCACTCCTTGACCGCCATGACGAAGGCAGTCGGGAGATCGTGGCGCTTGAGGGTCCAATCGTTGGCAGACGCGCTCCTCTGGATGCCCAACAGACCCATGCGCATCTCGTTACCGAAGCGGTCGGTGATGGTCTTGAGTTCGGGCGTCGCGGTGATATCCACGAATTTGCCGCTGCGCTCGACGGTGAAATGAAGGGGCTGGTTGGGACTCATGCCGACGATGCGCTGCATCTCGCCGAAACTCTCGATGGCTTGCCCATCGATGCTTATGACCTTATCGCCGACCATGAAGCCGGCGAGCGCGGCGGCGCTTCCGGCGTTAACGACATCGACCTTGGCAGCGGTGATGCGTTCGCCGAACAGGGCGAAGATTGCCGTGAAGATTGCGATCGCGAGAACGAAATTGGCAATCGGTCCGGCGGCCACCACGGCGGCGCGGGCCGCCAGGGGCTTCTCCTGGAAGCTTTGTCTCCGCTCCTCAGGCGACAATCTTTCGAGCGTCTTGCGTCCGCTTGCGCTCGCGACATTTTCGTCATCGATGAATTTCACGTAGCCGCCGAGCGGAATCCAGCTGACCTTCCAGCGGGTGCCATACTTATCGGTAAAGCCGAAAATCTCCGGCCCGAAGCCGATCGAGAACGCCTTGACGCCGACGCCACACCAGCGGGCGACGAGGAAATGACCAAACTCGTGGAAGAAGACGACGACCGTCAGAACAAACAGAAATCCGATAATGGTATCTAGCACCATGTTATCCGAACCTATGATGGCAAATAGCTTTTCCGGCTCGCGCTTGTCTCATTAGATTAAGACTTCTTGGAGACTTATCCAGCCCTAGCTAAATCGTGCGAGAAGCGAGCGTGCGCAAGCCCTCGCCTCAAGGTCAATTGCGAGCACATCCTCGGCGGTGCGGCGGGGCAAGGCCGTAAGAGCGAAGCTTGCGGCAAGCGTCTCTTCAACCAAGCTGGCAATGGCAAGAAAGCCGATGCGCTTGGCTAGAAACGCCTCGACGGCGACCTCGTTGGCCGCGTTCAGCACCGTGGCGGCACTTCCTCCTTCGACAAGCACCTGCCGCGCAAGCCGGAGGGCGGGAAAGCGCGCCACGTCCGGAGCCTCGAAGCTGAGCGTGCCGAGAGCGGCGAGGTCGAGCCGCTTGGTCGGCGCATGCATGCGCTCGGGCCAAGCGAGGCTATAGGCGATCGGAGTGCGCATATCAGGGCAACTCAACTGCGCAAGGACCGAGCCGTCGCTCAGGTGCACCAGGCAATGCACGATTGACTGCGGATGGATCAGGACATCGAGCTTGTCGGCGGCGAACGAGAAGAGGTGATGCGCCTCGAGCAGCTCTAGGCCCTTGTTCATCAGCGTCGCCGAGTCGATGGTCACCTTAGGGCCCATCGACCAATTCGGATGGTTGAGGGCCTGCTCTGGCCGGGCGGTTCGCATCTGCTCGCGAGTCCACGAACGGAAGGGACCGCCCGATGCCGTAAGGGAAACGCGCTCGATCCGCTCTCTCGACGTTCCAACCATCGCCTGAGAGGCGGCAGAGTGTTCGGAATCGACGGGGAGCAGCGTGGTCTTGGCGCGCGCGACCTCGGTCATGAAGATGTCGCCTGCCGACACAAGGCATTCCTTGTTGGCGAGCGCGGTGGCGGTTCCCTGCCGCACCGCTTCAAGCGTGGGCTTAAGCCCGGCGACTCCCACGATCGCCGCCATCACCCAGTCCGCGGGACGGCTCGCCGCCTCAAGCAGCGCCTCCTCCCCTGCTCCCACCTCGATGCCAGTGCCGGCGAGCGCAGCGCGAAGTGCCGCGTAGCAGGATGGCTCCGCAATCACGGCGAGCTGAGCGCGATGCAGAATGGCGAGCTCGGCGAGCCGCGCGGCATTGTGGCCACCAGTCAGAGCCACAACTTGATGAGCCCCTGGATTGCGACCGATGAGGTCGAGCGTGCTCTCGCCGATGGAGCCGGTCGCACCTAGCACGGAGATCCGCCGCGGGCGCACGGCGCGCGCCTCAATCTCGATGGCAACCGATGTCAGCGGCAACACCATAACTTTTCCCTTCACCAGATGAGCAGCGCGCGTCCAGGGGCCGCCGGATCGCGCAGCGCGATCAGGCTTGCAAGAACCGCGGCGGCGAGAAGGCCGTCAATGCGGTCGAGCAATCCACCGTGACCGGGAATGAGCTGGCTCATGTCCTTAGCTCCGAAGCGGCGCTTCACTGCGCTCTCGAAGAGGTCCCCCGCCTGGCAAGCAAGCGCAAGCACAACGCTGACGGCCGCAAGCCTGAATGGTCCCGTACCACCCAGTACTAGAGCGAAAGCATAGCCCATAAGGGCAGGGACAAGAGTGCCAATGATAAACCCGCTCCAAGTCTTACGCGGGGAAATGCGCGGCGCAAGCTTGGGGCCGCCCACAAGCGTTCCCGCAACATAGGAGGCGGTATCCGTGGTCCAGGCAACCGCAAAGAGATAAACCAGGGCGATGGCGCCGTAGGCCTCATCGCTGCGCAGCCACACCAAGGCTGACGCCGGCAGCGCGGCGTAGATGAGCCCGGCGATCGACCAACCAAGCGTGCCGGAGAAGAGCCCGACGAAGCCGATCGCTCCGGCGGTGGCGGCAATGGCAATGAGCGCAAGATCAGGTTGGCCCAGCGTAAGCAGGATGACAAGTGCGGCAAGCCCGATAGCCTCAATGATGGTGATGGCGTCGAAGCTCTTGCCTCTGACGAGACGGCCCCACTCCCAAGCGACGATCGTGCTCGATGCGATGACGAGGAACGCGAAGGTCCATGCGCTTGCAGCCGCGGCCCCGAAAGCGATCGCGGCGAGGACGAGCGCCGAAACTAGCCGCACGCCGATTTCCGGTTTTCGGCTTTCTGCTCCCTCAGGTTTTTTGTCGGGGAGCGTTCGGGTTCCCGTCACGCGGTCGATCTCGCCGAGGTTCCGCCAAAGCGGCGATTGCGCCGCTGATATTCGGCGATCGCGGCTTCCAATTGCTCCCGCGAGAAGTCCGGCCAATAGGCGTCGACGAACACGAACTCGGCGTAGGCCAGCTGCCACAGAAGGAAATTCGAGAGACGCAGCTCGCCGCTGGTGCGGATGAGGAGGTCGGGGTCGGGGAGCCCAGCCGTGTCGAGATAGGCGCTGAAGCGCTCTGGCGTCACCTCTGTCGGCGCAATTGCCCCGCTTGCCACGTCCTCCGAGATGCGGCGCGCTGCGCGAGCGATCTCGTCGCGGGCGCCGTAGTTGAAGGCGATGGTGAGATTGAGTGCTGCATTGTCCTTGGTAAAGTCGACGGCGTCTTCGATCAGTCTGAGAATGTCTGCGTCGAGCCCGGCGCGCGTTCCAATCACGCGGATCTTCACGCCATTCTTGTGCAACTCGGCAAGGTCGCGTCTTATGAAGCGGCGCAACAGGCCAAACAGATCGTTGATCTCCTGTTTCGGGCGCGTCCAATTCTCAGACGAAAAGCTGAACAGAGTGAGATGAGTGATGCCGAGCTCGATGCAAGCCTCAACCGTGCGCCTGACACTCTCGACACCCTGGCGATGACCTTCGGCGCGCGGCAGCCCGCGCTCTGCGGCCCATCGGCCATTGCCGTCCATGATAATCGCGACATGGCAAACTGAGGGCCGATCGGCCCCCTGCCAGGCGAGCTTATCCATCGCAAGCGTCACGTTCGGCTGCTCCAGTTGGGGTAAGGACACACGCCTTGCCCGATCAGACCTGTATGATCTCGGCTTCCTTGCTGGCAAGGGCCTCGTCGATCTCTTTGATGATCTTGTTGGTCAAGTCCTGCACCTTGGTCGAAAGCGCATGGTGCTCGTCCTTGCCCATCTCGTGATCCTTCTCAGCCTTCTTCAGATGTTCCATGCCGTCGCGGCGGACATTACGCACGGCGACGCGAGCCTGCTCGGCGTATTTGTGCGCGACTTTGGCGATCTCGTGACGGCGCTCCTGGTTGAGCTCGGGAATGGGAAGGCGCAAGAGCTGTCCTTCGACCACGGGATTGAGTCCAAGGTCTGACTCTCTGATGGCGCGCTCAACGGCGCCAACTTGGCTCCGGTCCCACACCTGCACGGTGATCAGCCGCGGCTCAGGCACGTTGATGGTTGCAAGCTGATTGAGCGGCATGGGGTTGCCGTAGGCCATCACCGTGATGGGGTCGAGCAGGCTCGTGCTGGCGCGTCCGGTACGCAAGCCGCCGAACTCCTGCTTCAGCACGCCGAGAGCACCCCGCATCCGCCGCTCGATCTCCCTAAGGTCGAAGCTAGCCATGTCGCCTTCCCCGCTCCCGGCTTCCGCTTAGTGGAGCGGTCCGTGCCACGCTACGCGCTTCCTAGGCTCCCTTTCCGCCATCTATCGTGGTCGAGGAGCCATTCCCTTCCAAAACCGCAGCCAAGCCGCCTTGGCTTTTGATAGAAAACACAATTATCGGAATCCGATTGTCCCTCGCAAGGGCGATCGCTGCCCCATCCATGACTTGCAAATCCTGCTTAAGGACATCGTCATAGGTCAGCCGATCATAACGGCGAGCGTTTGGCGTCTTTTTCGGATCGGCGCTGTAAACGCCATCGACCTTGGTGGCCTTGAGCAGCGCATCGCAGCCCATCTCGGCTGCCCTAAGTGCCGCGGCGGTGTCGGTAGTGAAAAAGGGGTTGCCGGTGCCGCCAGCAAAGATGACGACCCTGCCTTTTTCCAGGTGGTCGAGCGCCTTATCACGAATGTACGCCTCGCACACAGTTGGCATGGGAATGGCTGAAAGCACGCGCGCAGGCCTGCCTTGCCGCTCAATGGCAGTCTGGAGTGCAAGCGCGTTCATTACCGTTGCCAGCATGCCCATATAGTCGGCCCGGGCCCGGTCCATGCCGACCTCCGAAGCCATGAGGCCGCGAAAGATGTTACCGCCCCCAATCACGAGGCAGATCTCGGCGCCCGAGGAGACGGCTGCGGCGACGTCACGGGCGATCGGGGCGAGCACGTCGAGATCGATGCCATAGCCCTTGTCGCCGGCAAGCGCCTCACCCGACATCTTGAGGAGCACCCGCCGGTAGCGAAGCTTTGCAATCGCGGCGGGTTTTGCCATCAACGGAAACTCCGGCGAAGTTGCGGGACCTTCGAGCAGTGTATCAGCGCGAATCCCTCTTGCCGCCCCGAGCGACCTTAGGACCCCGACGCCGCTGCGGCAACCTCCGCCGCGAAATCGGTGTCTGGCCGGTCGATCCCCTCACCCAGGGCAAAGCGGTAGAAGCCAGCAATCTTGATCGGCGCGCCGACCTCCTTCGCAGCCGCGGCAACCGCCTTCTCTACGGTCAAATCCGGATCGTGCACGAAGGGCTGGGCGAGGAGGACGACCTCTTCGTAGAACTTCCGCAAGCGGCCTTCGACCATCTTCTCGATCACGTTCGCGGGCTTGCCCGTCTCTTTCGCCTGCTCGGTCAGTATTGCCCGCTCATGATCGACCAGGGCTTTGTCAAGGCCGCTAACGTCGATGCTCTGCGGATTAGCAAAGGCAATGTGCATCGCGAGCTGCCGGCCGAAGTCTTGCAACTTGTCGGCCGCTCCGCCCGACTCGAGCGCGACGATGACGCCGATCTTGCCAAGACCAGGCGCCACGGAATTGTGCACATAGCTCGCCACCACGCCTTTGGCCGTTGCAAGATAGTCGGCTCGACGCAAGGTCATATTCTCGCCGATCGAGCCGATCATTTCCTTGATCGTGTCGGCAACCGTGGCCGTGCCGCTTCCGTACTTGGCCGCGGCAAGCTTAGCGACATCACCCTTGGTTTTAAGCGCGACTGAGGCGATCTCGCGCACCATGTCCTGGAACTTCTGGTTGCGGGCGACGAAGTCGGTCTCGGAATTGACCTCGATCAGCGCGGCCTGTCTCGCTTCGCCGGCGAGCCCGATCAGGCCTTCGGCAGCAATGCGGCCCGCCTTCCTGGCCGCCTTGGCGAGGCCCTTGGTCCTCAGCCAGTCGACCGCGGCTTCGAGATCACCGCTGGTCTCATTCAGCGCTGCCTTGCAATCCATCATGCCCGCGCCGGTCTTCTCACGCAGATCCTTAACCATGGTTGCGGTAATCGTGGTCATGCTTGCCTCTGTGCGTTGCGGCTTCGCATTGGTTTGCGGGCCGCCTCGTCCTAGTCTTCTTATGCCTGCTCTTCGGCCTCTGACGTCTTGGCTCTGCGGCCCGGTTTCTTGCCTTCGGGTCTCGCCTTGCCGTTGCCTGACCCTCTCGTTTCGCTCCGCCCCGCCTTCCTCTTAGGCCTGCGTTCCGCTGCAGGCCCCTCCGAAGCTTCTTCACCATCAAGCTCAGGCTCGGCGACTGTTTCCTCGGCAGCGCCGAGATCGACGCCAACCGCGCCTTGCGCCCGTTCGATTCCGTCAAGTGCGGCGCGCGAGACAAGATCGCAGTAAAGCGTGATGGCACGCCCGGCATCGTCATTGCCAGGGATGGGATGGCTGATGCCCTCCGGATCGCTGTTCGAGTCGACCACTGCTACGACCGGCATGTGCAGCTTGCGCGCCTCGGCGATGGCGATCGCTTCCTTGTTGGTGTCGATTACGAACATCAGGTCGGGAAGCGCGCCCATGTCTTTGATGCCGCCAAGCGAACGCTCGAGCTTCTCCTTTTCGCGCGTAAGCTGAAGCAGCTCCTTCTTGGTGAGACCGTGGGCGTCGCCCTGGAGCAACTCCTCGAGCGACTTGAGCCGCTTGATCGAGTTGGAGATGGTGCGCCAGTTGGTGAGCGTGCCACCGAGCCAGCGGTGATTGACGTAGTATTGCGCGCAGGACTTTGCGGCATCGGCGACCGCTTCCGACGCCTGGCGCTTGGTGCCGACGAACAGCACGCGCCCGCCCTTGGAGACCACATCGGACACGGTGAGCAGCGCCTGATGTAGAAGTGGCACAGTCTGCGTGAGGTCGATGATGTGAATGTTGTTGCGGGACCCGTAGATGAACTGCGCCATCTTCGGATTCCAGCGATGGGTCTGATGACCAAAATGCACGCCAGCCTCTAGGAGCTGGCGCATAGTGACATTAGGCAGTGCCATTGGACTGCTTCACTCCTTTTTCCGGTTCTGCCGCCGCGGGGTAAAGAGACCGGGCCTAACCCCAGTCACCGGAGCGAAAGCAAAGGCTACGAGCCTGAGCGACGCTTGAAGTCCCGCGTGTGAGATGGGCGGTTTATAGGGATGGGGTTGCTACTTGGCAAGGCCCGCGCCCGCGAAGCCGAGCGGCCCTAGAGTGCACTGATCGCGGCCACGCCTTCGAGCATCTTGAGCGCGCTCCGCTGCTTTGGTGTGGCATCGATCCCTTGCGGCAGAACGAACTCGACTTCCCGCTTGAGCTCATCGATGCGGAGGACAATGCGGAATTGGCCCTCCCCACTCTTACTCCCCACCTGCTCGGCAAGGAGCGCCAGCGCCCTGGGGTGGTCGAGATAAATCTTCATGCCGGCGTGGCGCGCCTCGGCAGCCCTGTCGAGAGAAGCGAGCTTTTGCACGCGCACCTTGACGCTTTCGCCATCAGCTTCGGCCTCAACGTCGAGGAGCACCGCCGTGCCTGGCTCTAGCAGGGCGCGCGAGGCGGCAAGCGCCTCGGAGAACACCACAGCCTCGAACTGCCCAGTTGGGTCTGAAAATGCGACGAAAGCATAGGCGTTGCCGCTCTTACCCTTGCGCTCACGCGAATTGAGCACTGTGCCGGCAAGCGTGCCCACGACGCGACGTGTCCGGGCCTTTGCCGCGAATTCGATCCAGGACTCAGCACCGAGCGATTCCAACACGTCCTTGTAGTCGTCCAGCGGGTGACCGGTGAGGAAGAAGCCGACGGCCTCGAACTCTTTGCTCAGCCGGTCTGTCGGAATCCAGGGCTTGGCCGGGCGCAGCTCTATTGGAGGCTGCGCGTGCTGCGCGCCGCTGAACAGGTCGTCTTGACCATCGGCGCTCGTCTCGATCGAGCGATTACCGGCAGCAATCATGCGATCGACATTGGCATAGGCTGTAGCGCGATCGACACCAAGCTCGTCGAGGGCGCCCGCCGCGGCAAGCGTCTCGAGCGCACGCTTGTTGACGAAGCGCGGATTGATCCGCCGCGCGAAATCGGAGACGTCGCGGAACGGTCCCTGCGCGTTCCGCTCCTCGCAAATATGCTCGACTGCATGCCGGCCGACATTCTTGAGCGCCGCAAGCGAGTAGCGAATGGCGCCGTCGCTCGGAATGAAACCAACCTCGGAGCGGTTCATGGAGGGCGGCTCTACACACAGCCCCAGGCGACGCGCTTCCTGGGCGAAGCTGTTGAGCTTATCGGCATTGCCAATGTCGAGCGTCATCGACGCAGCGACGAACGCGGTCGGATAGTTCGCCTTGAGATAGGCGGTCTGATAGGCGATCAGCGCATAGGCTGCGGCGTGAGACTTGTTGAAGCCATAGCCAGCGAACTTAGCCACCAGCTCGAAAATATATTCGGCGCGGGCTCGATCGACGCCGTTGGTCACGGCGCCCTCGACAAAGCGCGTCTTCTGCGCCGCCATCTCCTTCTTGATCTTCTTGCCCATGGCGCGCCGCAGGAGATCAGCCTCGCCGAGCGAAAAGCCGGAGAGGACCTGGGCGATCTGCATCACCTGCTCTTGGTAGATGATGACGCCGTAAGTCTCTTTGAGGATCGGCTCGATCATCGGGTGCAGCGACTCGATGCCCTCGCGGCCGTGCTTGCGGTTCACGTAGGAATCGATGTTGTCCATCGGACCGGGGCGGTAGAGCGCGACGATGGCGATGATGTCCTCGAAGCGGTCTGGCATCAGCTTGCGCAAGGCATCGCGCATGCCCTGACCTTCGAGCTGGAATACGCCGACAGTGTCGCCGCGCTGGAGCAGCGCATAGGCGGCCGGATCGTCGAGAGGAAGCTTCGACGGGTCGATGGTGATACCGCGCCTGGCAATCAGCTCCCGCGCCGTCTCGATCACAGTAAGGGTCTTCAAGCCGAGGAAGTCGAACTTCACGAGGCCTGCAGCTTCCGCCCATTTCATGCTGAACTGCGTGGCCGGCAGTTGCGCGCGTGGATCGCGGTAGAGCGGCACGAGCTCGATCAAGGGCCGGTCGGCGATGACAACGCCTGCGGCGTGTGTCGAAGCGTGGCGGTAGAGTCCTTCGAGCCTCTGACCGATGTCGAGCAGCTTGGCGACGATCGGCTCAGCATCACGCGACTCCTGGAGTCGTGGCTCGGCTGCAATCGCTTGTGGCAGCGTGATGGGGTTAGCAGGATTTATGGGCACGAGCTTGCATAGCCGGTCCACCTGCCCGTACGGCATCTGCAGCACGCGGCCCACGTCGCGTAGCACGGCGCGCGCCTGAAGCTTGCCGAAGGTGATGATGTGAGCCACGCGCTCGGCGCCATAGCGCTCGCGCACATAGGCGATCACCTCATCGCGACGGTCCTGGCAGAAGTCGATATCGAAATCGGGCATCGACACGCGTTCGGGATTGAGGAAGCGTTCGAACAGGAGCCCGAAGCGGATCGGGTCGAGATCGGTGATGGTCAGCGCGTAAGCTACGAGCGACCCTGCGCCTGAGCCGCGCCCCGGTCCCACTGGAATGTTTTGCGCCTTGGCCCATTTGATGAAATCGGCAACGATCAGGAAATAGCCCTGATAGTTCATGCCAGTGATGACATCGAGCTCGAAGGCAAGCCGCTCGGCATAAGTCGCTGCGTCGTAGCCCGGCGCCAGGCCATACTGGGTAACCCGCTCCTTGAGGCCAGCTTCAGCCTGGCGCCTAAGCTCGGCAGCCTCCGTCCCGGCGAGTGCGCTGCGTACGGAACCTCCCGTCAAGAACGGCGGAAGGATCGGCGTGCGCTCCTCAGGCCGGAAGGCGCAGCGCCGCGCGATCTCGATGGTGTTATCGAGCGCTTCCGGCACGTCGGCGAACAGTTTCCGCATCTCCGCCGAGGTCTTGAAATAATGCTCGGGGCTCAGTCGGCGCCTGTCGTCGACCGCGACGTAGCTTCCTTCCGCGATACAGAGAAGCGCGTCATGCGCTTCGAAATCCTCCTGGGTCGCGAAGTATGGCTCGTTGGCGGCGACGATCGGAATATCGAGGTCATAGGCGAGGTCGATGAGCTGCGGCTCGATAGCCCGCTCCTGCGGCAGGTTGTGGCGCTGCAGCTCGACATAAAGCCGGTCGCCGAACAGGGCCTTCAAAGCCTCGAGCCGCGTCCGGGCGAGCTCAAGATTGCCTTCGGCAAGAGGTAAGTCGATAACGCCTTCCGCTCCGCCGGTAAGCGCGATGAGACCCTCGGCACGAGAGGCAAGCTCGGCGAGCGGAGTGACCACTTCGCCTGTCTCAGCCGCCGCGAAATAGGCGTCGGTGGAGAGGCGCATGAGGTTGGCATAGCCGTTGGCGTCTTTGGCGAGGAGCGCAATTCGGCCTTCATTGCGTGGACTGCGTTGCTCTGTGGCCATCGTTGTTTGGCGCTCGGCAGCAAAGGTCAAAGACAGCGTCACGCCGATGATAGGTTGAATTCCGACCTCAGCCATCGCTTCTGAGAACTCGAGAGCTCCGAAGAGATTGTTCGAGTCGGTCAGAGCAAGCGCAGGTACCCCGTCGGCGCTGGCGAGCGCTGCGAGCTTCTGAATGGTGAGAGCGCCTTCGAGCAGCGAATAAGCGGAGTGCACTCGAAGATGCACGAAGGGCTCAATGCGATCTGCCATGACACACCGTTCCGCGATCCTGGGTGGTCGTTACCGTCAGGGATTCGCCGCCTTGGTTCGAAGAGAAATACGGAGATATCCAAGGTTTTCACGGAGTATGTTCGTATTTTGTTCCCGACACAAGACCTCCTCAAGGGCACGCTAGCCTTTGGCGACCTTCGCCACTGCGACCTCTTCCTCGATAAGGACGCCGTCCATTAGCCGGAGCGTGCGGTCCATGCGGGCGGCGAGGTCGAGATTATGGGTGGCAACCACAGCCGCGACGCCCGACTGCTGCACCAGCTTGAGGAGCTGCTCGAACACCCGCTCTGCGGTGGGCGGGTCGAGATTGCCGGTCGGCTCATCAGCAAGTAGGACCTTGGGGTCGTTGGCAACAGCACGGGCGATAGCGACGCGTTGCTGCTCGCCGCCGGAAAGTTGCGCAGGCCGGTGATCCCAGCGCTCCTCGAGACCGAGGGACTTCAAGAGCTCTTTGCCCCGCGTCTCCGCCTGGTCGCGGGTCAAGCCGAGAATCAGCTGGGGCAGCACCACGTTCTCGAGCGCCGAGAACTCCGGCAAGAGATGGTGGAACTGATAGACGAAGCCCACCTCCATGCGGCGTATGCGAGTCTGCTCTTTGTCAGAGAGGCTGCCGCAGTCGAGCCCGTTGATCACGACTGAGCCTTTGTCTGGCCGTTCGAGCAGGCCCGCGATATGCAGCAGAGTGGATTTGCCGGCGCCCGAGGGGCCGAGCAGAGCCACGGTCTCGCCGGGATAGAAGGAGGCCGATGTTCGTCGCAGGACGTCGATGCGGCGGTTGCCTTGTGTGTAGGAACGCTCGAGCCGCTCAAGGCGCAACACAGGCAATGATCTCGGGCTATCCACCGTCTGGCCTACTCGTAACGCAATGCTTCGACTGGATCGAGGCGTGAAGCACGCCACGAGGGATAGAGCGTGGCAAGGATGGAAAGAGCGAGCGCCAGCACCACCACCGATACCGTCTCGCCAGTATCCATCTCAGCCGGCAACTGAGACAGGTAATAGAGCTCAGGTGCGAACAGGTCGGTATCGGTGATCCAACCGATGAGCTCGCGCAGGCGCTCGATATTGAGACACACCAGCACGCCGAGCAGGAAGCCGGCGAGCGTGCCGACGATGCCGATGCTCGCCCCGGTGATGAAGAAGATGCGCATCACGGCGCCGCGCGTCGCACCCATGGTGCGCAGAATGGCAATGTCGTGGCCTTTGTCCTTCACCAGCATGATCAGGCCCGAGACGATGTTGAGCGCGGCGACGAGGACAATCAGCGCGAGGATCAGGAACATCACGTTGCGCTCGACTTGGAGAGCGGTGAAGAAGGTCGCATTCCGCTGGCGCCAATCGCTGATATAGATGCTTGACCCTCCTGCGTTAACGATCTGCGGCGTGAGCGCGCCCACCTCGTCGGGCGAATCGAGCACCACTTCGAGCACCGTGACGCTCTCAGGCTGGTTGAAATAAAGCTGCGCCTCATTGAGCGGCATGAACAGGATGCTCGCGTCGTACTCGGACATGCCGATCTCGAAAATTGCCACCACCGGATAGCGCTTGACCCGCGGCGCGGTGCCGAGCGCGGTCGAGGCGCCGCGCGGCGTGAGCAAAGACACCTGATCGCCGACCTTTACATTGAGCTCGTTGGCGAGGCGGCTCCCGAGGGCAAGGCCGGGCCTCTGGTCAAAGCCGTCGAGCGTGCCAAAGCGGATATTGCTGGAAACCGCCTTGAGCTCCTTGAGGTCGGCTTCTCTGAGGCCGCGCACTAAGGCGCCGCTCGAGCTCTGTGGCGTCGAGATCATCACCTGGCCTTCGACCAAAGGAAGCGCGTATTTCACGCCGGGCACCTTGCGGATGCGATTCGCCACTTGGTCAAAATCCGAGAAATCCGAGAGGCTGTGGACCACCACGTGCCCATTCAGCCCGAGCATCTTGTTGAACAGCTCCTGGCGGAAGCCGTTCATTACTGCCATGACGATGATGAGCGTGGCGACGCCAAGCGTAATGCCGAGGAAGGAGAAGCCCGCAATCACCGAGATGAAGCCCTCCTTGCGGCGGGCGCGCAAATAGCGAAGCGCTACTAGCCACTCGAAGGACGCAAACGCACGTGTGCTCGCCCCGCCTTTCATGCCGCCTCCTTGCTCGCCTCGCTCGCGGATGTCACGAGGCGATTCAAGGCGGACTCGAAGGTAAGACTATGGCGGGCCCCCGTCGCGCGCTCCTTGAGTTCTACCTCGCCGGAAGCCAGGCCTTTAGGGCCAACAATGATCTGCCAGGGCAGTCCGATCAGATCCATGGCGGCGAATTTGGCCCCTGCCCTATCGTCTCGGTCATCATAGAGCACACTCAAGCCCGCAGTCTGAAGCTTGGCGTAGATGTCTTCGCAGGCTGCGTCAGTCGCCGCATCGCCGACCTTGAGGTTGATCAATCCGACATTGAAAGGCGCGACCGACCGCGGCCAAATGATGCCCGCGTCATCGTGCGAGGCCTCGATGATGGCGCCCACCAGGCGTGACACGCCGATCCCATAAGAGCCCATCTCCACTGTAACGAGCTCGCCGTCGGGGCCTTGCACCTTACATCCCATGGGCTCCGAATATTTCGTGCCAAAGAAAAAGATATGGCCAACCTCGATGCCGCGCGCGGTCAAGCGATCCTTCTCTCTCACCTCCTTGGCGAAACGCGCGGCATCGTGCTTCTCGGAGGTCGCAGCGTATTTGCCCGTCCATGACTTTATCAGTGGCGTTAGGTCGGACTCATAGTCGAGATCAGGACCCGGGGGCTCGAGCTGAAGCAGGTCCTTGTGGCAGTACACCTCACTCTCACCGGTGTCGGCGAGAATGATGAATTCATGAGAGAGATCACCGCCGATCGGTCCTGTTTCAGCCGCCATGGGAATCGACTTGAGTCCCATGCGGGAGAAGGTGCGTAAGTAGGAGACGAACATCTTGCTGTAGGACTTGCGCGCAGCTTCGACCGTGAGATCGAAAGAATATGAGTCCTTCATCAGGAACTCGCGGCCGCGCATGACGCCGAAGCGTGGCCTGATCTCGTCCCGGAACTTCCACTGGATGTGATAGAGAATGCGCGGCAGGTCCTTGTAGGACTTCACCGCGTCGCGAAAGATTGCAGTGATCAGCTCTTCGTTGGTGGGCCCATAGAGCATCTCCCGCTCGTGGCGGTCGGTAATACGTAGCATCTCGTTACCGTAGACTTCGTACCGGCCACTTTCCTTCCAGAGTTCGGCGGACTGGATGGTGGGCATCAACAGCTCAAGCGCGCCCGCGCGATCCTGCTCCTCTCGCACGATCTGTTTGATCTTGCTCAACACGCGATAGCCGAGCGGCAGCCACGAATAGATGCCGGCGCTCGCTTGGCGAATAAGGCCGGCCCTCAGCATCAGCCGGTGCGAGATGATCTCGGCTTCCTTAGGATCGTCGCGAAGAAGCGGCAGGAAGTAGCGGCTGAGGCGCATTGGCAGCTCGGTTTAGCCCTTAAGGGGCGGGTACGGGGACCGCCGCCCAGTCATGAGCCGTGCCTTAGGCAACGAGGCCTTCCTCCCGTGGACCCCCGGAGGCGGCTCATAGCTTACTTTCCCGAGGGTAAGCAATCCTGCGAAGCCGCATCCTTTAGCCAGGACAAAGCGCCGATTCGCTCGCTGCCTCGAAGCCGAAACAGCTTTCCGGTCAATGTCATAGCGGCCAAGGAGGCGGCGCATGTAAGAATGCCTATTTCGACGGTAAATTAGAGCGATCTCGGCGAGTCGGAAAAATTCCGCTGTCGTCGTTCCTTACAGAACGCCCGCTCTGTCAAGAGGCAGGACCAAGCATAAATTCGCGGCTGCAAGCCACAATCATGGTGACAATTTGGCGCGGCCGCGCTAGTGTGCGCCCGACAACGTGGGAGAGTTCGGGACCGGTATCGATCTCGGCGTCACGCGTTGAGATTGGACCAGGTCCAAGTCTTGGGAGGAAGTAACTCCAGGCGCGCCGATCGTGCAAAATGCATGGGCGCAGCCGGCTTAGCCAAAATCTCGATTGTCTTCATCGACGGGCGAGCCTTGCGTACTAAGAGATAAGGAGTCGCGTACTTGAAGCAAGGTCGGTCCGACCTTGCTTTTTTTGTCCCGTGCTCCGCTTCGCCGGTCACTCCACGTGCTCGTAGCGCGGGAAGAACGGAATTTGATCGAGCGTGATTAAGTGGTCCACGATAATGACGTAGAGCACGGCAAACACAATGCTCGATACCACCGTCGTTGCGACCATCTTCGGCAGCAAGTTAGGCAGATGCGGCGCGCTCTCCGCCGTTCCGGGTGAGGCCTTCTCCCCCGCCTCCTCCGAGGTGCGCACGCCAATCGGCAGCATGGCAAACAGCACGGTCCACCAGATCACGACGTAGATCGCTATCGCAAAGGCGAGCGTCACTCTTAAGCCTCCTCGAGCTCGACGAGCGTGCCGCAGAAGTCCTTGGGGTGCAGGAATAGCACGGGCTTACCATGCGCGCCGATCTTTGGCTCGCCGTTGCCGAGCACACGGGAGCCTTGGGCAATCAGTCTGTCGCGCACCTCTTTGATGTCTGGCACCTCGTAGCAGAGGTGATGTATCCCGCCGTTAGGATTACGCTCGAGGAAGGCGGCGATCGGAGAATTATCGCCGAGCAGGCCGAGGAGCTCGATCTTCGTGTTCGGCAACTCGATGAACACGGTCGTGACGCCGTGCTCCGGCTGATCGACCTCGTCAGAGACTTTGGCGCCGAGCGTGTCGCGATAGACTTGGATCGCGGCATTCAGGTCGGGAACGGCGATGGCGACGTGATTCAGGCGCCCGATCATCAAATAGTTTCCTGAGGCTTCATTTAGTGCGCTACCTGAGCGCTATATCACCGTCAAGAGCACTGAGCACACAGGCTTCTTGCCCCAAGCCTGATTGACTGCGGCCCGGACGCTGCGGCGGACCGCTTCGCTCAACAGCGCCTGGTCCTTGCGCCGTGGCTTGGGAATGCTCTCAATCGTGCCGATCACGGCGTCGCGTGCGATGGTCGCAAACGGAACGCCTTGCGTGTCGGCCTGTGGCAATCCGGTCAATGCAACCTCAGGCTCGGCGAGCAACGCGCCCTTCTCCGAAAGAACCAGAGAGACCGCAACGGAGCCGGCAAAGGAGAGCTTGCGGCGTTCGCGCACATGTCCATCGTCGGCACGGGTCAGAATTAAGCCGTCGCGGTAAAGACGCCCGACCGGCACCTCGTCGATAATTGCCGCAGGGCCAGGCAGGAGCCGCACCATCGCCCCATTGCGCGCACGAACGACCTGTTCGACACCAAGCTTCTCGGCCAGCCGGGCATGAGCCTCAAGATGCCTCCCCTCTCCGTGCATTGGGATCGCGATCGCGGGCTTCACCCAGCCATAGAGCTGCTCAAGCTCGCCGCGACGTGGATGGCCCGACACGTGGACCGGCGCATCGGTGTCGGTAATGACTTCGACTCCTCTGTCGGCTAGGCCGTTCTGCACCCGCGCCACGGCCTTTTCATTGCCGGGGATGGTACGCGACGAGAAGATCACCCAGTCGCCTGGATCGAGGGTGACGTTGGGGTGCTCGCCCTGAGCGATGCGAGCCATCGCGGCACGAGGCTCGCCTTGGCTTCCAGTGCAGAGCGCCACCAGTTTGCGGGGCTTCAAACTCTCGAAAGCCGTCTCTTCCAGGAAAGGAAGATCTGGATCGAGATAGCTCGTGGCTTGGGCCGCCTCGATGACGCGATACATGGCGCGGCCGACGACCACGAGGTCGCGGCCGGCGGCACGGGCGGCGCTAGCCACCGACCGGATGCGGGCGACATTCGACGCGAAGGTAGTTACCGCAACCCGCCCCGGCGCTTCCTTGATGAGACGATCGAGCGCGATGGCGACGTCAGCCTCGGACGGAGAAACCCCGTCGCGCACCGCATTGGTCGAATCGCAAATGAGTGCGGTTAGACCGTCAGTCCCCAATGCCTTCAGGCGCTCAATATCGGTTGGCGCGCTGGTCAGCGGATTTTCATCGAGCTTCCAGTCGCCGGTGTGCAGCGCTGCACCGAGCGGGCTCCTGATAATGACGGCAGACGGTTCGGGAATCGAGTGAGACATGCTGACGAGCTCGACGTCAAACGGGCCGATGGTGCGGCGTGCGCCAAGCGGGATGATCTCGAGCGGAAAGCCATTCACGAGACCGATCTCGGCGAGCTTCGACTTGAGCATTTCGGCGGTGAAGGGCGTGGCGTAAACGGGAATGCCACCTAGAAACGGCCAAAGATCGATCACCGCGCCGAAATGATCCTCGTGCGCATGGGTAAGGAGGAGTCCGGCAATATTGTACCGTTCCTCTTCAATGAAACGGATGTCGGGGAGGATCAGGTCGACGCCAGGCTCGTAGTCGCTGCCAAAGGTGACGCCCATATCGACGATAAGCCACTGACGCACACCGTCCCGTCCGTAACCGTAGAGATAAAGGTTCATGCCGATCTCGCCCACGCCGCCGAGCGGTAGGAAGACGAACTCAGCCCCCTTTTCGTTTGTTTTTTGTGACATGTCGGGGTTTCGCGGCCTCACCTCCTGGAGAAGAAGACGTCGCCAGCGAAGATGCGATGCTCGGCGCCATCAGGCGTCAGAAATCTAAGGGCACCCTCGCCGTCGAGCCCGCCATAGACGCCCTCGGTCTCTTCGCCGCCGATCTTGACTGTAAGCGCACGCCCAGTGTGGCCGGCGCGGTCTAGCCAAGCGCGCCGGATGGTCGGGAAGCAGGAACCCTCGC
>Ga0126372_10000115_pt1 | contig 22281 bp, 26 predicted proteins | sample PanSoiMetaPlot_6_FD_92762 | JGI IMG/M metagenome (GOLD analysis project Ga0126372, IMG submission 92762) | Tropical forest soil microbial communities from Panama - MetaG Plot_6 | ecosystem: Environmental > Terrestrial > Soil > Tropical forest > Bulk soil | place: Panama | collected 2016-02-17
AGCTTCTGCTAATCTTGTTGAACTCTTGGGTCGACAGCCGGCACGATCTCGACCGCTCGCGCATTGTCATATTCCTTATAGGAAAGCATGGGCTTCCTTATAGGAAACGGTCGGCCGCTCGCCGCTCCGATTCTTCACCCTTATTTAAGATTAACAGTTCCATAAAGTTCTGCGTAGGACACGCTGTTGCCGCCTTTTCCCTTGCAAAATGACGGCCGAGACTGACGCGGAGAGCTGCAATTAAGAAACTTCTCATTTCGCTTACGGCCATCGGCGCCATTTTCTGCGGCGCGGTCTACGTTGTGCTGAATCCGCCACGGCCAGTAATCCCGCAAACGGCGGCCAAACCGCCCGCGCACATTCTGCCTTACGAGCAGGAGATTGCGAGGTCGCGCGATACCCCGGCGCAGCAGGACGGCACCGCGCAGGACGCGGCGGCTCCAGCCGACGCGAAACCCGCGCCCGCGCAAGCTGCTGGTAAGCCTTCGGCGAATCAGGCCTCCGCGCCCAAGCCCGACGCGCAGGGTGCTGCTTCGGCGCCAGGAAATGCTGGTGCCCAAGACAATGCCAGCAATTCGGATGCCAGGGGGATGCCCCCTGCCGAGGATGCCGACGCCAATGACGGCGGGGCTCTCCCGCCCAATGAGACCGGCCCGCGTGAGCAGGCGGCGCTCCCGCCTGATGATGCTCCAGGCCAAGATGATCACTCTGGGCAGTACGACGTGACAGCGGTGCCACCGGGGGGCGCGCGACCATCTCCCTACGGGCCTCCGCCAGAGGCCTATGGGCCTCCTCCGGATGCGCCATACGGGCCTCCCCCCGGCGCCTATGGACCGCCCCAGAAAGGGCCGCCGCTGGCTCGGCCTTACGAGCAGGAGCCACAAGAGGGGCCTTACGGGCAGCGCGGTCCCTACGGTCAGCCGCCGCAAGATGGGCCGTATAGCGAGGCCAACCAGGGTGGCCCCGACGGGCAACCGCCCCGGGCCGGACCCTATGGGCAGGCCCCCAACGGCGCTGCGCAAGGTGCGCCGGGCGTGCCGCAAGAGGAATGGGTTCAGGTCCTCGTGTCTGGCGCAGGCATGTACGGGACGGCCTCCGAAGATGCGCCGATGCTATTCGCGTTCCCCTACGGCCGCCGCCTGAAGGTGGTGTCGCACTATCAGGGCTGGGTCGAGGTCACCGACCCACAAAGCGCAACGACCGGCTGGATGAAGGCCGGCCATGTTGCGCCGGTTGCCGGGCCCGGCGCGCCGCCGCAGCAGGTCGACGCCGGCTACGAGGAGGAGCGCCCTGGCTGGTTCCGCCGCCGCGGCGGGCTTGGCGACATCATCAGCCGCGCCCTTGGCGGCTTCTGATCCGCATCACCTAGCTTGCGTGTCGCCGCCGCCACGCTTCTTCTCGATCATGCCCTGTTTGCCGCCGCGCCGCCGGCGCGGTCACCGGCATGGGCCTGGTGATCACGACCATGGACATGGCCACGGGCACGGACATGGTCACGGAGTTGGACATGGTCACGGCGGCCATGGTTATGGACATGGGCACCATTAGCCCCAGAGCGCTACAGATCTCCAGTGAGGAATTGTGCGCGTCCTAGCCCGAACGACCAGTCCTCGTCGCCGTTCTCCACGAACGACACAACCACGTCGGACGGGCTGATGCCGCACTCCTTCTCAAGCTCCTTGCAGAGCAGGTGGTAGAAATCCTGCTTCTGCTTCTTCTTGCGCTTGCGGCTGGTGACCTGAAGGAACACCACCTTGTCGGTGCGGGGAATGCCGAGCCCGGTGTCCTCGATGATCATGCGTGAGGCGCGGTGCTCGTGCACGATCTGGTAGCGGTCGCGCTCGGGCACGCCAAACGCTTCGACGATGGCGCGATGGGCCGCGTCGAGCAGGGATTTGAGCTCGCCGTCGGTACGTCCGGCGACAAGATCGAAACGAAGCAGTGGCATTTTTGGAGGAACCTCGCTTTACACAGTCTTGGCCATCTCGCGCAGCTTGAACTTCTGAATCTTACCCGTCGAGGTCTTGGGCAGTTCGACGAACACCACGTGGCGCGGACATTTGTAGCGGGCGAGCTTCTCCTTGCACCAGGCGATGATTTCCTCCGCGCTCACTTGCGAGCCCGGCCGCGTTTCGACGAAGGCGCACGGTGTCTCGCCCCATTTTGCGTCTGGCTTTGCCACCACGGCGGCGGCCAGCACCGCGGGATGTTTGTAAAGCACGTCCTCGACCTCGATCGACGAGATGTTCTCACCGCCTGAGATGATAATGTCCTTGGAGCGGTCCTTGAGCTGAATATAGCCGTCCGGATGCAGCACGCCGAGATCGCCGGAATGGAACCAGCCGCCGGCGAAGGCCTCCTCGGTCGCCTTCGGGTTCTTGAGGTAGCCCTTCATCACGATATTGCCGCGAAACATGACCTCGCCGAGGGTCTCGCCGTCGGACGTGACCTTCTCCATGGTCTCCGGGTGCATCACTGTCAGATCCTCGAGCGCGTGGTAGCGCACGCCTTGGCGGATGCGTTTGGCTAGCCTCTCCTCCTGGGGAAGCTCGTCCCACGCGGCGTGCCACTCATTGAGCGTGGCTGGGCCATAGGTCTCGGTCAGGCCGTAGAGATGGGTGAGCTCGAAGCCAGCCTCGTCCATCTTTGCCAGCACGGCGGCAGGTGGGGGGGCCGCGGCATGACTGAAGGCGACGCGCTGCGGGAAGGATCGCCGCTCGTTGTCGGTGGCATTGAGCAATGCGGCCATGACGAAAGGGGCGCCGGAGAGATGGGTCACTCCATGGTCGCCGATCGCGTCGTACATCTGCTTCGCGCGGACGGCGCGCAGGCACACATGCGTGCCTGACACGAGGCTGATCGACCAGGGGAAGCACCAGCCGTTGCAGTGGAACATGGGCAGCGTCCAAAGATAGACCGGATGCTGGCCCATGCCGGTGGCGACCGTGTTCGCGTAGCACATCAGCGCCGCGCCGCGGTGGTGGTAGACGACGCCCTTGGGATTGCCGGTCGTGCCGCTCGTGTAGTTGAGCGAGATCGCGTTCCACTCGTCCGGCGGCATCGCCCAGCGAAACTCGGGGTCGCCGTCGGATATGAACTCCTCGTAGTCGAGATTGCCGAGGCGCTCGCCCTCGACACCGCATTGCAGGTCGCGATAATCGACGAGCAGCGGCTTCACGTCGGCCTGGTCTAGCGCCTCCTTAAGCACCGGCCCGAACTCGGTGTCGCCAATCAGCACCTTGGTATCGGCGTGGTCGAGCATAAAGGCTATGGCCCCGGCATCGAGGCGCGTGTTGATGGAGTGCAGCACGGCGCCGGTCATCGGCACGCCGTAATGGACCTCGAGCATGGCCGGGGAGTTAGCCAGCATCACCGAGACGGTGTCGCTTTCGCCGAAGCCGCGCGCGGCAAGCGAGGACGCAAGCTTGCGCGTGCGCGCGTAGAAATCTGCGTAAGCGATGCGCTCCTTGCCGTGGATGATGGCGGTGTGCGCGGGGTGCACGCTCGCTGCCCGCTCCAGGAACACGAGCGGCGTTAGCGGCTGGTAATTGGCCGGGTTCTTGCCGAGACCGATGTCGTAAGGGTTGGCCATCGCCACCCCCAATGCGCGCTTCCTTATCGCACCCTAGCGAAGGCGAGAGGTTCTGATCAATTGCTGTTCAAGAAGAAAGTGTGAATCTACTCGGAGGGCACGTCGGTGCGCTTCAGCTCTTTCAGCTTGGCGAACACGGAGTCGACGTCGGGCGCCTCTTCCTCCTCCTCGTGCGAGGACATGGCGGCCCGCGCCTCTTCGGCGAGTGCGGTGGCCATCGGCCGCTCAGGCTTAGGCTCGGGTTGAGGCGCGGCAGCCGCAAGCGCCTCCTCGGCGGGAAGCAAGGTTCCGGCCTTGGGCTGCTCGGCGATGCCGGCCTCTTTGCGCTCGCGCTCGATCCTTGCCGCAGCCTTCTTCACCTCGGCATCGAGATCGATCTGCGAGCAGAGCCCGAGCGTTACCGGGTCCTGCGCCTGAAGGTTCGGCGAGTTCCAGTGGCTGCGCTCGCGGATGGCGATAATGGTCGGCTTGGTCGTGCCGACGAGGCGCATGATCTGCGAGTCCTTGAGCTCGGGATGGTTCTTGAGGAGCCACAAGATTGCGTTAGGCCGATCCTGTCGGCGCGACACCGGTGTGTAGCGGGGACCGCGCTTGGTCTTGACCTCAGGCACCTCGACCTTCGGCTCGGAAAGCTTCAGCCGGTGTGTAAGATCCAGCTCGGCGGCCGCGATCTCCTCGCGGGACAGTTGGCCGGAGGAGATCGGGTCCATGCCCTTGATGCCATGGGCTACGTCGCCGTCGGCAATGCCCTTCACCTCGAGCACGTGCAGGCCGCAGAACTCGGCGATCTGGTCGAAGGTGAGCGAGGTGTTATCGACCAGCCATACGGCGGTCGCTTTGGGCATCAGAGGGGTACGGTCCATTGGCGTTCCTCAAGGGGATAACGGCGTTCTTCCGCCCCTTCGGCGAAAGAGAAAAACCGAAATCAAATGAAGGGGAATAAGGTCTATATAGGGGGTGCCGCGGGTTTAGGCAATCGCTTCCCGCCAATTTCGAGCTATTTCACCGCCAGCACGATCTTGCCGATATGCGCAGGATCGTCGATGCGGCGGTGAGCGGCTGCGGCGTCCTCCAGAGGAAATGTTGAATCGATCACGGGCCTGAACTTGCCCTCGGCGATCAGCGGCCAGATGCGCTCCTCGATTGCTTTAGCCACGCGCGCCTTGGCCTCTGCGCTTTGCACACGAAGGGTCGAGCCGGTCAGCGTCAGGCGCCGCAGCATGAGACGCATCAGGTCGAGCTCGACTTTCGAGCCCTTGAGGAAGGCGATCTGCACGATGCGCCCTTCGAGCGCCGCCACCTTGAGATCGCGCTCGATATAATCGCCGCCAACCATGTCGAGGATGACATCGACACCGTTGCCGCCGGTCGTCTCGCGCACGGCCTCGACGAAGTCTTCCTCGTGGTAGTTGATAGCGCGCACGGCGCCGAGTTCTCTGCAGACACGTGCCTTCTCCGCGCTCCCCACCGTAGCCATCACCTTGGCGCCGAGCGCCGTGGCGATCGGGATGGCGGTCGTGCCGATGCCGCTCGCCCCGCCATGCACGAGGAACCATTCGCCCGGCTTGAGCGCGGCGCGCTCAAACACATTGTGCCAGACCGTGAACACGGTTTCGGGCAAAGCAGCTGCCTCGACCATCGATAGTCCTTGCGGGACCGGCAATGTCGCTGTCTCCGGTGCCACAGCGAACTCGGCATAGCCGCCGCCACCGATCAGCGCGCAGACGGAATCGCCCACCTTCAAGCGCGCGGCTCCAGGTCCAAGCGCCACGATCTTGCCGGCGACTTCCATGCCGAGAATATCTGGCGCGCCTTTGGGGGGAGGGTAGTGGCCCTGACGTTGGAACACGTCAGGGCGGTTGATGCCGGCAGCCTCGACCTTGATGAGGACTTCGCCAGGACCGGGTGTGGGCACTGGGCGCTCCACCGGCACCAGCACCTCCGGCCCGCCGGCATCCTTGGCCACGATGGCTATCATCGTCTGCGGCAGCACGGTCCTCTTACTCCTCCGTCATGCCCGCGCGGGCATCCGGTAACCCAAGGGCTCGCGAAACAAACTCGGCTAGCGTTTACTGGATCGCCGGGTCAAGTCCGGCGATGACGTGGGAGTTAGAGAGACAATGATGAGGTGCTAGGATGCACCGATGGACACCGACGACCTCGAACCGAAAAAGAAACCCAAGGGCTACGAGCTTGGCCAGGACTTGACCAAGCTCTCGGTCGGCGAGCTCAAGGCGCTCGTCGATGACCTCAAAGCCGAGATCGGTCGCCTCGAGGCGGCGCTTGCCGCGAAGCAGTCGTCGAAGAGCGCGGCCGAGGCCGCCTTTAAGCGTTAACGATACCGTTCCTTTAGGTAAATCGGCACTTAGGATTAACTCGATCTTAGGAGTCTCGCGCTAGGGTTTGCCTCATCCAGTCCTCTGGATCTGAGTGGCCTGTCCACTCTGTTTGACGCCTCCCTGTTAACTTCCTGAGCCGCCGTCTGGCGGCTCTTTTTTTGGCCCGATTCACAGCGTTTAACCTTTGTTGTCGGAAGACGACGACGGGACTTCCGCATGGCATACTATGCCGCCGGCTGGGCGTGGACGGGAGTGGGCCGATGGCGGGGAGGTCGAAAAGCGGCGACCGTGACGATGGCGTGACGGTCTCTTTCGGTGCGAAATTCGCGCGCTCCGAACAATTCAAGGCAGTCTTCCGCGAAGGCATGGCGCTCGTCGAGGCGGCAGCCACTTATCTTGACGGCGATGGGCGCAAAGAGGCGCGCAAGCTTCGCCCGCCCCATTCGCTCGCTTATGCCACCGAGAGCATGCGGCTCACCACACGGCTGATGCAGCTTGCCTCATGGCTCCTGATCAGGCGCGCGGTGAGCGAAGGCGAGCTCACGCCGGAGCAGGCCATCGAGGAGCAGCGCAAGATCAAGCTCCCGGCGAGCGGCAGCGATCAGCCCGCCCGCGATCTCGGCGCGCTGCCGCCGCGGTTACGCGACCTGATCGAGCAGAGCATCAAGCTTCAGGCGCGGGTGATACGGCTTGACCGGATGCTGGGTTACAAGCAGCTTCCGCCTTCGGGCGAGGCCGAGCATCCGCTCAAGACGCAGCTGTCGCGACTCCGCGCTGCGTTCGGCTCCGAGGCTGACTAGGGCGTCAGCCGGCTATTTGAGGAAGCCTTCGTATTTCCGCTTGAAGCGCGTAAGGCGTCCGCCGCGGTCGACGAGATGCTGGCCGCCGCCGGTCCAGGCCGGATGGGTCTTTGAGTCGATGTCGAGCTTCAGCGTGTCTCCCTCGGACCCGTAAGTCGAGTACGTGATGAACTCGGTGCCGTCGGTCATCACCACCTTGATGCGGTGATAATCGGGGTGAATGTCCTTCTTCATGGCGTCTGCCTTGCAAATCCGGGAATTTGTTGGAGCGAGCCTATAACGGAACTTGGCAAGCGGCACAAGCTGCGCCGTAACAGCGCGCTGGCATCTAACCCTTTTCGCAAAGCCCATGCGCCCTTAAAGTCCCCCCCGAAACCTAAAAGCTGGGCGCGTTCGTTTGTGCAACTCGTAAACGCAAAATCTGATCCTAAAGACCGGCGAGAACAGGCCTTCACGCCTCAGGCGGAAAGGGAGGTAAAGCGCGCCTCGCTCAAGCCGCTGCTTGCGCTCAAGCCCAATCTCCTTCGCCACAAAGGCATGCTCGCGGCCGCATTCGCCGCCCTGCTTGTCTCGGCGGGAACGACGCTCGCCGTGCCGATGGCCGTCCGGCGCATGATCGACCTCGGCTTCTCTGGCATCGAGCCGGACCTTATCGATGAATATTTCGCGACCCTTGTCGGCATCGGACTGATCCTCGCTCTGGCGAGCGCCGCGCGCTTTTATTGCGTGAACTGGCTCGGCGAGCGCGTAGTGGCCGACATTCGCCGCGACGTCTTCAAGCACCTCACCGGCTTGAGCCCCGCCTTCTACGAGGTGTCGCATTCGGGCGAGGTGATGTCGCGGCTCACCGCGGACACGACGCAGATCAAGGCGGCGGCGAGCACGGTGATCTCACAGGCGCTGCGCAATCTCCTGCTCCTCATCGGCGCCACCGTCATGATGGTGGTGACCAGCCCCAAGCTTTCGCTCGCTGTGCTCATCGCCATCCCCGTCATTGTCGTTCCGCTGGTCGCCTATGGGCGCTCGGTCAGGGCGCTGTCGCGCCGCGCACAGGATACGCTCGCGCAAGCCTCTGCCTATGCGAGCGAGAGCCTCTCCCAGGTGCGCGTGCTGCAGGCCTTCACCCACGAGAAGGCGGCGGCGGCGCGGTTCGGCGAGGCGGTCGAGCGGTCCTTCGGTGCTGCGGACGCCCGGGCGAAGGCGCGCGCCGGGCTCACTGCAATTGCCATCTTTCTCACCTTCGCCAGTGTGGTCGGCGTGTTGTGGTACGGTGCCCAGGATGTGCTGTCGGGCATCATGACCGGCGGCAGGCTCTCGCAATTCGTGCTCTATGCCTTGCTCGCCGCGGCTTCGATGGGTGAGCTCAGCGAAGTTTGGGGCGAGATCAGCCAGGCCACAGGCGCGGCCGAGCGTCTTGGCGAACTGCTCCAGGTCAGGTCTGAGATCAAATCGCCAACACGTCCGAAGGCGCTGCCAGTGCCGCCGCGCGGCGAGGTCGCGTTCAGCGACGTCTCGTTCTCCTACCCGCTCAGGCCCGAAACCAGCGCGCTACCGCAAGTGAGTTTCCGTATAGCGCCGGGAGAGCGGGTGGCGCTGGTCGGTCCGTCGGGCGCAGGCAAGACCACGATCTTCGCGCTTCTGCTTCGCTTCTATGACCCAAATCGTGGAACGGTCGAGGTCGACGGAGTGCCGGCCAACGAGGCCGAGCTTGCCGCGCTCCGCGCCCGCTTCGCGCTCGTGCCGCAAGAGACCGCGCTGTTTGCCGACACAGTCGCCGCCAATATCGCCTACGGCGTCGAGAAGGCCGGCCGCAGCGAGATCGAGGCGGCGGCAAAAGCCGCGTTTGCCCATGACTTCATCGCGGCATTGCCGCAAGGCTACGAGACCATGCTCGGCGAGGGAGGCGTAACCCTGTCGGCGGGGCAGCGGCAGAGAATTGCCATCGCCCGCGCCGTGTTGCGCAATGCCCCGATCCTGCTGCTCGACGAGGCGACCAGCGCGCTCGACTCTGAGAGCGAGACGCTGGTGCAGCGTGCACTCGAGAAGATCATGGAAGGCCGCACCACGCTCGTCATCGCCCACCGGCTCGCCACCGTGATCCGCGCCGACCGCATCCTCGTGTTCGATCATGGGCGGCTCGTAGAGGAGGGGACGCACCAGACTCTCATCGGCCGCGGCGGCGTCTATGCACGGCTTGCCGAACTGCAATTCGCCCCTGACGCCGCGGAGTAATTTACCCCGAGCGTTCACACGCGGTTCAGCTTGAGCCGAATAGGGTTCCGCGCGAAACTCAAGCCGGAGCCGCGAAAAGCGGAGGGAGGACCGCCAATGAAGCCCGCATCAGCACGTCATATCACCCTTCTCGCCGCGACCTTGATCATAAGTGCCGCCGCCATGACTGCGCCCGCCTCAGCCCAAAGCCTTCGACCAACGACATCGTCAATTCGCTTCAGCCCAAGGCGAAGTTCCGCTCGTTCGAATCACCCACGTGGTCGAAGAGAACGACCTGCCGCCAATCGACCTCGAAGTGTTCTTCAATTTCGATTTCGGCCGAGATCACGCCTAGGCTCTGCCAATCCTGAAGAAGCTCGGCGCCGCGCTGAGCGATGAAAAGCTCAAAGGCTCGGTGTTCCTCGTCGCCGGTCACACCGACGCCAAGGGCTCCGATGCCTATAACCTCATTTTGCCTGATCAGCGGGCTAAGGCGGTTGCCGGCTTTCTGGTCGAGAATTTCCACATCGACCCGAAGCAGCTTGTTGCCGTGGGCTTCGGCGAGGAGAAGCTGAAGAACTCGGAGAATCCGCTCGCCGCCGAGAACCGCCGCGTGCAGGTGGTCAACATGGCCAACAAGGATGTTGCGGCCAAAGCGGCTGCTCCCTCTCGGCGCCCCGCCGGCAGGGAAGCAGCCGCAGTAATCTGGTGAGAAGACCTAGTAAACGCCAGCGCCGAGCCACCATAGTCTAACACCGTTCGTTTTGCGCCCGACGGTCCTACGACCCTCGGGAGCCCTCGGCCCATTCAAAGCGTCTACGGCTGGGCATCCCCCTCACAGTGCCACGCCTCCATAATGCCCTTAGTTATTAGCGCAGCGGCTGGGTCATTCCGGTTCTCGGGATGCCCTTTAAGATAGTTCACCACGGCATCTCGCAGCCGCGTCCCGGTCACATCAGCGGCACAGATCGGCTTGTCTGGGTCACTAAGAAAATTAACGAAGCGCCACTCGTCTGCAACGCCGTCAATGTAGATCATACACGCGCTGCGATCGCTCTCGGCGTTGCCTTCGCACATTGCGAGGAGTGTATTGCCGTTTATGAAGGCTGGTAGCCCTCCGACGATGACGGCTACGGGCTGGATGATAGACAGCATGGGACAGAGTGTAGTCCGCCTCTGCACTTCTGCTAATCCCCAAACGCCTGAGCCTCACAAAGAACCGCCTCTGGACACTAACGCGGTCAGGTTCGCGTACCCGCGTGAAAGCTTCGGAACTGATTTGCGTACACCACCCGCAAAGGAGGGAGCGGGGCGCTACCGCGCACCCCCCAGGAGAAGAAGCAAGCCCAAGGTGCAGGTAACTAACGCTCGGTAAGCTTGAGCTCGATACGGCGATTCCTACGCAAGGCCTCGTCGCTCGTGCCGGTGTCGATCGGCTGGAACTCGCCGAAGCCCGCAGCGACCAGATGCTCCGGGCTGATGCCCTGCTGCATCAGATAGCGCACCACCGAAATTGCGCGGGCGCTGGACAGCTCCCAGTTCGAGGGAAACTCGGGCGTGGCGATCGGGTGAATGTCGGTGTGGCCGTCGACCCGCATGACCCAGGCGATGTCAGGCGGAATTTTCGTCTCGACCTCCTTCAGAGCATTGGCGAGCTTGTCGAGCTGAGCGAGCGCCTCGGGCTTTAACTCGGCGGAGCCCGAGTCGAACAGCACGTCTGAGGGGAACACGAAGCGGTCCCCGACCACTTGGAAGTCCGGCCGGTCGCCGAGCGCCTCCTTGAGCTTACCGAAGAAGTCCGAACGGTAGCGCGCAAGCTCCTGCACTTTCTTGGCAAGCGCCACGTTCAGCCTCTGGCCGAGGTCTGCGATCCTGGCCTGGCTCTCCTTGTTCTTGGCCTCAGAGGCGTCGAGCGCCTCCTGCAAGGAGGTAAGTTGAAGCCGGAGCGCCGCGAGCTGCTGGTTAAGCATCTCGACTTTGGCGAGCGCGTCGTTGGTGATCTTCTTCTGCGTATCGAGCTGGGTGCCGAGCGCAGTGGCGCGGTCCTCGGCGCCTTGCGTCTTGCCGCCGGCCTCGCCGAGCAGCCCGGTGAGGCGCTGGTTCTCCTTGTCCTTCTCGCCAAGCGTCGCCTGGAGTGCGGAGAGCTCATCCTCGGCCGATTCCTTCTTCGAGCGCTCGAGCGCAAGAAGTTCGGTGAGCTCCGAGAGCTGCCGGTTCAGTCGCGACAGCATGGTGTCCTTGCCGCTCGTCGCCTGCGTGACCACAAAGTTGGAAAGCATGAACAGGGCCATGAGGAAGGTCACGACGAGTAGCAATGTTGAGAGCATGTCGACGAAGCCCGGCCAGTAATTGGCCGTGAATCGTCCGCGGCGGGCGCGGGCGAGCGACATCGATTAGCCGCGCTCCTCGCGCAGCGGGAGCTTCGCCTCGTCGGTGATTTGGCGGAGCACGGTGGCAAGCTCGTGTTGCTGCTGGGCCTGCTCGTCGGCCCATTCGCGTACTACCTTCTGCTCGGCGCGCATCTGGCGGATCAGTTTGTCGACGCCGGCGGCGAGGTCCTTCACCGCATCTCCAGTGTTGTCGTTCAACAGCCTGAGCTCGACCTTGTCGTTAAGATCCGAGATCGAGCGCTGCATGTCGATCAGCGCGAATCTGAGCTGTGGCGGCATGGCAGCGGCGCCTACTGCATCAGCGGGCTGAAGCTCGGTGATGCCAGATAGCCAATCCTCGAGCTCGTTGTAGAAGCGGCCCTGCGCGTGGCCCGCTTGCAGATCGAGGAAGCCAAGAATCAGAGAGCCGGCAAGGCCGAACATCGAGCAGGAGAAGGCGGTGCCCATGCCCTTGAGCGGTCCGGCCAGTCCTTCCTTCAACTGGTCGAACAACAGCGTGTTCTCTCCGGCATTGGTATCGAGCGTGCCGATGGTTGCGCCCACCGAGCTCACCGTCTGCAACAGGCCCCAGAAGGTTCCAAGCAGGCCGAGGAAGATGAGAAGGCCGACGAGGTAGCGCGTCGTCTCGCGCTGCTCCTCGAGCCGCGAGGCCACCGAATCGAGCAAAGACCGCATCGAGCCGGCGGCCAGCGAGAGGTGGCCAGTGCGGTCGCGCAGCATGGTCGCCATGGGAGCGAGCAGTACCGGCGTGGATTTCTCCGAGGTGCTGGCTGGATCGGAGATGCGGAAATTGTTGACCCAGGCGATCTCGGGATAAAGCCTAAGAACCTGGCGAAACGCATAGACGATGCCGACCAGAAGCACGCCGATAATCAACGTGTTAAGGCCGGGGTTGGCCATGAAGCTGTGCCTAATCTGCTGCGTCTGGCCGTCGAGGATGATCGCGAGCAGCACGGCGAGGATGAGAAAGAGCGTCATGCGCCAGAGGAAGACCTGCGGGCGCGTGAGCTTCACCTTGTAGGTTGTCGTCGCTGCTGCCATGCAAAAGCCGGTCGTTTGAGTCGAAGCAGGCTAAAGCTTAGCCGAATACTATGTCATGCAAAACGGCAACCTCAGGGCGGCCGGCGCCTGCGGTTGCCCGGTTTTTTCCCATCTTAGGGTTCGGCAGCAACGCCGCGCTCGGCGCCGGCAGTCTTGAGAAGCTTCAGCAGTTTCCGCTGGATGGTCTCGTTGCCCGCCACCACGCTGCCCTTGTCGAGCATCCCGTCCTTGCCCTCTGCGTCGCTCACGAATGCGCCGGCTTCGCGCAGCACCACAATCCCCGCAGCAAGATCCCAGGCATGGAGATTGCGCTCCCAGAAGCCATCGAGCCTGCCCGCAGCCGTCCAGGCGAGGTCGAGTGCAGCGGCGCCAAGCCGTCTCACGCCAGCAGAGGCCGACATGATGGCGCGAAGCTCTTTAAGGAAGAGATCATGCGCAGGCTTGCCGCCATGCGGGATGCCGGTGCCGATCACCGCCGCAGACAGCTCCGACCGCGCCGCGACCCTGATGCGGCGATCGTTGAGGAAGGCGCCCTTGCCCTTCTCGGCGGTGAATGTCTCCTGATTTGCCGGATTGAAGATGAGCCCCGCCACGAGCTCGCCCTCGCGCTCGAGCGCGATCGAGATGGCGAAGATCGGAATGCCATGGAGAAAATTGGTGGTGCCGTCGAGCGGATCGACAATCCAGTGATGGGTGCGATCTGCGCCCGCGATGTCGCCGCGCTCCTCCATGAGGAAGCCGTAGCCCGGACGCGCTCGATTAAGCTCGGCGAACAGAATTTCCTCGGCGCGGTGATCAGCGGCGCTGACGAAATTTGCGGGGCCTTTAAGCGAGACTTGAAGCTGTTCGACCTCGCCGAAATCGCGCGCGAGGCTGCGGCCAGCCTTGCGGGCGGCGGCGAGCATGACGTTCATCAGCGCTGACGCGGGCATGCAGTAGCCGACAAGCTCTGTTATTTAGCGACCAACGCCACCCATTACTGGATTCCCGCTTTCGCGGAAATGATAGCGTCTGACCTACTCGGCGCGGCGGACGTAGCTCAGCTCGTTGGTGTCGACCACGACGCGTTCGCCGACGCCGATGAAAGGCGGCACCATGACACGCACGCCATTCTCCAGCTTGGCAGGCTTGTAGGAGGACGCGGCGGTCTGGCCTTTGACCACTGGCTCAGCCTCGACCACTTCGAGCGTGACCTGGTCCGGCAGGGTAATGCCGATCGGCTTCCCCTCGTGGCTTTCGACCGTGACCTTCATGCCGTCCTGCAAAAAGGCGGCGCGCTCCTCGAGGAAATCGCGCGGAAGCGCCATCTGGTCGTAGGTGTCCATGTCCATGAAGGTCAGCATGTCGCCATCGGCATAAAGGAACTGATAGTCCTTCTGCTCGAGCCGCACCCGCTCGACCGTTTCCGAGGAGCGGAAGCGCTCGTTTAGCTTGGTGCCGTCAATGGCGTTTTTGAGCTCGACCTGAGCATAGGCCGGACCTTTGCCGGGCTTGACGTGCTGTGTCTTGACTGCAACCCACAGCGCGCCTTTGTGCTGGATCACGTTGCCGGGGCGAATTTCATTGCCACTGATTTTCATGGACGACCTTGGTGGAGAAGCTCGGTCGCCTTTAAGACGCGCGGGCTTTGCCCTGTCAAGAGCGCCCCAGCCGCAGAAGGTGGAGAAGCCTAGTCCTTGCCGAGACGGCCGTTCCGCCAATCCTCAGCCGCCTGCTCGGCCTGCTCGCGCTGCTCCTTGGTGAGCTTGGCAAGCACAATGTCGAGCGAGAAATCGCTCACCCCTGCTTCGCGCGCCAACAGGTGCCATTTGGCGGCCTGCACCGAGTCGGCCTTCACCACCACGCCGTTGGCATAGAGCCGGGCGAGCCGGTTTTGGGCGACGGGGTTGCCTTGCTCGGCGGCAAGGCGAAACAGCTTAGCGGCCTTGGCCTCGTCGACGGTGACGCCTTCGCCCTTGAACAGCATCACCCCATAGTCGACCTGTGCATCGGAAAGGCCTGCTTCGGCGGCCTTGCCCGTCCATTCGGCCGCCTTCGCCTTGTCGATCGGCACGCCCCTGCCGAATTGGTAGAAGGCGCCAAGGTCGTATTCGGCGTTCGAGTGGCCCTGCTCGGCCGCCTTCCGCATCCATTCGGCCGCCTTCTCCTCACTCACCGGCCGCCCATTGCCGCTGAGATAGACGAGAGCGAGGTTGTACTGCGCCGAAGCGTGCCCGCTTTGCGCCGCTTTCTCGAACAGGTCGGCGGCGAGGCGCGGGTTCTTCTTCATGCCGCGGCCTCCGGCAACCATGGTTCCGAGCGAGAACTGGGCGTTGGGGTCACCAAGGTCCGCGGCCTTGGCATAGGCATCGGCAGCCTTATTGAGATCGATCGCCACCCCGAGACCCTCGGAATAGATCTCGCCCATCAACGTGTAAGCCTCTTTAGACCCTTGCGCCGCCTCGGCTTCGGCAAGTTTGAGTGCGGTCAGGTAGTTGCCCTGGAAGTAGGCGGTGTAAGACGCGCTCTCGGCTGCGAATGCTCCGCCTAGGCCATGAGGCAGCATCAAGGCCGCAGCAAGGAGCGTGGCAGTCACCCGGAAAGGGCTCACGCAGCCCTCCGCACGTGGCTGATTGCGCTTGCCATTTCCGTGATCACGCGTGGCGCGCTGGCATCCTTCCAAATGTGCGTCGAAGGCGCGACGAAGTCGGCGCCGAGGCTCGCGAGCCTTTCCGCGTCACCGATGCGATCGATATTCCAAGCGACGCACGGAACGACGAAAATCTCGGCCCACCAAGCGATGAGATCGGCGACCTGATCGATGGCATCGATGCTGGTCTCGGCCGCACCGAAGGCCACGTAGTCGGCACCCATCTCCGCGAGGCGCATGGCGTCGTGACGGCTCAAGCCGCAACCGGCGCCCATACTTGCACTTGCGCCGAGCAGACTCCGCGTTTTGGTGTAAGTGTCGGGATCGGCGACATCGAGATGCACGCCATCGGCACCTAGCCGCTCGGCCAGTTCGGCGTCGTCCTCGATAAGACAGGCAACTCGATGACATTGGACCAGGTCGATCAGCCTGCCGACCTCGCTTTCATCGACTTTCGCCTCGTCACGGGAAAGCAAAACGCAAGCCGTGTCTGCGCTCGCGAGCGCCTCGGCGAGCTGAGCGTCAAGCTTTGCCGAAGGCTGCGCGGGAAACTGCAAGTAGAGCCGGCATCGAGGCTTGACTTCAGCCATTGTCGAGGACTCCGCCGCGTTCTTCCACATCTACTCGGTAACAGCCCCTGCCCTCAAATCATATGGCTCGCGGCGCTGTCAGTCGCGCAAGGCTGGAACAAATAAGAGCAATTCATCGTTGTTGAACACTGGGCGAATCGTCACCACATTGTGAATGGAACCGCTATCCAGGCACTCTGTCACCTGGTGGCGTCAAGCGGCGGCGCCTAAGCGGGGAGGTGCAGCGCGATGAGTCAACCTGATGCTTTGCAGCAGGCTACCGAGCGACTCGATGCCGCTGTCGATGAGCTAGAAAGCTTTCTCAGCACCGTGTTTGCCGAAGGCGAGGGTGGCGTTTCAATTGCCACGCTCAAGGAGCAGGTGCGCTTCCTGACCGAGGAGCGCGACCGCCTTTTCGTCGAGCTCGATGCCGAAAAAAGCCGAGTACGGCGGCTGATGGATGCGAACGATGAGGTCTCCGAGCGGCTCGAAACCGTGATGGGGACGCTGAAAGAGATGATGCCGGCAGTGCCGGGCTAGATTTTGGGGGCAAGTCCCATGGGTCAAATCAGTGTCACGCTGAACGGCCGCACCTACCGGCTCGAATGCGGGGAAGGCGAGGAAGCCCACCTCATCGAGCTTGCCGAATATCTCGGCACTCATGTCGAAGACATGAAAAGGAAATTCGGGCAGGTCGGCGACGACAGGCTGATCCTAATGGCCTCCCTCGTCGTGCTCGACGAATTGTGGGAGCTTCGGCGTCAGATGGCCCAGATGAAGATAGCAATGGCTGAGGCTCGCCGCGACAAATCGGTGGCCGACGAGTCGGCGAGAGCGCTCCAGTCGGACCTCGCCGGGCGCGTGAGCTCCGTCGCTCAGCGACTCGAATTGCTGAACGAACGATTCGGCGTTCACGCCGCAAGCCCCGCACTACCAGCGAAGCGGTCTTAGCTCGGTTGCATGATTTGAATTTCCGCTTCGGGGGACGCGCGTAATCGCCTTAACCGGTTTCCTTCGCTATATTGCGAGTTGGCGGGCTGCGAGGTGCGTTAGGAGCACATATTCCCAGGGCCCTATAAGATCCTATGGGAGCTGACCCTGATGGGGACCGTGGTCTCCGACATTCGGCGCCCACCTACTTATGTAGGGACACCCGGGATCTTCGCTCCAACGGCCATCGCGGCTTCGCCTCCTTCTCTCCTTCCGCCCTCCACGAAACTGGCGATACGCCCCGCAATTGAGTATTGACGCTGCTTAAGAAGCGGCGCTCGAGATGGATCGGCGGCATTCATGCGGGTTTTGTTTCTCGGCGATGTGGTCGGCCGATCAGGGCGCAGCGCCGTCATCGAGGCGCTGCCCTCCTTGCGCGAGCGCTATCGCCTCGATTTCGTGGTGGTGAACGGCGAGAACGCCGCCGGCGGCTTCGGTATCACCGAGGCGATCTTGGTTGAGCTGCTCGACGCCGGAACCGATGTGGTGACGTCCGGAAACCACGTGTTCGACCAACGCGAAGCGATTGTCTTCATCGAGCGCTACGACCGCCTGCTCAGACCCATCAACTACCCGCAAGGCACCCCCGGCAAAGGCGTAGGCCTGTTCAAGGCGAGGAACGGCGCCGAGGTGCTGGTGATCAACGCCATGGGGCGCGTATTCATGGCCGATCTCGACGACCCATTCCGCGCAGTGGAGAAGGAGCTCGAAGCTTGCGGGCTCAAGAGCAGCGCCGACGCGATCCTCGTCGACTTCCATGCCGAGGCGACGTCGGAAAAAGAGGCGATGGGCTTCTTCGTCGATGGACGGGCAAGCGCGGTGATCGGGACGCACACCCACGTGCCAACGGCCGACGAACAGATCCTGCCGCGCGGCACCGCCTACATCAGCGATGTCGGCATGTGCGGGGACTTCAACTCGGTGCTGGGCATGGACAAGGAGGAGCCGCTCACGCGCTTTCTCACGAAGATTCCAGGCGGCCGTTTTGCCCCTGCGCTCGGCGAAGCGACGCTGTGCGGAGTCGCGATCGACATTAACGACGCGACCGGCTTAGCGCGCGCCATCGCGCCGCTCAGAATTGGCGGCAGGTTGTCACGGGCAGAGCCTACGTTCTGGACCGAGAGCTAGGCTGCGCGCGTGCCATAGGCAAAGAGGCGCTTTAAGCAGAAGATGGCCTCGTCGAGATGGAGCAGCGCGCGATCGGCGTCGGCGTCGTCATCGAACAGCGACAGCCGCGCTTTGGCGACATGGTCGGCGGCTTCTGAGCACAGCTCCGACAACGACACGGTGGGCATCACCCGGTCATGCGCTGTGGTCGGTTTCGATTTCTGCGTCATGATTGCCCCCTCGCATCCGCCGCCTTAATCGGCAGGCTGAACCTCACTCCAAGTCTTCAACTGTCGAGCCGATAGGGTTAAGGCTTTCCTAAGGCCGCGGGGATCTGGGCCGCGCTGGATTTTGCCAGGCCCCACGCCTATAAGTCGCGACCACAAGAACCGCTAACCATAGGAACGTTCTAAGGCCATGGCCGGCCATTCGAAGTTCAAAAACATTCAGTTCCGCAAAGGCGCCCAGGACAAGAAGCGCTCCAAGCTCTTCTCCAAGCTCGCCCGCGAAATCACCGCCGCGGCGAAGATGGGCCTGCCGGACCCCGCCATGAATCCGCGGCTCAGAGGCGCGATCCAGGCGGCGCGCGCCCAGAACATGCCAAAGGACAATATCGAGCGCGCGATCAAGAAGAGCGAGGAGGCTGGCGGCGCGAATTACGAGGAGGTTCGCTACGAGGGATTCGGCGCAGGCGGCGTCGGCCTCATCGTCGAGGCCTTGACCGACAATCGCAATCGCACGGCGAGCGAGGTACGTTCGATCTTCACCAAATTCGGCGGTAATCTCGGCGAGACCGGCGCCGTCTCCTTCATGTTCGATAAGCTCGGCTCGATCGAATTCGACGCGGGCAAGGCAACTCCCGATCAGATGCTCGAGGCGGCGATCGAGGCCGGCGCCGAAGACGTGGAGTCGGACGAGGATGGGCACTGTGTCTATTGCCATCCCGACGAGCTCCACCACCTCGCCAAGGTGCTCGAGGCCCGCTTCGGAGAGGTGCGCGCAGCACAGATCTTCTGGCGGCCGAAGAGCACCATGCCGGTCGACGAGGAGTCGGGCCAGAAGCTCATCCGCATGATCGAGGGCCTGGAAGACTCAGACGACGTGCAGAACGTCTACGCCAATTTCGAGATCGCCGACGAGGTGCTCGAGCGCCTCAGCGCTTAGCTGGCGGGGCGGCGGGCATGACTGACGCGTCATCAGATCCCGCGGTAACGCTGTCAAACGAACGCCTGCGCTTGTCGCTCGCCGTCCGCGACTGGATCCTCGGCGAGGCGCGCGAGATCGGCGATCCCAACATCATCTTGGAGGGCGTCTCGCTGATGCTGCGAGACGCCGGCATACCCATCGACAGGGCGACGAGCGCGGTCGAGCTGAGGCATGCCGAGCGCGCCGCCAATGCCCGCATCTGGGAATTCGGCGGCTCCGCACGCGAATATGTCTATGCGCATGAGCGCGGCTCGGACGCAAGCGGCAAGCGCCCGCTTGCTGAAGCCCATCGTCTCAACCGGTGGCTCTTCACCTGGCTGCCCGACACGCCCAACGACGCCTACGACATCGTCGCGCCGCTGAAGGCTGCCGGCTATACCCATCACATCGCCGCACCCGTGGTACTGCCCAACGGCATGCATAACGGCTTTACCTTCGCCACCCGCGCGCCCAACGGCTTTTCCGACGAAGATGTCGCGGTCCTAAGGTCGATCTTTCCCACGCTCGCGGCGCTCCAGGAGGTTCTCGCCCTTCACCGCGTGATGCGCGAGGTGATGCGCATGTATGTCGGCGACGAGCCGCATGTGCGCATCCTCTCCGGCGATGTCAGGCGCGGCGAGGTGTTGCGGATTCGCGCCGCGATCCTGTTCGCCGACATGCGCGACTTCACCGGGCTCACCGCGCATCTGTCAGAGGAGGCGGCGACCGCACTCGTCAACGAATATTACGATTGCATCGTGCCGGCGATCGAGGAGCGTGAGGGCGAAGTGTTGAAGTTCATGGGCGACGGGATCTTGGCGATCTTCCGCACCGGCGAGAGCGGAGACATCGAAGCCTGCATGCGCGCCTTCGGCGCGGCACGTGCCGCCCAGCTTCGTGTTGCAGGCCGTAGCGAGAAGCGCGACAACGCATCCCATTTCGACGTCGGCATCGCGCTCCATTTCGGCAACGCAGCCTACGGCAATGTCGGCTCAGGAGCGGGCCTCGACTACACCGTAATCGGTCGCGACGTGAATCTCGCCTCACGCATTGCCAACCTATGCGGTCAGCTCGGCGAAGGCCTGCTCTTGTCGGAGCCCTTCCGAAGCCGCCTCTCGGAGCACGATCTCCGCAGCCTTGGAACCTTCCCGCTTAGGGGTGTCGACGAACCACAATCGATCTTTGCTCCGGCGGAACCTGGTCAATAACCACAGCGCAACACATGCGCTTGCGCAGAGGACATGGTAGGATCGGGGCGTTCCTTGGCCGGGCGCGAGATCAGGCATGCCGGCATCCCCATTCTAATTTCATGGCGCTTTACTCGCCCAAGCAAGCGTTGGGCTCGGCCACCTTTGTCGGATGGAGGGGAAGATGCATTACGAGTGCAAGAGCCCTGACGATCTTCTCAAGGTGATCAAAGACAAAAAGATCGAGATGATCGATCTCAGGTTCACCGACATTCCGGGGCTCTGGCAGCACTTCTCCGTGCCGCCCCGCGCCCTCGATCGTGACGCCCTCGACGAGGGCATCGGTTTCGACGGCTCCTCGATCCGTGGGTTCCAGGAGATTCAGGAAAGCGACATGCTGGTCGTTCCGGACCCGGCTACCGCGTTCCTCGACCCATTTGCCGAAGTACCGGCGCTCGCCCTGATCTGCAATATCCGCGATCCGGTGACTGGCGAGAGCTATAGCCGCGACGTCCGCTATGTCGCGCAAAAGGCGGAAACGTATCTAACCGGAACTGGGATCGGCGATACCTCGTATTTCGGTCCAGAGCTTGAGCACTTCGTTTTCAACGGCGTCCGTTACGACCAGGGCACGAATTACGGCTTCTACGAGATCGATGCTCAAGAGGCGAATTGGGACGCTGGCGAGGAGATTGGTCCGAGTCTTGGTCACAAGCTGCGCCCCAAGGAAGGCTACTTCCCCGTGCCACCCGCCGATACGCTCCAGGACACCCGCACAGAGATGGTGCTGCTCCTCGAGAAGCTCGGCATTCCGGTCGAGGCCCACCACCACGAAGTCGCAACCGGCGGCCAGGGCGAGATCGACATGCGTTTCACCACGCTCACACGCATGGCCGACAATGTGATGATCTACAAATATGTGGTGAAAGGTGTCGCGCGTAAGCGGGGCATGACCGCGACCTTCATGCCCAAACCTTTGTTTGGGGACAATGGCTCAGGCATGCACGTCCACCAGAGCATCTGGAAAGGCAAGAAGCCGATCTTCGCCGGCGATGGCTACGCCGGATCAAGCGAGACGATGCGCTACTACATCGGCGGGCTGCTCAAGCACGCCCCGGCGCTGTGCGCGATTTGCGCTCCCACCGTCAACTCCTACCGCCGGCTGGTTCCCGGCTTCGAAGCGCCGGTCAATCTCGGATACTCGCAGCGCAATCGCTCTGCTGCGTGCCGCATCCCGATGTACTCGCCTAACCCCAAGGCCAAGCGCGTGGAATTTCGCTGCCCGGACCCTGCGGCGAGTCCCTATCTGTGCTTTGCCGCAATGTTAATGGCAGGTCTCGATGGGATTCAGCGCCGCATCAATCCCGGCGATCCGATCGACAAGAACCTATACGACTTGCCGCCTGAGGAGATGGCCAGAGTGCCGAAAGCGCCCGGAACGCTCGATGAAGCGCTCGATGCGCTTGAGAAAGATCACAAGTTCCTTACGGAGGGAAATGTTTTCACGCAGGACGTGATCGATACGTATCTCAGCTACAAACGGTCGCGCGAGATCGACGAAATTCGTCTGCGCCCGCATCCTTACGAGTTCTTTCTCTATTACGACATCTAGGACTTTCGCCGGGCCGGGATCTGGTGCGCATGCTTTCGCGGTCATTCGCTGAAGGCGCCGCTTTGGGTTCAGCGAGATGGTCTGAGGGGTGCAATCAGCTGAAGCTTGCGGGATCAGCTTTCATGCGGCCCCTTCATCTCCTTAAGCGCCGCGCCTATCCGTCGCCAATCCTCCGCTTCCTGGTGATCGCCTCGCCTTTCACTCTCGATGGCTTTCTGCGCGGCCACCAGTTGAGCCTTGTCTCCGTGCAAACGCACGAGCTGGCTCGCATAATCATGCACTTGGGACATCTCCATGGGGGATCCTCCCGCTTGCTGTGCTCAGACGCCTGGCTTCCCGGTTATTGCGGGATTGGCACCGAGCACCAACGGCAGGTCAATCCAACGCCCGGACGCCGACAATCGTTCCTGGTGCTCAGCGGCCGCACATTCCACGGTGATGAAAAAAAAGGCGGGAGGATTGCTCCTCACCGCCCAACGGGTCACGCACTAGGAGAGAGTCAGGTTACAGGGAGTGGTCGTCTGGCTTGCCGCCTTGTCCGCCATCATCGGCAGGCCCGGCGGCAGGGCCGTCATGGGGGCCGTCGCGTCCTGGCCGGCCGAACCCTGGTTTTTGCCAATGATGTGCGC
>Ga0126372_10000116_pt1 | contig 22251 bp, 12 predicted proteins | sample PanSoiMetaPlot_6_FD_92762 | JGI IMG/M metagenome (GOLD analysis project Ga0126372, IMG submission 92762) | Tropical forest soil microbial communities from Panama - MetaG Plot_6 | ecosystem: Environmental > Terrestrial > Soil > Tropical forest > Bulk soil | place: Panama | collected 2016-02-17
ACCACCGCCTTGTCGGTTTCCAGTTCCATGACCGGTTGCCCCTCGCTGACCGTGGTTCCGGGCGCAACCAGCAGGCGTACGAGGTCGCCCTGCTCGATGTTTTCCCCAAGTTCCGGCAGCTTGAACTCCGTCACTTGCTGTCCCCCCACTTCCTACCTGCTCACCGGACTCAGCCGGTCTGGATCGATTCCCAGATCCTTGATCGCTTGCCCGACTGTTTCCGGCTTGACTCGGCCTTCACGCAGCAGCGCGCTCAAGCTGGCGACCACGATGTGCTTAGCATCTACCTCGAAGAAGTCTCGCAAAGCGGCGCGGTTCTCGCTGCGACCAAACCCGTCCGTTCCGAGCGAAACCAGTTTTCCAGGTACCCACTGCGAGATGCTCTCCGGCAAAACCTTCATGTAGTCCGATGCCGCAACGAAAACTCCGGGTGCATTCTTGAGGCACTCGGTAACATACGGCACCTTAGGTTTTTGAGTCGGATGCAGCAGGTTCCAGCGTTCACAATCGGTCGCGTCGCGATACAACTGCTTATAGCTGGTGACACTCCACACATCGGCCGCGACTCCATACTTTTGCTCGAGAATCGCCTGCGCCTTCAGCACTTCGAACATAATTGTGCCGCTGCCAAACAGCTGTGCGTGCAGCTTTGCCTCTTTCTTCTGGGAAGGCCGGAAGCGGTACATGCCTTTCAGAATACCTTGTCGCACATGGTCGCCTTCGGGCATGGCAGGCATGGGAAGCGGCTCGTTGGTCACCGTCAAATAGTAGAAAATGGACTCGCCGTCCACATACATGCGTTTGATACCGTCCTGGATGATGATCGCGATCTCGTAAGCGAAGGCCGGATCATATGCCAGCAGATTCGGCACACTGAGCGCGAGCACATGGCTGTGGCCATCCTGGTGCTGCAGTCCCTCGCCGGCCAGCGTAGTGCGGCCAGCCGTGCCCCCCAGCAGGAATCCGCGCGTGCGCATGTCGGCAGCAGCCCAAATCAAATCGCCAATACGCTGAAACCCGAACATCGAGTAATAAATGAAGAACGGGATCGTGTTGATGCCATGGTTCGCATATGCCGTGCCCGCAGCAATGAACGAACCCACCGAGCCCGCCTCGGTGATACCCTCCTCAAGGATCTGCCCGTTCTTCGCTTCTTTGTAGTAAAGCAGAGTGTCCATATCGACGGGCTCGTAGAGCTGCCCCACGCTCGAGTAAATACCCACCTGCCGGAATAGCGCTTCCATGCCGAAGGTTCGCGCTTCGTCGGGAATAATGGGGACAATCAGCTTGCCGATCTCCGGGTCGCGCAGAAGCTTGGCGAGAAGCCGGACGAAGACCATGGTGGTCGAAGCATCGCGGCCTTCGGTTCCCTTGTAGAATTCTTCGAAGTGTGACTCGGAAACTGCTTTGATCGGCGCCGCGCGCACTTTCCGCTCCGGCAGGTACCCGCCCAGTTGCTGCCGGCGCTCGCGCAAATATTGAATTTCCGCGCTATCGTCGGAGGGCCGATAAAAGGGAGCCTCGTGCAGCTCTTCATCCGGAATGGGAATGCCAAAGCGTGAACGGAACATTCGCAACTCTTCCTCGTTCAGCTTCTTCTGCTGGTGGGTGATGTTTTTGCCTTCCCCAGCTTCGCCGAGACCGTATCCTTTGATGGTCTTGGCCAGAATAATGGTGGGTGATCCGGTATGCTCGACCGCAGCCTTATAGGCGGCGTATATCTTAATCGGATCATGTCCGCCCAGACGCATCCGCGCCAGTTGTTCGTCAGAAAGGTGTTCCACCATCTTCAACAGACGGGGATCGGTACCGAATAAGTTCTGCCGGAAGTATGCGCCGCTTTCGACGAAATATTTCTGATACTGCCCATCGGTGACCTCGCCCATGCGGCGAACCAGCAATCCGTCGCGATCGTTCTGAATCAGGCGGTCCCAATCGCCTCCCCAAATCACCTTGATGACGTTCCACCCGGCGCCGCGGAAAATAGCCTCCAGTTCTTGAATGATTTTGCCGTTGCCGCGGACTGGACCATCCAGCCTCTGCAGGTTGCAGTTCACCACGAAGATGAGGTTGTCCAGCCTCTCGCGCGAAGCCAGGGTGATTGAACCCAGCGATTCGGGCTCGTCCATTTCCCCGTCCCCCAGAAATGCCCACACCTTGCCGCCTCGCGACTGCTTCAGACCTCTGTTTTCCAGATACCTAATAAAGCGCGCTTGATAGATTGCCTGGATCGAGCCGAGCCCCATCGAGACCGTGGGAAACTCCCAGAACTCCGGCATCAGCCAGGGATGGGGATAAGAAGAAAGTCCTCCTCCGGGCCTTAGCTCACGCCGAAAGTTCTCTAATTTTTGCCTTGGAATGCGGCCTTCCAGAAAAGCTCGCGCGTACATGCCAGGCGCCGCATGCCCTTGGAAATACACAATGTCGCGGTCGCCCGATTCGGTGCGCGCTTGCAGAAAGTGATTGAAAGCGACTTCGTACAGCGTTGCCGCCGAAGCGTAGGTCGAAATATGCCCGCCAATGCCTTCTTGGAGCTTATTGGCGCGAACCACCATGGCCAAAGCGTTCCAGCGAACCAGGCTCTTGATGCGCCGTTCCATCTCCTGGCTGCCCGGAAATGGCGGCTGGTGGGTTGCGGGAATCGTATTTTGATACGGGGTTGTGGCCGTGAACGGCAGATTGATGCCAGCAGAGCGCCGCGCATGCAAGGCCAGTTGCTGCAGCAGCCTGCCGGCCCGATCCGGACCGCCCTTGGTTAGAACATAGTCGAGCGAATCAATCCACTCCCGGGTCTCGAGGACCTCGAGACCATTAGTCTGCGTTTCCGCCACGTCTGGATTCCCCCACGATGAGTGCTGAACCTTCTATCATACCAACTCCTTGCTGTTCGATGGGCGAGAGCGGAGCACCAGATTCCACTCGAAAAAAATTTGCGTCAAGGTAGAAGTAGAATGAGAGTTCTGTCCGTGGTATGGCTGTTGGTTCTGAGGCTTAACGCGAACGTCAAACTGGGGAACTCCGAATGAAGCTAGCCATGCGCCGTTTTCATCTACGATTTCTCTTCGCCTGCATCTCGGTTGTCTCGATCACGCTTCCCTCTCGCACCCATGCGCAGGCAAACCCCGAGTCCATCGTCATTGATCCGACTGCTCCGGCCGAGCCCTTTCCGCACTTCTGGGAGCACTTGTTCGGATCGGGCCGTGCGCAGCTGAGCCTGCGCGAGAGCTATCGCCACGATCTGCGCGCGGTTAAAGACGTAACCGCGCTCCGATACATCCGGTTTCACGGAATTTTGCTCGACGAGATGGGCGTGTATGAGGAAGATGCGCAAGGCCATCCGGTCTACAACTTCTCTTATGTCGATCAGGTCTACGATGGCCTTCTCGAGAACGGCGTTCGCCCCTTTGTGGAACTAAGCTTCATGCCCAACAAGCTCGCTGCCAAGAACGCCCCGCAAGCTTTCTGGTATCACCCTAACGTTTCGCCGCCCAAGGATCTTCGCAACTGGGACGATCTGATCGATCATTTCACGCGCCATCTGGTAGAACGCTACGGTCTCGCCGAGGTGGCGAAGTGGTATTTCGAGGTGTGGAACGAGCCCAATCTGGATTTCTGGGCCGGTGAACCAAGGCAGGCCACGTACTGGCAGCTGTACGACCACACAGCCAATGACGTCAAGCGCGTGAGTTCCCAATTGAGAGTCGGCGGACCAGCAACCGCACAGGCGGCATGGGTGGACGCCTTCATCCGCCATTGTGTGGAAAACCACATTCCGCTGGATTTTGTTTCCAGCCACGTCTACGGAAACGATGCGGCAAAGGACGTCTTCGGCACTACTGAGGACATTCCTCGTAACAAGATGGTTTGCCGTGCCATCAGCAAAGTCCATGACCAGATCAAGTCATCCCTTCGTCCCAGTCTTCCCCTGATCTGGAGTGAGTTCAACGCCAGCTACAAAAATGAACCGGAGGTTACCGATTCCACCTACATGGGGCCGTGGCTGGCAGACACCATCCGGCAGTGCGATGGGTTGGTGAACGAGATGTCGTATTGGACCTTCTCCGATGTTTTTGAAGAACAGGGTGTGGTGAAACAGACATTTTACGGCGGCTTCGGCCTCCTTGCCGCAGGGGGAATCCCCAAACCCTCCTATAGTGCTTTTGAACTCCTGCATAGGCTTGGCGATGCGCGCTTGAACGCACATTCAGAATCGGCCCTGATCACTCGCCGGGCAGACAATGCACTGGTGATTGCCACTTGGAACCTGACTCCGCCTGAGCAACCGAGCGGCTCGGCAAAGCTCGTGACTCTCCGTTTCCAGCATCTTGCTCCCGGATCCCGGGCCTTTGTTTCTCGGGTCGACCAAGCTCACGGCGACCCGCGTCCAGCGTACGAGAAGATGGGATCACCGCGTTCTCCAACCCTGGCGCAGTTAGCCGAGCTGCGCCAAGCTGCCCGACTGCCGCCGCCCGAAATCCACGATTTGCACGATGGTGAGCTCATGCTTTCCATCCCGCCGCAAGGACTGGTTCTGGTCGAGATCTCCTCCTGGCAGCCTGCATCTGAGGCTATTCGTGAAATCCCTTGAATGGAGTTTTTAGGGAGGGCAGTGAATTTTCTTCCTTTACTTATCGATTGTTGATTCTGTACTCGGTGGGAGCGCCAAGCATTCGGCCGACACGATTCATATTGGGTTTTGTAGGGTAAACCCCATAAAATGCCTGTAGTCCGTCGCGCTTGGGATTGAGGCTGCTTTAGAACCGCTCACCAACAGAACGATGCAATCTTGTAGCCGAACGCGGTCATCAGATTGCTTGTGAAAAATGGGTTTCCTCAGCAGCGTCTGGAAGTACGGAATCCCGATAAGTAACTGCTGAATCAAACCTTAGAGGTACTTGCCGGCATCTCTGGTGAGGTGCAGTCATGGGGTTGTGACGCGAGCACCACCGAGTTCCAGACGTTGGATCGTACGGGTCACTGAGATGGCAAAACAAGACGGTTTTTGGAGCAGCTGGGGGGAGCGTCTCGTCGCTCTGCGCAATGTCCCTCCGATCCTGAAAATCGTCTGGCAATCCGGGCCGGGCGTCGTTACGTTTGGCATCGTAGCTCGCGTTATTGCCGCGCTGCTTCCCGTTGCTATCGGCTACATCCCCAAGCTAATCATCGACATCCTGGAACAGCTGATCAAGCACCACGGTCCAGTGCCGCCAAAGCTGTGGTGGCTGGTTGGAGCTGAATTTGGGTTAGCGATTGTGAGCAGCCTGGTGACGCGGATGATCGACTACTCCGACTCGCTGCTTGCCAATAAGTACACGCGTCACGTCAGTATCGAAGTGATGAAGCATGCCTCGGAACTGGATGTGACCGCCTATGAAGACCCTATCTTCTATGACCGGCTGGAGCGCGCGCGAGTGCAGGCGACCGATCGGCTGGTCATGATTCAATCCATCGGCCGGTTGCAGTTGCAATTTATCACGGCTCTCGGCTGGTCCGTCGCGGTGATGCTCTATTCGCCCTGGCTGATGCTGCTACTCATCGCCGCCGTGCTCCCCGCCTTCATGGGCGAAACGCATTTCGCTTTCCTCGGGTACGCTAAGAATTTCCGGCAGACTCCGATCAAGCGCCAGCTCGATTACTTGCGCCAGGCGGGCGCCACAAAAGAGGCGGCAAAGGAGCTGAAACTCTTCAACTTGGGCGAGTTCTTCACGGAGCGATTTCGGAAGCTAAGCGACATTATCTATGAGCAGGACGTTGAACTGGCAAGAAAGCGGCTGGGCATAGGAGCGATCCTGTCCATCATTAGCACGGCCGGCTATTATGGCGCGTACGCGTACGTCATCTGGCGTACCCTTTATGGCAAATGGGGAATTGGCACCTTTTACTTTCTCACCGCCGCCATTCTGAACGCGAGCAGCAACATTCAGCAGGTGCTCTCGACCCTTTCGGGCATTGCCGACCAGGCATTGTTTCTTACCGACTTACTCGCGTTCTTTGACATGAAGCCGACCATCCAGTCGAAGCCGAACGCCCTGCCGGTTCCGCGCCCGATCACCCGCGGATTCGAATTCCGCAACGTATCGTTCCGCTATCCCGGCAGCTCGCGGCTTATCCTGAACCACCTTAATTTTCAGCTGCGCCCGGGTGAACGAGTGGCATTGATCGGCGAAAACGGACAGGGCAAAACTACCATCGTCAAACTGATCACCCGCCTGTACGACCCGGTCGAAGGCGAGATCCTGCTCGACGGAACCGATCTTCGCGAGTTCAGTCTGGAAGACTTGTACACCCAGATCGGTGTCATTTTTCAGGACTTTATGCGCTACGAGATGACCGCGCGTGAGAACATCGCGGTCGGGCAGATTCAGGATTTGAATCATTTCAAGTTGCTCGAGGAGGCTGCTCGAAAGAGCCTGGCCGACCAGGTGATTGCCCGCCTTCCCGTCGGCTATGAACAAATGTTGGGCCGCCGTTTCGAAGGAGGAGTGGACCTCTCAGGCGGCGAGTGGCAGAAAATCGCCCTGGCGAGGGCCTATCTGCGGACCGCGCAACTCCTAATTCTTGACGAACCAACCGCCTCTCTCGATGCCCGCAGCGAGTTCGAGGTATTTCGCCGCTTTGCCGAGCTCACCAACGAGAAGATGGCGCTGTTTATCTCGCATCGCTTCTCGACTGTACGCATGGCCGATCGCATCGTAGTACTCGAGGCTGGCGATATCGTGGAAGAAGGAACACACGAAGCACTTACTCGCATGGGCGGCCGCTACGCTGAAATGTTTGAGCTCCAGGCCGCCAGTTATCGCTAAACGAACTTAAAGATGCCCCAGAATACTCATCTCGAGTTGGGAACTTCCGAAGCCGAACGTGTTCCTGCCGGATCGCCCGAGACCATGCTCGACAGAGAACGTTTGTGCGCGCAGGCTGCGGAATTGGCCCGCGGTCTAGCGTGGTTGCCCGATACCCATTCTTCCGACGTACTTTATGGGCGCTCGCACGCGCTCAAGCCGCAACTGCGGAGGATTTTTCGCGCCGTCTCAGATTTTTCGGCTAAGGATGTCTCCGATGACTTTCACTGGTTGCAGGATAATGTTCACCTGCTGAGCACGGAACTGGATAGCACTGCCGACGAACTCAGGGAATTCGAGAAACTCCCGCATGTCCGCAACCGTAGTTTCGACGTTGTTCCAAGAGTTCTGGCCATAGCCGAAGGCTTTCTCGCTGCCGTGAATTACGAATTCAGCGAGGCCAGCTATATCGAGTACATGCAATCATTCCAGAAGACCACGATTCTGAACTTGGCCGAACTCGACGCGTTGATACCCGCCATGAAACTCGCGTTGCTCGAACAAATCGCCAGCCGTGGGACGCGAGTGGTTAAGGATCGTAAGGCTCTTCATGGAACCGGCGTTTGCGTCCGCAGCCTGCGCGACGTAACCCAAAACAGCTGGCGTGACGTACTCGACCGTCTGCTCGCGTTCGATAGTGTATTGAAGGACGACCCTGTCGGTGCCTACGCGCGCATGGACCGCGACAGCCGCACCCTGTACCGCAAACAGGTAGCCCATCTAGCCGAGCACTCGGACTTTAGCGAAATGGAAGTTGCTGCGGCCGCGCTGGCCTTGGCTCGGGAAGCCCAAAGGCAGATCTATGCCGATCGCCGGGTTGCCAGCCGGCGTTCCCACATCGGCTATTACCTAATCGCCGAGGGAACCCCCACGTTGCGCAGAAAAATTCGCTACCGGCCACCTTTGGTTCAGCGAGTGCGTATCTTCTTGCGTAGCCACCCCAATGAGTTTTACCTGCCGAGCATAGAACTGCTCACGCTCATTATCATTTTGGGAATCCTTCTGCCCTTGATTGGTCCGTCGACTTCCTTGGAGCGGATGTTGCTGGCGGTCTTTATCTTGCTGCTGCCGTGCTCGCAAGCTGCGGCTCAAATCGTCAATTACATCGTGACCGCGGTCTTACGGCCGCAAATCATCCCTAAGCTCGATTTTTCGGACGCCATCCCTGACGATTGCTTCAGCTTAGTCGGAATTCCCGCTCTGTTATTGCACCAAACCCAGATTAAGAGGCTGGTAGACGATCTCGAGGTCCGCTATCTCGGCAATCATGACCGCAACCTGCACTATGCCTTGCTGACCGACCTGCCGGATTCGCGAGAAGCCCCCAGCGAGGATGATCCGCGCGTCGACCTCTGCGCTCGGCTGATTCGTGAACTGAACGAAAAGTACGCTGCCGATGGAGAAGGGACGTTCGTTCTGCTGCATCGCCATCGGGTGTACAACCCGCGCGAGCGCCAGTGGATGGGCTGGGAACGCAAACGGGGAAAATTGCTGGATCTGAACCGGCTCTTGCGAAACCAATACGACAGTTTCCCGGTGAAAGTCGGCGATTTGTCGCTGCTTGCCAAGGTACGCTTCGTCATTACCCTCGATGCCGACACGGAACTGCCGCGCGGATCAGCCCATCGCATGATTGGCGCTCTGGACCATCCTTTGAACCAGGCCATCATCGATCCGGACAAAAATATCGTGGTCGCCGGTTATGGCATTCTGCAACCACGCGTTGGCGTGAGTGTGCAAAGCGCTGTGCGCTCTCGCCTGGCCAGCATCTACTCGGGCGAAACCGGATTCGACATCTACACGCGTGCCGTGTCCGACGTCTACCAGGATCTATACGGGGAAGGCAGCTTCACCGGCAAAGGCATTTATGAAGTGGACACGCTGCACCGTGTGCTGGACCGCCGCTTCCCGCGAAATGCTTTGCTTTCGCATGACCTGATCGAAGGAGCCTACGCCCGCGCGGGCCTGGTTACGGACATCGAAATTATCGAGGATTACCCCTCGCACTACAGTGCCTACAACCGTCGCAAACACCGCTGGTTGCGCGGCGACTGGCAGATTGCCGGGTGGCTCTCATCCCGGGTGCCTGATGAGTCGGGAAATCGTGTTCCCAATCCCATGTCCATCGTTTCGCAATGGAAGATCCTGGACAACCTGCGCCGAAGCCTGGTAGAGCCTGCAACATTTCTGTTGCTGGTGTTGGGCTGGACAGCCTTGCCCGGCAAACCGGTGCGCTGGACTCTGATTACGCTCGCCATCCTATTTCTGCCGCCCTGGCTGGAATTCGTGCTCAATCTGATCCGCGCTGCCGCCGAAGGCAAGCGGAAGATGGCTGAAGATGCAGGGAAGGCCCTGTTCGCGGCCAACATCAATGTGTTTTTGATTCTAACCTTCCTTGCACACCAGGCCCTAATTTCTCTGGATGCGGTCGTGCGCTCCTTGGTGCGGCGCATCATCACCCAGCGGCGGTTGCTGGAATGGGAGACCGCCGCCGAAGCGGAACTGGCAATTAAGCGCCACACGCCGGTAGACCGCTATTTGAATTGGACTCCCGCGCTGGCTGCGCTGTTGGCCGTCCTCGTCGGATTCAGCCATCGCCACGCGCTCGCTCCTGCGCTGCCGATTATTCTTCTGTGGGCAGGCAGCAAACTCGTTTCACTGTGGCTTAACGAGCCGCCGCGCCCGGCGCGTAGCGAAGCCTCGCCCAAAGATGAGCTTTTTCTGCGGCGTGCCGCTCTTCGCACCTGGCGCTATTTCTCTGAATTCAGCACGGAGGAGCACAACTGGCTGGTGCCCGACAACGTCCAGGAGGAACCGCCAGCTATCGCGGCGCGCATTTCGCCGACGAACCTCGGTTTCCTATTGAACTCGCGCCAGGTCGCCTGCCAATTCGGATACCTCACCGCCCCCGAGTTCACCTACTTAACCCTGCGCACGCTGGCAACCGTGGCCAAGCTGCCCCACTACCGAGGGCACCTTTTCAACTGGTACGACACTCGAACGCTCACGCCCTTGCCGCCCCTATTCGTCTCCTCGGTTGACAGCGGAAACCTAGTAGCCTCACTCTGGACTCTGAAACAAGGCTGCCTCGAGCAACTCCGTTCACCTGTGCTCGAGACCCGGCTGGCGAGTGGATTTCTCGATTGTCTTGAAACCCTGGCTGACCTGCGAGCGCTCCGCCGCAAATCCGTAGCCGCGCTTCGCCGGATCATGAAACGGAAGCTGCCGCTCCCGAAATTATTCGACTTTTTCGAGAAGGTTCTGGCCAGCGTCCGCGAGCTGCCACCGGAATCGAAGCATAAACGAGACGCCGATTGGTTCACCCACCAAGCGCGCATCCGCTTGCTGATGATCAGAGAGGCGACGCGTGTGTATGCGCCCTGGCTGCTGGATGAATTCTATGCACTCAAGAATGACCCCGCCCTCGACCTGAAGCGGTTTTGGGACAAGGTTTCGCTCGATCATGCGCCGCAGTTTATGGACACCTTGAGTGCGCGCCTGCAGAGCGCGGCTGATCAATCGAATGGATCGGGCGAGCGCATTTTGCTCTACGAGCGGCTGCAGGAACGCTTGGCCAGTTCGTTGGCGCAGACTCTGCAGCTGATCGCCGACCTTCGGCGCGTGGCGAAGATCGCCGATGAGATGGTGGAAGAGATGGACTTCGGTTTCCTTCTCAATGTGCGCCGCAAATTGCTCTCAGTCGGATACGACGTGAGCAGCCAGCAACTCAATGCCGCCGCCTATGACTTGCTCGCTTCCGAGTCCCGCGTGGCCGCTTTCGTGGCCATCGCCAAAGACGACATCCCGCAGGAGACCTGGTTCCTGCTCGGCCGAGCTCATACCGTCGCTCACGGTCACTCGGTACTTCTATCCTGGACGGGAACGATGTTCGAATACCTAATGCCCGCTCTATGGATGCGTTCTTTCCCCAATACGCTCTTAGAGCGATCGCGCAGTGCCGCCGTGGGCGCTCAGCAGGCCTATACCGGCAATCGCGTGCCTTGGGGCATATCGGAATCGGCTTTCGCCAAGATTGACGAGGCAGGCAATTACCAGTATCGCGCTTTCGGTGTCCCCCAGCTCGCAATTCATCAGGAGGAAAAAACGGGCGTCGTTGTTTCCCCCTACTCCACCTTCCTCGCCTTGAATGTAGACGCGGTAGGAGGATTGCGGAACCTGCGCAGAATGAGCTCGAAGGGTTGGTTCGGGCCGTACGGATTTTACGAGTCGGTCGATTACAGCGATTCGGGCCGCCGCTCCTGGCATCACCGCTATGAGGTGGTGCGTTGCTGGATGGCTCACCATCAAGGCATGGTGCTGCTCTCGCTCGCCAATTTCCTGTATGACGGCGCCGTACAGGAGTGGTTCCACCGGGAGCCGCGTGTGCAGGCAACCGAGCTGTTGCTTCACGAAAAGCCCGTTAGTCAGGGTCGCTCCAGCCGTGATTATGGCGCGGTAGCTTAGAGAAAATCTGATTCGGTTCCTGGTGGCCATCCTTCGCAAAGCCAAGCGACCTCGGAGCTGAATGCTGCCGGCAACCTTTCGAGCAATTCTCACCCGGAGGCTCGTGATCGACCATCACGACCATCAGGGAATTGCAAGCTCAAGAACTTAAAGCAGACGAGTGAAGGCGGATGGCTGTTCTTGGACCTTCTGTGGTTTGATGGGCGCCACCTGAGTGATTTGCTAGGCCGGCAGCAGCATTCCTTTTTCCAGTTGCCGGATGACGTGCGCATAGGAAGCGGCATGCGGATCATGCGTAACCATCACAATCGTCTTGTGAAAATCTTCGTTGAGGCGCTTGAGAATCTCCAGCACCTCGCCAGCTGAGTGGCTGTCGAGATCGCCAGTGGGCTCATCGGCCAGCAACAAAGTAGGATCGCTGACAATCGCCCGGGCGATGGCCACCCGCTGCTCCTGACCGCCGGACAGCTGTTTCGGAAGGTGGTTCACGCGATCTTCCAACGCCACCAGCTTGAGCGCCGTCACGACGTGATCGCGCCGTTGTTGTTGGTTGAGTCTGGTCAGCAACAAAGGCAGCTCAACGTTCTCGAAAGCCGTGAGTACCGGTATAAGGTTAAAAGTCTGGAAGACATACCCAATGTGCTCGTTGCGCCAGCGGGCTGCCTGCGCGTCGCTGAGTCGAAAAACATCCTGCTGCATAACCAGCAACTCACCTGAGGTCGGCCGGTCAATGCCCGCGATCATATTCAGCAACGTCGTCTTGCCCGACCCCGACGGTCCCATAAGAGCCAAAAATTCCCCAGCACCGATTTCGATAGAAACATCATCCAGTGCTTTGACTTCGAACGCGTCGCGCTTGAAGATCTTGTTAACGTTGCGAACCTGAACCACCTTCGCCTGCGCGGCGGTACTTGGCACCGTACTCGTGCTCATGATTGCCCCTTGATAATAATCTTCTGCCCGTCCTTGAGATCTTCTGGCGCACCGGTAATCACGTTCTCGCCACCCACTAACCCGGCGACCAGGTATCCCGCACTGCGCTGGCTCATAACATGCACCTCTCGCATAAGAGCCTTGCCGTTGAAAGCGATGAACACAACTCTCTTGCCATTATGGTCGCGCAGCGCTGAGGTGGGTACGAACACACCGGACCTCTGTTGGGGATTCTTGGTCTCCTCGGCAAGGAATCTCACGGTAGCGTTCATATCCGGACGCAGGTAAGAGTCAGGATTCAAGATCTGTACTTTGACTTGAACTGTGGCTTTCTGCCGGTTGGCCTCCGGCGAAATCTCGGCTATTTCGCCGTGATACTTGCGATCTGGATACGCATCGGTGGTGACAACGCCCTTCTGTTTGGGGCCCAGCTTGGAAAAATCATCCTGCGCGATATCGAGTTCAACCTGCAAGTCATTGAGGTCGGCCAATGCCACGCCCGATCCGACCGGACCGCCCTCGGCCTGGCTGGCGAACTGAGACGTGATCAGTTCACCCTTTTCCGCCGTCCGCTCCAGGATGGTTCCGCTGACCGGAGCCCGAATCACGGTCGCCTCCAATTGAGACTCGGCGTACGCTAATTGACCTTGTGCCTGTAGCAGCGCGCCTTTCGCGCGAGTGATTTCTTCGTTACGCGGACCAAGCTTGGACAGGCGGAAAGCTTCCGCCAGCGAATTCGTTCTCGCCTGATCGGAGTCATATTTGGATTTGGCATCATCGAGAATCTGCCTGGAAACTACCCCGTTGGCGTACAGCTGCTGCGTTCGATCCAGCGTGATCTTGTCATTAGCTGCCGTGGCACGGGCTTCGTCAAGATTGTGTTGGGCCGCTTGAATTTCTTCCGGCCGTGATCCGTTCTCTAATTCCTCCAGGTACGCCTTGGCATTTGCCACGGCTCCACGCGCGGTTAAAACTTGGGCGCGAAATTCCTCATCCTCGAGACGGATGAGCACTTGCCCCTGCTTTACCTTGTCCCCTTTTTCAACCCCAATCCATGCGACTCGACCAGTCACCTTTGAATTCACGTTGATCTTGTGATGGGCCACAATATATCCAGTAGCCGACAAGACGGTACCGCCTACATCATTTCCACCCTCGGCAGCAGCGCGCACGACCTCAACCTGGGGGATCTTCGGCGAGAGCAAGCGGAAGGCCAGCGCACTCAGGCTCAGCACCAGCACGATCGCGATCCCAATCAGAATCCAGCGCCGTGCCCACGCCGGAGGCTCGCCATCACCGGTGCGCAGCGTGCGATCAATGCGCAGGCTGCGAAGATCTTCATGTTTCGCGTCAATCGGCATATAAAATCGGCATATAAGCAGCTGTTGCTCTCTACTCGGTGCCCAATTCAAGCTAACGAGCCGGAACCAGGGTCGATCATCCTCGCAAAGCATTCAGGATATTTTGTCGCGCCGCGTGCCACGCCGGCGCCATTCCGCCGAGCAGGCCCATGATCATTCCAAAAATAATGGCCGCAAAGACAACACCCAGCGTCATGCGCAAACTGAATACGACCTCGCTGAACGTTACCTGATTTGAAGTACCCGTTGTCATGCCGTTAAACGGCAGCATCAGCACAATTCCGATGAGCGCGCCCAACAAGGAAAGCAGCAGCGATTCCAGCACGAACGACGTCAGAATGGCTGGCCGTGAGAACCCAATGACACGCAAAGTCGCGATCTCGCGTCCGCGATACGCCACCGCTGCATACATGGTATTCATGGCCGCGAAGCTTGATCCAATGGCCATGATGATCGCCACCAGAAAGCCCACAAATTTAATGGGCGTGCCACTGCGGGTTTGCTTGGCGTAATACTCGGTCTCAAGCATGCCATCCAGCCGCAATCGCTGATCATCGCTGACGCGGTGCCGGAGTGCATCGGCGGCAACGGGATCGGTGGCGCGCAAATAGGCGGAAGAGAAGCCGCCCTGTCGGTCGAAATCGGAAGCCATCTGGTTGACGTCCCCCCAAATCTCTGACTCGTACGCGCTCCCCCCGGCATCGAAGATCCCCACCACTGTCCAGGGACCTTTGCCAAATTGCATGGTATCGCCCACGTTAGCATGGGCAAACCGCTTGTGAATCGACTGGCTCACCACAACTTCCCTCTGTCCAGGAGTGAACCATCGTCCTTCGACAAGCTTCACTCCCGGACGAAGTTCCAATCCGTCCTGCATCATGCCGCGGACAATCACGTTCACCTCGCCCGTGCCATCCCGACGGGGAAGCACAATCGCAACCACCCATTCGGCCGATGCCATCGGCTCCCCGTGGCTATCCTTGGCAACCCCAGGAAGCGTTTTCAATGTCGGGAAAAGCGCTGCGTCAAATCCACCGGAAAGCTCTGCCTGCGATCCCTTACGCAGAACCAACACATTCAGCGGGTCGCCGGTACTCACAAATGCACGGTTCAGACCGGCTAGCAATGCCAGAATGAATACCGCGGTTGTAACCGTGAGCGCTATTCCCAGCGCCGTCATAACTGTCAGCCCTTTACGCAGCTTGAGGTTCCGTATGTTGTAGCTGACAGGAATAGCCATGTCTCGTTATCCTATATGGCGCAAGCCTTCGACGATCTTCTCGCGCGAAGCGTGGTAGGAGGGCACCACCGCACTGACGAAACCCACAAACGCCGAGACCACGAGCGCAACTAGAAAAGTTGGAAAGGTAACCTTCATTCCCGCCAGAAAAAGTCCTCCCGATGAGGAATGGGCCATGCCCAGGACCAATAGCGTGGCAAAGGAAGCGCCCACCAAACCTCCGATGAGCGCAAGCGTCACTGCCTCGCCAACGAACAAGCTCAGGATGGCTGGTCGGGTGAATCCCAAGGTTTTAAGCACGGCCACCTCTCGAGTACGTTCGCGGATTGACATCGCCATCGTGTTGGCCGATACCAGCAAAATGGCAAATACCACCGCCATCGAGATACTGAGAATGAAAGCCTTCACATTTCCCAACATCGCGACAAAACCTAGCTGAAATGCTTTTTCACTCTCTGTCTTTGTCGGTTGCGGCGAGTTGCGGAACATGTCGTCAAGCTGACCGGCAATACGGCTTACATCCTGGGGAGATGCTGCCATGATCCCAAAGGTGCCGGCCGTGTCCTTTGCCCAGTTCACCGCCTCTTCCACATATTTCCAATGGAAGTAAACCGATTGTGTGGACTGGGGCGCGGTATAGATGCCACGAATCGTCAAATCGAGGTTGACCGGCTAAATCGTTCCTTTCAAGGTGATGCGGTCGCCAATCTTCCACCCGTATTTCTTCGCCAGTTCGTTGTCCACGATCACTCCCGCACGATCGCGCTGCCATGCCGTGATCTGATCGGCTGGCATCTGGAACTCCGGGTACACCTTGAGAAACTCGTCTGGATCGGTGCCAAACTGCGCGAAGAAATTCTCCGGCTTGTCATCCTTGTACAGCCCACCGAACCAGCTTACCGGCACAACGCCGGCCACACCGGGCACCCCCCGTATTTTTTGCCGGTAGAACATCGGCAAGGCGAACGTCAGAGAAACCCTATGGCGCATCACCAACCGCTGCGCCGACTGCGCGCTCTCCCGGTCTATATAAAAACTGCGCCAGATGGTCATCATCAACGTCAGCAGCAGAAGGGAGAATGCGATGCTGAGAACTGTCAGGGAACTGCGTCGCCGGTTTCGGAAGGCGTTCTTAGTAACAAAGCGGGTCAGGGTCATCCGAGATCCAAATCACAAAGGGTTTCTGCCAAGTACCCGGCGGGTAAAGACCAGCATAGACGATAATCGCTGAAACCAACAACTCTCGTTGCCAACCCTATACTTACCTAACCTGCCGCGTTCCAAGGTCGGTAAGCATCAGCCGCAGCTCACAAATGTTAGATGTGTATAAACTCATCTTTCCCTGATCCGCCTAGGATAGCAGCGAGCGGGTTGGGCGGTTCCCAAATGGAGCCTACTCTTCCCAAGATTACAATTCCTGGCATGCGGCGGATTCCACTTTGGCTCAAGGCGGCATGGACAGTCTGGTTGTTGCTATGGGCGCCCCTCTATTGGAGACAATACGGCACACAGAATTTCCTCTACTTCTGCGATTTAGGAAACATTCTGATCGGGATTGCGCTCTGGACCGAGAGCGCGCTCGTGTTCTCGTGGCAGGCTGTCGGCCTGCTGGTTTTTCAGACGCTCTATCTGGTCGATCTTATTGGGGCCGGTCTTTTCGGCCGCCACATTATTGGCGGCACCGAATATATGTTCGACCCCAATATTCCATTGTTCATTCGTCTGCTCAGCCTGTTCCACCTAGCCACGCCACCCGTGTTGTTGTGGGCGATATGGAGATTAGGTTACGACAGGCGGGGTTGGAAATTGCAAACCTTGATGACCTGGATCGTTATCCCGATCAATTACTTCTGGCGGCCGCAGTACAACATCAACTGGGCGCGTGGCTTATTTAGAGAACAGCACTTCCTGCCTGGACCCGTATATCTGATCGCTTATTTGATCCTCGTGCCGCTGGTCGTTTACTATCCGACGCATCTTGTCTTGAACCGTTGGTTGCCGATGAACCATCTCGCGCGAAGAGCGCGTGGGGCGCGGCCATGAAGAAGCCGCGTATCCTACTCGACTTGATCGAGCGCCTTTTCGGTAGCTGCCAGCAACGCCTGCGGACCAACCGGCTTGCCAGTCGCATTTTCCATCCACAGATCTGGTGTAACCCGTCCCATCCGGGCCATGCGCTCGAACTCCGGGCCGATCGCCCCGGCCCGCTTCATCTGCTCCTCGATCTGGTGGGCAATCATGTGTCCCAGCGGATAATCAGGAAGGTATAGAAACGAGTCGATCATGTGGGAATAAACCGCCAGCAGGACGACATCCCGCTTTCCAAGTACCGAAGCGTAATACCGGTTCCATATGCCTCTCGCGATTTCCCGGGTAGCACCGTTCAATTCTTGCGGCGTGGCGCTCGGATGATCGTACATCCAGTGCCACACCCCCATATCCACCAGCGCCACCCCGGAAATTTCGTATGTGGCCCAGAAATCGTTCAAAGTCTTCATGGCTTCCGAGTGAGCGTCGGGTGCAGCCAGACCCAGCAGTTCGAGATCGTGTCCCTGAAAGAGGAAGGCAAGCGCCTCGGTAAACGCCGTATTGGGCACTCCCTGGAGCAGGGTGTAGTCCACGTCATGGAGCGAGAACGTCTGCTCGACATTGTGTCCCATCTCGTGTACTGCGATGTTAAACCCTTTGTAAGTCATCCCGGTCTTCTCGACTCGCGTCCGTAGGTGAGCCTTTTCTGATCGCATTTCCGCACCTATCGCATGACCGGCACCGCGAGCAGGATCGACGATGATGTGATTTGCCAGGTACCGAGCCCGTTCTTGAGTGAATCCCAGCTTGCCGAGAAGGTTCGGAATGTCGCGTTGGTAAGCCTCCGGGGTTGGATATTTCTTAGCTATGATGGCATCGAGCTCCGCTTGCTTATGGCTCGTTCGCGGACGAAACCCGTCATACCAGATGTCGAACGGTTCGAGCGGCCGCCCCAGGCGCAATTGAATCAGCTGGGACACCTTGCCGACCAAGGACGATCGGACCACCTCTTGCAACATGGCCTCGGCCCGCGCTTCGGGAATCTCGCGGTCCTCCTCGAAACGTCGTGCCATCAGGGTCGGCGCCGTCGGTGAATACGGGTCCGCTTGGCGCGCCGCCCGGTAAGTCTTAAGCAGCATGGCATAGCGCACAGCCGGTTCAGCGTTGCCATCGATTTTTCCGTCCCGCGGAGAAAAATCAGAGTCTTTCTCCGCTGCCGGCCGTACTTGATTGCCGTATGGATTCCAATCCACCTGCGGATTATTAATTACCACCTGCGGAATGGTTTCGGTAACTATCCGTTCCATCACCTGTTGAATCATCCTTTGCTTGGCCAAGCCATTGTTGTTATCGGCATAGCAGGCCTTGATTTCGTCGCGCAAGTTCCAGTGGCTCAACAGACGCTGTTTCGGCGGAAAAAGCCGCTGTTCCTGATCGTCAACCAGGTGATGCGTCCAGATGTTGTATTCGGCAATGTAGTGATCGGCTTCAGCCCCCGCCCGGGAAATCGCCAGATTCACATCGGCGGGAATGCGCTTGGAGAAAATCTGGGCCAGACGAACTTCTGCCCATTGTCGCCGCGTCCATTGCGGTCCCTCCCGCAAGCGCTCGTCCAATGTGGTCAGAGGAAAATTGAGCAGCACGATAAAAGCGAGTTTGTTATCGAAGAAATCGTCCAGCACATGCGCCGCCGGATCATAACCGGCAAATGCCTCGTCGAAGGGTAGCAGCGGCCCGAAATCGAGATCCGCCTGCTGCCGGAACACGCGCTGAATTTCGTGCATATGCCCGCGCAATTGCTCGAGCAGATCCTGGTAGCGCTCGAATGTAGCGTCCAGGCTCGCCTGCTCACCGGCAAAATTCCCTCGCACAAAGTCTTCGAAGGCTGCGGCATCTCCGTCCGATGTCCTCCAGTACTCCATAACCTGGTGTAATCCTCGGTTGATACGTGTTCGCTCGGACTCGCCATATTTCGCGATCAGCTCTGCCTCGAGCTTCGCTACAGAATCTTTCGTCCAGGCCGGATTCTCGCTGCCAACCGCTATCCTCGATGCGTATGTCATTTTGAAGGATATGTAGAAATCGCCAGGAATAACAAAGCCACCCGAGACGGGACTTCCAGCCCAATCTGGCTAACGGGACCCCCGCTCGGTCGTGACTCTCTGTCCAAGGTTCCTCGATGTCTTGCGGGATCGATGAGTACGGCCAGCTCCGTTATGGGGAGAGGGTGGCATAGCTGCCGCCGACCTGGCTCCTGGGTAACTCTTCCGCGCAACCATCAATTTCTCGATGTCAGCTTCGCCCAAAGGCTGCTCATGTCCGAGCAAATGGGCAACCAACGCGATTCTCGCGAAGTGTTCCACCGTTTCCATCTTCATGTAGGCGTGCAGCAGGTCTTGCCCGTAGGCCACCACCCCGTGGTTAGCCATGAGCAGCGCATCGTAATCGGGAATAAGCGGCTCCAGGGCGTCGGCTAACTCGCTGGTTCCCGGTGTACCGTAGCGGGCCAAGGGAACGCATCCCAGCCCGACCACCAGCTCACAGACAAGTGGCTGGGTTAGCGCCATACCGGAGGCCGCAAACCCGGTCGCTGTCGGCGGATGGGCATGTACGACGCCGCCAATATCGGGACGCAACTTGTAAATTAGCAGGTGCATGCCGATTTCGCTCGAAACATTCCGCCGTCCCTCCAGCCTCCTCCCCTCCAAGTCCACAATTACCAGGTCCCCGGGCTTCATCGAGGCCTTGCACATGGAGGTCGGTGTTACCAGCACGCGCCCCTGGTCCAACCGAACCGACAGATTCCCATCCATTCCCGCCACGAAACCGCACCCGTGCATCAATTTCCCCAGGCGGACAATTTCAGCTCGAGATTTTTGTTCCGTAACCATAGGGTTAATTGGGAATCACCGCGCGTTTTCCTGGGCGGGGCTCTCCAGAAAGCGGACGACCACACGCGAATGATACAACTTATGTTGTCGATTACGCGTGTCGAGGTCAAGGGCTCGCACAAAAAAATTTTTCCACTTCTCTCATGCTGGTCTCCGATTTCAACTATGAGCTCCCCGAATCGCTGATTGCGCAGGAACCCCTCAGTGATCGGGCCGCCAGCCGCCTTCTCGACTTAAACAAAACGTCGGGATCCGTCGGCGACCTGGCGTTCCGCGACTTTCCCGCTCTCCTCGGCAAGGAGGACCTGCTTGTCTTCAATGATACGAGGGTGTTTCCCGCCCGGCTGTTCGGCCACCGCTCCGGCGCCCGTGCCCAGCCCATAAGTCCTCGTAATCGGGCAGCCAGAGATTTCCTCCGCGGGCGCGTGGAAGTGCTGCTGACTTCGCAACTCTCTCAGGAGCCAAACGACTGGGAGTGCCTGGTTCGTCCAGGCCGCAAAATCGGGGTAGGAGAACGTCTGTATTTCGGTGACCATGACCAGCTCCAGGCCAGGGTTTTGGCCCGCGGCGCCTTCGGCGAGAGAATCATCCGCTTCGCTCCCGGGACCAACTTTTGGGGGCTCATTGAAGCGAGCGGCCATGTTCCGTTGCCACCGTATATCGGCCGGCCTGACCGACCCGCCGATCGCGAGCGTTATCAAACGGTCTACAGCCGGGAACGGGGTTCGATCGCCGCCCCCACCGCTGGACTGCATTTCACCCCGGAGATCTTGGACGAAATTCGCGCTCGCGGAATTGAAACAGCGGACGTCACCTTGCACGTCGGTCTTGGAACTTTCCAGCCCATCCATGCCGAGCAGGTTGAGGACCATCGCCTCCACAGCGAGCACTACCAGATCGGCCGGGATGCCGCCAACAGCATCAATGCTGCGTTGCGAGGCGGACGACGGATAGTCGCCGTCGGCACAACCACGGTTCGCGCCCTTGAATTCTCGGCGCGACTGGACGGGCAGGTCCATGCCGAATCGAGCCAAGCCGAGCTGTTCATCTACCCTGGCTACCGGTTTCGCGTGATAGGAGCGCTGCTGACCAACTTCCACCTGCCGCAATCGACCCTGTTGATGCTGGTTTGCGCATTAGGCGGACGCGATCAGGTACTGGCTGCCTATCGCCATGCTGTCGAGCAGAAATACCGGTTCTACTCCTACGGCGATTGCATGTTCGTGGAATAAATCAACGCCCAGGAATTCTGTCATGGCCCGAGTCTCGCCGCTTGTCCCGCTACACACATTCGCCAATTTCGGTCAGCGCTGGTTTAAGGCGGGGCTGGACCTTGGGAAGAGACGCTCAGCACGCCATCGACTCGGAAATCTGTTCGCCCCGGGCCTCTTGCCAGTGTCGGAAGGCAACCCGGCGCTGGAAATAAATCGTGTCAGCAGCTATCGGTCAGGAAGTCCGAGACCGGCAGGCCGGCAAGTACAGGTTGATGCATACCTGAAGAGCAGCTTTAGGAGCTGGGCAAGAATGAGCTGGGCAGGAATCGCAAGTCGCAGATGAATCTGGTGAGCACTGCGCTCTTGGTTGGCGACATCGAGTGCTGGCATGCAATCGCGTTGCCACATCAATGAATTGTTCTTCACAAAACGTCAGAAGCGGTAAGCAATTTCCAGATAGGTGAACCCGCCTTTTCTGCCGGTTAGGCGAGAGGTTTCTACAGCTTTGCCGGACATCACTCCAATGTAGTAGTTCAAGGCAAGATTGGCGCTCAGCTGATACTTCGTGCCGAAGTCAACATAGTTGCCTAGACCGCGATGACCGCTGTTGGGCAAGGCATAGTAGCCGAAACTGGTGTTTTGAAAGGCTCCGCTTCCCAAGTACCATTCATCGTTGACCGAGTGCAGTTTGACCTTGTGGATTTCGCTGCGCAGTTCCAGCTTGCGTGTCGGCTGAACGATGACTTGACCGGTGTAATCCTCGATATTTTGCAAGGTGTAAAAAGGCAAGCGCGCGTACTGCTGTTCGGTGGGTAACGGTTGGAAAAAAGTCGTGTGTTTGTTGTCGTTGGGATTTCCATCTCCGCTGGCGAATAAGGCGCCGGCGCGCAGCCAGGGGCGGACCTTGGGAACCGGAGGATGCCAGCCCAACTCGAAGAGGCCGGAGTTGGCACGGTGATTGAGGACGCCCCAGTGTCCGATCTGTTCAGCTCCCCAAACGACCAAATCCCATTTTCCGACGTAACGGATCGGCGCCACCAGTGCATAGTTCAGACCGAAGGTTGCGATGCGGATGTCGGCGGTGTCGGCTTCGCGGGCAGCCAGGGGGCGGTTATCCAGCTTAACTACCTGACGTCCGTCGTGATAGCCAAGGGCGAAGACACGCAGTTCAGAGTCGGTCCTAGCGGTCGGGAACTCGCGCGTGTACGCGCCATAGAAGGTATCCACATCCATTTCGCCTGTTCCCTGAGTTTGAAAGACGCCTTTCGTGGCACGAGC
>Ga0126372_10000117_pt1 | contig 22177 bp, 25 predicted proteins | sample PanSoiMetaPlot_6_FD_92762 | JGI IMG/M metagenome (GOLD analysis project Ga0126372, IMG submission 92762) | Tropical forest soil microbial communities from Panama - MetaG Plot_6 | ecosystem: Environmental > Terrestrial > Soil > Tropical forest > Bulk soil | place: Panama | collected 2016-02-17
CAAGCTCGCGCGCATGATGGGCGGCGACGTGACCGTGACGAGCGAGCCGGGCAAAGGTTCGGTCTTTACGGTGCGCCTGCCGGGCGGCGCTACCCCATAATTGACACAAGCGTTTGCCCTCGCCTTCACGGTGGGGGCGATCGCGGGCGTGCTGATGATGCATCTCGTGACGGGGCGAGCGCGCCTGTTCGGCAACGTCTAGCGCCATCTCTCCCTGCTCCAGTCCTCCTCAGCCTCGCGCTTCACCGCCGCACACAAAGCTGCGAAAAGCAGCGGAGCAACCAGCATAGACTGCCTTCGTTTCCGCATGTGTCGACAGTCCACATTGTTTTACTCCGCTTCATTGTCTCCTCTGTTGCTTTTTACCCAGCTCCTCTTGCGCACGAACAACACCTTCCGCAATATAAGCGCCGGGCTGCAGCATTGGTTGGCTTTGGCTTTTTTGTGTTTCTAGTCTCATTTTCTCCGCCGCCTCTTCATTCATCGTCCGAGCTCCAGAGTGATCGCTTGGCCATCCGTTGCAGTGTCCAATCTCGTGGCGCCAGACGACTTAGAAACCGCCCGCCGGTAGCGGTTGGCTGCACGAGATCAAACACGACGGCTTCCGGATGCTGGTGCGCCGCGATGGCGCGGGCGTGCGGCTTTTCACCCGCAACGGACACGACTGGACCGGCCGCTTCCCTCTGATCACGCACGCTGCGCTCTCGCTCAAGGCGCTATCATGCCTGATCGATGGCGAGGCAGTGTGCTGCGATGGTGATGGCCTGCCGGTGTTCGATCACCTGCGTTACCGACGCGATGACCGGCGCGTGTTCCTTTACGCCTTCGACCTGATCGAGCTTGACGGCGATGACTTGCGGCGCGAGCCGATCGAGCGCCGCAAGGTATTGTTGATGCAGTTGCTCGCCAAAGCACCGGTAGGGCTGCAAGGTAACGACCACATCGTAGAGCCGGGTGACGTGGTGTTTTGCCATGCTTGTCAACTTGGCTTCGAAGGCATCGTGTCGAAAAGGCTCGGCTCGTCCTACCGCTCCGGCCGCTCACGGCACTGGGTCAAGAGTAAGAACCCACAGCATCCGGCGGTGAAGCGAGAAGCGGAGGAGGATTGGGACAAACAGAAATGGCGAAGCAGCAATGGTAATGCCAGCGTTTCAGAGATTTTCAGCGGAAGCAGCAATCATAGGCCGGTTGTTGGCCGGATATGCAGAACTTGAAATTGCCCTTTTGGACTGTGTTTCGGCAGCGAGTGGGGATTTTGATGCAACGCTGAAAGCTATGTTCCGAGTACGGGGCGAGACTGCGCGGATCAACGTCGGCGACGCTCTCGGACGTCAGAAGTACGAGAAGCTCGATTTAGGAGCGGAATTTGAACTGGCTGTGAATGCAATGCGCTATTGCCTGAAAATCCGAAATCAATACGCTCACTGCAACTGGGACGATCACTTCGGGCAGCGATTGGCCTTTGTGAACGTCGAAGAGATCGCAAAAGGGAAACAGCCCATTTCGGGGTTCAGAGATTTGACGCGCCGCTACGTTGACGTTTCTCTCCTTGAGAAGCAGGAGCAATATTTTGACTATGCGGGCGCCTTGATGAGGTTCATAAGAGATATGGCTTGCTTTCGGATGAATAAGTTGAGAACGCAGCCTGAGCCACCTGCACAAATAGGCCAACCGGCACTTTACCTTTTAGCCGCCCGGTGATGAGCCGGGCGCTTTGTTTCATTTTCATGGGAAGTCAAGCACTCCTAGACCCTACAAGGTCGGATTGATGAAATGAGTGCCCGGCGAATTGCCGCTAACATCCCACCGGCGGACATCCAAAAAGCTATCCAGCATTGCGGGGCATCCCTGGAGGATGCACGCAAATGACAGATTATCCGCGCCTAGTCTTTCGTCCTGAGGATATGTGCGTGCGTGATCTCTCGGTCGGCCTCCGTCAGCTGCGTCGGCCCGAGCTTGATAGTCACCTTTGCGATTTTGCCGGTGATCGCCGCTGCTGCGCGCGCGCCGCGAGCGGCCACGCAGCCGCGCCGCCGAGCAGCGTGACGAACTCGCGCCGTCGCATCATTCGATCACCTCGTCGGCGCGGGCGAGCAGCATCGGCGGTACTGTTGGTACGAAAGGTCATCGAAGAGGCGCAGGGCAGCCGACTACTTCATGCACGCTTCGTGATTTGACTGATCCGGCCGGAGGAAGGGGATGCATCGCCTGCGACGGGAACGAGGACTAGGCTCAAGGCGAGGGCACTCCTAGGCTGGGACGCATTGGCGTACTTTTCACGCCATTTCGGACCAGGACCGCGCATATAGTGCAGCTCGGGTCGATAGGGATCACAGAGATCTTTCTTGAGTGTCCGCCAAATCTGCGCCAGCTGCGCGCCGGCTGCACTGAGGACGGTGTGAGCGACCGCTTTCGGGGATCGCGGTGAGGACGCAGAGTACGGGGCGGCCGTCGCGGCCCTATCAGCGACAGCAATTGTCATTTCGGCTCTCCAAATATCCACGAATGTTTTTTGCTTCACTGAGTCGTCGACTGGAGCGTGTGCGAAATCGTTTGTTCGATCGTGGAATTTGGGTTGGAAAACGTGGAAAAACTGAAGAACCCCATTTCGCTCGGCATAAAGCTGATCCACCGCAAACCTAACGGGTGCATGCCAGCCCCTTGCAAAGGCGCGCTCTTGCGATCAAGCAGCGCCCCGCAGCTCAGCCGACAATGAGCGGCGACCTCATTGAAGCCGCATTGAATGAAGGCGCAGACGGTCGCGCACTATCAGGTAGATGTGACCGCCCACGATCCCGAGCAGTCACCTTTCGCAAGCACATCCTGCTGCCGCACGACGACTGCCTTTGGGCGCCCCTGCAGGCGCGCGATCTCACTGCACACGAATATGTCTGCCAAATCTGGACGAGACCTGAAGCGCCTAAGTGTCGATCCAATCAACGGTACTGCCTAGGAGCTGAATGGATGACGCGCTGCCATTTGCGGTCGGCACCTTCGAATACCCATCACCGTTTTCGCAGATCGGTATCACACAGCGGCTCTGTCGATTCCCCGAGCGGACATCAACTCAGCGATTCGCTTGCGCGCGTAAAGCATGCGTGTCGTCACGGTGTTCTGCGGCACCCCGATTATCTCGGCAACCTCCTCGATCGACTTCTCGTGGTAGTAGACTAAATCGATGATCTCACGATCGCTAGGCGACAACTGTGTCAAACACTTGAGCACGATCTCGGACTTCTGCCGATTCTGCAGCGTCGCCTCGGGACTGTCCTCCGGGTCCTCGATGGTTGCTGCCGCATCTTCGTCCAGTTCTTCGGTCGATCGGTCCCGCAGCGCCGAAAGCGCCTTGTTGCGGGCAATCGCTAGAAGCCAGGTCGTGACCTGGGATCGACCCTGGAATCTCCCGGCCTGACGCCAGACGTCCAAGAACACCTCGCTGACGAGATCCTCAGCGGCCGACTTGTCCTCAATGAGGCGCAGGACAAACCGGAAGACCCGCACGTTGTGGCGGGCAAACAAAATCTGCATCGCATGCTTGTCGCCCGCGGCAATCGATCGGACCAGCGCTACGTCGGCCGTGTCTGGGGTCTCCCGGGCGGCGCTAGTAGCGGTGCAGAGCTGGCCCGTGGTGCAGCTCATGGACATGGTCTTTCTCCCTCCTTCTCACCGGACGCATGCGTAAGTCAGGAGGTCACGGATAGCTGTGACGCTCGTCACAATCAGGAGGTTTCCACGATTTCCAACGGAAATTCCACGGTCGAACAAACGGTTTCGCCCATGCTCCAGCTGACGACTCAGCGGTGCAAAAACCATCGTGGATATTAGGAAGACCGAAATGACCATTGCTGTCGTTGATACGCCCGTGACGGCCGGTCAGTATTCTGCGCCCTCAGCCGTCCCGCCCGTTTCATTGCGCCCATTAGGTCAGGCTAACCAACGCTTAGAAAACAAGTATGGAGATGAGGTTGAGCGGATCTCCAGATCAATGCGTTCCGCCGAACCGATGGTCCGGATGGAATCGCCGTGGTCAGTGTCGACCAGGAATCCAATCGTCTGCGAATGCCTGCGACTCGAGCGCAGCGCTCTGATCAATGCAATGGAAGCGGGTTGCCATACGGTGCAGGCGCTCTCGATGCACACAGGGGCGGGGACGACATGCGGCGGCTGCTTGCCACGGCTCGCCGAGCTTACCGCCGAAACGCTATGGCAAACTGTGTACTGCCTCGAAGTGATCGATCGCGCCCCGCGGGTGAAATCGTTTCGTTTCGAGGTGCCGCCTTGTCACGTCCTCGGTCAGCTCCAACCGGGGCAACGCATTATTGTCCGGGCGGCCATCCGCGGTGTTGACGTGCAGCGACCTTACACGCTCACCTCGTCGGTGACCGAGCGCCGCTATTATGAGATCACGGTGCAACGCGAGCCGCACGGCATCATGTCGAATTGGCTGTTCGACCATATGGGCCCAGGAAGCGCTGTCGCGATCCTGCCGCCGTCCGGGACGTGCGTCTTTGAACTGCACGAATCACGCCCCCTGGTCTGCCTAGTTGGCGGCATCGGCATCACCCCAGCCCTTGGCGTCTGTCGCTCAGCGGCCGCCAGCGGTGCCAGACGCCGGGTGCACGTCGACTATTCGGTGTCGACCCGTGGCGAGATGGTATGTGCCGGGGAACTGGGCGAGCTCGCGTCTCAGCACCCGACCATCACGTGCCATACCAGGATCACCCGCGAGGAGGGGCGCTTCCAGGGGGCCGATCTTGCGAGGCTCTCGGCGGAGCTTCCCGACTGCGACTGGCTGATCTGTGGTTCAAAGCTGTTTCAGGCTGACGCGGAGCGACTGCTTCGCCAGCACGGGATCGCGCCTCGGTATGTTCGCATTGAATCTTTTCATGCCTTCAGCGACGCGATACCCGCCGAGTCCCCAGCTACGGCCGTGATGACGCCGCAGCAACGCAGGCTGGCGGGCTATGGACTGCTGATCGCCATAGCGGCATTTGTTGTCCAGGCGCTGCTCGGCATCAAATGGCCTGTGTTCGATCGGCTGCAGGCGACGACGGCATATAGCGCAGTGACGGGTGCTGGTCTTCTGGTGCTGCTCATGGTGCAATGGCGCCTCGCCTACTTGCGTTTGCGCAACGGCGCAGCGAAGTCGGCGCGAGCTTATGGTCTTCATATCGCGATCGGACCCGCAGTTCTTGGAATGATGTGGTTGCACAGCACGCATCTTGGTTATGGGTTGAGCATGGCTGTGTGTCTGAGCTTTCTCGGAAGCCTCGCCACTGGCGCAGTCCTCGGTGCCTATCCAAGATCCCCACAGTGGGAGATGGTACGCCGCGTGATTTTGGGCTGCCATATCGCCCTGTCATGTGTGGGTTCTGGTTTTGCTGTCACGCACGGTTTCACCGCGCTATGGTACTGAAAATGTCACCACCTGCCCCCGATCCCCCAACTGGGCGCTCGATCAAGATCGTCGCTTATGTGGTAGGCGGAGTTGTCGTCACGGCGACCATCACGGCCATAGTGGCGATCCCGCAAGCCGCGCGTTTCCATGCCAAAGGTCCGCCCAATACTGGACATGACACGCTTGTCTGCAGCGACTGCCACAAGGATGCACCTGGAACGATACGCCAGCAACTCCAAGCCAAAGTTCAATACTGGCTCGGATTGCGTGCCACCTACGCCACATTCGGCCACGCCCCCGTTGCTAACGAACAATGCACCAGTTGTCACGCGCGGGATCAGGATTCCCACCCCGTGCATCGATTCCTTGAGCCAAGATTTTCCAAGGCTCGCACCGAACTCGGCGCAGAATCCTGCGTGTTCTGCCATCGCGAGCACAAAGGCGTAAGAGCCACCATGATACCCACGGCCTGCGCAACGTGCCACCAGGATCTCGAACTCAAGCGCGACCCGCTCGACGTTTCGCATCGCGAACTGGTCGCGCGAAAGGAATGGACCAGTTGCCTTGGCTGTCATGATTTCCACGGCAATCACAACCGCGAAATACAGACGCGCGTTGATGCTGCGTATCCGATCTCCAGGATCATCGAGTATCTCGCTGGCGGGCAATCACCCTATGGCCGGGATCTGAAATACCCAACCAAACGAGGAGCTCAGTGATGCTCGCACCAACTCCGCAGAATTCGAAGGGCCTCGCCCGAAAGACTGCACTGTGGAGCGGAGTTTTAGCGATCGCGGGGATCTATCTGTTCGCCACGCGTCCTGAGCCCTTGGTCGATAGCCGAACCTCCGAACGCAGTGTGCCTATCGAAAGAGTGTTCCGGATCCTCGCTGCTGAAAATGCTACTATGCGCGCTCTCTGGACGGCAGAGATTGTCGGCGCTGGCACGAAGGCAGGTCTAAAGTTTGACGAGAAATGGCGGGAGCCTGCCGTCGCCGCTGGCCCGCTTCCTGCGCTGTTCCTGCGCGAATCTGCGACGGCCCTGCAAAAAACGCGGATCCGACTCGGTCTGTTTCTCGGATCCGACTATCCGATTGCGCAATCGAACTTGTTTACCGGCGAGCAGGCCGAACATTTTAAGCGGCTTCGCGCGACCGGCGATCCGGAGTTTTTCAATGCGACAGACATCGGGCGTTCGATAGCGATGTTTGCTGATGTCGCGATTGCCCCAGGCTGTGTCAGTTGCCACAACGATCATCCCAATAGTCCCAAGAGAGACTGGAAGTTGAACGATATTCTGGGAGCGACAACCTGGTCCTATCCCAAGGACAAGGTCACAATCGAGGAGGTCTTGCAGATTATAGCTGCGCTGCGGTCGGGCTTTGCTGCTGCCTACGACCTCTATCTCACAAAGGCGGCGACGTTCGAGAAACCACCTGAGATTGGCGAGCGTTGGCCCCGTGACGGTTATTACTTACCGACTCGGGAAGCCTTCATGCGTGAGTTCGAGCGCCGAGCATCTGCCAATACCGTCGATCGGCTGCTCCAGGCGCTCGAGTAAGCACGGAAGTCATATTTGGCACTCCTCGCTTGAGGAGACCCATCTTCTAGAGGCCTCGAAGGACCAAGCCTACCCCAGCACTAATATTAACCCTCTAGTGTAGTGATCGGGGCCAATCGGATTGGATGCCCTAAGCTGGTTTCTGTATGGCGTGTCTATTGGGCCGCGATAGCACGTCTTGCAATAGAGAATGGCTACGCTCATTATATCAACTATGCGACTTGCAGGGCACCTAGCGAAGAAGTCGACCGATATGCCAACGCCCGACACGATGTTCGAACGGTACGGCCTCGCATTCGTTACGCGATTCGTTCTGAGCTTTTATGACCGCGTGCTGGCTTCCGTCCGGCTAGCACCTTTCTTTGCGAATTCCGATATGCAGCGATTGGTCGAACATCAGGCCAAATTTATTTCTAGCGTTATGGGTGGCCCAACAAGCTATAGCAATGCCGTGCTACACGAAGTGCATGAACATTTGGCCATCGATGATCAGACATTCGACGAGATGATCCTCTTATTCGAGGCGACACTTAAAGATTTCAAGATCACCGATACCGACGTGGAGGCGGTCATTGCGGATCTGAAGGCGCGCCGGATGTACATCGTCAATGGCCGCTCGAAAAATGTGATCAGCTTGTAAATCTCTTATTCTATTTGGCGGAACTTGCACTTTTTAGCTCATAAGCCTGCTCATCGCGACCGAATCTGATCAGATCTGATCGCGATAGCTGCACCACACTGAGCAAGCCGTCCGCTGCAACGCGTGTCCGATCGGTGACAGCCACTGCTCCGCGCCGCAGCGATCGTGCTAATCGCGTGGCGCCCCGGACCGCGCCGCCCGTCACCTCCATTTGCTTTGTAGCACCACGGCGTCGGTACCGAACGATCACTTCGCCGGTATCGAGCGCAGCGCGTACGCGCACACTGCCGTTCGACTGCAGCTCGAGCTTGGACTTGACGAGGAGGGCGGCCTGGCAGCCGGAAGCGGCATGATCCCGGCTCGCAGGTAATATGCCGAAAATGGCAGTAATGCCGGCCTCGCCGGAGGCGAGTATGACCCCGCCATTCAGCTCGACAATCTCAAACGTCGATTCGAGCAAGGGGTCGATTTGCCGCAATACGAGCTCCGGATCAACTGATGCAAAGGCATGGAGCGGACTAACGATCTCGATCGACAGTACCGTAACGCGCTTACGCTCTACATTGATGTCAGATGTTTTCGTTGGCTCGGATGGTTGCCTCTCGGTCTCGGTAAATAGACGTACCTCATCGAGCAAGCGGACGAAAGCCGGCTCATGGGCGAGGAGAAGATGGTTGGTGCTTTCCAGAGTGATGAAATGCGCACCCGGAATGCCCTCCGAGATCTCGCGACCGCATCCGTGGGGCACCATTTGGTCGCCGCGAGCATGAAAAACAAGCGTCGGCGTTGTCACTTTATGCAGCAGGGCTGAAATGTCGATATTCGCGGTCACTTCGTAAAGCCGAGCCGCGTTTTCCGGTGAGACAGTCTTGCGCTGGAGCTCGTTTAGCCACTCCATTTGCTCATGCGTGGCCTCGGGAACAAAGAATGCGGTGAACAATTGGCGGAGCGCCGGATTGTCCCTGCCCCAATCCTGCCGGATCAACGTCCCTATAGCTGCACGTCGAGCGATTTCGTCCGGGTCTCCACGGGCACGCCAGCCTTGCGCATATCCTCCACAGAGGATGAGATGAGACACGCGCTGCGGATGCTTGACCGCGTACGCGATGGAGACCGCAGAGCCTTGGGAAATCCCAAGCAGCGTGAACCGGTCAAGCTGAGCAGCACCCACGACGCTTTCCAGATCCAGCAGCATCGCCTCGAACGACAGATCACCCACCTCTCGGTCGGACAGACCGTTTCCTCGCTCGTCGTAACGGACAAGCCGATTTCGCACCGCTAAGCCTTCAATCCAGTGTCGCCAGATCGGACTTTCCCAATCGAATTGCAGGTGCGACATCCAAGTCGCCGTCTTCACGATCGGCGGCCCCTCGCCCATAACGGAGTACGCAATGCGCGCACCATCCCTGGCGGTGCAAAACCGTACGTCTATGGGTAACGACCCAGTAGGCTTCGGTCCCACCGCTGCCGTTTTCGCCCGTGGTGCATCGGGGCTTTCTTCTGGCGGCTTAAAATTCGATACCTTGATCGCTTCCTCGCGCGCCCGTTCTGCCAAAACCTCCTTGGCAGCGACGATTGCGCTGTCCTGGGGGTGCAGCGCGTGCAAGGCGTGCGCATAAGGCAATGCCCGCGGTGCATCTCCCTGCAGCCCGTCGATCAGCGTTCGCAGGAGTCGCGCCTTGAACAGATTGACTTCGTCTCGCCAGGAAATTCGCCAGGCTTCAAATTTTGGACACCGAGGAAGGGACAGGTCTTCGAGGAACTCACCCCTAAATAAGCGGACGATGTCCTCAAGCTCGGATATGTCCTGCGAAGCCAGGTCGTCCATCGATATCGCCTTGATGCGTCGTAAGTCGAGTGTTATCGAGCGGCTCCGCAGAGTTACCATGCGGCCGTCGGTAACGAGGGCACCTTCCCCGTTGCTATTCACGATTTGGCGAATCTTCGAGAGGCTCCACCGTAGCGCACCGCGCGGGTCTTCGGGAACGTCCCAGAACATGGTGCAAAGGCGATCGCGGTGCTGCGGATGATTGGTGACCGCGAGGTAGGCAAGCAGTGCGCGGGTCTTCCGTGATGGCGGAAGGCCGACATTCTCGCCATTGCGAAGCACGGCAAAGTCACCCAGCACGCGGATTTCCAGCGATGCATCCTCTTCATCGGTCATTTCTGCCAACGCCATAGTCAACCACCCCTCCTGACAAACGCACCCCAAAGAAGCTACTGCATTTTATACAATTCATTGGTCCGTCGCTATCGGAGATCACGGAGCTGTTAACGGGCCCGGCAAAATTGCGTTCGGATCGAGTGCCGGCCAACCAGTTTATAATATGCGGGGCGGTATCGCGTACGAACGCTCAATGCGCTATTGCGCGATCGGGGCGTTACCTAAATTTCTCTTCGCAAGACTGCTCAGCAGCCCGAACAGTCGGCAACCCTAAGACAGATAGGAAAGTCGGACAGATGGTATTCCGGATGCCAAAGACGAGTTTGGATCGCGCACCGGATCTACATTGTTCAGAGCCGCTCGAACAAGTCTTATTATGCTATGCAGCGGAATTTGCACTTTTTTAACTCGTAGGCCTGCTCATCGCGATCGAATCTGATCAGATCCGATCGCGATAGTCGCACCACATTGAGCAAGCCGTCCGCGGCAACGCGCGTCCGAACGGTGATGGCCACGGCTCCACGTCGCAGCGATTGTGCCAATCTCGTGGCGGTTCGAACGGCGCTGCCCATCACCTCGATTTGGTTCGCAGCGCCACGGCTCCGGTGGTGAACGATCACCTCGCCAGTATCGAGACCAGCGCGTACGCGGATACTGCCGTTCGATTGCAGCTCTAGCTTAGATTTGACTACGAGCGCGGCCCGGCTGGCAGATAGTGCATGATGCCGGCTTGCAGGCAATGTGCCGAAAATGGCAGTGATCCCGGACTCGCAGGAAGTACCAATGACTCCTCCATTCAGCTCAATAACTTCCCGAGCCGATTCGAGCAGGGGGTCGATTTGCCGCAATATTAGTTCCGGATCGATACTCCCAAAGGCATGGAGCGGGTTGACGATCTCGATCACCAAAACGGTGACATATTTTCGATCGATCTCAATCTCGGACGTGTTCGCCTGTATGAGGGTTCGTTGGCCACATACGGCCGTTGTCGTGCCGTCAGCGGTCTGGCCAATGACCGCCAATATGTCGGCGCTCGCGGAAAAGTCGCCCGAAATAGCCATGCCGGAGTCCTTTCGAAGATTTTGACCAGCGGTAGTGACAAGGGATGACATTGCCGGCCGTTTAGCAGCAAATGGGCTAAAAGGCTTGAATCCCAACTCAGGCCGGCCTGAAATTTCTCTGAAGAATGTCTCAAGATTCCCAGAATATGGTATTTTGCCACCGCCTCCGCCGCTGTCGTCACGGAGCAGGCTTTGAACTTTCGTTTCGCGGATTTCGAGATCGACGTCGCTCGGCAGGAGCTGCGGCGCGCTCGCGCGATTGTTCACCTCGAGCCTCAGGTGTTCGATCTGCTCGTTCACCTAATCCGACACCGTGATCGAATAGTCACCAAGGACGAACTGATTGACGCCATTTGGCAGGGTCGCATCGTCTCAGAGACGGCGCTCAGCACCCGCATTAGTGCGGCGCGGCGCGCCCTCGGCGACAGCGGCAACGACCAGGGCCTGATTCGGACGATATATAAGCGGGGGTTTCGCTTCGTTGGGGATGTCGAAGAGTATGTTTCTACGCCGGACGCTATTGCGGGGGGGCCAGGGCATTCGCCGCAGCCGGCCGACAGTAACAGACCCAAACTCCTGCCGGATGCCGAACCGTTACCCCTCCCCGACAAACCGTCGATCGCAGTCCTGCCCTTCCAAAACATGAGTCGCGATCCGGATCAGGAGTACTTTGCGGACGGTCTCACTGAAGACATTATCACAGGCCTCTCTAGGCAGCGATGGTTCTTCGTCATCGCCCGCAATTCCACCTTTACATACAAGAGCCAAGCCATCGATGTCCGGCACGTGGCCAGGCAGCTAGGTGTGAGGTATGTGTTAGAGGGCAGTGTGCGGAAGGCAGAGAACCGCGTACGTGTTACGGGCCAATTGATCGACGCGTTAACCGGAAATCATTTGTGGGCCGAGAAATACGATCGCGCATTGGCTGATATCTTTGCCCTTCAGGATGACATCACGAATCGGGTCATTGGCTCCGTCGGACCGCAGATTCTGATGGCCGAGGCGGCGCGGGTCCAAAGAAAGCAGCCGAAGAGCATCGATGCATGGGATTTGGTCATACAATCGGTGCCGCACATGTGGCGCATGAGCGCTCAAGACCATAGACGAGCGCAGGAGCTGCTGGAGCGAGCCATTGCACTTGATCCCAACTACGCACATGCCCACGCATTGCTAGGATGGACGTACGTGACCATGTACAACTTGGATACCCGCACTCCGCTGAGTGAATTCAATGATAAGGCGCTCGTTGCGGGCGCAAAGGCCGTAGCGCTCGATGATGAAGAGCCCTGGGGCCACATGGTGGTCGGACTTGGTCACGCTCGGCGACGACGTCCTGAGCTCGCACTCCAGCATCTCGCGACATCGGTGGAACTAACTCCCAGCTTTGCGCTCGGCCATGCAGGACTCGGATATGCTTTGGCCTGCGGCGGCCAGCCGGAACGCGGACTGCGGGCTCTAGAGCAAGCGCATAGACTAAGTCCGCGCGATCCGTTTCTGGTGATCTATGCACCGGTCGTGCGGTACATGGCCCTTTTTGCGCTTGGGCGTTATGAAGAGACTATTGCCGTGTGCCGCTCCACAGCTGCGCTACATCCCGATCATGCTGGCGCTTGGCGGCTGATGACGGTGTCATTGGGATTGCTCGGACGCATTAACGAAGCGAAGGAAGCGCTTACTCGTGCGCTTGCGCTGCTACCGGATCTTTCCAGCGCCCACGTGGAACTCAATACCCCTTACGCGGATCCCGCTGATCGTGCCCGTTTTCTCGAGGGCCTTCGTAAAGCTGGACTAAAAAACTAGCTCCAAACCCATCACATCCATAAAAAGTGTGCTGGCTCGCGTGTTGAACAGAGTAGGTGGTTGCGATGGTGTATGGTGGAATAGTTGGATACGATCGATCGGCATCACGGTCTACTCTGCCAACCGCCAAAACTGACAAAACCTACCGAGGCACCAAGACGAGAGCGTTTTGACGGTTTTGTCAGTGACCAGAGTAGCCGCTTTGGAGGGGCCTTTGGGCGCGCCCTTGTCGCGCTTGAATCCGGCTGTCCCGGTCACGTCCCGATCGCCCGCTGGCAGCAAGCGGTAGAGGACGGCCGCGCATTCCTGGCCAAGTGGGGCGGGCAAGCCGAGGCGCTGGGTTGGTCCGCTCGCGACCTATTCGGGCTGCATCAGCCGCCAGCAAAGCCGCACCCGAGCTATAGCCGCCTATCCCGCTACGACGAGACCGGGTTGGTCTGGCTGCTCGACGGTCGCAAGGTGCTCGCGCTCACCGCAGAGATGCGGCTATTCACAATCCATCCGGCTTCACCACCTATCGCCGGCCACAAACCGGCACCGTCGTCGAGGCAGTCGCCGTTGGGCGGACGACAGCCGCACTATGGGATGCCAAGTGACCATCGCCTTGTTTACCGTGGATGAAGTAGCCCAGCGGCTTCACAAAAGCAGGCGCTGGCTACAGAATTTTTTGCGCGGCCGACCGATTGGCAGGCTCGCTGGCCGTACCCGCCTATTCACTGATTCCGATGTAGCCCTGCTGATTCAGGAGTTGCCATGCCCCTCAAGCTTCGACCGCCGCGCGCGGGTAAAACGCCATACTATTACATCAGGGGCACCTATCTCGGCGTCTATGTTGAAGAGAGCACTGGCACTGGCCGGCGAGAAATCGCGGAACAGCTCCTCCGCAAGAAACGAGACGAGATCGAATGTGGTGCAGTTGCCAGACCGGGCGAACCGACGTTCGCGGAAGCTGCACCGGAATACGCCTCGGCGAGGCGCTCGGGATCATGTGCCGTAACGTCAATCTGGAGAACCAGCAAGACGCCCATCACGGCGGCCGATCTGCTCAATGACCGTGTGCTGCCGTTCTTCGAGGAGCACGATGTCAAGCTGCTGCGCGTGCTGACTGACCGCGGCAGCGAGTTCTGCGGCAATCCCGAACGGCACGAGTACGAGCTATATCTCGCGGTCGAGGACATCGATCACTCGCGCACCAAGACCAAGAGCCCGCAGACGAACGGCATCTGTGAACGCTTCCACAAGACCGCGCTCAACGAGTCTCATCACAGGCGACGGCCTCGCCATCGATGATGCAGGATCGCGAGCGCAGGCCCTTTAGCGTCTCGACAATCAACGGGAAACGATCGGTGAGGTCATTGCCGGGGCGGCTGTAGAGCCGGACCTGTGCGCCTTTATCTTCCCACCTTCGCGATGAGCCTCGATCGGATACAAGCCACCAGCACTAGAGTTGTTCGTGCCCGCATTCGCCGCGTGGCCAGCTACGCTACGCCGAGCGGCTCCGCCGGCCACGCTGGCGCAACGGCCAACCTTAAACTAACATTCCACCTGGACCACTCAGCGGGGGCTGATCAACCTCTGGCGAAATCTGCGAGTTGTTGCCAAGAATGTTGCCAAATTCAGCTTTAGCCTTCTTGGGCTCGGGCCGGTGGGGCTCTTAAGCGCCTGATTTAGTTTGGCTCCCCGGGCCGGATTCGAACCAGCGACCAACCGGTTAACAGCCGGTTGCTCTACCGCTGAGCTACCGGGGACCAACGCTCGCGCGCATCCGCTTCTAACAAAGCGGGCAGGCGCTTGCAAAGCGTGAAATCGGTGCGAATGGGCGCGCGCGCAAGCCTCGGCCCAATTCCCGAGATGGGCCGACGACGCGGGATCGCAATCAAAGCGCTCGATTTGGCAGGGCTGTTTCCTGCGGCAAAGATTGTCGCCCGGTCAGTTCCGCGACGCTGACCTCGCAAAAAGACTGCAGCGTGGAGCGCTGGGAGCGCGGCACCCAGCTCATTGCCGCGCGCTGGCCTTCTCCGCCTCCGCGTCGGATTGCGCCGGGTCTTGCTTCGTGCGTACCTGCACGATATCCAGAACCGGGCTCGAAGGATCGTGTCGTGCTGGACTCTCCCCATTGACGTCCAGAATCTTTTGCCACCATTCCGCAGAGTACTTGCCACCCATCACTCCCTCCCCATACGCAACTTCATGGTCACAAGCGCCGTGCGCCACCGTGCTCTCAGTTACCTCTATCGAGCAAGCGCAGGCTCATGATAGCCTTGTCCGTATCGGCGTCTGCCCGATCGACGACTCAGGATAATATGGCGAGTCCGCCCGCCGCCGACACGGAACAAATGCAAGCCACCGCGCTTATTGGCTGACGGGAGCAGGGTTGATGCCGCACTATTTCTTTCACCTTGCCTTCGGCGATCGCCTCGTGCCGGACGAGGAAGGCGTTCAATTGGCCAGCCGGTCACAGGCGCGCAGCGAGGCGGAGGCGGTTATCCGCGAGCTGTCCGATGCCCAATCAGGAGGCAATCCGCGGCGATGGGCAGGGTGGTTTCTGCAGGTGGCGGACGAAAAAGGTGAGTTCTTGCGCATGGCCATCGGCCATCCCGCGCTCGAGGTCGTGGCGCCGAGGGTTCGCGCGCAAGCGGCCGGCTCGAAGCCCGTGCCCCGCCCGGCGGCAACCGCCAGAGACGGCAGTTGGTCGCGGAGCCGACCCGCCGACCTTATTCGCGAGCTCAGCAAGCGCCAGGAGCGCGCCGCGCAATTATTCGAGCGCACCCGCCATCTCCAGCACGAGATTTCATTGCTGTGTGCCACAAGCGAGCTCCTGCGGCAGCGTGCCCGCCATCTCGTCGCGCATGCGCGGGCCGCCTCGGCGACGGGGCACGACATAGAGATTTTCCGCATCGCTAATGAGGTGGTCCGGCCGCCGTCCTCGAACGTGGTCGCCCTACGCCACCCCCCGCGTGATCGCTGACGCGCCCTAGCGGGAAGAACTCAGCATCCGATAGTTGCTCACGTCGTCTTGCGCCATTCGACGCGCGGTGAAGCGCTCCCCGAAGCATTGCCTGATGTGGCAGCGCTCCAGGCTCGCCTGCAGTTAGCGAGAGCAGCCGGCTTGCGACGTTGCGGCGAGCTTGGAAGGAGCGGGGCTGCGCGCGGTTGCGAACTCGCTCACGCAGCGCGCGAGATCGTGCAAATGCAGGCGCATCTGATCGAGCGCAAAGCCGAGCGCGAAAATGCGCTCCAGCTCGTCGTCGGACATTTGCCGCGTCACGCCTTCGCGGCGTAGCGCCGCGAGCTCGGCGGCAAAAGCCTCGAGCGCGGATTCGGCGGCCTCGAGTGAGGGCGGTGCCTGCCGCGCCGAAAGGGTAGCGGCGCTCGCGCGCAGGTAAGCGGCGGCGGTCTCGCTCACGCGCGCAAGCGGTTGTGCAAGCCGCGACCGGAGTGTCTCGGGGAGGGGCGCAACGGCGGCGCGCCCAACGATGATGAGATCGTGGCGTAGCCGCAGCATCGTGCGCAACAGCGGCCGTTGGTCGGGCTCGGCGCCGAGCCGCGTGATGCGCTCGTGCGCGGCCTCGAGCGCGATTTTGTCCAACCGCGCAAGCGCCTCACCGATTCTGTTCTGGATATTCGACAGCGCCGGCCGATCCAGATTTTGCGTAAATCCGGCGAACAGCTCCGGCAGAAATCGCGCGATGAGCGAAAGCATCCCCGTCGCCGCTTCGATGGCGAGATCCTGCGCACGCGCCGGCAAGACGAAAAGCGAGACGAGGAGGCCGACGACGCATCCGACCGCGACCTCGATCACCCGCTCGAAGGCTGCGGCGATCGGGCCCGTGGTGGGTGATGGTGGGACCGAAGAAGACCATCACCGCAGTGAACGGCGCGGCGCCAAAGCGCGGATAGAGCGCGGCGAGCAGAACCGCCGGCGCGACCGCGATCGCCAGCCCCGCGAACACCGCCAATGCGTTATCATGGGGAACGAGCGCGCCGATGGCGCCGGCGTAGACGGCGCCGCCCAGCGTGCTGAGCAAATAGTCGGTCGACGCCTTGAGCGATCTGCCCACGTTGATTTGGGTCAGGATGACGGCGGTGAGCACGGCCCACAGCGCGATCGGCAGGTGCAAGAGCTACGCCGCTGCCAAGGTGAGCACCGCGGCGGTCGTGCTGCGCACGCATAGCCGCAGCTCCGCGCCGTGGGTGGCGCTCCACGCACGCAGCTCGCTCCAACTTGTTGCCAAAGGGCGCATGGCAAGCTCCTCGGTGATGACGCGGTTTCCTCGCGCCATCCATTCTAGCCGCCCTCATGCTCAGCAGCATCGCGGCGCGAAGCGAACACATATGGTCCGCAAGACAAATGCGCCGCCATGCGACTGGGGTGCGCCGGGGGCGTCCTCATCCTTCGAGACGCGCGCACGCCCGCTCCAATTTGCGGATCCTTTCCGCAAGTCATTGCCGGGCTCGACCCGGCAATCCATCCATCTTCGCAATAACCTTTTCGCGAAGAAGATGGATGGGCGGGTCAAGCCCGCGCATGACGAGATTCCTACTCATGATGTCAAACAGCCCATCTCGTTCCCGCGGCGCGTTTTTGCGCCCGGGTTTTGAAACTTTGGCTTCGCGCACCCGAAATGAAGGGTGGCGGAGCGCCGGGGGTCGTCGGGTGCTTGCGAGGCACCCGTGGCCTGCTCTCGGCGGCAGGCAGGGCGCCTCGGCGGAGGCGCCTTGCGTCCCTCGGCGTGGGACGCCCGCCTCCCGGCGCTCTCACCGTGGCGATTTTGGGCCGGGCGCGCGCGGTTCCCTCACCGGACTTGCGTCCGGATCGGCCAGCGAGCTCCTCGCACTCGGGGCGTAGTGCCCGAGGGCGAGGTGTCGAGCCCCCGTGGCGAGCGGTTGCGAGCCGCTGCCGCGGGACGCCACGCCTCGCTCAGTCCTCAGGATCGTCTCTAGAGCACGCCCTTTACTGAGCAAGGCTGGGAAGATTCTTACTACGCTCCGCAAATTGCGGTCAAGGAAAACATGCGATATGTAGCGTAAAAATTGAACGGGCCAGGAGGGCAGAGGCCCCCGCGGCGAACCGGATGTAATTACGAGGTTTTTTGCAGGAGTAGCGACGGAATCCCCGCGGTTCTGTGCCTTTCCCATGCCGTACCGGTAGCGCCGCGTGTTAAGCTTGCGCCATGAATGCTGCGCGCCGAAAGATTCTCCAACTGCTGGCAGGTGCCGCCGCACTCCCGGCACTCGCGCGTAACGCCGCGGCGCAGGCGTGGCCGGCGCGGCCGGTGCGCATCATCGTGCCGTTCCAGCCCGGCGGCTCGACCGACATTTTCGCGCGGCTCGCCGCGCAAAAGCTCACCGAGCATTTCGGCAAACAGTTTTATGTCGAGAACATCGCCGGCGCGACCGGCAATGTCGGCACGGCGCAAGCCGCCCGCGCGGCGGCGGACGGCTACACGCTGCTCATCGCGTTCAGCTCCTACGTGGTGAACCCAACGCTGTTCCCCAAGCTGGCGTTCGATCCCGAGAAGGACTTCGCGCCGGTCACGCTGGCGGTCGCTTCGCTCAACGTCATCACCGTCAATCCGTCGCTGTCGGCGCGCGACCTCAAAGAGCTCGTCGCGCTGATCAAGGCCAATCCCGGCAAATACAGTTACGCGACCGGCGGGGTGGGAACGCAAAGCCATCTCTTGGGCGAGATGCTGCGGCTCTCGCTCGGCCTCGACATCGTGCATGTGCCTTTCAACGGCGCGGCGCCGGCGATCGCCTCGGCGGTTGCCGGGCACACGCCGATCGCCTTGGCCACGGTCGCCTCGGCCGCGCAGGCGCTCGAAGCCAAGCAATTGCGCGCGCTGGCGGTCGCGAGCAAAAAACGCTCGCAACTCTTAACCGACACGCCGACCACGGCCGAGGCAGGATTTCCGCAGATCGAGGGCGACAGCTGGGTCGGGCTGTTGGCACCGGCGGGCACGCCGCGCGAGATCGTCCGCGAGCTTCGCGACGAGATCGCAAAAATTCTCGCGTTGCCGGACGTGAAGGAGCGCTTGCCGTCGCTCGGCTTCGAGGTTGTCGCCAGCACGCCTGAGGATTTTGCCGCCCGCATCAAGGCGGAGATGGAAACCTGGGGCAAGGTCGTGCGCGCCGCCAACATCAAGGCGGAGTGATCGGGCCGCCGCCGGCGCGCCGCACCAGCTATTGTCCCGGATCGCCGCGCGCCCCGCGCCCAGCAAATACCTCCTGACTGAGCCTGGCCAATTCGTTATTCTGGTATTCGGTCCCGATCCTGGCGGGGGATCGGATGCCATTCGGCCAACGACATCGACGCGAGTTCATCGCGCTGCTCGGCGGCGCGGCGGCGACGTGGCCGCACGCGGCGCGCGCGCAGCAGCCGACTGTGTCGGTGATCGGTTTCCTCGATGCCACTACGGCTGCCGACACCGTTTATCGGGTATCGGCATTCCGCGACGGCCTAAGACGCGACCTCCGTTTCCTCCACGCGAAGGCAATTTCGTAGATATGCAATTCAATAACTACACGGGCGGGTTATTTGGCTTCGAACTTCCTAATCAATGGAAAAACGCTGAAGTCATTTTGGATTTTATCGCCAATGTAGATTGGTCGAATAATCAATGGTACGATGTACACGCATCAGTCAGCCCGCGCGTAAGCTCTTCAAAGTCTAAGGGATTTCTGCGCTCGTGAGCACGGCACCGCAATTTATGCACGATGCATAAATTCAATCCCGCATGCGAGCGAGCGCCACTCAGAGCCAGAGAGCGAGCACGACCCACGCCGACGCTCTCGATATCAAAACATCTGCTCGCCTTAGCGCTACCTACTCGCGAGCAAAGAAAATAATTGCCAGGAAAGCTACGGATAGCGATGGAGAACTGTGAAGAAAAAGCCGTAATGTTCACGCTCACCATTTCAAGCCATAGGTAAATCGCGACGAAAGCCCTAGCCGGGAACACAGCACCAAGCACTGAAACCTTCACAGTCAACAGGCGCTATCTCACCGAGCGCGAGGTCGAGCGGCTGATAGACACCGCCCGCAAGCACAGTCGGCATGGTCATCGCGACAGAACGATGATCTTGGTCGCCTTTCGCCACGGACTGCGAGCGTCTGAGGTGTGCGATCTGCAATGGTCGCAGATCGAGCTTGATGCTGGCCGTCTGCACGTTCGCAGAGCTAAGCGCGGAACACCGAGCGTCCATCCTATCCGTGGCGATGAAATCCGCGCCCTGCGCAAGCTACGGCGCGAGAACCCCACGGCCAAGATGCCTTTTGCTGTGCATCCTCACATGCTGCGACATGCTTGCGGCTTCAAGCTCGCCAACGACGGCCACGACACCCGCTCATTGCAGCACTACCTCGGGCACAAGAACATCCAGCACACGGTACGCTACACCGAAATGTCGCCCGATAGGTTCAAGGATTTCTGGCGCTAACATCACAGCCACAGCGCCAGGAGCGCAATCAGCATCGCTACGGCGAGCAGCAGAAGCGCGAAAGGCAGGAAAAAGCCAAAATAGCCCATGATTTGCGATGCGAAATTGTTAGCTAACCGACAGCGGCGGTGCTTTCATTATGTCTAAGCCAACTCGCATTTACCTGATTGACTACGGACTCGAGTCCGTAGGGGGACACCATTATTCGAGTGCATCGGTCCTGCATTATACTGCTAGGGACATGGGCCCCAAATTGGTCGCGCTGGTGCCACGAAATAGCTTTCCTCCTAAGATCGGCTCTAACAGCGAGGCACTTGAAATTTTGTCGGTATTATCGCATAAACAATATGATACTCCATTAGCAATTAATAACAGCGGCGATGACTTCTTCAGGGCATTCAATACTCGCCGGATGGCTGTTCAACGGGATCTCACCAGCTGGCTGTCTGATCTCATCTCCCCACAAGACGTGGTATTACTTAGCACGCCGCTTACTCCGGAGTTGGCAGGCTTTACCGACTGGTTTGAATCCTTATCTATCTGCCAGCGTCCCGCTGTTGCGGTACTTTTCGTGTTGCCTGTCGTGTTCGAGCTCGGGCTGAACGTGGCGTGGCAACGAAGCTTTGCGGAGGAAGTATATAAGGACGGAATTTCCCGCCTTAGAGCACGCTCCGGGGGTCGACATTTCCTGGCCTGTCACCATATTAGACTGGCCCAGCGCCTATCAGACTTTAATCATTTTCTAGACGTTCATCCCGTCCCCACCGAAGTTTTGACAAAAGAGCTGCGCGACGACCCTTCGAAAGAATTTGTCATCGGAGTATTGGGACAAGCTAGGCGGGAAAAAGGGATAAATTTGGCCATTGCCACAGTTAAGCTTCTGCAGGAAAACGCTTATAAGTGGGTTATACAAACTGCTCCAATCAATTTTGACAATTATTCATTCCCTTGTAAGAAGAATATAAAACGCATTGCGCATCTCCCTTCCGATGAAGAATATCGTAATGTTCTCCGTTCTCTGTCCCTAATTCTCCTACCGTACGATCCAGTGTCTTATGGTAATTTCCGTTCCTCCAATATGTTTTCTGAGGCTCTTGCGTGTGGAATACCGGTCATTTGTTCAGAAACTGATTTTTTGTGGAAGAATTACGTAAACTCGGTTGTCAGGAACTTGTTTTTAGACCATATAGACCTGAGGCTCTCGCAATTAAAATCGGTCATGTAGCATCTGCTTACCCAAAGTACCGACGCGTGTTTGTTGAGCATTCGCACCAAATTAATCTAAAAGAGCGAGCAAACTCGTTTGTCGCTCGGCTGATCAGGATCGGACAGACCGCGAGATCTTTACATCATGCGGCGGTTGACTGTTGAGGTGGATTCCATCGGTGGGACCACTGAGCGCGGTTTGTTAGACTCACTGCTGACGGTCGATCATTAATCGAGCGGATTGCGGAACTCCTGGCGACGCACGCAAAAGGCGAGGGCAACTCCAGGTCCGTCGTGCATGTCATGCTGGCTTCACTGCAGAGTCTCGCTGATCCACCCCCCCATTGAAGGGGTCTTACGACCTTAGCGACCGAACGCTGCAACCCGCAGATGCAGCGCACGACCTCCCGCTAGCTCCATGCCCGTTATAAATCAGGGGGTCTACGTATCGTGCAGGACCCCGTTCAAACAAACCCATAAAACTCTGGGGGCGTGCGGAGCAGCTCTTATGGTTGCAATGCTTCTGTCAAGTTGCGGACAAATGGCCGCACAACAGGCATCGACAAGCACTACGGCATGTCTGAATGAGGTGAAGTCCTCTCCAGAAGGACAGGCTGTTTATGCTCGTCTTTGGGTCGGCGACGATACGGACAATGCGAGCAAATTGTCGGACCCCAAATCCTCTCACAAAAACCGAGCGAGATGCCCTCGTACGAGTTAACAACAAATTGCAGCGATGCAGACAGATTATAATAGAACACGACAATTGGGAGACTCCTTATTGGCCCGCTGGAGCAAGCGCGATCTCTCGGCCAAACGCTATATCTACTTCTGGGTCGACGGCATTCACGTGCAGGCCCGTCTCGAAGACACCGCGCAATGCCTGCTGATCATCATCGGAGCCACA